>Ga0335085_10004388_pt1 | contig 23484 bp, 23 predicted proteins | sample Lox_Sample_45_FD_206712 | JGI IMG/M metagenome (GOLD analysis project Ga0335085, IMG submission 206712) | Soil microbial communities from Loxahatchee National Wildlife Refuge, Florida, United States - Lox_Sample_4.5 | ecosystem: Environmental > Terrestrial > Soil > Wetlands | place: USA...
CAGCGCTCAATCGCTCTAGGAATTTGTTCTCCATTCTCGCCGCGCAACCCGTTACTGCCCAAGCGCTCATTTCCAATTGTTTGTCAACAGCACAATCCCAGGAGAAAATGAATGCGCCGAGTCGACGCGAATTACACGAATTTTCACGAATTCAAAAACTCAAAAACGCAGCCCTGGGCATTATACGAGCCGGAGAGCGCATAAATCGTAAATTGAATGCCTCTCACTTACTCTCACCCTGCCCTTTGCCACCAAAACTGATAACGACGTAATTGTGGCTTTCGGCCAGGTGAAATCCTGATTTTTGAATTTCCCTCGCAATGCCCGGCATGTGGGCCACGCCCCAGGGGACCATAATGTTGTCCGACTCCGGCAGATGAGAGTGAATTTCTTCGAGCAAATGTTCATTGCGCTTGCGGAGCAAGTCATCAAAAAGCCGCTGCTCGAAACCCGGCTCCGGCTCAAATTGCGTCATCTTTATCACGCTTTCAGCATTCACGCCTTTGGTGTGAAACGCCATTATCAGGTTCAAAAAGTCGATCGTCTCCGCCGAAAACACGCCCACATCCACATCCGCGCGGACAACTTCGTTGCTCGGCGGCGAGAATGTCTCCTTTTGCTCCGCCAAACCAAGAGACCGGGCCATGCGTTTGTAGCTGATTTTGTTCGTCAGCAGGTTCTGATTGTCGCTGACTCCTTCCATCAGGATGAGCGAGTTGGTCGGGAACGTTTGAGCGACTTTTTCATAAAAGTTTGCATTGGCAACGTGGGCCATTGGAAACAGCTCAATCACCTTCCCATCGTCCCGCACATATTTGCGCACCTGCACCGTAAAGCCGAAAGGATGCAGGGCCATGAAGCCCTCGCTGAAGTGATCCACCGCCCTTGCCGAACACATGAAAACGTAAACAACCACCAGAGGCAGCAACACAAAGATGTTCCCGAGCACGAATATCGAGAGGTGACGCAAACTGAACAGCCGATCGCCCAGCGAATCAACCGGCACGAGCGGCCAGGAGACTCCTTTCCCCCGATTTGCAACGTACAACAGACCGCCCGCAAGGAAGAGTTGGAAAATTGAAAGGCCCAAATCAAATTCCGGCAACTGCCTGTAAAAATAGATCGCAGCCGGAAAAATCACCAGCATCGTCGCCAGATAAAAGCCGGGAATAAAAAGAAACACTCGTTTTGGAACGGACGGCGACAATCCAATCAGCGCATAAACGCCCGCCGCCATCGCCATGGTGGCCATCGAAATTATCTCACACAGCAATGAAACCGCGTGGGAACCAAAGAAAGCCACCATCAGGGCATCCACACAGGCCGCGATTGCGTCGGCCAGAAAGAGCGCGAGACAAAGCCCAAGGACAACCGCGAGCGAGCGGCGGAGCGACCCGGATTTTGGCGGAGGTGGAGGCGCGGTTAAGACAGGTGGCAGTCCGTTCATTTCGGTCGAAAAAATTTAGAGTCAACCTTGCCGCAGTTCAAGGTGCAAAGCCAGGCCATGCCCGTACGCGCAGAGGGCCGCCGAAAAGGGCGGCCCTTCGGGCTTCAATGGACGCATTCCGGGCTAAGGAGTATGTGCCGGACTGGTCGGCCGTAGCATCCGCTTGGCAAACAAAGCTGCCAGGCCAATAACGGCGCCCAGAATGATGCTATTCCAGAACGGAATTGCGGTCATCGGGACCAGCACGAATGCGGAAATAATCAACCAGATGCCCAAAAGCACGTTCAATGTTTCCGGACCTCGATCGTTCCGACTCCGGCCCAACGCCAGCAATGCCACGGCGATACCCACCGCCACGCTATTCCACATTGCCGCTGTCAAACCGGCGAATCCCAACACAAACGGGGAAATGAGGACCCATACTCCGAGAACCACGTTCACTCCATTGACTCCTGTTACATTTTGCCTTCGTTCCAACGTATTCATATCTTATTCTCCTTCCATACTTTAATCTCGGCCCGGTTAGACCCCAGTGCCATTGGAGGGAAGACCCTACGGTGGTCGGGAGAATTTTTTTGAACGCCTCCGCGCGGAAGATCCCGGCGCCTTATTCGGTGCGAATGAATGGCAAATCGCCTATTGTTGCTGTGGAAATGGAAAATCATCTGAGCGTTATGGCAACTGAAATCGTCCGGCGATTGCAAAAAGCCGGTTTCGATGCGTTTTGGGTTGGCGGTTCGGTGAGGGATTTTTTGCTGGGACGCGAACCGGATGATTATGACGTGGCGACTTCGGCGTTGCCGGAGGAGATCGAGAAGATTTTCAAGAACACGATCGCGGTGGGCCGGAAGTTTGGGGTGATCGTGGTCATTGAGGAAGGGCATCAATTTCAAGTGGCGACCTTTCGCGCGGAGGCGGAATACAGGGACGGGAGGCATCCCGAGCACGTCCAGTTTGGCGACGCGCAGGCGGATGCAGAGCGGCGGGATTTCACGGTGAACGGGCTGTTTTTTGATCCGGTGCACGAGCAATTGCACGATTGGGTCGGCGGCGAAAAGGATCTGAAGGCGAAAATCATCCGGACGATCGGCCCGCCGAACGAGCGCTTTGCGGAAGATCACTTGCGCCTGCTGCGGGCGGTGCGGCTGGCGGCTCGGCTCGGTTTTGAAATCGAACCGGAAACGTTTCGCGCCATTCAAGCGAATGCGACGAAGATCAAAGTCATCAGCGCGGAGAGGATTCGCGATGAACTGGTGAAGTTGTTTGCGCCAGGAAATTTTGGCCCCGGGGACATTGAGAACGGCGCGCGCCGAGTGACGCGCCCTGCCTCCAAGGCGGCGCGGGGACTTCTTCTTTTACGAGACAGCGAATTGCTCGAACACGTTTTGCCGGAGCTTGCGGCCACAATTAATTGCGCACAATCACCGGATTATCACCCGGAAGGCAGCGTGTTCAATCATCTCGTATTGATGCTGGAAAAGATGCCCGAGGACGCCGATCCGCTCCTGCCGTGGGCGATTTTGATGCATGACATCGCCAAGCCGGTCACCGCCTCGCGTGATGAAGTGACCGGCGGGATTCATTTTTACGAGCACGAACGGATTGGCACGGAGATGGCTGAGCAAATCCTGGAGCGGTTGCGTTTTCCGCGGAAACAAATCGAAGCCGTCGCGGCGGCGGTGCGCTATCACATGCAATTCAAGGACGCGCCGCAGATGCGCAAGGCGACCTTGCGACGGTTGCTGATGCGGCCCACGTTCCCGCTGGAGTTGCAGTTGCACCGGGCCGATTGCCTCGGCTCCCATGGCCGATTGGACGTTTATAATTTCCTCGTTGAGCAGGCGAAGGAACTGGAGCACCAACCGGAAATCCGTCCGCCCCTCCTGAAGGGCGATGATTTGGTGGCGCTGGGCATGTCCCCGGGGCCGGCGATGGGAGCGTTACTTAATGAAATACGCGACAAGCAGTTACAGGATGAATTGAAGACGCCGGAGGAGGCACGGGTTTGGGCAAAGGAGGAACTCGGGAGAGGAATGAGGGTCGAGAATCGTAGGGAAAAACAGAAGTAACTTGTTTATGTTTAGATGGTTGTAATCTCGCAGGATAGTTCACCGTTTTACCAAACAGATTTCACTGTCGTTTTTTATCCACTCGACTACCTTAGGTTGCGTTAGGCATTTTTAGAGAGAATTTGATGAGCAAATTACTGTTAATTGACGACGAAACAGACGTGCAATACTCGTTCCAGCGGATTTTTGATTCGCCGGAAATCGAGTTGACCACCGCCTCCTCCGGCGAGGAAGGCCTGAAGTTGATTCCCAAGACTAAGCCGGATCTGGTGCTAATGGATATCCGCATGGGGGGCATCAACGGCCTCGAAACCTTACGGCGCATTCGCCAAATGGACTCCAAGCTCCTGGTCATCCTGATGACGGCCTACGGCACAACTCAGACGGCCATCGAGGCGATGAAACTCGGCGCTTACGATTACCTGCTGAAGCCGTTCGACGTGATCAAGCTCAAAGACATCGTCAACAACGCTCTCAAAGCCGCGCATGACATGCGGCAGATTGTTTCCTATCAACCGCTGCTGGAATCGGAGGATTACGAGTCAGGCATCGTGGGCCGCAGCGAAGCGATGCAGCAGGTTTTCAAAATGATCGGCCAGGTCGCCGGCACGGAAGCGACGGCGCTGATCACCGGCGAAAGCGGCACCGGCAAGGAATTGGTGGCGCGGGCGATTTATCATCATAGCAATCGCAATACGCAACCGTTCCTGGCGGTGAACTGCGCGGCGATTCCAGAGCAGTTGCTCGAGAGCGAATTGTTCGGCCACGAGCGCGGCGCGTTCACTGGCGCGACGTTGCAACGCATCGGAAAATTTGAGCAATGCAACGGCGGGACCATTTTCCTGGATGAAATCGGCGACATGACGCCCGCGACGCAGACGAAAATCCTCCGTGTGCTGCAAAGCGGCACGTTCGAGCGCGTGGGCGGAAACACGCCGCTCAAGGTGGACGTGCGCATCATCGCGGCCACGAACAAGCCGCTCGAAGAAGCGGTGGCCGCGCGGCAATTCCGCGAGGATTTGTTTTACCGGCTGAACGTGGTGCGGATTCATATTCCACCGTTGCGCGAGCGCCGCGAGGACGTGCGGTTGCTGGTGAATTATTTCCTGAAGAAATTCGCGCGCGACCAGGAGACTGCGCCGAAATCCATTTCGAGCGGCGTCATCAAGGCGCTCGAACAATATCATTGGCCCGGCAACGTCCGCGAATTGGAGAACGTGGTTCGCCGCGCGTTGGTCGTGGCCAAGGGCGATGCGATTTTGTTGAGCGATTTGCCGCCGGAAATCGTGGGCCAACCCCCCGCTCCCAGCGCGTCAGCGCCGTTGTCCACGGCGTCCGCGGGCACAGCCGACGTGGGAGGCACGGATGTGGTGGCGCTCACGCGGAAACTTTTCCAATGGGCGCGCAAGGATCCGAAATTGAAATTGATCCCGGCGGTGGAACGCGAATTGGTCCTGCAGGCGCTCAAGGAAACCAGCGGTAACCAGGTGCAGGCGGCGAAGCTGCTGGGCATCACGCGCGCCACGTTGCGGAAGCGGATCGAGAAATTTGGAATCCAGCGGGAGCTGAGTTTGAAGTGATCGGCCAGTGCGTTACAGCTTCTCCACGTGCTCGGCCCAATAAATGCCGATGGCCTTGATGCGCTCCTTGAATAACGCCCAACTGACCGGCTTCACTAGGTACGAATTCGCTCCGAGGCTGTAGGCCCGGTCCACGTCTTCCTTGAGGACCGACGAGGACATCACCACGACCGGGATGAATCGGTGCTTCGACGGGCCTTTCGAGCGAAGCCATTCGAGGAACTCGAAGCCGGTGATTCGCGGCATTTTTAAATCCAATAAAATCACGTTTGGCACCGGATACTGTTCCCGGTCACCGTACTGGCCAGCGCCCTCGAGGTATTGAATCGCCTCGTTGCCATCGTTCACAACCTTCAGCCGAACTGGTACTGAAGCATGAGTTAACTCCATTTTGAGCATCAAAACGTCGTTCTCATCGTCTTCTACGAGCAAAAAGGTTGTCGTCTCCACCACAAGACTACTTCACGCTCACCGGGCTCTCCTGACAATGGGGAACTTCCATACCGTCCCACCCTTTGCGTCTTGGCGTCATCTGACAATATCTGGTAATTCATAGCGCGTGACGAGTCCGAACCTTGTGCTGTTAATCCCGGCGTACAACGAAGAAAGCCGCATCGAACCGGTGTTGCGCGATTATGCGCGCTATTTCCAGGAAGAATTTAAGGGCAAATTTCAACTCATCGTCGTGCTGAACGGCTGCCGGGACAATACGCTCGGTGTGGTGCAACGCGTGGCGAAGGAGTTTCCTTTCATTAGCTGGCTGGAATTCAAAGATGCCATCGGCAAAGGCGGCGCACTGATTGAAGGACTCCGACTCGCGCCGATGACCGACCTCATCGGTTACGTGGACGCGGACGGCGCCACGCCGCCGGGGGCATTTCTGGATTTGGTGAATCACATGGAGGGCTATGATTGCGTGATCGGTTCGCGCTGGCTGCCGGGCGCGGTACTGCACCAGGAGCAAAGCCACAAACGCCAATTCGCCAGCCGCGTTTTTCATTTCATCGTGCAAATGCTGTTCTGGATGGACATTCGCGACACGCAATGCGGTGCGAAGGTCATTCGCCGCGGCGCGGTGGAAAAAATTCATCCGTCATTGCGCATCGCGGACATGGCGTTCGACATCAACCTGCTCTACTCGCTCAAGAAAGCGGGTTACCGCATCCTGGAAGTGCCGACGGAGTGGACGGACAAAATCGGTTCGAAGGTTGTGCTGGGGAATACGTCGCTCACAATGCTCCTTTCGGCGATTCGGATTCGACTGATCTATTGGCCGTGGCTCTACCGGATGCTGCGGCCGTTGAAGCCATTGGAAATTTGGATTTACAAAAAGCTTCGGCAACCGACGCCGTTGTCAGGGCCGGATTCAAAAGATAGAAAATAGAATTTAAAATGGAGCGTGCCGGCGTGCTTCCAAATCGGCGATAAACTGTTTGGCCAGTTCTGTCACTTCCTTGGGATAGCCCGCCAGACTCAGGAGCTTGATCGCGTTACGAGACTGGCTGACGCCACTTTTAATCAAATAGTCAAATCGCGCGTCGTTTTCCGTAACGACCTCGGAGAAATGGAATGAATCAAACTCGTTCATCAGCAGATCGGAGAGTTCCAGGTCGTGAGTGCTGGCAAACACCAGCGACTGGCGGCTCAGGTATTTTAGAAAAGCGCCTCCCGCAGCCATGCGTTCAATGGAATTAGTGCCTCGAAAAATTTCGTCGATGACAAACCAGAAATCTCGTTTGGTCCGCTCGACTTCCTGCAGCATTTGCAGGAGGTCTTCTGCTTCGGAAAAAAATAGCTGCGCCCGCTTGCCAGCGCTTCTTTGCGGGGTTTGGAAGCTGTATATTGCCATCTCCTGTCGTTGGCAACAGGCTTGTGCTTCTTCCGAAAAACCCATTTCTTAACCTGTTCCCAAAGCGCCGGCATACTGGATTGCTGTCTCAGCATGTCTGAAAACGGGCTATTGGCACAAGGGGCGGCGTAAAATTAATGTGGGATTCAGCCAACGCCCGCGTCCGATACAGCCGAGGGATTTCCTGGTGAAGGACGGAACTCCGCTTCGAGCATTTGGAAACTAACTTCTAACTTCTCACTTCTAACTTCGCTTTTGCCGACGGTCCCCAGGTGAACCAGGCGCAGATGAGAAATAACACGAGCGTGAACACACCGAGGGTTTGCAGGATGACGGTCATGCGACCGGGATAGTGGTGAATCATGTAGGGCTGCGTGAACCCATAAGCGATGGCCAGCACGATCATGAAGGGAACCACCTTGAATTGTTTGCGGGCCATCAGGTCGTTGACCATTACGTTCGCCAGCGCCAGGGGAATCATCGCCAAGGCATACCACGGTATCAAAGCGGTGGTTTCGGGAACAGCTGCGGGAGTGTAAATGATTCGCACCACGAGGGGACCGACGACGACCAATCCGATCGTGCCGCAAACCGCGAGGATGGCTGTACCGCCGATGACGATACCGAGGAGATTGGTTTTTTCCCGCTTGGCTGTGCTATGGACGATCTTCGGGAACATCACGGCCGCGATGGGCATGACGAGCCACAACAACGCGCGCGCCATGGTGCCAGCGGCGACATAATGGTCGATGGATTCTCCGGCGAAATGCCCCTTGGCGAACATCGTGTCCGAGGAAAAGAGAAATTGGCAGACGCCGAAAGCCAATATCAGCGGCATGATCTGGGCCAGCAATTGCCGGGAGTCGAATGGTTCCGGTTTCAGGCTCCACAAATCGCGCGTGCGCCAGATGGCGATGACTCCCGAACAGCCAACGCCGAAGAGCGCGCCCGCGAGCATTCCCGCGCCGCCGGCGTGAAAGAGAATGACCAGCACGGCCGCGGAGCCGAGCCGGACAATACCTCCGAGAATCAACGACCAGCCAAACCAGAAGAAATCCTGGCGCCCCTGCATGACGCCGGAGAAAAGCGGCAGCCAGATCGAGGCGAGGATGGCAAAAATATCCACGTAAAGAATGGCGGGATTTTTCAATTGCCAGCCTTGAATAATCTGCCGCCAAAAAACCAATAGGAACACGAACGCCAGCAACCAAATGATGAAAGTTGCCAGCCACGCGCGGCGAATCATACCCGACAATTGCCGCTCGCTGCCATCCACGAGCGCGGACGCGGCCTGTTGGGCGAAAACCATCTGGAGCGGAATGGTCGGCAGGACCGTGATCACCATGACCATCAGGCCGAACTCGCCATAGGAACCTTCCTTGACCCATTTGTTCAAGACATGCACGCCGAGCGACATGAAGCCGCCAAAAATGCTCGCTATCATCATCCAGCCGCTTTGCCGGAAAAACGCGGCGTGCGGTTTGTGGTCAATCGTCGTCGGGACGGCGTCGGTATCGGCAGGCATGAAAATTAAGGTTGTAGGCTGAGGAATCGGACAAGCATTTCCTTCCCCTGTTCAAGGGAGCGCAGGGAAATCCATTCGTCGACGGTGTGAGCATGCGCAATATCGCCGGGACCGAAGACGACGCTCGGGCTCCCGCCTTCGGCCAGAATGGCGGCATCACAGAAATAATTCACGCCAACGGGCTTTCGCTGGCCCGCACTGCGGAGAAATGCGCGCACGAGCGGGAGCCTTGGGGCGGTTTCCAGCGGAAGACAGGGCGCCTGGCGGGTGCTGCTGAAGGCGACTGTGAGTTTTCTTAGCGCGAGAAACCGCTCGATTTCGCGCTTCACGCCCGGTTCGGTTTCGCCGGGCAGCGTGCGGCGGTCGACGCCAATGACGCATGAGTCCGGAACGATGTTCGGCTGTGTACCGCCGTGGATCGTGCCGACATTCAAGGTGGCGTGGCCCAGCAGCGGGTGGCGGGGGCGTTGGCGGAGCATTTTGGCGTAATCCGTTTCGAGCGCGTCCACCACGCGGGCCATGGCGTGGACGGCGTTGCGGCCCAGTTCCGGGCGCGAGCCATGGGCGGATTTGCCGCGCGTCTCGAGCTGGAACCAGATGTTTCCCTTGTGCGCGGTTACGATTTGATTGCAGGTCGGTTCACCCACAATCGCAAGACTGGCCTTCAGTTTGGTTTTGGCGAGGGCGCGGGAACCGGCCTGGCCATTTTCCTCGTCCACCAACCCGGCAAAAACGATTTCGGTTTCACGCGGACGCGATTTTGATTTGGCAATGGTGCGCAGGGCGGAAAGCATGGCGGCAACGGAGCCTTTGGTATCGCAGGCGCCGCGGCCAAATAAGCGATCGCCATTCTTGCGGGGCGTGTATTGGGCTTCGTGCGCGGCGGGCACGGTGTCCAGGTGCGGGGCCAGCAGAATGGTTTGGGAAACCCGGCCTTTTGGACGAAGGCGGGCGATGAGATTCACGCGGCCGGGCAACGCTTTTTGGAATTCGATATCGAGACCGGCGCGGGCGGCGGTGACCGCGAGGAAATCCGCAACGTTTTGCTCGCCGGCGCGGGCGTCGCCCGGCGGCAGAAAAGCCGGGTTCACGCTGGGCAGCGCAATCAAATCGCTCAGGAGTTTGGCGGTATCACTCATTCTGTCCGGACGGCGGAGGGTAAAGACGCATGCGGGCCAAGTCGAGCGTTGAAGCGAGAATGCTCTCGCGTTTTTTTTCATCGCAAAACGCTCAAAAAACCCGCAAAACCGCCAAAAATCAACCACTTACGCGTCGCAAATCCGCGTGAATTCGGCGCGGAAGTGCGAGCCGCACTGGCAAGAGGGTGGAGTATACACGGGGTGCGCGAACCTGGGCCGGGGGGTTTACTTCAATTTTTTAGAATTTATTGGTTGTATCGCCGATTGGGGCTGTGGTGGGTTCGCTTGTTCGCATTCTGTTTTCCCTTTGTCCTTTCCTTTCATTCCTCTCCTTGCGGGCATCTAATCACACTCAGGGGATTGTTCAATACATTTCGCGGTTTTTCGATATCACCGGCGCACCATACCAGGAGCGCGGCATTTAGGCAGGCTGAAGCCTGCGCTCCTGGGCCACTTGCGCCGCTGATGTCACGAACAATGGCGGCGGTCAAAGACCGCCGCCACACAGGCACCGAAAATTTTCGCGCGATAAAAAGTCACATCCGAACAAGATTTGATTGAGTTTATTTTTGAATCGCGATATTTCTCGTACATGCGCCGACCCATTCTGGTTCTTGCCCTGTACTTGTGCATGTCCTGGGCTGCGTCGGCGGCAACGGGCAAGGTGATCAAGGTTCTCCCGGAGTTGCTCGATCAGAAGGGACGGCACGCGCTTTCACCGAGTCTTTACGACCGGGACGCTTACCAGGCATATTTGCGAATCCATACGAACGACGTTTCCGGCATGAGTTTTGCCGTTCAATGGAAGGCGTCGGGCGTCAGCACCAACACACTGAAGCTTCGGGTGGAAATCCGCGGCATCACCCACGGCGATCTGCCACCCAAAACGGTGCTCGAAAGGGAAGTGAAACCGGGCGGATGGTTCAGCCATTGGGCGGCACTCCCGCTCACGGGGGAAGAATTCAAAAAAATCGGCGAGGTCACGGCCTGGCGCGCAACGCTTTGGGACGGCGACCAGATGTTAAGCGAACAAAAATCGTTTCTATGGTAAAAACGGTGTTTCGTATCGTCACGGTGCTGGCAGTTGTCCTGCCGGTTTTGAGCGTCTCCGCCAAGGAGCTTGGCGAATATCAAATCGGCGACAGGGCCGAGGAGGATATTGTGACCCCGACGAGACTGTCGGTGGTCGATCCCGAGGGCACGCAGGCGATGAAGGAGAAGGAGGCCCTCCGGGTGCCGGCCATTGTGCGCTATTACACGAACGCGGGGGACCAGGTGGAAGCGCAGTTCCGCGAATCCTTCACCAAAACGCGGGAGAATTTTCTCGCTTCGGTGACCAAGGCTTTTGGACACCCGCAACTTTCGGCGGAGGAATTGAGTTCGTTCAAATTTGAAACGCTGAGGATGCTGTTCCAGAAACAGAATAATTTGTTTCCGCTCAGCACAAATCGCGCGGCGTTGTGGGCGAGCGGGGATGATGATGCCGCCTATGAGGCCTCGTTGATTCCGTCGTTGCGGGAGGCGGTGGCAGCGCCGATCCGGCCCGAACCGATTCCGACCGACGACCTGAAGATGGGATACACCGTCAAACTGGTCCCGCTGGGCAACCCGAACGAAGTGTTGACGGCGCCACTGGCCGAGCGGCTGGGCAAAAGTTTTTCGCGCAGCAATTTCGTGACGCTGGCCGACGTCAGAAAGAATTTCCAGAATCTCTTTCCCAGGGAGGAACGCGAAGAGGCGAAATATCTCGCGACATTCCTGAAGCCGAATTGCGCGGTGGACGAGGCCATTACGCGGCAGCTCCGGGCTAAACGCACGGAGGGCATCTGGTCGGTTTACAATTACGAGGCGGGGCAAATTGTGGCGCACCGCGGACAGATCATTGACGGAAAGGTCAAGGCGGCGCTGGACCAGATCAAGGAAAAGGCCGTGGTGGGGCAATTGCAGGAACTCCAGGTGAAACAGCAGGCGACGGTCGGGCAATTGCAGCAGTTGGTGAATGACGACCGGGACAAAGGAGTGCAGTCCCAGGAGCATTTGCGCTGGCTGATTGGAGCGCTGGCCGGGGTGGTTCTCTTCCTCGCGGTGGCGATCTGGCAATTGGCGCGGCGCAAGCAACCAGTATCGCTTGTGCCCGTGTCCACCGCGGCGGCGGGAGCATTGGAATGGCAGCAGCGCGCCCTGGAGGCCGAGCAACGTTCGCAGACCCTGCAGACGGCCGCGCGGGCGGGTTTGGTGGCGCATCTCTCGCAATGGATGACGCGCGTGCTGACGCAGCGATTGCTTTCCCAGCGCCGGCTGTTGATTGAAAATCAAAACAATGCGGCCGATGAGATGAAACAACTGGAAGAGCGGCTGCAGAGAGTGCAGGCGCCGCTGCAAGTGAGATTAGCCGCCTATGAGCACCGCATTGCGGAACTGGAAAAGGAACTGGCAGTCCGGGGGGAGGAAAACCGCGAGCTGCTGAAGGCGAAAATCGAGATGATGCGGAAGCAGCTGGAGATGGAACGCGAGAAGCAGCAAGCGGCGAAAAACCGGCTGGAGTTTAACTAGGAGAGGGCGGATAAAAACCCGAATACCGAAATCCGAGGCCCGAAAGAAATCCGAAACCCCAATCCGACCGGCCGATGGGCAGTCATCTAATTTTGAATTTAACTTCTGATTCCCCAACCAAATATTTCACCGAGGATTCCCAGCAGGACCCCGAGTACGACAGATGCTGCCACCGCCCACCAAAGGATTTTCAAAAATGATTATCTTGATAGACCTTTCATCTCCGGCCGATGAGATTTCAAAGCCGCTGGTTTCATGCTTCGAAGGCATTTATCAAGAACAATAGGCTCGTCACGGTGCTGCGGTTCTCCTTCGGATTTCTGACTTCGGATTTGGACTAATTACGATTCGAAAGGCACGGCGCGCGCGGAGCGACGCGCCGGCCACGGGCATGCTCGCCGACCGTCCCAGGAAATTCAAGCCGCGCGTTTTTTCTCCTGCGTGTGGAGGGCGCGTTCGTAGCATTCCATGGCTTCGCCGTACTTTTCGAGGCGGCTGCACAAGCCACCTTTGTGGAGATACGCGATAGTCAGCGTGGAATCGGCGGCGATGGCGCGATCGTAGCATTCCAATGCTTCCTGCGGCTGGCGCAGTTTCTCGAGCGCGGTGCCCTTTTTGACCAGCGCCTCGGCATGATTCGGTTCCAAGGCGAGGACTTCATCGAAGGCGCGAACCGCCTCCTCGGGTTGCTGGCCCAAAAATGCCTGGCCGCGTTCAATCAGCCTGTTGATGCGGTCCGCTTTCTCGTTGGGCGTTGAGTCCAGGGCCAGTTCCGGATGCGATTGTGGTTCGCCGTGGCCGTTGCCATTGAGGGCTTCCTTCAACGGGGCGGCGGAGGTTTGCTCCAGTTCGATGACGCGTTTTTCCAGATGTTGAATGAGGCCAACGAGCCGCGAATTGGCTTGTTCGACGGAGCCGTTTGGCAACGACCCGGCTTCCGCCAGGCCGAAGCCGGCCGCCGATGGGAACGGCAGGCCGCGACCGGATGAAATGGCGGTGGAAATATCCGTGAGCCGGTTCACGGCGCGCAATTGGAAATAGGCGGTGAACAACGCCGCGACAAAGCCCATGGCGGCAAAAACACCGATGACCGCAAGCAGCAAGTGGTTTGTGCGCCGGACGGCGTCCAACTCGGTCGCGCGCTGGGCGAGTTCGCTTGCATGCTGGGTGCGCACGGATTCTTCGATGGCAGCAAGGCGGTTCGACATGGCCACGCCGTCCTGGATGGAGGCGTTCTGCGCTTCCAGACGGTTGCGCTCAATGGCCAGTTGCGTGTCGTGCAATTCCTGCTGAAGCTGCAGGAGGGCGCGCAAGGTGTCATTGGAGCCGGAATTGTCCTGCGGCGGAGCCGTGGTCGCAGAAGGGTCGGCGGCCTGGAGCCGGCCGAATGAAAGGGCGAGAAGCAGACAGAAAATTCCTAGCTTTTTGGGATTGAAAAAGCGCGGGTTGCTCATGCATCGCAGAGTGAGCCGTCGGGCCAACCTTGTCAAGAAACGGGCCGGAGATTTTGTTCACACGTCATTAACAAGTTTTGCGCAATCAGCCTTTTCAACAACGAGAACGGCGACGAAGATGTGGGGGCGGTGTTTGAAGGAACGCGGCCTTTAGGCCGCTTCAGCACGAGATGATCGAACGGATCGAAAAAATCAGAATCGATTGACTCTATTACCTTGAAGCGACCTGAAGGTCGCGCTCCGCAGCAGTCAAATTGGGGCGCTACGCGTGTGGGACCTACGTTGACACACGGACCCCCGCTGTTTAGCTTGCGGCGAATGTCTGGGCTACCTTTTGAAATCCTGCTCGCGTTGCGCTATTTGCGGCCCAAAAGGACGTTCGTTTCGGTCATCACTTTGATTTCTGTCGCCGGAGTGGCGCTGGGTGTGGCGGTGCTGATCGTGGTGATCAGCGTGATGAGCGGTTTTGACAAGCAACTGCGCGATACGATTCTCGGTTTCAATGCTCACCTGAAGATTTACGTTCCGCGCGAGGGCATCTCGGATTATCCCAAGTTGATGAGCCTGGTGGCTTCCAATAAGGAGGTGAAGGGGGTGGCGCCTTATATCATTTCACAGGTGCTGATGGAGACGACGACGAATGATCATTCCAGCGAGCCCTTCGACATGGCGCCGTATGTCCGCGGCATTGATCCGGAGGCGGAAACAAATGTCACCACGCTCGCCACCAATATGGTCGCGGGAAAATTCGACGTGAGCGGTCACGGCATTTTGATTGGCAGCGTCCTGGCGCGCGAATACGGCATCGAGGTCGGGGACACGGTGAATATTTCATCGCCTCAAGACGTGCGAAAGATGCGGGAGAGTTATGAGAAGGGGCATCAGGAGGCGATTCCGCCGATGGAATATGAGGTGCGGGGCATTTTCGACGTGGGGTTTTATGATTTTAACGCGACGACGGTGGTGATCTCGCTCGCGAACGCGCAGGACATGACGGGGCTGGGCGATCGCGTGCAGGGGTTGATGGTGACCTTGAACGACCCGTTCGATGCCATGCTCGTGCGCAACGAATTGAGACAGAAGCTCGGGCCGGATTACCAGATAACGACGTGGCTGGAGGAAAGTTCAATGCTCAGCGCGGTGGCCGTGGAGAAGAACGTCATGTTCATCATCCTCTTTTGCATCATGATTGTGGCGGCGCTGTGCATTTTGAGCGCGCTGATTACTTTTGTGGTGCAGAAGACGCGCGAGATCGGAATGCTCAAGGCGCTCGGGGCGACGGATTTTCAGGTGGGCGGATTATTTCTCAGTCAAAGCGCGTTCATCGGGACGGTGGGCATGCTGGCCGGACTGGGCATCGGGTTTCTGGCGCTGGCCTATCGCAATGAGTTTTTGCTCATCATGCGCCGGTTGACGGGCATTCAATTGTTTCCGGCGGACATTTACCAATTCAACCAATTGCCGGCGATCATCGTTCCGCGCGATATCATTGTGATTTGCGGAAGCGCGTTTGTGATTTGCATTCTCGGCGGCGTGTTGCCGGCGTGGCGGGCGTGGCGGCTCAAGCCGGTGGAGGCGCTGCGCTATGAATAAAAGCGGGAACATCGAACATCGAATGGTCGGTTGTCCGGCGCTTGATTGGATGTTGAGCGTTGGATGTTGGATGTTGGATGTTGAATCCTTTTCCGCGGAGGCCCGCCATGAGTGAGCCCTTTCTCTCCGCAAAAAACGCCGGCAAGACTTACATGCTCGGCAAACGCTCGCTGGAAGTTTTGCGCGGCGTCAATCTCGACATCGAGCGCGGTGATTTTCTGGCATTGCGCGGCGCGTCGGGAGCGGGCAAGAGCACGCTGTTGCATCTGCTCGGCGCACTGGATTTTCCGGATCCGGGAGAAATTCAGTGGCAAGGGCGCTCGTTGAGTTCGCTGTCCAGCGGCGAATTGGCAAGCTGGCGCAACCGGAAAGTGGGTTTCATTTTCCAGGCGTATTATTTGTTGCCGGAGCTGGATGCGTTGGAAAACGTCTGCCTGCCGGCGCGCATGGCGCGCACTCCCGCTGCCGCGGCGGCGCAGCGCGGGCGCGAATTGCTGACGCGGGTGGGACTTGCGGAGCGCATGGAACACAAGCCTTACGAACTTTCCGGCGGCGAACAGCAGCGCGTGGCCATCGCGCGGGCGCTCATCAACCAGCCGGACTTGATCCTGGCGGATGAACCGACCGGCAACCTGGATTCGCACACCGGCCACGAAATCATCGACCTGCTTTGCTCGCTGCGCGAAGAACGCCAGATGACCTTGGTCATGGCCACGCACGACCCGACGGTAGCGGCGCGCGCGGCGAAGACGATTCATTTGGTGGATGGACAAATCCAGTGAATTTACGATTTTGGATTTACGATTGACGCGTTTCCGTGCAAAACGCACGTCAATCGTAAATCGAAAATCGTCAATCAGATGAGCCAGGATTATTGGGAGAATCGTTACCAGACCAAGGACATGCCCTGGGAGAAAGGCGCGGCCTCGCCGGGGCTGGTGGATTTTCTCGCGGCGCATCCGAAGCTGCGGCGCGGCACGGTGTGCGTGCCCGGTTGCGGCACGGGACATGACGCGCGCGAATGGGCGAAAGCGGGCTTCCGCACTTACGGATTCGATATTGCGCCGAGCGCCATCGAGCTCTCGAATGAAAGAACGCAAGCGGCCATTGAAAACCCGGGAGCGTCGGCATCTCGCCGGCAGCCGGGCGTCAATGGAAAACGCGCCGGCGGGACGCCAGCGGTCCCAGGGAAACTCGACATCCATTTTCAGCTCGCGGATTTCCTGCGCGATAAACCACCGTTGAAATTCGATTGGTTCTTCGAACACACGCTGTTCTGCGCCATCAACCCGGATCAGCGGGACGAATACGTTCGCGCGCTGTTGCGCTGGCTGAAACCGAATGGACAATTTCTCGCGGTCAATTACATCATCCCGGACAAGGACGGTCCGCCGTTTGGAACGACGCGGGAGGAATTGTGGCGGCGATTTTCGCCGCATTTCAGATTGCTGGAGGAATGGATGCCGCGCTCGTATCCGAATCGCACCGGACTCGAATTGATGATGTGGTGGAAAAGGAAACCGACAGTGGCACGGGCGTCCCGCCCGTGAGTCCCCGTTCGCACGGGCGAGACACCCGTGCCACTGCGGCGCAACCTGCCGGTTGAAATACAAGCCGTTCGCCGCTACTGTCCGGCGATGCCATCTGAGCGAGATTACATGCAGCCGCCCCGCGGGAGGCTGCGATTGTCGGCGACGGTCGTGCTGGTCGCCCTGAACATCATCGCGTTCCTCGTTCAAACGAAAATCATTCCCGACTCGATTGATGAACAGTATCTCGAGTTGAGTTTGAGAGGCCTGCTGCATGGTTATGTCTGGCAATTGCTCACCTACCAGTTCATGCACGGGGGCTGGGTGCATTTGCTGGTGAACTGCTGGGCGCTGTTCGTGTTCGGCCGCGGAGTGGAATGGACCGTGGGCAGAGCGCGTTTTCTCGTCCTTTATTTTTGCGGGGGAATCGTCGGGGGCTTGTTTCAAATGGGGGCCGCTTTCGTGTGGCCTGACACCTTTGGCGGAGCGACGGTGGGGGCATCGGCAGGAATATTTGGCGTGGTGGCGGCTTTCGCGATGCTGTTTCCCAACCAACGCCTGATTATGCTGTTGTTCTTTATTTTGCCGATCAATATGCGCGCCAAAACTCTTCTTTGGGTGGTGCTTGGCCTCACGGCGCTTGGAATCTCCTTTCCGCATTCCCCCTTCGTGATGAAGATTCTCGGCGGGAATGTGGCCCATTTCGCTCACCTCGGCGGGATCCTGACCGGACTGGCCTTCAGCCGGTTCCATTTCCAGCGCCTCGTGCCGCCGTTTCACCCGGCGGAGTGAATTATTCGTTCCTGGCACCGGGACGGTGCCGGAACTCGCAGCCGGGACGGCTGCGCCACATTGGAGACGAGCCCCTCAGCGCGGTTGGAACAAGAACTGCGTTGAAATGTCTTATCTTCACGGTTATTTTCCAACGCAATGGGTCTGGCAGATAGACATTACATGAGAGACGGCTCCAGAGGAGGACCGTGGTCCATGACCACAATTCTGATGGTCGTGCTGACGCTCGTGTTCGTGGTCCAGTGCGTCAATGACGTTTACCTTCAAAGTTTCTTCGAACGCTGGCTGGCGCTGACTCCGGAGTGCTTTACGAGAGGCTACGTTTGGCAGCTTTTCACCTTCCAATTTCTGCACGGCGGCCTGGGGCACATCGCGGGCAATTTGCTTTGCCTTTGGTTTTTCGGCCGCTTTGTAGAAAATGTGCTTGGAAAAAAACGTTTTCTGGTCGCCTATTTCGGATGCGGCGTGGTTGGTGGGATTTTGCAGGGGCTGTTAATGACCTTTTTCCCCGGCCATTTTGGAATGTTCACCTACGGCGCTTCGGCGGGCGTTGCGGGCATATTCGCCATTTTCACTTTGCTGCTTCCCACCAGTGAAGTTCGGCTGTATTTCGTCCTGCCCGTTCCCGCTATGCTGCTGCTCTGGGTCTTTGGCGGCATTTCGCTGTTCTTCACGCTCGTGCCATCGCCGCGCGGCGGCGGAATCGCTCACGCAGCGCACCTGGGCGGAATCCTCGCCGGCATCGCCTGGGTGAAATTGGGCTGGCATCGCGATTTCATTCGATTGCCGTGGGAGGGATGGTTCAACGGCCGAAGGCTCAGGGAACGTCGCGAACGCAAACGCGACTTGATTCGCGCTACTTCCATCAAAATCCCGGGATTCAAGCGACAGGAGGATTCGGAAAATGTGCCTTCTGAAGAATTCATCAGCCGGCAGGTGGACCCAATTCTCGATAAAATTTCGCAGCACGGCATCCAGAGTTTGACGGAGAAGGAGAAGAAGATTCTCGAGGCGGCGAGGAACAAGATGGCGAAAAGATAGGGCTGCGTGCTCCGTGTTCCGTGACGCAGGGTTGACCCGCCGCCATCATTTCGCGTCACGGGACACGGAACACGTCCCGCACTTGATAAATTATCCCCCCTTTCCTACAGTCCCCCCATGATTCAACGTTACTCCCGCCCGGAGATGCGGGCCATCTGGACCGACGAAAACAAGCTTCAGATTTGGCTGCAAATCGAGTTGCTCGCCAGCGAAGCGCTGGTGAAGGAAGGGGTCGTGCCGGAAAAAGATTTTGAGAAAATAAAAGGCGGCGCGGAACAATGGCACGCCGATCCCAAGGGCTTCGTGGAGCGCGCGAAGGAAATCGAAAAACTCCGCAATCACGATGTCATCGCCTTCACGGAAGCGGTCGCGGAAAAAATCAACGACACCGCAAGCCGCTGGTTTCATTTCGGGCTGACGAGCAGCGATGTCGTGGACACGGCGTTTGCCGTGCAGATGGTTCAGAGCGCAAACATCCTGATTGCGGACGTCGAGAAACTGCTGCCCATCATTGCGCGGCGCGCGAAGGAGCATCAGATGACGCCGTGCATCGGGCGCAGCCACGGCATTCATGGCGAGCCGACCACGTTCGGGCTGAAGCTCGCGCTGATGCACGATGAGTTCAACCGCGCGCTGGAGCGATTGAAACGAGCGCGTGAAATCGTGGCGGTGGGAAAACTTTCCGGCGCGGTGGGCACAAACGCGCATTTGTCGCCGGAGATTGAGGCGTTCGTGTGCAAAAAACTCGGGCTGCGCCCGGCGCCCATTGCGACGCAAGTCGTGCAGCGGGATTTGCACGCGGAATTCATGAACACGCTGGCGCTCATTGCGGCAAGCATTGAGCGGTGGGCGGTGGAATTCCGGCATTTGCAGCGCACGGAGGTTTTGGAAGCGGAAGAGCCGTTCACCAAAGGCCAGAAAGGCAGCAGCGCCATGCCGCACAAGCGGAATCCCATCACGTGGGAGCGCCTCACCGGCCTCGCGCGCGTGATCCGCGGCAACGCCGTCGCCGCGATGGAAGACGTGGCGCTCTGGCATGAACGCGACATCAGCCACAGCAGCGTGGAGCGGATTATTTTCCCGGACTCGTGCACGTTGCTGGATTACATGTTCAGCCTGCTCACGCGCCTGATGGACGGCTTGAACGTCTATCCCGAGAACATGAAAAAGAATCTCGGCCTGAGCCTGGGCATGTGGAATTCGCAAACCGTGCTGCTCGCGCTGATCAAAAAAGGCCTGACACGCGAACAAGCCTACGAACTCGTCCAGCGCAACGCCATGAAGACGTGGGAAGTGAAACACGCCGGACGCGACGACGCGGATTTTCTGGAGCAATTGAAGTCAGACCCCGACGTGGCGAAACATTTCAAAAAAGGTGAGCTGGAAAAATTGTGCTCGCTGGATTTCCACTTCAAGGAAGTGAAGAACCGGTTCAAGAAGCTGGGGCTTTAGCCAGATTTCTTGTGCGCCCGCGATAGGCGACGAGGAAATAAATCAAAACCGCCCCCGAGGCGGCCGCGAGGCCGTTCCAAAATAATGTCCAGCTTGTGCCGCTGCTCGTGGTGCAGGCCGCGAACCACGCCCCGGAACCAAGATAACCAAACATATTGCCCGCGCCGCTGTACAGCAGCGTCATCAATGCCTGGGCGCGAGCGCGCCAGGAGGCATCAACGCGTTGATCGAGATAAATCTGCGCGGTGACGTAAACCAGCGCGAAGGAGGCGCCGTGCAGGGAAACGCCGGCCAGGAGCCAGAATTTGCTATTCAACGCGCAGAACAAAAATCGCAGCACACTGAAACATAGGCCCGCCACAAAAACCCATTTCAATCGCCATCGCGTGAGCATCGCGCCAATTGTGAACATGCAGAACATTTCCGAAACCTGGCCGAGCGTCATCCAGGCGCTGGTGTGTTGCAGGCCAAGTTCGCGCATATGCGGCGGTGTATAGGGATAGAACGCGGCGAGCGGCATGGCCCAGAATGCCACTACGGCAAAGACGACGCGGTGGTCGGGATTTTTCAGCAAGGCGAGCGCATCCCAGCCCAGCCGCTGGCGCAGGGTCAGGTGTTCGGCGGTTTTTGGCGTTTTCAATGGCGGCAGAAAGAATGTGAATCCCGCGAGAACGAGCCATGCAACCGCGCCGACAAAACCCGCGTGGGTCGAGGAATCCTCATTCAGAGCGCTGGTAATCCAGCAACCGGCCATCCAGCCAAATGTGTACATGCCCCGGATGGGCCCAAACTCCTTTTGCGAATCAGCAAGGCGGGCCAAAATAATGGTCGATGAAATACTGCTCAGCGGCGCGGCGCAGAGGCAGTAGACTTGAATCAGCGCGAGAATCAGCCACGGATTCCAGGCCGACTGAATCGCGCCTGAGGCCGCGGCCATGGAACCGGCGGTTGCCAGGGCGAGGCCGCGCAGCACTTTCACCGGCGAGACGTGGTGATCGGCCATGGCGCCGAAGACGAGTGGTGAAATGAACGCCGCCAATCCGGTCGCGGCGTAAGCGTACGGCCGCAGCGGGGCCAGACCGTGCGCGCCCAGCACGCTCGTCAGCGGCACGAGCCACATGGCGGCAGCGATGCCCTGGATGAAGAAGAGCGTCACGAGTTCCGCGTATTCGGCCTTGCGAATGGTCGTCAGCACGCGCAAAGGACACACGGGTCCCGGAAAAATTCAAGCCTGGAACGCGGTTCCGGCATCCCGCCGGAAGTTTTTGCTTTCAATAGATGTTTGATCTGCCGGCAGGATGCCGGCAGCACATAAAAAAGGCGGAATTCCGTGAAGGAATTCCGCCTGTGAAAAAAGTTGCTGCGTCTAGCGGCGTGACATGAAAATCCGCAGGACGTACCAGAGCATCAGCGCCACGGAAGCGAATAATTCCAGCGCTGCGGCCACGTAACGGTTTTCAGGATAATGATACAGGATGTTCGAGGTATCATAGAGAATCGCCGCGCCGGCCAGGCCGACCATGGCGACGCTGAAAAACGTGCCGAGTTGGAATCCGAAAATCACCGCCGCCACGATGAGCACGGCCGCCATGATGCCGCCCCAGCAAAGGATGCCGCGCAGGAACGAGAAATCTTTGCGCGTAAAGAACGCCACGAGTGACAGACCCACAAAGCCCAAAAACGTCACCAGCGCCGCGCTGCCGATGGCGCCGGGCGCAAATTTCTCAGCCAGGTAAAGCAGCGGGACAAAAATAATCGCTTCGCCAACCACATAACCGGCGAGCGCCGCATATTGGGCGGCCTGGGATTGGGCGCTGTGCGCCACGTAACGAGCGATCCATGATACCACCACAAAACCCCCCAGCACGAGCAGCCATGAACCGCTCAAAAGGACGGAAGCAATGCTTTCGGCCAGGCCGCTCTTGAATAAAAAAACTTCGATGGCTATGAAAGCCAGGATGGCGCCGAACAAATGATTGTAGGCGCGCGCGATGAAACGGCCGCGTGAGTTTTCATCCAGTTGAATGACTGGTGCCGCCGGTGAATATGATTGCATGCTCATAATTAGCTCCGTTGTTTCGCTGCGTTAAAGCAAATCCTTTGCCTGTTTTGACGAGCAGGATATGAGCACAGGGCGCTTCCGTCAATTACACTATAACGTTGGAATTCGCAGATGCTGACTCAAATTGAGTCATCGGATCATCCAATTTCGATGCCCACAGGACAGTGGTCCGAGCCTTCAATTTTGTTGCGAATGAACGCGCTCTTGAGCCGCGGGCGCAATGCGGCGCTGATGAGAAAATAATCCAGGCGCCAGCCGATGTTGCGTTTTCGCGCTCCGCTCAAGGGACTCCACCAGGTGTAATGGCCGCCGCCCTTTTCAAATTCTCGGAACGTGTCGATGAAGCCGGCCTTCACGAGCGCATCGAACCCGGCGCGTTCCTCCTTGGTGAAGCCGTGGTTGAAGACATTTGTTTTTGGATTCGCAAGATCGATTTCGGTGTGAGCGACATTGAGGTCGCCGCAAAAAATCACGGGCTTTTTCTTTTCGAGTTTTTTCAAGTAGGCGAGAAAATCCTTGTCCCAGCGCTGGCGATACGGCAGTCGCGAGAGATCGCGCTTGGAGTTCGGGACGTAAACATTCACGACAAAAAAATCGTCCAACTCGGCGGTGAGCACGCGTCCTTCCTGGTCGTGTTCCACAATCCCGATGTGCGGCACGATGCTCAGCGGGCGTTTTTTGACGAAGATGGCCGTGCCGGAGTAGCCCTTTCTTTCCGCGCAGTTCCAGAATACCGTGTAAAGCGCCGGCCAAAGTTGATCGATGTCGTCCGCGCCGCACTTGATTTCCTGCAGGCAGAGGACGTCGGGACTTTCGCTCTCGAGATATTCGAGAAAATTTTTACGCAGGATGGCGCGCAAGCCGTTGACGTTCCAGGAAATCAGTTTCACGGCCAAAGAATAACCACGAATGGACACGAATAAACATGAAAGTGAGGCAATGCCCTGATCAGGAGCGCGACCTTCAGGTCGCTTCAACGTCATAGGGTCAATGGATTCGAAATTTTCAACACGCTCGACAATTTCGTGCTCAAGCGGCCTAAAGGCCGCGCTCCTTCAAAATAGGCCACTACCCGAAAGTGACATGGATTGACGTTCCCGTGATGCACCACTAGATTGGCAGCGTCAATGATTGCCAAACCCGTCCAGGCGCAAACCGCGCAGCCGAGTTTTCGCGTGAGCGATGAGCGGTTGATCAAGATCACGCCCAGCGCGGCCAGGCGTGTGAGCACGTTGCTGCAAAAACAGGGCCGGCCCAACGGCGTGCTGCGTGTGTCCGTGGTCGGCGGCGGCTGCTCCGGGCTGCAATACAAAATGGATTTGCAGGACAGCCCGGCGAACCGGGATTTTCTCGTCGAGACGGGCGGCGTTCGCGTGGTGGTGGATCCGAAAAGCGCGCT
>Ga0335085_10004390_pt1 | contig 23479 bp, 4 predicted proteins | sample Lox_Sample_45_FD_206712 | JGI IMG/M metagenome (GOLD analysis project Ga0335085, IMG submission 206712) | Soil microbial communities from Loxahatchee National Wildlife Refuge, Florida, United States - Lox_Sample_4.5 | ecosystem: Environmental > Terrestrial > Soil > Wetlands | place: USA: Florida...
CTTGGAGTCTGCGGCCGCGCCGGCGGGGGTCCCGCAGTGCGAAACGGAAAGAGCAAACGGGGAGCCGCTGATCGGATTGTTGGTGAGGGTATCAATCACGTCAATCTGGTCGGTGGCATCTTCGGTGACGATGGCAAACCGTCCGTTGCCGGTGACTGCCACGCCGTTGGGTGTGCCGGTTCGCGGCCCGATGGACTTCAAGAGAGCATTCTGGCTGCTGACGGAAGTCTCCGTGCCGAATACTTCGATGCTCTTGGTTGTGCCGGTGCCGGCGGAGTAGGCCAGCGCATCCAGAACATCGAGGGTGTAGTTGCTTGCAGAGGTGACCGCGCCTGCCGGAGTGGCGGCGTTGGCCATATCCTTCACGCACACCGGGAAACTGTACACGGCAGGCGAGGCACTGGGCGTGGTGGGGGTGCCGGTGACCATGCCGTTCCCCATGCCCACTCCGATTGCCGGAGGGAGCGTGCCGCTCGGAGTGGAGCAAGTTGCACCGTTTCTGGCCCCGAACCACATGACTGTAGTTCCATTGCCGGTGTTCGGCGCGACCACAAACTGCACGGTAGGGGCCGGAGCCGCTCCGTAGGGGATGGCGACCAGGCCGTTGGTGAGCCCGAAACCGGCGACGGTGGTGCCATTGATCTCCAACTGGATGGACAGTTCCGGATTGACGATCAGTGATGGCGTGACGGTGGACGAAGACGTGGTGGTGTTGTCCGTGGCCTGAATCGTTACGGTAATGCCCGCCGGAACGGTGGCAGTGATCGGGCCGGTACTGGAAATGTTGCAGGCCGCGGCTCCGGGGAGCATGGTGCCATTCCACACCACCTGCAGTCCGGCGGGCAGAGTGCCCATGTCCGAGCAGGTGAAGGCGTCGCCGTTTTGGCCGTTGGTAATGGCGATGCTGGTGTTGTAGGTCCGGTCGGTTACCCCCGTGGGCAGGGAGGGCGTGGGCGCCAGAACCGTTCCCTGCACGACGGTGAGATTCGAGGGCTGGGCGCTAGAAGTTGCCGCCGCGCTGTAGTTGGACGGCGCCGTATCCGTGACCGTCAAACTCACCGCGCCGCCAGCGTCCGTTGCCGTGGGCGTACCCGCGATCGCACAATTGGTGGCGTTCACCATGAAGGTGATTCCCGCCGGGAAGCCCGTGGGGTTGCACGTCGCGTACGGCTGGTTGCCATTGGTGATGGCCACGTTGACCGGACCATACGCCGTGCCGGTGGTGCCCTGAGGCAGCGGCTGGGGCAGCGCCGCCAGCGTCACCTGCGGGAAGATGCGAATCGTGTTTGAAGTTGCCGTAATGCTGCCGGCGGCGGAATAATTGCTCGGCGCCTGTCCTTCGGTGGCCTGAATCATGGCCGTGCCGCCGCCCGGGGGCACAAAACCTGCGTTTGAGGTGGGCGTTGAGCTCACCGTGCAGCCCGGGCCCGCTCCCGCAGCGTTCCCGTTCCAAGCCACGCTCAACCCGGTGGGCAAAGTGGATGACGAGCACATATACGTGGTCGCCGCGGGATTGCCTCCGGAAATGGCCGGCTCCGTGGCGCCTGGATTGGTGCTGTTGTACGCGGCGCCCACTTCCCCGTCGCCGAGAGTGGCGGCGAGGGAAAGCGCCGGGAAGATGGAGAATGTGTTCGAGGTGGCGGTAAACGAACCGGCGGATGAATAGTTGCCCGGCCCCGGGGCTTCCGTCACCTGAATCGTGGTGCTGGCCGCGGCGGGGAAGCCGAACGTGGCATTCGGAGTGCCGCTGACGGTGCAGCCGGCCAGCGCGCCCGTGGCGGTGTTCCACGCCGCGGTGAGATTGACCAGGTTATTCCCCGGCGGCGCGATGGAACAGGTGTACATGGTCGCGCCGGGATTGCCGCCGGAGATGGCCGGCTCGGTGGCGCCCGGGTTGGTGCTGTTATAAGCCGCACCGACCTCGCCACTGCCCAGGGTTGCAGCTAGGGCCAGCGGCGGGAAGATGTTGATGGAACTGGTGGTGGTTGCGGCAGACGTTCCCGCCCCCGAAGAGGTGCTGGGGGCGGAGTCTGTGACCTGAACCTGGGTGGTGCCGGAAAAGGTGGCCGAGGCCACTCCCAGCGGTCCTGCGCCGGTCACGGTGCAACCCGCGGCCGCGCCGGTCATCCCGTTCCACACGATCTTCAAGCCTGCCGGGATGTTGCCGCCCACAAACGAACAGGTGTAGGACGCGGAAGCCGGATTGCCGAGGGTGATGCTGATGGGCATGGTGCCCGGATTGGTGTTCGAGTACGCCGCGCCTTGTTCGCCATCGCCCAGAGGGGCGGAGGCCACGGTGACCTGCGGGAAGATGGTGAATACGTTCATCGAGGTGCCCATGGCCGTGCCACTGGGAACCGCGCTGTTGCCGGTATCCGTGGCCATAAGGGTAACCATGTTCGAGAACGTCGCCGAAGGCGGACCGGTGATCACGCAGTCGCCGCTGGCATCCGGAGCGATTCCCAAACCACCGGGAACCACGCCGAACGCGCAGCCCGCGCCGACGCCAATCAGCGAACCGGCGCCGCCGCCGCTCAGCAAATTGGTGGGCACGGTCTGTGAATAGGCCGCGGTAACTTCGCCATTGCCAAGTGCGAACGCCGGGAAGGCCAGTGGCTGGTTCACGGCGAAAGCGACCGGACTGCTCATGGTTACCGTGTTTGGCGGCACAGCCTGGATCCCTGTGGAGGGATCGGTGATGCCGGTATCCGTGGCGCCAAAAGTGAGTGCGAAGGCGGCGCCGGCACCAGTAGTGGTCATGGGCGGATTGACTCCGCTGCCTGAACTGCTCAAGGCGCAACCGGTGCCCGTACCCGAGACGGCCGCAGCCAGGTTGGGATTGGCGACGGCACCGCTGCCCGAAAGCGTGCAAGTATTCGGCTGGATGGGCGGGGCTCCCGCGCCGCTGGCCAGCGTGGTGTCTTCCACGGGAGGCGTCTGCGGAGCGAGGCCGTAGCTGCGATTCTGCACACCGACCGGCAGAGCGGTGTTGTTGAAGGTGAATTCATGCCGAATGTTGAGGCTCAAGGTAACCGGAACCATCTGCGGCGGCATACTGCTGTCGGTGACGGTGATGGTCACTGCGGGCGTGCTGGCCGCCGGAGCCGTGCCATTGATCAAGCAGGCCGGTTTTCCGGTCAGCGGTCCGCTGGGTACCGCGGCGAACGCCACACCCCAGCCGGACGGGACCACGGTGGGCGCGCACGTGAACGGCGCTTTTCCGCCGCGGATCAGCGCATAAACCTTGTAGGTGCGCGCTTCGACGGCATCGGGCAGCGCTGCGGTCGAGAAGCCCAGGCCAGCGGCGGGAACGGGGATGCTGGCGATACGGCCGGGCTGAGAGCCGGGGGTGTGGGTATTGATGTCCACGGGACTCGCAGGGTCCGTGCCGATGGGAGGAGGCACGACGGTCGTGGCGTCGTCGATAATGTCCACATTGTTGGCGTTCGGGCCGCTCTTTACGGTGATATACGCCTGGAAGGGGAAGGCCCCAGATGAACTGGGCGCAACGGTCAGGCCGCCCGCGCCATCGCCACCCCCGGGAATCGGCAGGGGATAAGGGGCCGCGAACAACGCGGGAGGGTTGAGGCTATTGTCAATGACCGCAAACTGGTTGGTACCGGGCAAGCTCACGAACAGCCGAGACTGAACAGGATCCGACGCGATCACGTCCACGTTTGAGGCGGCGGGAAGGCCAATATCCGTGATAAACGTCGGGGCTGAACTGGGGACGCTGGTTACATCCTGGACTTCCACGACGGGGCTGGACTTCTCGGTGATGAAGGCGTAAACGCCTGCGCCATGCGTGGCAAGCGCGACCTGACTCGGATTCGTGGCTGCTCCGCTCAGCGGATATATATTTCCGAACGAGGGAGCCCCGGCGTTGTTGAAATAGATGAGGAGATTAAACCCACCACCGCCTGTGGAGAACACGAGTGAATTGTCACTTGTGATTGCCAGCCCACTCACGGGGCCGCCGAACGGGCCGAAGCCTGAAATGAGCGTCGGTGCCAGGTTGGTGGTGTCAAAAACGGCTGCAGCATTGCTACCGGGACAGGTAACCCACAGACGGTCGTGCCCCGGCATGGTGGGATCGGGAGTAGCCGCCACGTCGGCCGGCCCGACGCAGACTCCCGGAAGGGCCACAGGCGAGCCCGCAGTAAAGTTCAAGGTATCAATGGGGATGATCGTGTTGTTGGCGCTGTCCGCGACGTACGCGGCGTCACCTCTGGCAGTCACCGCAATCCCTGTAGGGACGGCGACGGCGGGGACGGTGGGAAGAGCAATACTCGCCTGCCACGTGTTGGAGCTTACGTCGATCACCTCAACAGAGTGCGTGGCCGTGCCACTGATGAACGCCAGTCGGCCGAGGACCTTGATGGTGATATTTGCCGTGGTGGCCACGCCGGGATTGGCGCCAAAGGTATTCGTACTGCTGGACGTCGTGTTATCGGTGGCGGTCACGGTAAAGGTGTAGGAACCGGAGGTGGTCGGCGTGCCCGTCAACATGCCCGTGGCGGGATCGAGACCCAGACCCGGGGGCAGCGTGCCACCCGAAGACCAGGTGACCATGCTGCCGTTGCTCAGCCCGCCCACTGCTGTGAAAGTAATCCCTGGATAAGGAACATTTTTCAGTCCATTGGGAATCAGCGCCGGAACCATCACGGTGAGCTGGGTGAAAATCTCGAAGCTGGACTGCGAACTTGACATGTCCATGCTGGGGCCAGTCTGGTCCGCACTGCGCGGGGTATCCTGCACCTGAATGTTCACGGTTTGCCCGGTGGGCGCGCCGAACGCGGCGGTGGCGGAATTCGGCGGAGGATTGGGCCCGGGAGCATTTCCGGTCACCTGGCAGGCCGTTCCGCTGACTCCGGAGGTGGAGATCCCGGTCGGTGGGGTCGCGCCGGTGAAGGCACAGGTGAACGGTCCGTTTCCGTTCATGAAGGCGGGCGGATTGGTCTCGTTGAACACCTGGTCCACGGCGCCGTTTCCGAGCGAGAACATGGCGGAATTGAAGGTGACTCCGGGAAAGATGTTCAAGTTGCCGGTGGAAGCTCTGGTGTTGGAACCGGGAACAGAATACGCGCTGGGCCGGACATTCTCGGTCACCATAATGGTCACGGATGCCGCGTTGGTGGCGGTGGGCGTTCCGGTGACCTGGCAGGTAGCGCCGACCGCCGAAGCGGTCAGCCCCGTCGGGAGGTTCGACGACGAGCAGGTGTAGGACTGTGGCGGGGGCGCGCCCGGGCTGCCCGTGGCCGCAGTGACGTTAATCCCGGTGTGAGAATATCCCGCGTTCGTTTCTCCATCCCCAAGCGTGAAAGGATCCAGGGCCACCTGCGGGTAAATGGTGATGGCGTTGGAAGTAGCGGTAAACGAGCCGGCGGCGGAGTAATTACCCGGGGCCTGCCCTTCCGTCACCTGAATCGTAGAACTGGCCGCAGCGGGGAAGCCAAATGTGCCGCTTGGAGTGCCGCTGACGGTGCAACCTGCCGCGGCGCCCGTGGAACCGTTCCAGACGGCGTTGAGCCCAGCAGGCGACGTCCCGGTGAACGCGCAGATGTAGGTGGTGACTGCGGGATTTCCACCGGAAATCGCCGGCTCGACCGCTCCCGGATTGACCGCTGGATCGCTCGAATACGCGGCCATCACTTCGCCATTACCCAGCGTGGCGGCGAGGGAGAGGGCCGGGAAAATGCTGATGGGGTTGGAAGTCGCGGTGAAGGTCCCGGCAGCGGAGTAATTGCTGGGGGCTGGAGACTCAGTCACTTTCACCTGGGTGGTGGCCGCCACAGGGAATCCGAACGGCGCCGTGGGTGTTCCCTGCACCGTGCAACCGGCGTTGGCGCCGGTCATTCCATTCCACACAGGAGAGAGCGGAGGAACCGCGCTGCTCAACCCGGGAGGAAACGCGCCAACAAACGCGCAGGTGTACGTGGTGGTTCCAATCGAAGTCATGCCGCCGGAAATCGACGGTTCTGTCGCGCCCGGATTGGTGGTGGCGTAGGCCGCGTTCACTTCGCCACTTCCGAGGGTGAGCGCGAGATTGAGCGCCGGGAAAATGGTGATAGCGTTCGAGGTTGCCGGCACGGAAACGCCTGCCTGTGAAGATGTGCTGGGCGCCTGGCCTTCCGTCACCTGAAGCTGGATGGTGGCAGCAGCGGGGAATCCGAACGCCGCTGTGGGTGTGCCACTCACGGTGCAACCTGGGCCCGCGCCTGCGGGTTTGCCGTTCCAGGTCACGTTGAGACCGGAAATCGGGGACGGTGCGGGCGGCACCGGCACGAATGTGCACGTGTAGGTGGTGGCCGCGGGATTTCCGCCGGAAATGGCCGGCTCCACCGCTCCGGGATTCACCGCCGGGTCGCTCGAGTAGGCGGAGGTCACTTCGCCATTGCCAAGAGTGACGGTGATTGTCAACGCAGTATAGATGGTCAGGGAAGACGACTGTGTGGACGATCCCTGCTGGCTGGACCCTGAGGGCGCCGTGTCCTTCACCGTGACCATGATGGTCTGCGGCGACGCGGTGGCGTCCTGCGCGGTCGGCGTGCCGGAAACTACGCAGGTGTTGGCAACGGTGGTGACCGCAAGCCCGGTTCCGACCGGAAAGCCGGCGCCCGTGCAGGTGAAGGGCGCATTGCCGCCCGTAAAGGGGAGCGCCTGGGAATACATCGCACCAGCCTCCCCGGCCAGCAGCGTAAAGGGATTCAGCACGAGTTGGGCCAGTACCGTAAAGGCCGAGGACTGCGTGGAAGTGCCCGGAGCGCTGGAGGATGCCGAAGGAGGCGTGTCCGTGACCGTGATCATCACGTTCATGGGGCTAGCGGCCACGTCCTGTGCCGTCGGCATGCCCAACAACTGGCAATTCATTCCGGATACCGTCACCGCCAGCCCCGTCCCGGGCGGAAGACCGGTCTCCGAGCAGTTATAAGGAGCATTTCCGCCGGTGAACGCAACCAACTGGTTGTACATGGAGCCGGCCTGGCCGGTGCCAAGCGTGAAGGCGGAAAGCGAAGTCTGCGCCAGGATGGTCAGATTGGAAGTCGGTTTGGGATTGATGGTGCCCATCATGCCGGCCGTGTTCGGACTTCCGGAATCTGTGGCGGTAAGCGTGAGCAGAGTCGGCGCGAAGGCCACGGTGGGCGTGCCCATGATGGTGCAATTCGACCCGCTGATCATGGTGGTGAGGCCGGCGGGAAGCGCGGGAGCGAAACTGCACACCGTCAAGGGCGCAATCCCGCCGGTGGTGCTGATAGTCTGCATGTACGGCACATTCTGTTCGCCCGTGCCCAGGACCAGCGGAGCGGAGAGAGCCAGATGCGGGTTGATGGTAACGACCGGGGGCATGCCCAGGGTGTTGGTGGTGGCGGTGGTCGCGGGGCTGCCACCGCTCGCTGAGTCCATCACCGAAACCACGATGTTAATCGGCGCGGCGGCATCCGCGGCGGTCGGCGTGCCCGCGAGCACGCAGTTCAGTCCGGTCGGCGCCGAGTTCATGCTCAGGCCGGTGCCGACGGGAAGTCCGCCGGCCGTGCCATTCGCCGGAATCGAGCACGTATAGTTCGGGTTGCCGCCGGTGAAGGTGAAGTTCTGCGAGTAGGGCACACCGACTTCGCCGGGCCCCATGGTGTATCCGGTAAATCCAAAGGCGGGGTTGATGACCAGAGTGACGGTGTTATTGGTGGCGACTTCGGGCGGAATGCTGCTGTCGGTGATGTTGAAAACGAGCGGGAACGAGCCGAACACCTGGGGCGTGCCGCTGAGTGTGCAGTAGCCGCCGGTGGGGGTAGCCGTAAACGTGGGGTTGAGGGTGAGGCCCATGGGCAATCCGGTGACCGCGCAACTGTACGGGGTGGCCCCGCCCACGAAGACGACCAGCTGCGTGTAAGCAACGAACTGTGTGCCGGAGGGGAGGACGGGACTCGGAATCGCGCTCGGATTGGACGCCACATATCCGGTGATGGTTAATTTGGCAACAGTGGGGAAATTCAAACCGGGGGGCAATCCGGAGGAGCCGCTGAGACAGGACGAGAGGACCAGCAAGCACGGGAGCAGCAGAAGGGAAAGCGCAGCGCTCCTCCAGCCGAGCCGCGGCCGGCGCAGGAGCCGGCGCGGACCGAAATTCCGCAGTACGGACCGTACGGTTAATTGCGGCATACTTCGACTCTCCTGGGGTCGGAATGAGCGGCGAGGTGAACAGTGCAAGGCACCCAGACCCGTAAAAACACAATTGCCCCTTTTGAACTGATGGAACGGCACGCTACTACGCCCACGGCGCTCCGTCAAGGCAAAATGCTTCACATAAGGCACAGTTTGTCTGAAGTTTTACCCTGGTAGTGGAAGAAATCCTTGACGGCTCGCGCCGCATGTGAGTACAGTCTCCCCATCCGCGGCGTCCCGCCCGCCGCAGTCGGGCGAGGGCTGCACGGAGGGGGAAAATCCCCGGGTGGACCTTGAAGACTCATGCACGCAGGGGTGCGGGCGCTCGTTTGTCCATCCTTTTGCCGTCTCTAGTCACCGTCACACGAAAAACTCGATGCGAGGGAAAGCAACCATGAGAGGTCGCCTTCTGGGTCTCGGCATTTTCTTAGCGGTGGCCGCTATGTTGCTCCCCGCATCGCTGCGCGCGCAGACCATCAGCGGCATCATCGCGGGAAGAGTAACGGACGAGCAGCAGAAGCCCCTCTCCGGCGTAGCCATCACCGCGCACAATCCAGGGACCGGACGGGATTTTCCGGCCAGCACCAGCGATCAGGGGTATTACCGAATCCTGGAAGTTCCGCCGGGCTCGTATGAAGTGACCGGCCTGCTGGGAGGCTTTCAGACCGAGAAACACATCAGCGTGCGGGTGGATGTGGGCCGCACCACCGTTGAAGATTTCACCCTGAAGATTCAGACCAAGGAAGAGACGGTGACGGTGGAATCCACCGCGCCGATGGCGGTGGTGGACAGCCCGACGTTGAGCACTTCCTTCCCGGAAAAACAGGTGGAAGAGCTTCCCATTTTGACCCGCGACGTGAACAACCTTGCGCTGTTAGCGCCGGGCGTGTTGAGTGTGCGCACGTTCAGCTTTGCGAGCACGCTGGTGCCCTTCTCGGTGAATGGCTCGCGCGGCCGCGACAATAACTTCATTATCGACAGCGTGGACAACAACGAACCGCTGTTTGGAGGCGCGGCCACGCAGTTTACAAACAGCGACGTCTTTGCCGAATACACCATCCTGACCGCGCAGGAGAAGGCGGAATTCGGGCGCAATTCCGGCGCCACGGTGAACGCCATTACCAAGAGCGGGTCGAACATGTGGCATGGCACGGCGTTTGGCTTCGGGCAGAGTGACCTGTGGAATGCCATGGACAGCGCGGAACACGCCGCGCTGCTCACTTCCCCCGAGCCATTCTACGACGTGGTTCTGGGGGCAACGCTGGGCGGGCCGGTTAAGAAGGACAAGGCGTTCTTTTTCATCTCCTATCAGTGGGACCATCTTTCCGACAACCTGACGGACGTTTTCCCGGTCCTGGCCAACTACCCCACAAGCAGCGCAGGCTTGACCACGCTGCAGGGGTTGCCCAGCACTCCTGGTCTGCAAGCGTACCTGGCGACGCCCACCGTTTCGCACGTTCCCACCCTGGGCGGAACTACTCCGTGCTTCGCCGGCAAGCCCTCGAATAACGGCTCGGGACTCTATCAGCAGCCAAATCCCTGCCTGGTGACCAGCACCGGAGTGCCGGTGATGCCCATTCCCATGGGCGAGAGCTGCTTGACCACCCCTCAGAACTGCGTGGATTACAACGTGTGGAACGTTCCCAACGGGAACAATTTTACGCTGCGCGACCATGAGGTTTCCGGGCGTTACGACCAGGTGATCAACAACTCGAACGACTTCTATAGCCGCTACTTCTTCGACGACCTGGCCTCGCCGCAGAGCGTGCTGCAGTCACCGGGTGTGGCCGCGTTCGGCGACCTGGGCCTGCTGCCGGACTACCGCAACCTGTTCCGGCAGCGCACCCAGAGTGTGCTGGCCGACCACCGCTATTATCGGGTGAACGCGCTGAACGAGTTTCGCGTCTCCTACAGCCGCGTCTCCCAGAGCATCGGAGCGTTTGATATACCCAAAGACCTGGCCGGAAATGCTTCCGCGGTGGTCAACGACACGTTTGCCACGGCGGCCACCATGGGCAGTCTCGGAGGCCAGGGTGGGTTGGGCGCCATGGGCGTGACCAGCGCGGGCCTTTTCCCCTCGGTGGGCAGCGACTTCGCCCTGGGGCAGCCCAGCAGCAACAGCAACATCGCCAGCAATACCTACCAGATTCAGGACAACTATTCGTACACGGTGGGGCGGCACAGCCTGAAATTCGGTGTCAACTTTGTGCGCATTGACACCAACGTATCTTCCATGCCCGACAATCTGGGCTTTTATCTCTACACCGGCAGTTTCACGGGAAATGGATTGCAGGATTTCGTGACCAGCCCGGCCGGCGCCTTCAACCCCCTGACCGGAGTGGACGCCAACCTGGCTACAGTTGTGAGCCAGCGGCTCACCGACATCCGCACCAACGCGCAAGGCATGATCACCGGACTGGGCCCCAACGAGGTCAAGATCAAGGAATTTGACCAGTTCTACTTTGCGCAGGACGACTGGCGGTTGAAGGACAATCTGACGCTGAGCCTGGGATTCCGCTACGAGAATTTTGGTCAGCCCATCAATTCGATCCACGACGTCAACAAACTCGCGCCGACCTCCAGCACGGATAACAAGGACTTTGCGCCGCGCCTGGGTTTCGCGTGGTCTCCGGGAAAAAGCTGGGTGGTGCGCGGCGGATACGGCATTGCCTACGACCCGCCGGTGCTGAATATCCCCTTGCTCATCTGGCAGAGCGGTCCGGTTTCCCCGCTGCTTTCCACGGACAACCTGGGCCTGGCCCAGTTGCAGCCGACGGGAGCTTACCCGAAGGGGCCGCTGAACGTTTCCGATTTCCAGCAGTCGTATCCGAACTTTTTCTCCCTGGTGGGCGGAATTCCGAATGCGACGACGGTGAATTCGGGAATGGTGCAGGGCTGCAGCCAGTACTACGATCTTTATGACGCTTTGGGCGGCCCCGGCTCGACGTTTGCCGACGCCCCGGGCCGCTTCTACGATGCGTTTGCCGTGGATTCCAATTTCACCACGGTTCCGGCCAGCATTCCGATCCAGAACTGCGCGAGCCAGAACACGGTGGCAAAGAATTTGAAGAACCCGTATCTCCAGACGTGGTCGCTGGGAATCCAGAAGGAATTCGGCGCGAACTACCTGCTGGAAGTCAACTATATCGGCAGCAAGGGCTCGCGCCTATTTCAGCGCGTGGAAGAGAACCCCTTCCAAGGCTGGAACGCGAACTGCGTGGCCAATCTCTTTTCCTTCTACAATTCCATCATCGTGAACCCCGGCCCGCCGCCGGTTTCGATTTTGAACCTGGCAGTGCCCGGCCAGTGCCGTTACGACCGCATTGACAACTCGCACGGCGATATCACCAAGATCACCAACGGCGGAAGTTCCAGCTATAACGCCCTTCAGATCAGCTTCACCAAGCGCTGGAGCAATGAGAAATACTTCGGCAATTTTGCGTTCACCACGGCCTACACCTGGAGCCATTTGATCGACAACACCAGCGAGATTTTCGGCCCGGGATTCATCACCTTGAGCCCTGGCGACATCCAGAGCGGGACGTCGTCGTCTGGAATGGGGATGGGCACGCCTGGGTTCCCCTCGATCGGCCTGCTTTTTGACCCCTTGGCCAACGCCCCGGTGGAATCCATCACCCCGCTGGCACAGACCTACAATTCCACCACCGATTCGGAACGCGGCAATTCTTCGTTTGACCGGCGGAACCGATTTGTAGCCAGCTTCCTGTGGGAGCCTTTCCCCAAGAGGAATGTGTGGCTGCGCGACTGGCAATTCAACGGCATTTACACCTACCAGTCGGGCCAGCCGTTTACCCCGCTGAATGCCGCGCCGCTGAGCGCGTGCGCGGACACGGACGGAAGCGGCGTGCTGAGCAACTCCCGGCCGGACATCGGCAACAAAAAGATGCCGCTGAACACAGTGGCGCTCCTGGCGGATCCCAACTGCCTGGATATCTCTCAGGGCTACGACATTTTCAAGGGTACTACGGAAGTGGCCATGGGCGTGACCCCGGCGGAAGCCGCCACCATGGCGCACTTTGTGCAGCGGCCGCTTTTCGCGAACGGGACTATTCCCAATCTCACCCTGGGGACGGTGCCCACGGTGGCGCCGAATCCGTCCTACGTCAACGGGTCCGGGGCAACGGTAACCTTCCCGGCCGCGCTCTACGCTGGAACTGCCGGGCGCAACATTCTGGTGGGACCTCCGATCAATAACTTTGATTTCTCAGTGATCCGGAACATCAAGCTGACGGAAAGGTTCACTCTGCAAGCTCGCGCCGAGTTTTTCGACCTGTTCAACCACCCGATTCCCGGGTATTTCAACGGGAGCCCGTACATTAACAACGCCTCCGGAGCGACCGCGTTTGCCTACAACGCGAGCCGCACGGGCGCGGCCATCACCGGCGGAATTCCTGAAAATGCCATCGACGCGTTCAACCAGATCAATGGCGCGAAGACGTTTTTGACCAAGGACGCCATGAATACCAGCAGCCGGCGCATCCAGTTCGGCTTGAAGCTGATCTTCTAGCCCGCGGCCACGGCCCGTCACTGAAACGGCCCGCCCCGAATTCCCCGGGGCGGGCTGTTGTGTTTCCGGCGGTGGATTCGAGCGGTGACCGCGGATCGAATCCGGGAACGCGGCGCCCATTGCTGGCTGCTTTCTCCCCCGGGCCGAAACTTTGTCTGCGCCTTGCAGATGAGCGCGGGACGCGGCGGGACGTTCCAACTGAATCTCTCGAGCAGCCCGCGGTGCACTCCCTATCCGGAGGTGCGGCGGCGGCACTTCCGCGAGGATTCCGCAGCTTCTGAATCCCGCCCACCGGCAGGGCGGCGAGAGGGATTACTGGGATTCGAGGCTGTGGATTCAGATCGCGAGGGCTGACCCTGGCGAGGCAGAGGAAAGACTCTGCGGGAAGAAGCGAGGAAGCGGCGAATCAGTTCACTCGAACGGTGACCGCTGCGCTGGTCTTGACGGGCTGACCATTCACCTTGGGGGCGTCAAAGTGCCAGCCGCCTTTGGCCGCGGCGACGATCTTGGCGCCCGCGCCGGCATCGCCCACCAGAACGCTGCCGTCGGTGACTCGTCCGTCGGTGTCAATCTTCACCAGCACGCGCCACTCGCCCTTGGCGATGTCGTCGAGCGAGAGTCCGCAGTTCGAGCCGGCGGAGAGTTGGAGCGGACCATCCAGGAACGGCTGGGCCAACTCCTGGCCGGGCTTGAAGGGCGCGGTGTATTTCTGATGGGCAATCTGGCCGACGGTGCACGCCGCGGTCTTCATGCCGCGCTCTGCGCTGTCAATCTCCGAGCGATACGGGCTGGGATCCACGCCCAGGCCCTGCAAATCGGAGAGCTTGGCGCGAGCGTCGGCGAACTTGTGAGCGTCCTTCAGTTTGCGGATGTCCGCCAAGGTGGTGTCGATCTTGCGCTGCTGCTCGGCCTTGGCGGCTGCGGCCTTGTCTGACTCCTCCTTGGCGGCCTTATCGATTTCCGCGATGGCCTTGCCCACCTGGGTGGAAAGGGTGCGCGCGTCCCCGGCGTGACGCCCGCCCGCGCTGGCGATGGCGTCGAAAGTGGCCTTGGCGCCGAGCAGCGCGTTCTTATCCCTGCTGTTGGCCTGGGACTGCGCCTGCGCGAACTGAGCATCCAGCTTGCGTCCGGCTTCGATCTGGTTGCGCAGGCTGGGCACCTCGTCCTTGTGGGCCGCACCCTCACCCAGTCCCTGGAGCTCGTCCAGGTTTTTCCCGGCCTGGTCCCACTGGCCGTTGGCGATGGCACCGTTGGCGGAATCAAAGAGATCATTGGACTTGGTGAGCGTGGCGCGAAGGGCCGCATTGTTCTGAATCTTCTCAATCTGCGCGTTGTCACCTTTGATGGTGGTGAGGAAACTCTCGTTCAGGTTCTTCGACTTGACGAAGTTCTCGGCCTCCAAGAGCTTTTTCTTGCCTCCGTCATAGTCGCCCTTGGCCGCGGACTTCATCGCCTGGCTGATCAGATCGGTCGCCTTCTTTTCGTCCAGAGAAGGACCGGTGGGCACCACCGGCTTTTCGACCACGGCAGGCGGAGGCTGCGTGGGTGAGGTGGTGCCGCCAGGGCTGGGCTGGGAGGATGTAACGGGAGCCGGCTGGCTGCTTTCCGTGGTGGGCTGCGACTTCTTGCCCATGAACATGTACACAGCGCCGCCAATCACCGCTACAGCCACCACACCCCCGATAATCATGCCCATGCCGCCGCCCTTTTTCTCCGCGGGCATGGCCATGGGTTCTTCAAAGGTGGTCTTTCTGGGAGCAGCTTCCTTCTTTTCCTCCACCGCCGGAGCGGAGGACTTGGGCCGTTCGACCACGGGAGGAGCAGCGGAGGCGGCCGGGGCCAAAGCCTGGGCGGGCGCCTTGGTTTCCTTGATCTCCGGCACCGCGGGCGCGGCAGCCACCACGGGTGGTGCAGCGGCGGGAGTTGCCGCCTTCTTCTCTTTCTCCCGTTCTTTCTGCTTCCGCTCCTCTTCTTTTCTTCGCTCTTCTTCCTTCTTACGATCCTCTTCCCTCTTGCGCTCGGCTTCCCTTCTCTGCTCTTCCGCGCGCTTTCGTTCTTCCTCGCGCTTGCGCTCTTCTTCGCGTTTCTGTTCCTTCTTGTCGAGCTTCTTTTCTTCCTTAGGAGGCTTAATCGTGGTCTTTTCTTCGACCGGAGGCTTCACCTTGGTCTGCTCATCCACCGGCGGCGTGATGGTGGTGACCTCTCCCACGGGAGGAATGATGGTGGTCTTCTCTTCCACTGGCACCGGTGGAGCCACGGTGGCGGCATTGACGGCAACAGGCGCGGGAGCGGGCGGCGCGGGAGCGGCGGCCGGAGGCGCCTTGAACTTGGTGGTCACCTCGTCGAAGGGTTCCGGACGGAAGACCCGCGTGGCGCCGCCGGCGTCGGGCTCTGGCCGCGGGGTGGAAAGCCGCGGGCCGATGCCGGCGACGCGGGTGGCTCCGCTGCCCTCATCTGCGCCCTGCACCGGCTTGCTGCGCATCAGCGTCAGCTCTTCCTTGTTGGGAACCCGGTGATCCTCTGCGGCGCGCAAGAGCGCCGGGACGCGGGGATCCATGATTTCGTCCCGGTCCAGAAGGCGCAAAATCTTGGCGGCTTCGTCGAATTTCTTGGACTCGATCAGGTCAATGGTCTTCAGCGTCTGCTCGTCGTGATTGCGGCGCTGATCGCGGATGGTCCGCTCCTGCTCGGCCATCTTGATCAGCTTGGTGAGGTCCGTGTCCTTGCCGGTCTGTCCCGCGGTGGTTTTGCCGAGTTCGATGGCTTCGGTCAGGTCGCCGCGCTCGATGGACTGCTTCATGGCGCGCAGGCGGTCATCCAGGAGCTTCTGCCGCTGGCGCTCCTTGGCTTCCTTCTGAAGGGTGGTGACCTGCTCGAGGCGCTGTTTGAACTCCGCGTCGCCGGGAAATTCCTTAAGCGCCTGCTGGCAGGTGGTAATGGCCTTTTCCAAGTCTCCGGCCTGGACCAGGTTGTTGATTTCCTGCTGGCGGGCCTGGCGCTTGCGCAGCGTTTCCTGCTGGGACTGCTGGGCGCGGGCAAATTCCACCAAGCGGCTCAACTCGAAGTCGCCCGCAAATTCCTTCAGCAGGTGCTCGCCGCTGGCGATGGCCTCCTGGAACTTCTCTTCGCTGACCAGCTTTTTGAGGCCCTCGACTTCCTTTTGGAGCCGCAGTGTGCGGGCGTGCTGCTCGCGCTCCTGTACCACCAGGTCGCGCAGCTTCACGGCCGCGGACTCATTGGGGTAGCGCTGCAGGAGCAGGTCCAGCCCGGCCTGGGCCTCGTCGAAGGATTGCGCGGTGAGCAAACGGCGCGCTTCCGCCAGGGCCTTCTGGATTTCGTCCTGGGACTTGTCGGCCTTCACCGCCTCCAGGAGCTTCACCACTTCGCTTTCGCCCGGGAAGCCCTGCTGCAGTTCCTCGAGAGTCTTCAGGGCTTCGTCGAATTGCTGGCTGGTCCAGAGTTTGCGCGCCTTTTGCACGCCGTCGGCCAATTGCTTGCGCTTGCCGCGGCGCTCCTTCTCCTCGCCGATTTCCTTGCGCAGCAGCGCGGCTTCCTGGTTGTCGGGAGCCGCTTTCAGGACTTTTTCCAGGCTCTGCTCGGCCTCGGTGAGGCCGCCCTCGGCCAGGCGCTGGCGGGCCTCGCGCAGGCCGGTGGAAACCACCTGGGCCTGGATGGCGGCTTCCTGCACCTTGCCCAACAGTTCGCGCGCGGGCATGAAGTTGGAATCGAGGTGCAGCGCGGCGTCGGCCTGGCGGCGGGCTTCTTCGAAGTTTCCGGCGGCGAGCAGCTTTTCGGCTTCGCCCACCATTTCGTTCAGCTTCGGCGTCACCTCGCTGCGGCGGATTTCCGCATTCACCTTGTCGAGCAGCGTCTTGGCGTGCAGGTGAGAGGTGTCCAGGACCAGTGCCTGCTTCAGCAGTTCCTTAGCGCGCTGCAGGTCGCCGGATTTCAGCAGGTTTTCGCTCTGCGTGACCAGCATGCCCACGCTTTCCTGCTGCATGCGGCGGACGATAGGCTCGAGTTCGCCCAGCAGCTCGTCCATGTTCTGGTAGCGCTCGCCGGGCTCTTTCTTGAAGATCCGGCGCATCACATCATCGATTTCAACCGGAAGGTCCGGCCGCAGATCGCGGATGGACTTGGGCTCCTGGCTGACGATGGCGAACATCACCGCGGTGATGTTCCCGCCCTGGAACGGTTTGGTGTAGGTCAGGATCTCGTACATCATCACGCCCACGGCCCAGATGTCCGAGCGGCCATCCACCTTTTCGCCGCGAATCTGCTCGGGCGACATGTAGTCGATGGTGCCAATGAGCATGCCGGAGGACGTGGAAGAAGTGTCGGTGAGGCGGGCGATACCGAAGTCCACCACCTTGACGGTGCCCTCGTGGGTGACCACGATGTTGCCGGGCTTGATGTCGCGGTGGACGATGTTGCGCTTGTGGGCGTACTCCAGCGCGCGGCACACCTGCACGATGTAGCTCAGCTTGATGGACGCGGGCAACGGGGTGGCGCCGCCCTCTTGCTTCTCTTTCTCCACCATTTGCCCAAGGTCGTCGCCCTCGAGAAGCTCCATGGCGATGTAGGGAGTGCCGTTGTCTTCTCCCATGTCGTAAATGGTGACGATGTTGGGGTGCTGCAGGCCGCCCGCGGCGCGCGCCTCACGGTAGAAGCGCTCCAGCAGGTCCGGATTGTCAGTGAAATTTCCGGTGATGGTCTTGATGGCGACAGTGCGGCCGATGAAGGGATCCTTGCCGCGGTACACGATGCCCATGGCTCCGCGGCCCAGCTCCCCGATGATCTCGAATTTGCCGATCTTCTTTTGGATGGCCGCCAGCTCCGAGCTACACGTATCCTCTTATGCGCGCACACCCAGCGCGCTACACGTGGACAGGCCACACCTGCCCGGTGCGCAGATACACTACGCCTCGCCCACTTGTGTGGAATGGTGGCAAATCGCTATGGGAGTGTCAATGGCCCTAAATGGAACCGTACCCTGGTGCTACCTGCCGCTGGGAAGGGGCTTACTTCGGTACTAGAACTGGTCCCCGAGATTGCAGGAGTGAGCCGGGGGACACCGGTTACGCGAGGTCTTATTCCGCAGCCGCCACCCCTGACGCAGTGCTTCCCGGGCGGCGGGGCGACCCGCTCGGCTCGATCACGAAGTGAACTCTGCGGTACCGGGAGAAGCCTTCCCCCTGTACAATCCCCTGCGCGGCGATCCTGCTTGGCGGGAGCCGCGGGGCCGGGTGCGGCGCCGAAACGCGCCGGGGAGTTCCCTGCCCCATAGCCCACACCCGAACCACAGGACGATTCCGCAGATGAGCGACGAAACCAGGAAACTCACCGCTGAGGAAGAGCGCCTGGAGGAAGAGCGCACGCGGCGCAAACACTGGAAGCGCTGGGGGCCGTACCTCTCCGAGCGTCAATGGGGCACGGTGCGAGAAGATTACAGCCCGCACGGCACGGCCTGGGAGTATTTCTCGCACGACCAAGCGCGCAGCCGGGCCTACCGCTGGGGGGAAGACGGCATCGGTGGAATCTGCGACCGGCACGGCCTGGTGTGCTTTGCGCTGGCCATGTGGAACGGGCGCGACCCCATTCTAAAGGAACGCCTGTTCGGGCTGACCGGGAACGAGGGCAACCACGGGGAGGATTCCAAGGAATACTACTTCTACGTGGACTCCACGCCTACGCACTCTTACATGAAGATGCTGTACAAATATCCGCAGCGGGAATTTCCCTACGCGCAACTGGTGGAGGAAGGCCGGCGGCGCTCGCGGAACGATCCGGAATTCGAATTGATTCACACCGGGGTGTTTGACGACGATCGCTACTTCGACGTGATCGTGGAGTACGCCAAAGCGGCGCCGGAAGACATTCTAATCCGCATCACGGTGGAGAACCGCGGGCCGGAACCCGCGGGACTGCACCTGTTGCCGACGCTTTGGCTGCGCAATACCTGGGTATGGAACGATCTGCCCAAGATTTCGGGGATCTCCGTGCTTGAGGAGCGCGAGAACTCGCATGTACTGGAAATCCACGATGAGTATTACGGCAAGCGCTGGCTCTACTGCGAGCACCCCGGCGAGGACGAAGACAAGCCGCGGCCGGAACTGCTGTTCACGGAGAACGAAACGAATGCGGAGAAATTGTGGGGACTGCGGAACGCCGCGCCTTACGTCAAGGACGGCTTCCACGATTACCTGATCCACAGCCGCAAAGAGGCGGTGAATGCGGCGATGACGGGAACCAAGGCGGCCATCTGCTACCGGCTGACGGTGCCGCCCGGAGGATTTGAAGTGATCCGGCTGCGCCTTTCCGACCAGGGCGACGCCACTCCGGTGTTCGGTCCCTGGTTCGAGGAAACGATCGTCCGCCGCATTGACGAGGCCGATGACTTCTTCGCCAAACGCACCGGCCGCTGCCAGATGGACGATACCTGCGAGGTGCAGCGGCAGGCGTTTGCGGGCATGCTGTGGTCGAAGCAATTTTATGGATACGACGTGCGCACCTGGCTGGAGGGCGATTCCGCCATGCCGCCTCCGGCTCCGGAACGGAAGCGAGGGCGCAACCGCACCTGGACCCACCTGTACAACTCCGACGTGATCTCCATGCCGGACAAGTGGGAATACCCGTGGTACGCGGCCTGGGACCTGGCCTTTCATTGCATCCCGCTGGCGCAGATTGATCCGGACTTCGCAAAAGAGCAACTGCTGCTGTTGCTGCGCGAATGGTACATGCACCCCAACGGGCAACTGCCGGCCTACGAATGGGCGTTCAGCGACGTGAATCCGCCGGTGCACGCCTGGGCCGCGTTGCGCGTGTACAAGATCGAGCGGCGCTTCCGCGGCGAGGCGGACTTCCAGTTCCTGGAAAAAATCTTTCACAAACTGCTGTTGAACTTCACGTGGTGGGTGAACCGCAAGGACCCGGAAGGCATGAACGTTTTCGAAGGGGGCTTCCTGGGCCTGGACAACATCGGGGTCTTCGACCGCTCCGCGCCGCTGCCCACCGGAGGGCACATCGAGCAGTCCGACGGCACCAGTTGGATGGGCATGTATTGCCTGAACATGCTGGCCATCGCGCTGGAACTGGCGGCGCGGGATCCCGCGTATGAAGACGTGGCCAGTAAATTCTTCGAGCACTTTGTGCACATCGCTCACGCCATGCACGACCTGGGCAGCGAGGGCCTGGCGCTGTGGGACGATGAAGACGGTTTTTACTACGACGTGCTGCACCTGCCGGATGGGCGGCGGCATCCCATGAAGGTTCGCTCGATGGTAGGGCTGACGCCGCTCTTTGCGGTGCAAATCCTGGAACCCTACATCATGGCCAAGCTGCCGGGATTTGCGCGGCGCATGCAATGGTTCCTGGACAATCATCCGGACGTGCCGGACCACATTGAAGGCACGCGCACGGGAAAGCAGGGCGTGCGGCGCTTGCTCTCGCTGGTGAACCGCGGGCGGCTGGAGCGCATGGCGCGCTACCTTCTGGATGAAAACGAGTTCCTTTCTTCCTATGGGGTGCGAGCGCTCTCGCGGTTCCATCGGGACCATCCCTACGAGCTGAGCGTGAACGGGGCGGTCCACCGCGTAAATTACGAGCCGGCGGAGTCCTCTTCCGGACTCTTCGGCGGCAACTCCAACTGGCGCGGGCCCGTCTGGTTTCCGGTGAATTACCTGCTCATCGAGGCGCTGCAGAAATTTCACCACTACTACGGGGACGATGTGAAAGTGGAATGTCCCGTTGGCTCCGGGCGGATGATGAACCTGTGGGAAGTGGCCACAGAACTTTCGCGGCGGCTGATCCGCATCTTCTTGCGGGATGCGAGTGGAAGGCGCGCCGTGTTTGGCGGCACTGAAAAATTCCAGCGTGACCCCTACTGGCGGGACCTGGTTCCCTTCTACGAATACTTCCACGGCGATAACGGCGCGGGCATTGGAGCGAATCATCAGACCGGATGGACCGGGCTGGTGGCGAAACTGATCGAGCAGAGCGGCGTGTAACCACGATGGGTGAATTCCAGCAGCTCTTGCGGCGACTGCCGCCGCTGCCTTCGGCCGCAGACTTCGGCCGCGAAGTGTGCGGAGAAATGGCCGCGGCCGAGGCGCGCGAATGGCTGGTGGCCAACGGCATCGGCGGTTTTGCCTGTGGGACCGTAGCAGGCAACGTGACCCGGCGCTACCACGGCCTGCTGGTGGCGGCGTTGCGCCCGCCGGTGGGTCGTACCCTGCTGGTTTCCAACGTGGATGCGACCGCGGAATACCTGGACGATCACTTTCCGCTGACTCCCCAGCGCTGGTGGAATGCGGGCCGCGCCTCCGTGGCCACGGAGGGCGGACAAAAACACATCGAACGGTTCCGCCTGGAGGGCACCACGCCGGTGTGGAGTTTTGCGCTGGCGGACGCGCTGGTGGAGAAACGGGTGTGGATGCAGCCCGACGAAAACACCACCTATGTGGTGTACACCCTGGCGCGGGCCAGCGCTCCCCTGCGGCTGGCGTTGAAAGCGCTGGTCAATTACCGCGACTACCACTCCGGCACGCACGCTGGAAACTGGTGGATGAACGTGGAGCCGGTGGCGCGCGGCCTGCGCATCACGGCATTTGAGGGCGCGACGCCCTTCTACCTGCTCAGCCAGCGCGCAGCCGCGGAACCAGCGCACGACTGGTATCGCAATTTTGATCTTCCCGCGGAACGACAGCGCGGCCTGAACGACCACGAAGACCATCTGCACGCCGGCAGCTTCCGGGCCACGCTGAACGCAGGGGAATCCGTGGGCCTGGTGCTGAGCACGCGGCCGGACCCGGTGCTGGAGCCGGCGGCGGCCTACGCGGAGAACACCGCGCGGCAGAAGGATTTGCTAGACCGCTGGACTCGAGACCGGGGGACGGAAGATCCGCGGCAAGGAATGGAGACGCCGGATTGGATTCGCCAGCTCGTGCTTGCCGCGGACCAGTTTATCGCCGTGCGTCCACTCGCGGACGACCCTGGAGCGAAAACGGTCCTGGCCGGCTTCCCGTGGTTCACTGACTGGGGCCGGGACACGATGATCGCGCTGCCCGGCCTGACGCTCTCCACCGGCCGGCCGGAGATTGCGCGCAGCATCCTGCGCACGTTTGCCCGGTTCGTGGACGGAGGGATGCTGCCGAATTATTTTCCGGACGCCGGCACGGCCCCCGAATACAACACGGTGGACGCGACGCTCTGGTTCTTCGAAGCCGCCCGGCAGTATTACCAGGCCACGCGCGACGGAGAATTCCTGCGGGAGATTTTTCCGGTGCTGGAAGACATCGCGGAGCAGCACCGTCGCGGAACGCGGCACCGGATTCACGTGGACCCCGCCGACGGCCTGCTCTATGCCGGGGAGACCGGGGTGCAGCTGACCTGGATGGACGCGCGCGTGGGCGACCGGGTGATTACGCCGCGCATCGGCAAACCGGTGGAGATCAACGCACTGTGGCATAACGCCTTGCTGGCGCTCGGGGAGTTCGCGGCCGCGATGGGCAAAGACCCGTCGGGCTGGAACGGACAGGCGCAGCAAGTGCGCGCGAGCTTCCAACGCTTTTGGAACGCGCCGGAGGGCTGCTGCTACGACGTGCTGGACGGCCCGCAGGGGCACGAAGCCGCGGTGCGGCCGAATCAGATCTTCGCCGTTTCCCTGCCCCAATCCCCGCTCAGCGTGGAACAACAGGCGGCGGTGGTGGAGACGTGCGCGCGGCGGCTGGTGACCTCGTTTGGATTGCGCAGCCTGGCGCCGGGAGAGTCCGGTTACGTCGGGCATTACGAGGGCGAGCCTGCGGAGCGCGACGGCGCGTATCACCAGGGCACAGTGTGGGGATGGCTGGCGGGCCCGTTTGCGTTGGCCTGGCTGCGCGTGCACAAAGACCCGGCGCGGGCGCTCGAATTTCTGCAACCGATGGAGCACCACGTGCACAGCGCGTGCGTGGGCAGCATCAGCGAGATTTTTGACGGCGACCCGCCCTTTGGGCCCTGCGGCTGCTTTGCCCAGGCCTGGAGCGTGGCGGAGGTGCTGCGCGCCTGGACGGAGATTTCACGCGCGCGAGGTTTGACGATTGCGCAATAACAGAGAGCGTGGCAGACCTACGACGGACAGGCTAAAAGCCTGTCCTACAGCGCGGCATGGCGCGATTCGGTGAGCGAGTAAAAGACGGGGACCATCAGCAGGGTGATGAACGTGGATAGCGTGAGGCCGCCGATCACCGCCAGGGCCAGCGGCTTCTGAAGTTCCGCGCCCGAGCCGATGCCCAGGGCCAAGGGCAGCAAGCCGAACAGCGTGCAGAGGGTGGTCATCAGGATGGGCCGCAGGCGGATGGTGCCCGCGGTGACCAGCGCGTCCTCCAACGGCAGTCCCTGATCTTCCCGCAATTGCAGCACGTACTGCATCAGGATGATTCCGTTCTTCACCACCAGTCCGACCATCAGGATGATGCCCATGAACGAAGAAACATTCAGCGCCGTCCGCGTGGCCCACAGGGCCAAAAATACGCCGAGCAGCGAAAGCGGCGCGGCGGATAGAATCAGAAACGCGGGGCGGTAGCGCCGGAACTGCGCCACCAGCACAGTGAACACCGCGGCCACGCCCAGCGCCAGGACGCCCAACAGGCTGCGGAACGCTTCCTGCTGGCTTTCGTATTGGCCCCCGATCTCATAGGTTACGCCGACGGGAAAGCGCACAGCGGAGAGAACGTGCTGGACATCCCGGATGGCGCTGCCCAGGTCTCGGTTCTCGAGCCGTCCGGTGAGTGTGACCATCAGGCGCTGATTTTC
>Ga0335085_10004391_pt1 | contig 23474 bp, 17 predicted proteins | sample Lox_Sample_45_FD_206712 | JGI IMG/M metagenome (GOLD analysis project Ga0335085, IMG submission 206712) | Soil microbial communities from Loxahatchee National Wildlife Refuge, Florida, United States - Lox_Sample_4.5 | ecosystem: Environmental > Terrestrial > Soil > Wetlands | place: USA...
CATTTCCTTCCCTAGTCATGGCAATTCACCACTCTATGATTTTGAACGGAGTGGAGCGGGCGAAGGGTGGCATGCAGTTTGTACCCGGCTCCGCTGGGAAAAGAGAATCGATTACGCCCTACGCCAGCACCACATTGATACCTACCTTCCGCTTATTCAAGAGTCCCACCGCTGGAGTGACCGCTCCAAGATCATCGAAGTTCCGCTGTTCCCCGGTTACATCTTCGTGCGGATGGCTGGAGCCATCGAACAACGCCTGTGCATCCTGCAAACCAATGGTGTGCTGGGTTTTGCCGGAAGGCCGAGGGAAGGCACGGCGGTTTGCGAAGCTGAAATCGAAAACCTGCGGCAACTGCTGGCTTTCGGCGAGCGGGTTAGCCCGCACCCGTTCCTGCAAGCCGGCCAGCGAGCGCGGATTTGCAGCGGCGCGTTGCAGGGAGTGGAGGGGATCATACAGTCTGCCCGCAGCGGCAAGAAACTCGTTATTTCTATCCAACTGATCCAGCGCTCTGTCGCTGTCACCTGTGAGGGGTATGAAGTCGTACCCCTCGAATAGCACCTCTTATCGAATGGACTCTTTCGGACTTTTCCTATGAGCTTGCAGTCCCGTTCCTTGCGGATCCCTTTGGGGAAATATAAACGCCAGATCATTTTGCTCCTGCAAATCGGACTGGCTTCGCTGGCGTATTACATCAGTTTCCAGCTGCGGTTCGATTTTCATCTGGAGCGGCCCTACAGCGTCGTCTTCTTGCAGACGTTGCCGGCCATCCTGCTGATCAAGCTGGCCGCGTTCTATTGGGCGGATTTATTCCGGGGCTGGTGGTGCTATGCCGGGCTGAGCGATCTGGTGGATGTCGGCAAGGCCTGCCTGGTCAGCGTGCCATTGGAATTTGTTGCCGCCAAGTATTTACTGAGGGCGAGCCCTTATCCGCGCTCGGTTCTGATCATCGATGCCGCACTGCTGATTCTGCTGCTTGGGGGAGCACGGTTGGCGGTTCGCATGTACTCCGAGAACCCGCTCGGCCGCGCCGCAAGCACGAACGCGTTAATCGTGGGCGCGGGGCGAGCCGGCTCCAACCTGGCGCGAGCCCTGAAAATGAATTCCGACCTCGACCTGGATCCGGTGGGGTTCGTTGACGACGATCCCACTAAGCAGAACGTCAGAATTCAGGGCGTTCGCGTGCTCGGCCGGACCGCCGACCTGCCTCGACTCATCTCCAGTTGGCAGGTGCGCAGTGTAATCATCGCGATGCCTTCGGCGTCTCCGGCCAAGATTCAGGAAATTGTCCAGATTTGCAGCGCCTCGCGAGTGGATTTGAGAATTCTGCCAAAGCTATCCCACCGGTTGAATGACGGCATGGCCTCGCGGCAATTGCGGCGCGTCCGGGTGGAGGACGTTCTCGGCAGAAAGCCGGTGAGGCTGGATGACGAGTTGATCCGGCAGCGCTTCCATGACGAAGTAGTCATGGTCACCGGCGCTGGTGGTTCGATCGGTTCCGAGTTGTCGCGGCAGTTGACCGACATGCGTCCGCGGCGGCTTTTATTGTTCGAGCGCGCGGAGAACGATCTCCACAAGATTCATCTTGAGCTGTCCACCGCCTTTCCCGATATCGAGATCATTCCCATTGTTGGCGACATCCTTGACGTGCGCTTGCTGCGGGACGTGATGTCGGAGCACCGTCCTCAATCGGTATTTCATGCGGCCGCCTACAAGCATGTTCCCATGATGGAGCGGAACTGCTTCCAGGCGATCACCAACAACATTTTTGGCACCTACAACGTGGCGCTCACTGCCCGGCAATTTTCGGCGCGCAATTTCGTTCTTATTTCCTCCGACAAAGCCGTGAACCCGACGAATGTGATGGGCGTGACCAAGCGCATCGCCGAACTGATCATTCTCGCCCTGCAACGCCAGAGTACGCGCTTCATCGCAGTGCGCTTCGGCAATGTTCTCGGAAGCAACGGCAGTGTTCTTCCCCTGTTTGAACAGCAGATCGCAAAGGGCGGCCCGGTGACTCTCACTCATCCCGAAGCCAAGCGATATTTCATGACCATTCCAGAAGCCGTGCAGCTGGTTTTGCAGGCTTCGATCATGGGTCATGGCGGGGAAATCTTTGTGCTGGATATGGGAGACCCGGTCAAGATCGTAGACATGGCCATGAACCTGATTCGCCTGTCCGGCCTGGAGCCGGAGCGAGACATCAAGCTGGTTTACACCGGGCTGCGTCCGGGGGAGAAGGTATTCGAAGAATTGCAGTTGGAAGGGGAAGGAATCAAAGCCACGCCGCACCCCAAGATTCGCGTGCTCGATGGCGGCGAGATTGACCTGCAGCAGCTGCAAACCTGGCTGAACGAACTCTCCATGCTGGTGGAAGCGAAGAACACCTACGGGCTGGTGAAGGCGCTTACCACCGTGGTACCCGAATACACGCCGAGCGAAGAAATACTGACGCAGTCGGAAGTGGACCGGCACGACTTCCTGTTCGGCTACGCCCGAGAGCGAACCGGGCTCTCCTTCGCAGCAGACTAGTTTCCTCTCAAGAAGGCTATCAATGAACATACGCAGAAAGCAGCGGCAGGTTGCGTGGCAGCGCGCGGGATTGGCAATTCTCTGCCTTGCCTCCGTAGCATGGGCGCAGCAAAGCATTAATGAATCAAAGCGGATCGAGCCGGCTACCACTCCGGTTGCGAGCGAAAGCGTTGCTACGAATCAGGCAACGTCCTCACCGATCCACGTGAAAGCCTCCTCGCTTCCCCAGGTTCCGGCAGGAGTCCGGCTGGGAGACGGAGACCTGCTGGAAATCAACGTCTACACCGTGTACGGAGCGCCCGATGTAACTCAGAAGACCCGCATCAGCAACACCGGCAACATCTCGCTGCCGTTTGTGGGTGATGTTCACGTCGCCGGATTGACCGTAGACAAAGCTTCCGACGCGATCGAGAAAGCTTTCCGGGACGGCCAGTATATGAACGACCCGCATGTCTCGATCCTGGTGGACGAATACGCAACCCAGGGCGTTTCCATCATGGGTGAGGTGAATAAGCCCGGAGTTTATCCCGAGGTTGCGCCGCGCCGCCTTCTGGACATGATCTCCGAAGCCGGTGGCCTGACTGCGCGTGCAGGAAGAAACGTCTTGATCACCCGCCGCAATGATCCCGCGAAACCGGTGACTGTGAATCTGGCCGACCAGAAGCATCCGGCACAGACAAACATTGATATCCAGCCCGGAGACACCATTGTGGTGCCTGTGGCCGGAGTGGTTTACGTCATCGGAAGCGTGACCAAGCCGGGCGGCTTCACCATGGACAACAACGAAAGCATCACGGTGATGCAGGCGGTTGCCCTGGCGGAAGGAATCAAAGACCCGGCTTCTCTTGATCACACGCGACTCATCCGCAAGACGCCCACGGGAACCGAGCAAATCCATCTGCGTCTTTCCAAAATCATGTCGGCCAAGGCGCCGGATGTTTCCCTGGTCGCGGGCGATGTGCTCTTTATTCCCAGCAGCGGCGCCAAGAGTGCTGCGCGCCGTACCGCGGAAGCCATTCTGACCGCAGCCACCGGTTCGGTTATCTACCATCCACCCTGGTAACGAGAGGTTGCAACCCTATGCGTGACGACAACACTGTGTTCAAGGACATGGTCCCTAAAGAGGACGACGGGATAGTAACCCTGGAAGCTCCTTATCTGGTTCCCTCCAGAGGCAGAACTCACACCCGGTGGTCGCCGGACAGAAAAGAACACAACGCAAACTTCGACCCGAAGGAACTGCTGCGGGTTCTGCAGGCGCACTGGCGGTTTGGCGCCTTCTGCGCCGCCATCATTCTGGCAGTCGTACTTGCCGGCACGGCCATCGCCTACAAGCGATTCCCGACTTATGAAGCCGACGTGCGCGTGCAAGTGGACCCGCCGGGTTCGGAAACTTTTTCCATGAACGAGGTTGCCAACGGTTCGCTGGACGCCGATTACGTGGACACGCAGGCGCAAGTGCTCAAGAGCGATGAGCTGGCCATTGCCACCATCCGGGCGCTTCACCTGGAACGGAACCCGGAGATCGTCGGCGATAAGCCGTGCTCCGATACCGGTGGATCTCCGGATGGCTTCCAACTGACGGAGTGCGAAAACCTGGCGCTGCGGCATCTGCGCGATGCGGTTTCCGTCTCCCCGATCAAGAACACGCGGGTTTTGGAATTAAAGTTCTCCAGCAGAGATCCCCGCTTGGCTCCGACCGTGGCGAACAAGCTGGCTTCGCTGTTTGAGGAGAAAAACTACCGGACCCGTTACGAAGCGGTCATGAAATCCAGCCAATGGCTGGAACGGCAGTTGGAGGACGTTCACCAGAAGATGATCCAGTCGGACGAATCCCTGGCAGCTTACGAACGCGCCCACGGAATCGTCGATGTAGACGACAAACAGAGCACCGTCACCCAGAACATCAGCGAACTCAATCACGAGCTTACCCAAGCCCAGGCGGACCGGATCCAGATGGAACCGTACGTCACTTCATTGCGAGCGAGCGGAGACGCCGACGCTTTGCCGCAGATTCGCGACAATGCGATGATCCAGGCGCTGATTCAGCGGCTGATCGAAGTGCAATCGCAGCTTTCCGAGCAGAGAACCGTTTACGGCGTCAGAAGTCCCAACGTGAAGAAGCTCGAAAACCAGGCTTCTGCGCTACAACAAGAGATCAACGGACAGAAGAAGGAGATCGTACGCGAGCTGCGAAATAACTATTCGGCAGCCGTTTCGCGGGAGAAGCTCATTTCCGATCAGTTGTCCGAAGTCACCGGCAAGATGCCCGCCATGGCGGTGTACAACAACTTGAAACGCGACGCGCAGGTGAATTCCGATCTCTATAACACTCTGTATGCTCGTATTAAAGAAGCCGGGATCGCGGCCGCGTCGAAATCCAGCAATGTGCGAATCTTCGATCCAGCACGTGTACTCGATCGCCCCACGTGGCCGCGGCCCATGCCCAGTCTGATTATCGGATTCATCCTGAGCTTGTTCGGCGGACTCGCCGCCGCATTCGTCAAGGGAAGCTTCGACACCACGTTGCGGAATCCTGACGAAATCACAAGCTTGACCGGATCTGCCGTTTCATTGGTTCCGCAATTGGAGTATGCAGGCGCCAGCCGGCGAAACCCTCTTGCCTGGATCGGTCTGGCGCGCAAGGCGTTGCCCGCCGACACCGGGCTATCCGCGATCAAGATGTTTTCCCAGGACAATTGCTCGCCCGTGGCTGAGTCCATCCGTTCGCTACAGACGACAATCATGCTGCACCGAAGGAACAAGCCCTTACGCGTCATCCTGATTGCCTCTCCCTTTGCCGGCGAGGGCAAGACCACCATTGCCGTTAACCTGGCCGTGGCGCTGGCTTCGAGTGGCAGAACCTGTCTGATCGACGCAGACTTACGGAAGTCCAGAATCGCATCGTCGTTCAATCTGAAAGCCACTACCGGCCTTACAGACATTCTCCGCCTGCGGGTTCCCTCTACCAGCCCTTTGATGGGCGTGGAGGAATTGCCCAGCCTGGCGATTCTGCCGGGTGGTCCGCCGGTTTCGAACCCGGGGTCGCTCATCCTCTCCAAACAAATGCGCGATGTGGTGAAAGGACTGCGCAGCTCTTGCGATTACGTTGTGATTGATACCCCGCCGCTGATCCCTTTTGCGGACGCAAGGGCTCTGGCCCCGCTCGCCGATGCGGTAATCCTGGTCAGCCGCTCGGGCTCTACCACCCGCGAAGCGGTGCGGCGCAGCATCGAAGTATTGTCCGGTTCGGGAACGCCGATCGTTTCGATCGTCCTGAACGGCGTAAACATCGATTTGCCCGATTACCAGTACTACCACTGATTCTCATCCACCTCCCCAATTTTCGAGCCGTCCTTACTCCCACCAATCAGGAGTTTTATGCAAGTACCCTTGTCGAAGCCTTCCATTACCCAGCGCGAAATTGACTTGATCACCGAGGTTCTCAAAAGTGGAACCCTGAGTCTCGGGGCAAAGCTGCCGGAGTTCGAGGAGAAGTTTGCGGATTTTGTAGGTAGCCGTTTTGCGGTAGCGGTGAATAGCGGCACATCCGCCCTGCACTTGTGCGTGCGTGCCTTGGATATCGGACCGCAAGACGAAGTGATCACCACATCTTTCAGCTTTGTGGCATCCGCCAATTGTGTGTTGTATGAGGGCGCTCTTCCGGTTTTTGTGGACATTGCTTCCGATACGCTGAACGTTGACCCTGCACAAATTGTCCGCTTTTTGCGGGAGCGCTGTGAGCGCGTTGCGGGCAGCCGCTTCCCTAAGGACCGGCTCACCGGCCGCTGGGTGAAGGCGATTCTGCCGGTTCACGTGTTTGGATTGCCGTGCGATATGCACCGCATTCGCGCCATCGCGTCGGAGTATGGTCTCTACATCGTTGAGGATGCCTGCGAAGCGCTGGGCGCCCAGTACCACGGCGCTCCGGTCGGAACATTCGGGGATTGCGGAGTATTCGCTTTCTATCCCAACAAGCAGATGACGACAGGCGAGGGCGGGATGATTGTTACCGACGATCCGCAGATTGCCGATGCCTGCCGCAGTATGCGCAACCAGGGCCGCAATGCGAGTTGTTCATGGCTGGAGCATTCCCGGCTGGGTTACAACTACCGTCTGAGCGAATTGCACTGCGCTTTGGGAATTGCCCAATTGGAGCGCGCCGAAGAGTTGCTTGCGGCGAGAGCAAAGGTGGCCGCGATCTACCAGGAGCAGCTTGCCGATCAGACTTTTCTGAAGCTGCCTTTTACTCCCGCAGACAGAACCCGCAGCTGGTTCGTTTACATTGTGCAGCTGATCCACCCTGACCCGGCTGGGATGCGCGACCAGATGATTGAAGAGCTCCGCGCTTGCGGCGTCGGCTGTCAGGCATATTTCCCAGCCATTCACCAGCAGCCCTACTTTCACAAATGCGTACCCCGGAATGTCGCTTTGCCTTTGCCGCAGACAGAGCGTGCTGCGGGGGCCTGCATCGCTCTGCCATTTTTTGCGGAGGCCTCCCGGGAGCACGTGGAGTACGTTTGCTCGGCGCTTTTGGACGTCGTGGAGCAGTATCTGGGAAAAGAAAAAGCGCTTCTTTCTGCCTGAAGCCGGCGACCTCGAGAATGGCAACCAGACCCTTACCCCTTAATCAACTGAGACACGAAGCCGCCCCCCAGCCGGGCGTCAAGATATGTCATATCTCCAGCGTGTCCACCTTGACCGCGCGGGCTTTTTACCGCGAGTGTGTCCATATGGCGGAATTGGGATACGACGTCTGCCTCATATGTCCCGGAGAGAAAGATAGAGCTAAGAATGGAGTTCAGGTTCTCGGGTACCGGCGGGGGAACGGTGCGATCAGCCGATTGCTTGCCTCTCCTTTCGCCCTACAGGCGGCTTTGCGGCAGAAGGCGGACATCTATCATCTGCATTCCCCGCAGATGTTGCCGGTGGGATGGATTCTGAAGCTCTTTTTCCGCAAGCGCGTGGTATATGACATCTTCGAAGATTTTCCCTCCATGGCGCTGACCAAGGAAAAACTTCCCCTGGCTATCCGCAAGACAATCGGCGGTCTGGTCTACTGGATCGAAAGCGCGTCCTGCAAAGTGTTCGATGGAGTGGTGACCGCCGACCCCTCGGTGATGCGTATGTACGCGCGCGCCGCCTCGGGTCAGAAAATCGTGTTTTACAACTTGCCGTCGCTGCAATTGTTCAACGCGGTTCACAATGGGCACCCCAAGCGCTACGACATTGTCTATTCGGGAGGCATCTCGGAAAGAACCGGCATTTACGTTTTGCTTAGTGCCGTTCACCATCTGGTTGCTCGCGGCATGAAGCCGAAAATTCTCATCTTTGGATATTTCGACAGCGAAGCCTCCGCGCAACAATTGAAGAATCGCATCTCCGAGCTTGGCCTGACGGAACAGGTGGAGGTGAAAGGTCGCGTCACACCGCCAGAGGTTCCCGGGCTCCTTCGCCAGGCGCGCATTGGGGTGGTGCCCTTGCAACCCATTCCAAAATTCATGAAGAACATCCCCACGAAATTATTCGAATATTGGGCATGCGGCTTGGCCACGGTAGTCAGCGATTTGCCGCCGATGCGCCCCTTTCTGGGGAACAACCGCTACGGATTTTGCGTGAATCCGGCGGACTCCAACGAATTCGCGCGTGCGCTGGAATGGCTGATCAAGAATCCCGAGAAGACGGAAGAGATGGGGCGGGAAGCCCGCAAAGCGGTTCTCAAGCGGCTGAATACCGACTGCGAACGCAAGCGCTTGGCGGCTTTCTACCAGCGTGTTCTAGGCAGACCCGGCGTGGCGAAAGTCTATTCGCGCGTTCCGTAGCTGTTACATCCCACCCAATGCGGCGTTTCCAATATTCGTTCGCGATTGTGACCGTTTTGCTGGGCATGGCCGGAAGTGCCTTGCTCATCATTTTCGGATATATCTCCCCTGCCAAATTCATGCTGACAGCCGTAGGGCTGGGTGGCACGGCTCTGCTGTTGATCTTCCCCGAAATTGCCCTGGCGGGGCTCCTGGTGATCGGGACTCTGAAGGGTATTCCTCAGCTCGCGGACTCGCCCATTGACTTGACCGTCGCGTTGGCTGCGCTCGCCACCCTCGGCGGGCTGGTCAAAAGTGGCAGGGATGTGCTGGCGATGCGGATAAAGTATCCGAAAGCCTACCTCCTCTACCTGCCGTTCCTGGCCATCATGCTGCTGAGTCTGACCTACACTCCAAACTTTGACCACGGGCTGGACAAGGTTGGCCGCTTCGTCGTGTTCGTAGGAATCGCGGTGTTGGCGCCATTCCTGGTTCTGCGAACCAGAGCCGCCTTCATGCGATTCTTTCTCACCCTGCTTGCTCTGGGCCTGGTAGTCGCGATCGACTCGTTTGGCAGCCTCGGCGGCAAAGAGAGGTTGGTATCCAACGGCGGCGACACCATTCAGCTCGGGCACGATGCGGCGGTGGCCATCGTCATGGTCTGGTATCTCCTGTTGCCGGGGCGATCGCTCATCGCCCGCATTGGACTCTATGGCTTGGTGATGGCCTTGTGCGTAGCCGTAGTTGGCGCTGGATCCAGAGGGCCCGCAGCCGCCCTGGCTTGCTGTATTGCGCTGAGCTTCGTGCTTCACAAGAATCTTGGGATTCGCACCAAGAGCCTGCTGCTGGATCTCGGAATCCTCACCCTTGCGGGTCTGCTGGTAATTCCCATCGTCGGTATTCCGCAAGCATCTTTTGATTACCTGGCCCGTCTGGGCGACCCCAACGTGCACCGCGAGCTGGGCCCGCGTGAAGCGCTGATGGAAACAGGCTGGCATCTCACCGTGGAGCATCCGATCACCGGAGTGGGAATCGGAGGATTCCCGGTTGTCTTCCGCGGAATCGGCGCCTGGCCGCACAACATGTTCCTCGAGATCAGCTCCGAAATGGGCATTTTCAGCACGCTGCTTTTCGCAGTCTTGCTGTGGTGCGCGTTTCGTGAGGCTTTGCGGCAGGTTACCATCAAAGACTTTTTATACGGTCCCCTCGCCGCGACAGTTTTTGCGTTTTTTGTGCTCGAGTTTCTGGACATCATGAACACCGGCAGCTTGAACGACAATCGAGCCATGTGGATGGCCATTGCGCTGCCCTTTGCCTTGAAGAATCTCCGCGCCGAGGAACCGATGTTCATTGTGCCTGATTACGCGGAGCCAGGCTTTGAAACTACAAATTTCGAAAGACACCCCCAGGACGTGGAAGTGCTCGCACCCACAACATTTTGATCTATGCCCGCAATCGAAAAAATATTTCGCGCCCACTCCCGCCGGCTGCAGTTGGTTTATGACCGCATGCCGTCCGGCGTGCAAAATGCTCTGACTGCTGCCCGCGGATGGTCGCTGGCGCGCAATCGCTACGCTCCCACGATGTACGCATTCCTGGAAGAGTTGCGAAGTCATGAGCATTGGACTCGGGAGGAAGTCAAAGCCCATCAGCTTCGAGCTCTACAGCGGGTAGCTGAGCACGCCTCGAAGACGGTTCCGTTCTATGCGGCCTTGCCGCCAGTGGAGCTGAACTCTCTGGAAGATCTGGCAAAATTTCCCGTGCTTGCCCGCGAGCAGGTTCGCCAGGCCGGAGACGCACTTCTGTCGAAGTCCGTTTCAGACGGCGAGCGCGTTCGGGTCGGAACCACCGGAACCACCGGCGCCAGCCTCAAAATTGCTTATAGCCCACGGGTGGCGCAACGCAACTGGGCGTTTCGCATGCGCCAGTTGGGATGGATGGGCATTCAGCCCCTGTCTCCGCGCGTAACTTTCTTCGGCAGCCGTGTTGCGCCTCCCCAACGCACAGCGCCGCCGTACTGGACCTACAACAGCCCGGAGCGGCAGCTGCTCATGAGCAGCTTTCATCTGTCCGAGAAAACCGCCCAGGATTACATCGAATGTCTGCAAAGGCATTCGGGAGAAATGCTGGAAGGCTTTCCCTCCGTGCTGGGCATCATGGCCGATCTTATTCTGCACCGCCAAACCAGTGTTCCCATGCGCGCGGTCTTTACCGACGGCGAGCCGCTCTATCCGTTTCTGCGGGCCAAGATTGAGAAGGCATTCAATGCCAGGGTCTATGACACCTACGGCAACACGGAAATCTGCGGCCTGATTCAGGAATGTGAGCACAACCAGATGCACCTGATTCCCGAGTTTGGCTATCTGGAAATCCTTGACGAAGATAATCGCCCCGCGCCCCCCGGCCAAGAGGGATATTTCGTGTGGACAGCCCTCATTAACGATGTGATGCCGCTGATCCGTTATCGCATTGGCGACCGCGGCTGCTGGCAGCCTGAGGGGCAATGCCTGTGCGGCCGCGCGTTTCCCACCGTGGTGCCCACCATTACACGTGACAGCGACTTGTTGTCTTGCCCGGACGGCCGCATTCTTTCGCCGCGCACGGTGAATCAGCTTCTCAAATACTCTTCCTCATTCCGTTTCTGCCAGTTTGTGCAGACCGGACCGGAGCGGGTTATCGTCCGCGCGGTTCCCAGCAATGGGAACAGCCATCGCGACCTCGCTTCCGTACAGGAAAATCTGCAAAAACTTCTGGGCACTCAGATGACAGTCGATACCGAAGTCGCGCCCGAACCGATCGTTCGCGCCGGAGGAAAAATTCCATTGATCGTACAGAAGAGGGCGTCATGAGCAAGTCGCGGCTAATCGTCAACGCGGACGATTTGGGCATGACCAGCGGCGTAACCGACGGAATTCTGTTTGCTCACCGCCACGGTCTGGTCACCAGCACCTCCATGATGGTGAACCAGGCCTTCAGTGAATACGCGGCGCAACAGCTGAGCGGCGTTCCGAACCTGAGCGTAGGCGTCCATATCACGCTGGATCAGGGATCTCCCATCTTGCCCGCCGGCAAAGTTCCCACCCTCGTGAATGGTGATGGCGAGTTTTACGGCAACCAAGAACTGAGAGCGCGCCTGTGGCGCCGCCGGGTGAATGTGGACGAGATTGAAGCCGAAATTCGCGCGCAAATTCAGTGGATGAAGGAGCGCGGCATTGCACCGAGTCACGCCGACTCGCATCGCCATATCCATTTTTATCCTTATGTGGCCAAGGCATTCTCCATTGCCTGCCAGAAAGAGAACATTCCGCGCACGCGCGTCGCCCGCATCCGCCACTATCCGCGCAATGGCTACGTGGGCGGGCCGCACGGGGGACCGCCTCACCGGCGCCTGCTCGTCAGCTTATACATGGAACTGCTCACCCAGGCCCGCTTCCGGCCGTTCCGCCGCGCCGACTGCCGCCTGGAGCCCGACCCCAAGTACAACAAGCAGGACAGTCTGTCTCGCGGGGTAAAACTCGCGTTCGAAAACCTGCCGGGCGGCACTTACGAATTCGTCTGCCACCCCGGGTTTTCCGAAAACAATCCTGTTTCGGAAGAGTTCCCCGGATTCAGCGGACGCCGCCAACTCGAGCTTTCCATTTTGACGGATAAGAACCTGCGCAATGCAATCGAGAATAAGCACATCGAGCTGATCAACTTCAACCAGCTCTGACCGGTCGATCCACAAGTAGCAACCATGCACATTTCTCCCGCGGCTCCGATCTTTTGGATTTGTTTGGCGATTCCCGCCTACGTCTATTTCGGATATCCGGCTCTGCTGGCCTCCGGGTTTCTGGCGAGACGCAAACCGGTCTACCGGCAACGCATTCAGCCGATGGTCAGCATTATCGTCGCCGCACACAATGAAGAGAGCGTGATTGAAGGGAAGATCAAAAATCTGCTGGCATTGACTTACCCGCAGGATCGCTTCGAGATTCTGATCGGCAACGATGGCTCTACCGACCGTACGGCAGAAATTGCCGCGCGCTACACAACTCAGCGAGTGCAAGTCATCACTAGCGAGGTTCGTCGTGGCAAGAGCTCCATTCAGAACGAGGCTGTCATGGCAGCCTCCGGCGAAATCCTCGTGTTCACCGATGCCGACTGCCTGGTTTCCCCGGACACTCTTCAACACGCCGTGGACAACTTTGCCGATCCGAACGTCGGATTAGTGACCGGCACCGCAGCCTTTTCCAACTCCAGCGAGACCGGGGTCAGCCGCAATGAGAATCTCTATTCCCGCTACGAGGCGTGGATTCGGCGGCAGGAAAGCGATCGCGGTCTGCTGGCTGCGGCTTCCGGTTCGTTCTTTGCCATCCGCCGCCAGCTTTGGCAGCCGCTGGAAGCGAACGTCGGTGACGATTTTGTCCTGCCGCTGCAGGTCGCCCTGCGCGGGAAGCGAAACCTGCTGGCTTCCGATGTGCTGGCCTGGACAAGCTTGCCCGTCCACGCCGACTCGATGTTCAAAGTGAAGAAACGCATCGTCAGCAAAGATTTCCGCGGCCTGCTGCGGAACCAGGCCGTCCTCAACCCGTTGCGCACAGGAGCGGTAGCTTTTGGCTTGTGGTCGCACAAGCTGCTCCGCTGGCTGGTCGCTTATTTTCTTTGCGGTCTGTTGCTGGCAAATCTCTGGCTGCTCCACAGCACATTTTTTCGGATTACGCTGGCTGCGCAAATATTGTTCTATCTGGTTGCCGTCATCGCACTGGCTCGAAGGAATCCCAACATCAAGCTGCCCTGGTCCGTCATACTTTCTTTTTGCGTGGTCAACGGCGCCGCCATGGCCGGAGTCTTCGACTGTCTAACCAATCGCTCGTTTGCCCAGTGGAAGCCCATACGTTCTCCGCTGCCCGCTTACAAACGCTGACATCGCTGAGATAGCGTCATGTTATCGGAACTTACATCTCCACGAATCATCGCCGGCGTCGCAGCTGCCGTCGCGACAGCTCTGTTCCTGCCGCTGGTTCTGCGGTTGTCGCGCAAGTGGCGTTTGTATGACAGCGACGGCCCACTCAAGATACACACTCAGCAGATCTCGCGGCTCGGCGGTGTGGCCATCATCTGCGGGCTGCTGGCTGGCATCGCTTCCACCAGCCTGGATGGAACTCAGGAAGCCTGGGTTCCGGTGTTGGTTTTCCTGCTGGTCTGGGCCACGGGTCTGGTGGATGACCTCCGTGGCTTGCCCCCCATCGCGCGGCTGCTCATCCAGCTTGCCGCGGGGATGGCGCTTTGGGCGGCAGGCTGGTCTCTTCCGCTGTTTGCGAATAGCGTGTTGAATCTTCTTTGCACCTGCATTTTTGTTTCTGGCTTCATTAACGCCTTTAACTTCCTGGACGGCGCCGACGGGGTGGCTGCCAGCGTGGCGCTGGTCATTTGTTTCGCCTATGCACTCCTGCCGTCTCCGGAAATGAGTGCCGCCGGAAGCGTTGTCGCAGCCGCTCTTGCCGGGTGCTGTGCCGCTTTTCTGCTGTTCAACTTCCCGCCGGCGCGCATCTTTATGGGAGACTCCGGCAGCACTTTGTTAGGACTCGGCATAGCATTCCTCGGACTGGATTTTTGCCGCGCCCGTCCCGGCGATGACTCCCGGCTTTTGCTTCCCATCGTGTTTGCCGCGTTACCGCTTCTCGATCTTGGTTTAGCAATGTTGCGCCGTTTGCGAAAGCGGAGCTCGTTGTTTTCCGGCGACCGGCAACATTTCTACGATCTTCTGCTGCTGCGAGGCTGGCCTGCCCGGCGAGTGGTCGGTGTAAGCGCCCTGTTCACCGCTCTGCTGACTTTCGGAGGCTGGCTGGTGAGCCAGCAGGATGCTTTTGTTGCTTCTCTGTTGCTGGCCGCTGTGAGTATCTCCTTGTTAGCGGCAATTGCCATCTATCTTGGGTCCCTGCGGATTGACCCCGGCATGCGTAACAGCGATTCACCTTTATAAGAAAGGAGTCTCCTCCCCCCTCGCAAAACACCTCCATGCACCGATTTCCCCAGAACAAACACTTCGCCTTCAGCATTTTTGACGACACCGACTACAGCACTTTGGCCAATACGGAGAAGGTCTATGGGCTGCTGTCGGAAATCGGGTTGCGCACTACCAAGTCGGCATGGTCTTTGCCCGCCAGCGACGGGCGAGATCATGGGTCGTCCCTGGCGGATCGCCCTTACCTCGCCTTTGTCCGCGATCTGCAAGCGCGGGGTTTCGAGATCGGCCTGCACAATGTGAGAAGCCACCCCTCTACCCGGGAAGTCACCCAAAAGGGAGTGGAAGTCTTTCGCGACTTGATCGGCGGCGATCCGCTCACGTTTTCTAATCACGACAACAATCGGGAAAACATCTACTGGGGGGCCCTACGCTTGCCCACCGTGCCCGCCCAGCTGGCATACCGCTGCGCCACCGCCTTCATCCGGCGCAACTATTGGGAAGGCCATATCGAAGGTTCGCCTTTCTTTTGGGGCGACATTTGCCGCCAATACGTGAGGTATGTGCGCAACTTTGCGTTCGACGAGATCAACCTCGACAAAGTAAATCCTTCCATGCCCTACCACGAGCCCAATAAGCCCTTCGTGAACATGTGGTTCAGCAGCAGCAACGGGGGCGAGGTGGGGTCGTTCTGCCGGATCCTCAGCGAAAAGAACCAGGACCGGCTGGAAGAAGAGGGCGGCGTTTGTATTGTCTATACCCATTTTGCCTATGGTTTCCACGAAAACGGCGGGTTGCACAAGCGTTTCGAGACTCTTATCCGGCGGATGGCCAACAAAAATGGTTGGTTCGTGCCGGTGGGCACTCTGCTCGACCATCTTCGTAAGGAACGAAACGGTGACGACAGCATCGACCCGGCGGAACTGGTCACCATGGGGCGCCGCTGGTTGTTTGAGCGGCTGAGAAGCGGCACATCCTAAAAATCCCTACTGACGACTTCCAACATGATTTCTGTCACACCGATTGAGTTCGCCAGCCCGGACTGGAGGAAGCACACTGCGGCTTTCCCGGGCCGCACGATTTACCAGCATCCGGCCTGGATGGCTTTCGTCGCCGAGACGCAGCATGCGACCCCGGTCGTCGCCGAATTGCATGAAGGGAACAGCCGCCTGGGATATTTCACCGGACTTCTTTTCCATCGCTTCGGCATCAAGGTTCTGGGCAGTCCGTTTCCCGGTTGGTCGACCGCGTATATGGGGTTTCTTCTGGAAGACGGTGTCAGCCGGACAGAAGCTATGGCCGCCGTGATGAAGTTTGCCTTCTACGAATTGGGCTGCGCCCACGTGGAATGTATGGACCGGAATTTGTCCGTCGAAGAAGCCGATCGTTCCGGGCTGCCGTACAACCTCTACACCAGCTTCGAGGTGGACGTGCGGCCGGAGGAAAAGCAGATTCTTGCCAACATGTCGCGCGAGAAGCGGACCAATCTGCGAAAAGCGGAGAAGAATGGATTATTCGTGGAAGAGTCTACCGACGAAAAATTCGCCGACGACTATTACGCCCAGCTTTGCGAGGTCTTCCATCACCAGGGGCTTGCACCCACGTACTCGCTCGCCCGCGTGCGTGCGCTCATTCGTCACATGCTGCCCACCGGCAATTTGCTTCTTCTGCGCGTGCGCGACCGCTCGGGCCGCTGCATCGCCACCAATATCTCTTTTGGCGAACAGAAAAGAGGCTACGTGTGGGGGGCGGCCAGCCTTCGTGAACACCAGATTCTGCGTCCCAATGAGCTTATCTTCTGGCACACGTTCCGTTACTGGAAGGCGCGCGGCGCGGAGTTCATAGACTTGACCGGCAATGCGGACTACAAGGCGCGCTACGGAGCCTACCGCATTTATCTGCCCTGGTTCCAGAAATCCAAGTATCCGCTGCTTGCCCAATTGCGCAACTCGGCCCGAGAACTGGTTCGCATGAAACAGCGGATCCAGGGAAAACTTGGCACGCCGCAACCCTTGCCATCTAGCGGTCTGAGGCCTCCCTCCTCGGCGCAATCGCCACATCTGACCAACCCTTGAAAATGACGGACAAGTTCTCGACATTGGAAAGGGCCGGCGAGCCGTCCGACGCCGTTGCTCAGGAAGTTCCCTCTGCCTCTCTGGAGCTTCCCGAGCACCACCACCAGGTTCTCCGCATTTTCGGCAAGAACACGACCTGGCTGCTGCTGGACCGCGCCGGACTGAAGGTCGGAGCCATGCTGGCCGGCCTGGTGCTCATCGGCTATCTCGGCCCCGCCAACGTCGGCATCTATACCACGGCGATCGCGGTCGGCTCGCTGGTCAATGTTCTGCTCGATCTCGGACTGACGCGTTATGCCGCGCGAACGGTCGCCGCCTTTCCGGAGGAAGCCCCTTCCATCCTGGCGCTGACGCTCACTACGACCGTGCTCGCCACGGTTGTTGAGGTCGCCGCTGCCGGATTCGCCTATTCCACCGGGCATTTCTACGCGACGTGTATTCTCCTAGGCCTTATATTCACCAACCTCGAAGGGACTTCGTCGCTCTGCGTCGGCGTCTTTTCCGCCGACCTGCGCTCCCGCTCCGTTCTCCCCGGCTCCATTATGAGCACGGCGGGAATCGTGTGCGTTATCGCGTTGGTGGTGAAGCTGAAGCTGGCAGTCATCGCGCTGCTGATTGGCCTGGCGCTCAAGTCGCTTATCGTACTGACGTTCCGGCTGATTCAGCTCAGGCGCTTCCTGCCGCATTCGCTCAGCCTTTTTTTGCCGCAGCAGTTCGTTTCGTTGGTCAAAAAATCATCCGCTTACTTCTCGTACTCCGTTACCCAAATTGGATACGAAAAGGCCGCCATCGTGGTCTTGGGGCTGGTCGCCGATCACACCCAGGTAGGATTATTTGCCGCGGCGCTGGTGCTTGCCAGTGTTTTTCCGTCGTTCACTTACGCCGCATCGGACGCATTGCTGCCGGTAATGACGCGCCTGTATGAGGCGGACCGCATTCTCGACCTCGACATCCTGCGCACCCGGCTCATGAATCTTCTGCTGTATTTATGCGTGCCAGTGGGAATTGTTCTGGCCGTGTTTGCGCCTGACATTTGCCACCTTCTTGGCAGCCGTTTCGTCTCCAGTGCGCCCGTGTTGCGGATTACCGCCAGCCGGTCGCTACTTTCGGTCCTGGATGTTTTCTTGGGCCAGGCCGGACTCACGGCATTGGCGCGGGTCACCGAACGCAGAAACGCCCAGGCCCTGGGGCTGGGAATCTGCGTAGTCCTGACTCTGGTTTTGGGCTTCTACTGGGGAGCGCTGGGCGCCGCCATTGCGACGTTGCTGGCCGATCTCGTGATTCTCCTGCGCTACTTCCGTATCTACTCGCGCATCAAGATTCCGGTTCATTGTCCAGCTCTGCTTTCCGGTGTGATTGCCGGCTTCGCCATGGTGGCAGCCTGCTTCCTCTTGCCGGCCATATTCTGGCCGCTGCGTGTGCTGGCGTCCTTGCTGGTTTATTTGCTCGTCTTGGGAATTACCGCGCCCCGTCATGTGCGCGAAACCGCGGGAACATTCAAATATTGCTTCATAAAAGCATGATCCCTATTCTCTTTCGAAAATAGGGACCATGCTCGATCGGAACGGAGGGTTTTAGCGGTAAGCGAACGCGCCACGCTCCCAGCTTCCATACGTGTTCTCATTCAGCGCCGGATAGGGAAAAACGCTCCCACTGGGATCCATCACCATGTTGTAGGGAGACCCGAGGTTGGTGCCGGTGCCGATCGCCGGAGAGGTAGAGCTGAGTTTGAAATCGTTGCTGCTCTTTGGAGAACTGGTCATGAACGCCGGGCTTGCCGTCGTAGTATGCGAGCCTGCGGAAATCTGGATCGAACGGAGCGAGGCAACCTGGTTGAGGATGTTGTAGTCTTCGGTGACTGACACGCCGGAGTCGGCCGAAATTCCCGTGCCGGTCAACTGAATGATGTTGTTCTTCACTTCTGCCGAGCCCTTTGTATAAAGAGCGATCCCGGCAATGGTGTTCTTATAAAGCGTGTTGTTGTAAAAGGTGTTTCCCGAGGAATTTAAGGTGAACTGGATCCCGTACTTGATGCAGTTCATCACAATATTGGCGTACACCTCGCTGTTGACCGCGTACCACCCTCCAATCCCATCCCACGTGTAAGGCCCTCCCTGGATGAAATTGCGGTACACCTTAGCCGAAGCGGTATAGGGCGGAGTGCCGCGAACCTTGATGCTCTCCCCGTCCTGCAGGCGGTTGTCGCTGTTGAAAATGGCGTTGTTGTAAATCAGCGCCCCGCTTACGCTGCGGGTGGTCGCGGCGGTCTCGATACCGCTCCCGCTACCGGTGATGGTATTTCCATAGGCCTGCGCGTTGTTGACGTCGTTGAACATGATGGCGACAAATCCACGTATGTCGCCGACAACATTATTTGAGACCACCGGGTTGTCCGCGCTGGTGGAGCTGACAAACACAAAATCCCTTCCCCCGGCATAACCGGAATCCACGACCATGGTGTTGTGGTCTACCACTAAGTAAGGGCTGGCGGCGGAGGCGTAGACTCCCACCCAGGCATTCTTGAGCGCAGAGTTCTCTACCGTGATATGCGCTCCGTTGTAGGTAGCTACCAGGCTGGAGGTGCTGTTTTTCATCGAAAGATCGTTAATGGTGATATACGACTTGCCATTGATATCGATCGCCCGCGAACGATGGTCCGCTTCCAGCGCATGCCCGTTGGGATTTACCCCTCCCGGCGCCCACACATAAAGCGCTCCGGAGGAGTAATACCACTTCTGCGCCGATGTTAGAGAACTCAGGCCGGAGACCTTGGTCAACAGCGTCCCGTTGTACCAGACATGAGACGGCGCCCAGGAAATAGAGGCGCGATAAATATACCCTCCTGCCGAAGACCAATTTCCCACCAGATCGGACGCGTTGATCAGCGGCGGGCTGCCGGTTCCATACGCTCCAAATACGATGGGCTTCCCCGAAGCGCCGGAAGAAGGCACGCTGATCTGTTCTCTCCAACTGCTACCGCGCTTGAGCAGAATCTGGTCGCCGGCTGCGTAGGAATGAGAACTGACTTTGGCCAGCGTCTTCCAGGGCGCTGAGGTTGACGTACCGCTGTTGGTATCTTTACCGACAGCAGAGTCCACATAATAGACGGTCGCAGAAGCGGCGGTCGTGAAACCGATAAAAAGTGCGACACTCAGTAAGAATCCTGACATAACAAGCTTGCGCATTTCGGCGGAACTCCCAAGAGATTGTTTTCACAACTGTGTAGGTAAAAAGAACTACAGCATTTCACGCCGTAAGCTCCCTCTTTTCCACTACCTGCGGAGGAGTATGCAGCTTTCGTAGCCCACCTCAACAGGTCACAGAAGTTCATTTCTTCTTCGTTACAAGAACAATCGCAGGCCGCTGCAGACGTGCTCGTCCGTAATCAGGGTATCTTCCGATTACCCTTGAATTTTGTGTGGCATTGGCCGGGCTGGAATGTGGGGCGCCGAATGCTTTCGCCGCTCTATGCCTGGCATCTAACTGGATAGCAAAAGAGTGTATCTACGCATCATTCTCGCGGTGTTTGTTTGCCTGACCCTGCCGGCGGCGGCGGCGACCTACTACGTCGATTCTGCGCAGGGCAACGACTCCGCTTCCGGGCTTTCGCCCGCCCAGGCCTGGAAGAGTTTGGGCACTGTCAATCGCCACCAATTCCAGCCGGGCGATCGGATTCTGCTGGCGCGCGGCCGAACATGGTTCGAGCAGTTGTCAGTCTCTTCGTCCGGGCGGGCGGATGCTCCCCTGCTGATCGGTTCCTACGGTATCGGGCAGCAACCGGTAATTGATGCCCAGGGCGTGCGCAATCGCGGCGTAAGCGTTGTCGGCAAATCTTATGTGACTTTGGATGACATCGCAGTTCAGAACAGCACCTCGCTTTCCATCGAGGTCTTCAATAGCAGCCATATCTCCATCACCCATTGCACGGTCAGGAACTCCAAAGGAACCGCCATCGGCGTCGGCGGGAAAAGTCCCGATGTCCGCGTGGACGGTTGCAGCTATTCCCAGGATCCCGGCTTCTCGACCGATGGCAGTTTTGTTTCGATCTTCTCTCCGGTAGATGGCGCGGTCGTGAGCGACAATCAAATCACCGGCTTTACCGGACGCATTGCCATCGCCTTTATGGATGTGAACAATGCCGTCGCATCCGGTAACAATATTGACGGCGGCGGGCTTGCTATTGCCATCAACGCCTGTAGCCGCAACCTCACCGGCGGCCAAATCTACCGCAATGTGGTTTCCAACACTTCCACTGCGCAAGGGGACGGCGAAGCCATTGAACTGACCGGCCATGTGGGGCCGCCCAATGCCCATTGCGAACAGGACAAGGCCCATCCCTTCCCGGTATTCACCGTCAGCGCGGAAATTTCCCACAATAGGATTCAGGGTGGCCCGCACACTTTTGGCGGCATCGATGGATGGCATGCGGTGAACTCCCGCGTCCATGACAACCAGATCGCCGATGTTCAAAAATATGGTATGCAATGGACGGCCGGCTCAACCGATAACCAATTCTCCGGCAACGTCATTCGCCATTGCGGCGTTGCCGCCATCGCCATCTATGCCGGGACGGGACAAGGTTCGGCTTCCATCCAACACAATCGGTTGGAGGACGCAGGGGTGGGTATTTCTGCCGATCCCCGGGCCCAAGTGAGTGAGGACTACAACACTATTTCCGGCGTTAGAGCGCTGCGCTCGGCTTCCATTGCGGCCGGTTCGCACACGAAGTGACTGCCAGTAACTTGCAATATAGACGTTTTTGTTTTGAACTAGACTGATAACGTTATGAATCGAAGAAAGTTTTTTAAAGCGGCACTGGCCACCGGATCTGTGGGCGCGTTTGCGGGTCTTGCCTACGGCCATGATGTAGAGCCGCACGAGCTTTCTGTCGAACGCGTTCACGTAACTCTGAAGCGGCTGCCACAGGAGTTTGACGGTTTCACTCTGGCCCTGCTCAGCGATTTTCACTATGGCAACTATGTGGTGCCAGTTCTTGCCTCCGCCATCAAGCAGGCCAATGCAGCCTCTCCGGATTTGGCATTGCTGGCCGGCGATTACGTAACCTCGCACGACGATGGTACGAAAAAGCTGACCGAGGACGCGGATACTTGCGCGCAGGTTCTTTCGCAGTTGCGAGCGCGGTGCGGAGTCCTCGCGATTCTGGGAAATCACGACTACGCCCCGCGTCCGGCCATTGTGCTCGAATCGCTCCACCATCATGGCATCCAGCTGCTTCGTAACAATGCCTTTCCGGTGGAAAGAAACAATTCCCGCCTTTGGATTGGCGGAACGGATGACGTCATCAAGGGTAAACCCGATCTTGACGCCGCGTTCAAAGGCGCGCCGCAGGGCGATCCCAAAATCCTTCTGGCGCATGAACCGGATTTCGCTGATGCCGTCAGCCGGAAAAATCTGGTGGATCTGCAGCTCAGCGGTCATTCCCACGGCGGCCAGGTCAGGCTGCCCTTAGTGGGAGCGCCCGTGCTCCCGCCTATGGGCGAGAAATACTCCATGGGCTTATATCGCCTGAACAACATGCAGCTCTATACCACCCGCGGGCTGGGAATGATTTCTCCCAAGGTTCGCTTCAATTGCCCTCCCGAGCTCACCTTGCTCACTCTGCACTCTGCTGCCAGCGCAAGTTCCTCGCGTTAAGTTCGCGCCCACCGCTACATATACGATTCTGCTCGAAGAGTTCGCGGCCACAGGTGTGCGATGCCGGCGAAGAGATGGGAAAACGGGGACGTGGCCTGGCCTGACGTCGTTCGGCTTCAGCCGGCCCAAGGCAGGGAAACGACAAAAACCCGCGCCGCCCCACGTTCTACGGCCTTCATTTAAAACCGGAACCCGGGCACTGGGAATCGGGAGATCGGATTAGGTCCCGATTCAAAGAGCTGTAGAAGCGAAGCAGGGCTTGCGGAGCGCACGCGCTGCCTTCCGGCGGCATCTGACAGTCAATGGAAAATCCGGGCTTACAACTTTTCTGGCTTTTTATTCTGGCGCTACCGGTCGCCGTGCTCAGCTGGACTGTTACCCATGAAGAGGTGTTCCGCGAGGTCCAGGAATTTGCCAAACGCCGGCGCTCCCAGGCGCGCACCACTTTTGCGCGCAAATTGTTTTATTTGGTGAGCTGTGAATTTTGCTTCAGTCACTACGTCTCGCTCTTCTTCGTGCTGCTCACGCGCTTCATGCTGCTGCTGCCGGACTGGCGCGGATATGTTATCGCGTGGCTGAGTGTGGTCTGGGTTGCGAATCTGTACATGAGCCTCTATGCGCGCCTTCGCCTGGATGTAAAGCTCGAACGCATCGAGATTGAGCGGGAGCAGAGTGGCATGACTCGAAAAAAAGCCGCCTGACGACAGCGGCGCCTTTCCACACGCAACTCACGGTGGCCCACTTTTACGCGCTCGTCGCTATTGCTTTTACAGGCCGCTTAATTGCTGTACTGCCCGAGATTCGTCTCCTCTAGCGGCGTGGCGCCGACCGCCGGAGTCACCCGAACGATGTTGTTGCGAACCGCGAACAGCACGAGCTCTGTCACGGAGTGGAGACCGAGTTTGCGCATGATATTCGAGCGGTGGGTTTCCGCGGTTTTTACGCTCAATCCCAGCGCTGCCGCGGTTTCCTTGGTGGATCTGCCCTCCGCCAGCAATTGCACGACTTCGCGCTCCCGGTGAGTCAATGGATTGGCGAAACTCCAGTTGTCCGGTTTCCTGCGGCCCACATAGCCGTCCAACACCATCTCCTCGAGTTTTGCGGTAAAGAATGTGCGATGGTTCTGCAGGGCCTCCAGCGCGGCGACCAGATCGCGGCCTGCGTCGGATTTCAGTACATAGGCACGCGCCCCGGCCTGGAGTGCGTCCTGCATGGCCTGCTCGGATTCATCCAGCGTGAGAACCAGGACCATGGTCGATGGATGGTTCTGCAAAATTTGGCGCGCTGCCTCTACCCCATTCAGATTGGGCATCCCAATGTCCAGGACCACCACATCCGGTTGTAATTGCGCCGCTTTGGTGACTGCGTCGCGTCCGTCCGCTGCCTCTCCGCATACTTCCCAACCTTCATGGCGCTGCAATAAAGAACGTATTCCGCAGCGCACAACTTCATAATCGTCTGCGATT
>Ga0335085_10004393_pt1 | contig 23467 bp, 19 predicted proteins | sample Lox_Sample_45_FD_206712 | JGI IMG/M metagenome (GOLD analysis project Ga0335085, IMG submission 206712) | Soil microbial communities from Loxahatchee National Wildlife Refuge, Florida, United States - Lox_Sample_4.5 | ecosystem: Environmental > Terrestrial > Soil > Wetlands | place: USA...
TGAAAACTGGCCCGCTCTCCGAAAACAAAGATAAAGGAGCGAAGGTAGTTTAACTTGGGCGGGAAGCTTCTGATTCACGAAGTACGGAGGGGCTGGAATGGGATTCCTGGCGAGACACTGGCGACGGCGGGACCGAAGAAAGAGGTCCCGCGTGGCCATGATCGGTGGGGAGGGCGTTCTGCGCGTTAAATCAGACGGAAAAATCGGGCGCTTGACGAGGCGACCTGGCTAAAAGTGGTGGGAGAGACTGGCGATCACCGTGTAGTCAGAGAAGAATGCGTCGCCGTTGAGCGTGTTGAACATCGCTTCGGGGTAGCTTTGCGGGCGGTCGCGGTAGATGGCCCACGGACCGTTCACTGAAAGCGTGTCTCTCTTGTAATTGAACATCACTCCGGGATCGAAGGAGAAGATGAATCCGGGGCGGCGGAAGCCATCGCTGGCGCCGATCAGGTCGTGCACCGGCACGCCCTCTCCACGAATGCCGGCGCTGAATGCCAGACCTCTGAGCGCCCTGACTTTCGGGACCATCTGGACGATTCCGGCGCGATAGAGGTATTGGTCCGTGGACGAATCGATGCCTTGCCCGGGCTGCGTGCGGAAAGAGTTGACGCCATTTGTATCTGCCGGGCTGGCCAGGTAATTTCCCTGGGCATACGCGGTAGCCGTGTGCCAAAGGGCTTGATAGGCTTCAGAGCCGACACTGAAGGCCCATTCGCCATCGCCGGGCTGGAGGGACGGGTCGGCGGTCGCGATCACGGTTTGGCCCTTGAGAAGCGCAGCCCCGGTGGCATTGTCTTTTCCAGTGGGCAATTTGACCTGCGCGTTGATAGCGATATTCCCGCCATGCTCGGTGGGAGGCCGGAAGAGCCAGGACTCCATGCCGATGGTGATGTCGCCCACTCCGCTGACCCTGAAGATGCCCGTTGGAGGATAGATTTGATCGCGCGAGCCGTTGAAGACCGGTATGTCGCCGATGATGCTCCAGCGATGCGATAGCTGGTACTGGAAGGCGACGTCGAAGATGTTCTGGTGATTTTCGACCGCGCTCGGGCGGGGAATTTCTTTGCTGCCCTGGAAATACTTGTTGGAGTTGAAGACACGGTAGCCGACGTCGATGGTCAAGTTGTGAATCCAGCTGCTGCCGCCCGGCGAAGCCTCATTACCGCCGCTGGTAATGAGCTCGTCGAAGGATCGCTGATTGCTGTGCGCGGCGACGCACCCCTGGGCGCCGGCCCATTGGACGCCGACGGCGACGATGGCGAGGGCGAAGAGCAGACCTCTGGTGTGGGAGAAAGACATGGTTGACCTCCGAAGATGTTTTGCCTGACTGAACCCCTGGGGAGTGGGGCTTTGATCGCGGAACCGTTCAATGAGACCCGACAATACAGAACTGCGTTGGGGTTGTCCTCAGCCCTTGGGTGGAGGAGGGTTATGGGCCTTGTTCGGGGCGGGCGTGGTCCGGATGGGAAAGGTGGGTCGGAGGCGGGCGGCGGCCACGTCTTTCGTTGACTTGGGGCTGATTTTTGAGTATTCTAGAGGTCTTGCGCGGTGTTGCGCCTGTGTTCCGGGTGTGTTCACACGGACCTTGTTTGATGGAGTTTCTGGCCAGGTACTGGCGGCTCCAATGGAACAGGCGACCGGCTGCGGGACCCGGGAGATCGTGGTCCGGCGCAGTCAGGGTTCCGATGAGAACCGGCCCCCGCAGCTTCTCACCCGAACAGATTTGTTTGGCAGTGGGTAGGTTTTGAAGCCCGTGCAGTTGGACGGGCAATCGTGGTTTGCGCGGATCGGTGCGATCCCACCCTCAACGCAAAATGCGCGTTCAGGATGGAGCACCCGGCTTTAGCGATTCGCAGCCAGCTTTGTCGCGGTTCGGGAAGATCAGGGACTGAAGAATTTCGAGGGAAGCAGAGAGATGTCGACATTTATTCCGAGCGGCAAGGATATCAGCCGCAAATGGTATGTGGTGGACGCGAGCGGGCAGACGCTGGGACGGCTGGCGACCAAGGCCGCGATGATTTTGAGCGGCAAGACGAATCCGCAGTATGTGCCGTACATCGACACGGGCGATCACGTGATCGTGATCAACGCCGAGAAGATTCGCCTGACGGGGTTGAAGGACCAGACGAAGCTCTACCGGCGCTACACGGGCTTTCCGGGCGGGTTGCGCGAAGAGTCGTTCACGCGGCTGATCAATCGCCGGCCGGAGAAGGTTCTGGAAGAAGCCATCAAGGGCATGCTGCCGAAGAGCAAGATGGGGCGCCAGATGGCCACCAAGCTGAAGGTATACAAAGGCGACAAGCATCCGCACACGGCGCAGAAGCCGGTTGTGCTGTAAAAGCAGCTAGGAGCCGTCAGCCATCAGCTGTCAGCTTTTTTCATGCTGATGGAAGAGTTGAGGCGGGACGCGGAAGTTTGATTTACCAGGATAAAGCTGAAGGCTGAAAGCTGACGGCTGAGAGCTAAGAGGACACGAATGGCAGAGGATCTGGTTCAGTATTACGGCACGGGACGGCGGAAGTCGGCGATCGCGCGAGTTTTTCTGCGTCCCGGCACGGGCGAGTGGAAAGTCAACGGCAAGAAGTTCGAAGAGCACTTTGTGACCGAGCAGCAGCGGGTGAGCGCCAAGCGCACGCTGGTGGTGGCCGAGCTTGGAGCGAGCTTCGACGTTGTGACGACCGTGAGCGGCGGCGGAGTTGCCGCGCAGGCCGATGCAGTGAAGATGGGCATAGCCCGGGCGCTGGTTGAGTTCAACCCCGAGCTGCGCAAGCTGCTCAAGGCTGAAGGATTGATGACGCGCGATGCGCGCCAGAAGGAACGCAAGAAGTACGGCCAGAAGGGCGCGAGAAAGCGGTTCCAGTTCAGCAAGCGCTAAGGCGCTTGCAGTAGTCAGTGAACAGTGGTCAGTGATCAGAGCTTATGCTGTCGCATTACAGACAAACTGATCACTGACAACTGAAAACCGATCACTGTTTCACCAAATCTCCCGCGCGAGCGGGATAAATCCGGGCAACAGAATCACCGGCCCGGATGCAGTCCACGAAGGAGGACAATTGGCAACCATCACCATGAAGGAATTGCTCGAAGCGGGTGTTCACTTCGGGCATCAGACGAAGCGCTGGAACCCCAAGATGAAGGAATACATCTTCGGGGAGCGCAACGGAATTTACATCATCGATTTGCAGAAGACGCTGAAGCTGTTCAAGGACGCGTCAAAGTTTGTGACCGAGCTGTGCGGCAGCGGCAAGACGATCTTATTCGTCGGCACCAAGCGCCAGGCACAGGATGCGATTGCCGAAGAGGCAACGCGGGCGGGCATGCCGTACATCAACCAGCGCTGGCTGGGCGGGCTGCTGACCAATTGGGTGACGGTGCAGAAATCGGTGAAGCGGCTGCAGGAACTGGATGAGATGGCCACGGATGGCCGCTACGACCTGCTGACCAAGAAAGAAGTGATCAAGCTCGAGCGCGAGCGCAAACATCTGCAGGCCAACCTGGCCGGCATCAAGAGCATGAAGCGGCTGCCGGACGCGCTGTTCATCGTGGACTCGAACAACGAGCAGATCGCAGTGAAGGAAGCGCGGAAGCTGGGCATCCCAGTGGTTGCGGTAGTGGATACGAACTGCGACCCGACGGTTGTGGACTATGTGATTCCCGGCAACGACGACGCGCTGCGCGCCATTCGGCTGTTTACGTCAAAGGTTGCCGACTCGGCTGCCGAGGGCGTGAACATGCTGACCGACAAGGCCTTCACGGAAGAAGCGCCAGCCGAGGTTGCGGCCCCGGTAGAGGGCGAAGGCGGCGAAGAGGTCGCGGCGATTTCAGCGGAGAGCGCACCGAGCGAGGAAGTGGATCTGGAAGCAGCGCTGGGCGGCGGAATTCGCAAGGCGCCCGCGGCTGTGGCAGCCCTGCTGGAAGAGGACGAAGTGGCGGCGGAGAGCGCCAAGTAGCGATTCGGCGCGGAAGCACGCACGGAATCAGTTTGAGGGAGGGACCTCTCTCAGGGGCTAAAGCCCATCTTCATTTTGCACTGTTTGTGGCACGACTTAAGTCGTGCCATGACACTTCGGGGCTTTCCGAAGCAGCTTTTTGAAGATGATTACGCGGCGTTCTTTCGAAGCGAGCCTTTCCCGGACCCGACCTGCTTTTTCTGATGCCGGAAATTCTCCGGCGCGCAACACGATTGTGAAACCTTAAACGCAATGCATCGATAAGGCCGAGTGCGGCCAGGGAAAAAGAGAGATGACGACAGTGACTGAGAAGATAGACGCAAAACTGGTGAAGGAACTGCGCGAGAAGTCGGGCGCGCCCATGGGCGACTGCCTGAAGGCTCTGCAGGAGACCAAGGGCAATATGGAAGACGCGTTCGTGGTGCTGCGCAAGCGGGGCATGGCATCGGCGCAGAAGAAATCGTCGCGCGTGACCAACGAGGGCGCGGTGGGCAGCTACATCCATGCCGGCGGCAAGATTGCCGTGCTGGTGGAGCTGAACTGCGAGAGCGATTTCGTGGCCAGGACCGAAGATTTTCAGGAGCTGCTTAAGGACGTGGCCATGCATATCGCGGCCAGCGATCCGCGCTACGTGAAGCCCGAGGATGTGACGGCGGAAGACCTGGAGCGCGAGAAGGAGATTTATCGCGCGCAGGCAGCGGCGACCGGAAAGCCGGCAGCGGTGATCGAGAAGATTACCGAGGGCAAGATGGCGAAGTTCTACGAAGAGGTTTGCCTGCTGGAGCAGCCCTTCATCAAGGACCAGGCCATCAGCGTGAAGGAACTGATCGCGCAGAAGGTAGGCAAGCTGGGCGAGAACATCACGGTCAGGCGGTTCGCGCGCTTCAAGGTGGGCGCGACGGATTGGACCGTGGCGCAGACCAAGCCGGTGGAGACGGCGGAGTAGCAGCAGCATTCGACGCATCGCAAGCTGAATCGAAATTCAAACCAAACAGAAGGGGCAGTCCATTGCGGGCTGCCCCCTTTTGTTTTGCGTGACGATTGGCTGTTTAAGGGAGGTAGTAGCGCAGCGAGGTGAAGATCATGTTGTCTGTGCCGTGTGCGCCATTGCCTGTATTGGCGGTGCCGCCCGCGCCAGACCAGAGGTCGCGACGGACGTCTTCATATGTGAAGCCCTGGCGGAAGCGGCCCTTGGGACCGTTGTAGAAGTTGAACCAGTAGCCGGCCGTGAACTCCTGGACATCCTTGTTGCTGCCGCCGCAGTTGGAGGGAGCGATAGGTGCCGCTCCTGTTGCGCCAGCTGTGGGAACGGTAGGCTCAGCCAGGCAGCCCGACATGTTGGCGCTGCGTGTGCCGTAGCCAACCTGGGTGGTCCCGCTGAGCACGTAGTCGCGGTCAAGATAGTCTCCGCCGTAGTTGAAGTAGAGGTTAAGCCGCGACGTGGGGTTGGCTTCGATGGTGCTGAGCGCCGAGAAGCCGTGGATGGGAGAGAACGTCGCATTGGGACGCAGTGTTACGTCGGCGATGGTGGACGAGCCGTAGCGGCCTACGCCCTGGCCCCACAGCCCTTTCAGACCAACGACGAATTTCTTGGTGCCAAGCGGAGCACGGAAGCCGCCACCGAGGCCTGCGCCTATCGCCGTGCTATTGGCGGGCGCGGCCGTCGTCGGCACCGTGCAGGTAGCCGACACCGTCGCGCAAGGATAGATGCGGTCACGGAAGTTGCGCTCGATTCCGAAGATCTCCCAGTGACCCCAGCCGGGCTCGAAGGCCATCTTCACCACAAAGTCCGGCGTGTAGTTAAAGGAGTAGTTGGCCTGATTGTCATAGAGGCCGCCGCCGGTTCCCGTTGAGCCAAGCAAATAATTGGCCGGCGTGTTTTGGCCGGACGCGTTCAGCGTCTCGGCGTTTTCAACCGAGGCGCCCAAGAAGAATGCCTTGCCGAAATCCTTGGAGACGCGGAAGCTGTACTGGCGGGCCCACACAAAACCCGCGGAGTATTGCGCATCGATGGTCGAAGGCAGGACTTCAGTGCCGCGCGTCAGGCCCGAGGTGGTTTCAGCCGCCAGCGACCAGCCGGTGCCGCCGGAGAAATCCCATCCGCTCGTCAATTTTGCATCGCCCCAGATTTGCCGCTGGCGCAAAGTGTAGCTGTTCGACTGGTTGTTGTTGGAGGTTGTGCCCGAGCTAAGCCAGTCAGCCTCGTAGTAGGCGGTGAGGGTTGCGCTATTGAGCTTGCCGACCCCCTTGAGGGCGACACGCGACTGGCGGCCAGAACCGAAGAACTCGCTCAACTGCGAGGCCTGCGAGTTGGCGAGCGGAACGCCGGTCAACGCTGTGTTGATGTCGCCGCCTGTGGCGCCCTGGCGCCAAACTGTTTCACCCGCCACGAAGCTGCCGGCGGGCGAGAGGGTGATGCCCTTGTAATGAAGGGCGTCGGGACTGCTGATTGCCTTCTTGATGCTCGTGGTCTCGTCGGAAACGGTGGTGGCGAGCGAAACCGCGTTGGCCTTCAGGTCGCTCACGGTGCTCTGGAGCGTGGAAACGGCCGCGGCATTGTCAGTGGCTGACTGTTGCTGCGCCGTGGCATCGGCTTCCGCCTTGGCTGCGGCTGCCTGCGCGTCTGCTGCTGCCTGCTGCGCCTCCTTCAGTTGCTCGTCCTTGGTGGCGAGATCAGCTTTCAGCCCATCGATCTCGCCCTGAAACTGCTGCTTCATCTGGTCGATCTGTTCCTGCACTGTGGGACCGGCTGGCGCAGCGGGCTTCCTGGCTGCATGCTTCCTGGCCGGCGGCGTTGAGCCGCTGGTTTGCGCGTACGAGACAACAAGGCCGGCTGCAAGAAATGCAACGGCAGCCGCTTTCACTGTCAATTTCATTTGGGCCTCTCTTTTCCTCATGGAATTGTGTTGGAAGATGACGGCGCCCACGTGCAATACGGAGGCAGAATCCTTCTGCGTCCCGGGCGAATTGATGAAAAGGAAAATCTGCGATATTCCCATCGGCACGAAGAATTAAGGGAGTGGTGAAGAAGGAAGTCTCGCGCCGGCAAAACTCCTTCTGTCGTTACGCATCCAAGCGTCGCAGAGCAAGATTAAGATTTGACGAATTCACACAGAATTCACAGTGGCAGGATGGCGTGCGCGATGAGCGAGGGGCGGTGACAAGGAATTCAATTTCTATTCACAAACATTTCGCTTTTCTTCCGCGATATTGCGAAAATTCCGGCGATGATACTGCGACAGTGTGATAGGGATGCGCGTGTGCCATCGGAGGTGATGGGCGAGGTTCGCGAGCGCAAGGAAGGTTGAAGCCTTCAGCGATCACTCGGCGAGCGATGCTGTTTGTACTTGGCGGTCAGGCCGACTTAGCGGCCCGAGGGTTCGCCGCCGGCACTTAGTAAGTTGGCAAAAAGTCGATACGCTCCGGGCACTAACTCAGGAAACTGGCGATACAACGCGAACGCAACATAGATATAGGTACCTTTGCCGCGATGCACGACGAGCAGACCGCCGCGCTGCGGATCCTGGCCGGGGTCGGCGGTCTCGGTGAGCGCCGTGTATCCGGGATCCCAGTGATCGAGGAATCCGTGGCCACGCTCTTCGAACCATCCATCGAAATCGGCGGTGGTGATTTTGTTGGGCCAGGTGAGCAGCGGGTTGGCGGGGTCAAGGAGCTTGACGGGATCCTGCTCATCGACGACGCGCTCAGGGAAGCGGCCCATGGTGACAGGCAGCGGCGCGGGAAACGTGTTGCCCTGATACTGCACGACGACTGTGCCGCCCTGGTCAACGAAGTGCTCGAGACGCGATTCGGCTGCGGCGAGCGCGGGACGCGCGGAGTAGGCACGAATGCCGACAACGAGCACGTTCCACTGCGAGAGGTCGGCGGTGGCAAGCTCGTCGTCAGTGAGAAGATGCGGCGTGATGCCCAGCGCCTCGATGGCCTCGGGAACGTGATCGCCTGTTCCCATGATGTAACCGACGCGCAGACCCGGCTGCACCTTCACGTCGATTTTGCGCGTGCGGAGCTCGGCGGGCTCGTACTGGTTATAAGGAAGCAGGCCTGTATAGCCGATGCTCTGCCAGCCGATGGAGTAGGTTTGATCGCCAACATGCGCGACGGCCTTGATGGCGTAGGCACGCGCGGCGACGTCGCCAGCGGGAGTTACCGAAAACACGAGGGGCTCGGTATCGCCTGCTGCTTTCAGGTGGAACTCGCGCTGCGCGGGATCGGCATGCCAGCCCTGGGGAAGTTGAAGATCGACAAAGCCGTCGGCGGCATGGTCTGCATGGACGGTGACGTTGACCGGCAGAGGCGAACCATCAAGCGGAAGGATGCGCGCTTCGGGCTCGACGCGCACGCCGACGGCGGGCGTGACCACGAGCGGCTGATAGACGCCGCCAACACCGGTGACGTGGCCCAGAGTCTGCACGACCATTCCGATGCGAATGGGAACACCCTCAAAGGTGAACTCCGACCAGGCGGAGAGCGGATAGGGCGCGAAAGAGCGCTCGCGCCATGCTTCATTGGAGATGTTGTAGACGGGTTGCTCGGTGTTGGGCCGCGTGAAGTACGGCTCTGTCGGCGGGGTATCGGCGGGGACGAGAACATGAAAGGTCCGATTGGTCGCGGGCGCGGCGGCTTGTTGCTCGTCGATGGGGCCGCCGGCGTCGTCGATCTTCCAAGGCGCGCCGTCGCTACTCACGAGCCATGTCCGGCTCAGCTCTGCCGCATCCAGCCCTTGCGCAAGATGCACGCGGACTCTGAAATCCTCACTCGGCCACACGCTGCGCGCGGTTTCGTCAGCGGAGGGGCCGCGTAGTCCGGATCCCTCGCCACCGCCGTTGGTGGTGAAGGCGACAAGGTCGAGTCCGAGAAGATCTTTGAGTGCCGTTTGAAACTGCTCGATCTTCTCGCCGAGCTCGAGCTCGAGGCCCGCCTTGGCTTGCGCGTCCAGGTCACTGGATTGGACGTGCGCGTAGAGATCGAGCGCCTGGCGATAGATGGGCACGAGATTGTGCGCGGCGGGAATACCGCTCTGATTTTTGCAGTCGCTGGCGAAGGCTTTGAGGCCGCTGTCGATTTTGCCAAGCTCGTCCGTGAGCCATTGGGGAGGGGCGTTGCCGGCCAGCCGAGCCAGACCGGCGATGCCGGTATCGATGTTGACCTTGGAATTCTGAAAGAGGCTTGCGTTGTTTTTGGTTGTTGCCGCAGCGGCAGATGGAGCAACGGCCCAGAGGTGATAGCTCGATGATTCGGGTGCGGCGAGGGCGGGATCTGCGCCGCCATACTGCGACTTTTGCTCGCCCCAGCCTTCGCGCGCAATCTGCTCATAGGTACGGCCGAGCGCCGCATCCCATTTGCCGACGGGAATCGTGACGTCGGCCGGCAGCGCGCCTTCAATCCACTGGCCGGTGAGGTAATTGTGAAACCGTGCGGGCGCCCACTTGCCGGTGGCGTAGTCGAGCATCTGGCCGTTGGTGATGGGCGCGAAGGGCGTACGTGAGTAAACGGCAAGCGGTTGCCAGGGCTCAAGTCCGGCGCCACCGTCTTTCACCGGCCTCAATTGCTCGGGAAAGACAGTGGGATCAGCCGCGGCCTTGAAGGCTTCCTGCGTAATCTCGCCGGCGACCTGGTGCTGGCCGTGGCCGTCGGTAACGCCGCCGACAAACGTGGAGACGATGATCTGCGGGCGCACTTTGCGGATGGCGAGAACCGCGTCATAGAGAACGCGATCGTGGCCCCACTTCTCAAAAGATTCCTGCTGGGTTTTGGAGAAGCCGAAGTCGACCTCAGTGCCCCAAAGTTGCCGCGCGCCATAATAACGATCGGCTTTGAGCAACTCATTGGTGCGGATGAGTCCGAGCGCATCGTAGCTTTCGGCAGACATGGCGTTCTGGCCGCCCTCGCCGCGCGTGAAGGTAAGCAAAGTGACCCGCGCGCCCATGCCGCGCGATAGATACGTCATGAGCGCGCCGTCTTCATCGTCTGGGTGGGGCACGATGAAAAGTATGCTGGCGGTGGTGCCGAGGCGCTTGAGAGTCTGCTCGAGATCGGCAGCGCCGCGGTCTTCAGGCAGCGGCAGAGCGTTGACGGGAGGCTCGGGTAGCGGAACGAGCGCAAGTTCGGCATCCGGCGTGAGCGGCGGCGGCTGCTGCGCGCGTAGAGACGCACCGCCGAACACGAGCGCAGCCAGAGCCGCGCCGAGTGCGAAGAAATGCAGTTTGCGGGGAACGGAATCCATCAGGGTCAGTTTACAAGCTGAGGTGCGGTCGCAGTCGAAAACGAGCAACCGCAGATCCTTCGTCCCCGTCGCTACGCTCAGGGCCTCAGGACGACAGGGCATTGGTAAGGATAAGTTTCGGCGGCGGCGATCAGCGCCAGTCGTCGTGGGCGCTGGCCATTCCTTCGTTGACCACGGCGTCAAAGCCGGTGTTTTTCTTGACGAAGATTTCGCTGAACTGGCGGTCCTGACGGAGAAGGATGGCCTGAAGGCGGACGAGCTCAAGCAAGCCCAGGAACATGGCAATCAGCGCGCGCTCAGAGTGCGTGTGCGAGAGCAGGCGGCGCAGGGCCACGGGCTTGTCTTCCATGGTGAGGCGCCGGGTGAGGAACTGAATCATCTGGCCGACGGTGACCGAATCCTCCTCCACATTGATGATGGGGCGGTTGCGCGCGCGCTCCAGAATGTCGCGGAAGATGCGAACAAGATCGGTGGTGTCGGCGGCGATCTCCGGCTCTGCGCCGGCGTCTTCGCGGAACTCGCGCACGCCGGGATTGGTCCACGTGGCCGCTTCGAGCATTTGCTTCTCGTGCAGCATTTGCGCGGCATTCTTGAAGCGCTCGTGCTCAAGCAGGCGATCGACAAGCTCGCGGCGGGGATCCTCGGTGGACTCTTCCGGCCCGATGGGCGCACGCGGCAGCAGCATTTTGCTCTTGATATGAATGAGCAGCGCCGCGGTGTAGATGAAGTCGCCGGCCACATCCATATCACTGGCGCGCAGATGGTCGACATAGGCCAGGAACTGCGCGGTGATTTTGGCGATTGGAATGTCGTAGATGTCGATGTCCTGCTTGCGAATGAGGTCAAGCAGCAGGTCGAGCGGGCCATCGTAGACCTGGCCGACAAAGACGGAAAAGGGAGACTGCTCGGCGTCAGCGCCGCGGGCTTTGAGGGCAGCAGCGACTTTTTCGGCGGTGGTCTTCTCGGGGGTGGGTGGTTCAGCAGCCATCGACTCAGCGGCTAAAGGTGGGTTGAACGGCAAGTCGGGCGCTGCTTCCGGCGCGGGGGCGGATTCAGGGGCCGGCTCGGGTGCGGGGGGCTCTTTGGCTGGCGGCGCAGGCTCGGACTCAGGCGGCTCCTTGACCGGAGGGACCGGTTGGGGCGCAGGAGGTTCTTCGGGGCCGGGCCGAGTCGCGGTGTCGTCGGGTTTTGGGGAAGAGTCAGTCAATTCAATTTCTTCTTCTGCAATTTCTTCTTCTGTCGATTCTGCCCGCGCCATTTCCGGCGGGGCGGCCTCTGGTTGTTCCACCGGCACGATTGGCACAACTTCAGGTTCAGGTTCGTTGTCTGCGGTGGCAGTTATTGCAATCGATTCGACCTCGCTGTCAATATTCTCCGGCTCCGGGCTGTCACTCTCGGGCTCGGGGCCAATGTCCGGCTCAAGGCTGTTCTCAGGCTCCGGCCGGGTTTCAACCTCTGCGGGCTGTTCGGCGTTTGCCTCGGCTTGGCTCTGTCTATTCTCTCGCTCCAAGGCGCCGTTGGGCTCGGGGATATTTTCTGGAACAGTGGATTTCCCGGCGTTCGATTCGACCTCAATGACCTCGGGGTTGATTTCTGAGCTGGGTTCGGCGCGTTCGTTCCAAGGCTCAAAGGTGCTCTCAGGCTCCGGACTGTTTTCTGCGCTGAGTTCTATTCCATCGCTCTCCGGCTCGGCGATTATGGCTTCGGCGGCTGGCTGCGAGCCGGCTTCAACCTTTCCATTGCGGCGGAAGAGCCCGAATCCGGAGCGGATGCCGCCTAACGCAAAATCGAGCGCCCTGCGCCACCACGGGACTTTCACTTTCTCCACTTGCACTTTCCTGACCCAGAAGCCCCTTCGTTTCCCGTGGTGTGTTCTTTTCAATCCGTCGCGGCTGCGTTTCCGCGTTTGGTTCACGCAGATGCAACTGTCGTCAACGTCATCTGCATGGCTTCGCGCACTTCAATCATCGTCTGCTCGGCGCGGGCCTCGGCGCGCAGCGAACCAGCCTTGAGAATCTCAATGGCCTGCTTCTCACTTATGGCGGCGCGGCGCTGCTGGATGGGCGCGAGAATCTGCACCAGCGAGTCGGCAGCCCAGCCTTTACATTCGATGCAGCCGATTCCCCCAGAGCGGCATCCCTCGTAAACCTTGGCCATTGTCTCCGGCGTTGAGAAAACTTTATGCAGATCGCCCACAGGACATTTATCGGGATCGCCAGGATCGGTGCGGCGGACGCGAGCAGGATCGGTGACCATGGTCTTGAGTTTCTGACGGACAATGGGCTCCGGGTCGCTCAAGAGAATCGTGTTGCCGTAGCTCTTGGACATCTTGCGGCCGTCGGTGCCGGGCAGCTTGGGCGAGGGCGTGAGCAGGACTTTGGGCTCGGGAAGGACCTCGCGGTCGCCAAGCTTGCCTGCTGCGGCTGGCTTGTAGAACTGGTTGAATCGGCGGGCGAGCTCGCGCGTTAATTCCACGTGCGCCTGCTGATCCTGCCCCACGGGAACAAAGTCGGGCTGGTAAAGCAAAATGTCAGCGGACATGAGCACCGGATAGCCGAGAAAACCGTAGGTCGTCAGGTCCTTGCTGGCGAGATTTTCCTGCATCTCCTTATAGCTGGGCACGCGCTCAAGCCAGCCGAGCGGTGAGATCATGGCGAGGTCAAGGAAGAGCTCACTGTGCTGCTTTACCCGGCTCTGCAAAAAGAGCACGCTGCGTTCGGGGTCGAGGCCCGCGGCGAGGTAGTCGAGCATCACTTCGACGGTGTTGGGCGTGATCTGGCCGGGGTCGGCGTAGTCGGTTGTGAGGGCGTGCCAGTCGGCGATGAAGAAGTAGCAATCGTACCTGTCTTGCAGCTTGACCCAGTTGGCCAGGGCGCCCATGTAGTTGCCCAAATGAAGTTTTCCCGTGGGGCGCATGCCGCTAAGGACGCGCGGGCGGGAGGATGAAAGGTCGGGTTCGGGCATGGGCGGATGCGTTCCTTGGCGGCCAAAACTGCAGGACGCTTTCTCTTCCAAAAGCAATAAAAAACCTCATTCCATTGTAGCGGGAGGAGGTTCGGATGCAGGGAGGTAGAGATGGGACGAAGACCTTGGGGTCCTAAATGCCCATGAGGATCGAGAAGATCAGACCGATTGAAGGGCCAACCAGCAACCTGAGGATGAAACCACCGACAACGATCATGAGGATCAGGCCGATCCAGCCGCCGATCCGGTCATATTTCTGGACCGCGTTATAGGGCAACATATTGCGCACGATGTGGCTGCCGTCTAGCGGCGGAATGGGCAGCAGATTAAAGAAGAACAGGGACAGATTGACTTCGATCGCCAGAAGGGCCAGCAGGACCAATGGTTGCAAGCCGCTGCCGAAAGCGAGGGCACCCGCCAGGTTGGCGCGCACCAGCGAGCGCCCGCCGGGAACGGCGATACAAACGACCGCCAGAGCTACAAAAGCTACACCGACCAGAATGAGATTGGAGACCGGGCCGGCAAGGGTGACCAGGTTATCGTCGCGGACGATCTTCTTGAAGTTGCGCGTGACGACCGGAGTGGGCTTGGCCCAGCCGATGAGAAATCCACTGAAGAAGGTGAATCCAACGAGCGGCCCAAAGATGGCAAGCGCAGGAATGAGCAGCGTGCCGATGGGATCGACGTGGTACATGGGGTTGAGCGTGATGCGGCCCTGAAGTCGCGCCGTCTGATCGCCGAGGCGCGAGGCCATCCACGCATGCGCACACTCATGAAAACTGAGAGAGAAGAGCAGCAGAACAAACTCGAAGATGCCGATGACGAAGGCGGTGGACACGAAGCGATCTCTCCCGGGAGCAAGACCCAGCGTAGCACGGTGAGGCGCGGCGTTTGTATTGCTGCGCCGTCCCTTCGCGGAGTCGGCTTCCGTTCAAAGAGCAACCGCAGTCTCACATAGCGCGTTGCGTCGCCCAAGGCGATGAAAATGGCCTTGGTGCTCGGCATGTGCGGGCGAGGACGCCCGCACGACAGCCGGCGAGGACGCCGGCGCTAAAAGTGCGTCGGCTATTTTCAGGGCAGATCCTTCGACTTCGGTCGCCGCGGCGGACTCCGCTCAGGATGACAAGTCATTGGTTGAACGAGATTGGGCGCTAGCTTTCGATGTATTCCCAGAAGGAGTCGGCGAGGTCGGCGCCGAGCTCGTTGGTCATGCGGCGGGCGGCGCGCTCCACTTCTTCCATGAGGCCGTGCAGGTAGTCGCGCGAACGGGAGATGGCGGCCACTGCGAGCGTGGCAGACTGCCACACGACGGCTTCGTCCAATTCTGCGACTGACACGTTGAAGCCCTGCCGCAGTTGGTCTTTCATCGAACGAACCACCTGCCGCCTGTCCTTGAGCGACTGAGCGTGCTCGATACGAATCTCGAGAGTGAGTTGAGCGACGGGCATACGGGTAAGGATTTGTCAGGGACAGTGTAAGGCGGGTGCGGGCGGACGGGGCAAGTTTTTTCTTGGCCGACGACCAAGCCAATCTAAGAATGGGGGTACCTGATGAGCAGGCAAACGCGCGCCCCGAATACCGATTAGTTGTCGGCTTGCTAACAACCTGAAGCGAAGATTTCCATAGGTCGGCAGGATGTCCTAGTCCATCACCAGAGGCGATAGCCCTATTATGGGGCGACCTTGGTGGGGTGCATTCCGCGTTCCTTTAACAGCTCGTTGGTATCGGTATTGAACCACACGACTCGTCTCTTGCCTCGTCGATCAAGCACCGTTAGTTTGTCGTAGGCGTGTCCGTTGACATGGACAAGTTGCTGGCCCTCGATCTGAGCCCCGAGCGCCTCTGTCATGAAAAAGACCGTCTCGCTGGGAGCAACGGTAAACCAAGCTGTCTGGGCCGAGTCCCCGTCGCCTGACTCCATGATCGATTTTCCGATCGCGTTAAGGATTGCTTCTTGTTTCTTGGCTTCTTCGTTCCTGCCCATCCTTTGCAGCACGGTCATTGCCAATAGATGCCCTTCGCCGTTGGCCATGTTGCGATCTATGACGGTTTGTGACTCGGCCAGAGCCTTCTCGAATCGTCCGGCATCAAGGTCTTCCAAAAATTGATCATGCACAGGCTGCGAATCGAACCCCTGGCTTACTTCCCCTAAGGCCGCGGCAAGCCGAAAGTCGCGCCAGTCGATATTTAGATCTCCGGCCAATACTCTCGTCTTGTAGGCTTCATACTTCTTTGTTGCAACGTCCCGGTCATCCATCTGTGCCCAAGCAACATTGACGCTAATGACGCAGCACAACAAAGATGTTCCTAATCTCAAGCCTAGCATCTTCAAAAAAATCTCCGTCGTGGGCAGTCTACTACCGCGAGGTGCCCAACCAAGACACTCTTCGCCGCAAGCGCAACCTCGTGTCTTCTTCGCGACCCCATTCTGCATGCAAAGAACCCGACGCCCAGTTGCAGCTGGTGTGGCAGTTACACCTCATTAACCGGCAATTCAGAAGTTGCTAGCGAAGCATCCAGCGCGCATCGCTCGCTTCCGCTACTCTGCAAACTTTGCCAGCTGCTCCGCCGACGGCTTGGGCGTGAACAGGCTGACGACGATCAACGCGGCGACGGCGGCAAAGAGCGCGGGGAAGATGGCGTCGCGCTGGGCGAGGATGGGCGGAAACAACTGTCTCACGCCGGGCGCGTCCCAAACGAGCGTGACGAAGGTTCCGGTGGCGATGGCAGCGACTGCGCCCCACGCCGTTGCGCGCTTTGAATAGAAAGCCGCGAGAACGACCGGCGTAACCGCTGCGGAGTAGATGGTGTAGGCGTAGAGCATTTTTGCAAGAATGCTGGGCGCGTAGATGGCCTGGTAGAGCGCCCAGACGCCGAGCAGCACCACGGCGAGACGCGAGACGATGAGTACACGCTTGTTTGACGCGCCAGGCGCCATGTAGCGCACGAAGACGTCTTCAATAAGATTCGAGGCCGGCGAAAAAAGGTAATTGGATGCGGTCGAGATGACCTTGGCGAAGACCGCGCCGAGCAGCAACGCGCCCATGAGAGCAGGCAGCCCGTGGCGCGCCGTGTAGGGAATGATCTCGTAGGGCTGGCGGGCGACTTCTCCCGTTTGGTAGAGCGCAGAGCCGAAGACGGCGATGGCGACGATAAGCGTTTCAAGCACGACCGTGCCCAGAATCCAACCCACTACCGAAACCCGCGCATCGCGCTCCGATTTGGCCGAGAAGAATTTCTGATACATCACCTGGTTGCCCAGCATGAGCAACATGGTAGGCACCAAGAACTCCATGGCCTGGATGAAGGTGAGATTGCCGAGCACTTCGAAGTGCGTGGGCGGCAGTGCGGCATGCAGGCCGGCCCATCCGCCGGCTTTCAAAAACAGCATGGGCGTGGCAATGATACAGATGACCGTGACCATGGAACCGATGGCCACATCCATATAGGCCACCGAAGACATTCCCGCCAGGGCGGTGGTGACGATGACGAAAGCGGCGATGATCCAAGTGCCCAGCTCCGGAGTGACCGTGCCGGGAAAGATGAGATGGAGCACATTGCCGCCGCCTTTGAATTGGTAACTGGTAATGGCCACGTAGGCGAAGAGGATGGCGATGGTGCCGAGCACGCGCGCCGCCTGGTTGTAGCGGGCTTCAAGAAGGTCAGGCAGAGTGAACTGGGCGAACTTGCGTGCGCGCGGCGCAATAAAGTAGATGAGCACGAGTCCGAGCCAGCCGCCGGCCGGGAGCCAAAGAGCGGCGAAGCCGTTGCGGTAGGCGTTTTCAGCGCCGGCAAAGAGCGAGCCCGCGCCGATCCACGAGGTGAGCAGTGTGAGGACAAGAACCAGGGCCGGGAGCGAGCGGCCGGCGACCAGGTAGTCAGCCTTGGTTTTGACGCCGATGGCGCGGTAGACGGCCACGCCCAGCAGGGCGGCGGCGATGACAACAAGCACGACGATATAGAGCGTCGACAACAAGATGCTTCCTTGGCAGGCGGATAGCGCAGCCGGAGATTGAATGCAGTGTAGCTGATGGCGCGGCAGGTATCTTCCATGACAACCAAAGCATCAAAAGTAATGCTGCGACGGTTGACGCGCCGCACGACTGGCGCTACTCTCGCAATACCGGATTTGGTACTCAACTCCAACCCGCGGGTGCCTAAGGCAGCCATGAAGCTGGGCAGGACTCTGAGCTTCGGTTTGCCTCGCGCCGTCTGGCTCCCTACAAAACTTGCCGTTTACCCTCGAGCGTGGATCGCCGCGCCCTGCCGCGGCGCGTGCGTGCGCAGGTGGTCCGCCAAGTGGCCCGTGCGCGCGATCACGACCTCGACTGAAGCGGCGCCGATCGCCGATAACTTATTTGCCAACACTTCGGCAGCAGCCCTAACGGATCGTTGCCGGAAAACCCTAACCCGTCGTCCTGGAGGACGTAGAAGACCTTGAAGATCGCCCTGGAGATTACACCGAATCTTGAGCCCCTGTTCGGGACCCGCGATGAAAACCTGAGACTGATGGAAGACTCGCTCGGCGTGCACATCGATCTGCGCTCCGACGCGGTGCACGTGGAAGGGACCGACGAGAGCGTTGCGCGCGTGCGACGCATCTTTGAGGACTTTGAGATGCTGCGACGCCAGGGAATCCATCCGCACAATGGCGAGCTGAATGGAATGCTGCGCCTTGTGGTGGCCGACCCGGCGGCGACGCTGCGCTCCGTTGCAGAGGCAGGCAAGCAGCGGTCCGTGGGGATCAAGCGCACGGTGCAACCGCGTTCGCTCAACCAGCGGCGCTACGTTGAGGCGATCGAGCAGAACGACATGGTGTTCAGCGTGGGGCCGGCCGGCACTGGCAAAACGTATCTGGCGGTGGCAATGGCCGTGGCCGCTTTCAATGCCAAGCGGATTGGCCGCATCGTTCTCGTGCGTCCGGCCGTCGAAGCCGGCGAGCGCCTGGGATTCTTGCCGGGCACGCTGCAGGAGAAAGTGGACCCGTATCTCCGCCCACTCTACGATGCGCTCTACGATCTGCTCGATCCCGACCGCGTGGACAAGATGCTCGAAAAGAACATCATCGAAGTTGCGCCGCTGGCCTTTATGCGCGGGCGCACGCTCAACGACGCCTTCATCATCATGGACGAGGCGCAGAACACGACCGTCGAACAGATGAAAATGTTCCTGACACGCATGGGGAACAACTCGAAGGCCGTGATCACGGGCGACATCACGCAGATTGACTTGCCGAATCCTCGCAAGTCGGGACTGCTGGATGCGATCAACATTCTGAACGGCGTGGAAGGGATCGCGTTTTGCCACTTCGACGATGGCGACGTGGTGCGCCATCCGCTGGTGCAGCGCGTGGTGCGCGCCTATGAGAGCGCCAAGCCGCGACAGCAGGAATTGCCGCTCACCATGGGAGACGCGATCGAGGTCGGCGCCCAGGAGAGCGAAGAACGGCCGGAGACGCAGGCGAAGCAGTCGGCGAAGCCGCAATAACGCGGGGGCGCGGTGCGCCCATATCGCAGACGGCGGGCCATCGACGATCCATGCGTTCTCTGCGAACTCCTGAAGATCAGACGTCCCGAGCCCATCGTTTCAGTACACAAACGGAATCAGCTTCCGCGTCCGCCGCGCGTATTCATCAAAGGCGGCGCCGTAGTGGTCGCGCAGGTGCGAATCGAGCACCGGGATATTGACAAAGACAAAACCGGCAAGCATGACGAGAGGAACGACCGCCGTAACCCAGGCGCCGGAAATCAGGCACAGCCCGGAGAACGAAAGCAGATCGCCGAAATAGTTCGGGTGTCGCGAGTAGCGGAACAGTCCCCCAGTGTAGAGGCGGCCGCGATTTTCAGGGCGCTGCTTCCAGGCGTGCCGCGTGTACTCCGCAGAGGAGTTCATCCACGATCCGACGGCGAACAGAAGAATGCCGGAGGTTCCGGAAACATGCAAGGCAGCGGAGTTCATTCCACCTGCAATCCCCAGCAGCGCCACGATGCAAAAGACCCATGGAGCAACCGTGAAAACTTCGCTCCAGCCTATGCCCCGCTTCAGGAAGACAAACTCCGTCAAGAGAATACGGACGTAATAAATGCAGAATCCGGCAAAGAGGCAGGCCCGACGGGCAGCGTCACCGGCAACCCACGCCCGGCCGAGCCAACCGCCGACGACTGCGATTCCGCCCCCGAACAGGAGCCACCAGGCGAGGGCGACCCAAGCGAGGTTCAATGTAGCCAGCGTGAGCCGCTGCGCGGTGGAGGGATCGCGCAGCTCATACATGCTCTGCTGAAGTTTTTGTTTGTTCACGCGGCGGCCTCCTTCATCTAGGATCTCCCCACCTGCCCCGCATCGTCGCCGTAGCGCTGCAGCAGAATTTCAACGGCGCGCTCCGGGCCGTTCCATTTAGCAATCAATTTTGCGAATTCGGCAGCCTTGGTTTTGGCCTGCTGGTCATGCAGCAGCCTTTGGATTGCGGCCTGAACATGCCGCGATGGGTTGCTTGATTTGCCAACACGAATCGCAAAGCCGAGCCGTTCAAGACAGGCCAGATTTGCAACCTGCTCCATCTGCATGCCGACGCCGACAACCGGTTTGCCCGCGAGCGCAGCGGCCATCACTGTTCCCACACCTCCGTGGATGACGGCGAGATCGGCCATTTTATTGACCTGAACGGCAGGCACCCAATCGGTGACGAGGACGTTGGGGGGAACGCGGACGCCGGAAACTTGCTCGAGCTGAAACTTAACTGGCGCGATCACACGGTAGGGAGTGGCGGCAAAGCTCTCGAGAATCTTCGCGACAATTCCAGGTGTGCCGGAGCTGCCCATGGCGAAGTAGATCAGCGGCTTGTCCCTGGGAATCGCAGCGATTTCAGCGGGAATAGAAAACTCGTCCTGGGGAACCAGCGGGCCGATGAATGCATGGTTAGGTGGAAGGCTGATTCCTGAGAACTCGGGCGGCTCGGCAACAAGCGCGAAGTCTCCACGCCAGAACTCGAAGATCGACTGGTAGCCCGGAACGCCGAAATGTTTGGCAGTGCGATTGATGCCGTTGAGAAATCCGTAGCCAATCCAGAAATTGATAAAGCGGAGGATCAGCCAGTCAGCGACGGCTTTGACGGCTGCGGGGCGAAGATTGTCCGTCATGCCGGCGCCGTGGCAGAAGAACTCGGGGAGCCAGGTGGATTGCACCACCCAGACGAGAGGGATATGAAGAACGCGACAGGTAACGGGAATCGTGACGTAGGAACCGGTGACCGCTGCGACGGGATGAAGCGCTCTTAAGCAGGCAACCTCACTGTTGACGCGTGCGACGAGTTCTTTGTCGCTGAAGGCGGGGGTAAATTTCTCGCCGCGATCGACTTTGCCGATGAGCTCAATCTTCTCCTTGGTCAGACGGGGCTGAAGGCGCGTGAGGGCGAAGCCGTGTTTCTCGATCATCGGCTCAAAGTCGCCGCCGTCGGAGATGAAATGGATATCAAAGGCCTGGCTGGCCGCGGGATGACGCGCGACGGCCTTGGCGATTTCGACCATGCGGCTGGTTTCAGCCAGGTTGAACGCGCAAGGCGCAAAGAGGAGGGTTCGTTTGGGCATGGTTGCGACTCGGCGCGGAATGGCCGGCGTCGAATACAAAACTTGCTTATCAGCTCGAGCCGGCCCGGGATTTGCAGGGCCAGTGTATCAGCGTTCTGTTGCAGAGGATAGAATCGGAATCATCGCGGAGCCGTTCAATTGCGGCGCCCGGCACGATGATCCTTCTCGACCCAGATTTGGAGCCTGACTCAACATTGGCGCGCGCCAATGGGAAGCAGGCCGCTGCGTCAGAAACCCGGAAGAGTCTCCGCATCCCTTCGAAGCGAACGCTGGGCCTGCACCTGAAGGAAGCCCAGGCCGCCGTTGGCCTGAGTGGGCAGGTGACGGTGCTGCTCGCGACCGATGCTACGATTCGCGATTTGAACCGGCGCTTCCGCGGCAAGGATGAGGCGACGGATGTACTTTCGTTTCCCTCGACGAACCTCGCGGAGGGTCCGGAGAAAATTGCGGGCGATTTGGCGATCAGCGTGGAGACAGCGAGGAAGCAGGCAGCCGAGCAGGGGCACACACTTGGCGTGGAGCTGCGGGTCCTGATGCTTCATGGGCTGCTGCACCTGGCCGGCTACGACCATGAAACAGATGCGGGAAAGATGCAACGGCGCGAGCGCCAACTGCGCGCGAAACTTGGGCTGCCGCAGGGACTGATTGAGCGAGCGGCACGCAAGCGCACGAAGACGCGGAGGCGAAAGCCATGACTCCGCTTGAGATTGTTGCGCTCGTCGCGCTCATTGTGGTGGCCACGCTCGCCTCCTACATTCAGCGCGTGTACTCCGAGTTCGGCAAGATTTTAAGCCGCGAGGTGCAGGAGAATCTTGACGCGTGGGAGGTGCGCATTGAGCCGCATCTGGGGCTGAGCCGCGAGCACGCAGCGCTCTGCGCATCAGTGCTGAAGCAACTTGTGCTCGGCATTCTTTCACTCGGGTTTGGAGCGCTGCTTTTTATTCGCCCTACACACCTGGGCCCGCCGACAACTCTTGAGATTGCGCAGGCCTTTCTGGCGGTAGTGCTGGTCGTGGTGTTCGCGTACCAGCTCATTCCCTCGCTGCTCTTCAACCGCACGCGTGGGCTTTGGGTGGCACGGCTGCTCTGGCTCATACGATTGCTGCTGTGGCTGGTTACGCCGGTCACTGTCTTCATCCGATTCTTCTTTTCGATTGCCGCGCTTGCTGAGGCGCCTACCGGTCCCGAGGAAGAGGCTCCTGCACCGGACGTTGAGGCGCTGATCGAGGCCGGCGAGGAAGAGGGCATTCTGGAGCAGAGCGACCGGGAGCTGGTGCGGTCGGCGGTTGAATTCGGCGACATGCTGGTGCGCGAGCTGATGACGCCACGGCCGGAGGTGTTTGCCGTCCCCGAAACGACGACGATCGAGCATTTCCTGGAGATGCTGCGGATTCAGAATTACTCGCGCGTGCCTGTGTACTCCGGCTCGCTCGACAACATCAAAGGGCTGGCGTTTGCCCACGACCTGCTGCAGATCACCGATGTCGAAGCACGGACGCGGACGGTGGCGACGATTCTGCACGCCGCGGCATTTGTGCCTGAGACCAAGCGCGGCTACGAGCTGCTGCGCGAGATGCAGCGCGAAAAGCAGCACATGCGCGTGGTGATCGATGAGTACGGCGCGGTGGCCGGCCTGGTGACGATTGAGGATTTGCTGGAGCAGATTGTCGGCAACATTCGCGACGAGCACGAGACCGACACGCAGATCGAGGAGCCTCAGCGAGAGCCTTCAGGGTCGTGGCTTATTCCGGGAAGCTTTCCGGCCGATCAGCTTGGCGACATTATTGGCGAGCCGGTGACGTTGGACACGGACTATGAAGCGACGACAGTCGGCGGGCTGGTGAGCGAGATCGTGGGCCGCATTCCCAAGGCCGGCGAGGTGGTCACGCTCGATCCGCTTGGCCTGCGTGTCGAGATCGTGGCTTCGACGGGCAGGCGCGTGGAGCGGGTGCGAGTGTTTCCGCCGACGGCACGGCTGCCGTTTCCGAAGGACACGTGAGGTTTAGTCTTCGTCATCGCGAGGAGGAGGCGGGATGGGGGATCCCTGCCCCCCACCCCAGACAGTCAGCGCGTACACTTCGCACTTAAATTCGCAGCTTTAAAGCCCTTTGCGGCTCTGGTCGCGAATGGATTTAATCTCCGGCGCCGGGATGTGCAGGAATTCCAAAAATTCCTGATGCTCCTCGGGCGCCGAGCGCTCAAATTCCGAGTGCCAGCGGCGCATCTGCTCGTCAGTCAGGCCGCAGGCCTTCATGATGGAAACCCACTTCTGCTTGGTTATCATTTTTCCTCTCCTTAGAGACCCGTGGCTCAGTAGTTTCAGAATCGCCGCCTGATGATCGCGGAGAGCCCTGATTTCGCCGTCAAGCTCCATGAGCCGCCGTTGCAGCACGCTTGCCGCATCGCCAGCCGGGTGACTCTGAATGGCGCGAATATCGGCCAGCCTGAGGCCCGCGTCGCGATAGGCGCGAATCTCAAGCAGACGCTCCAGGTCGCGCTCGCTGTAGCAGCGGTAGTTTCCGTTGCTGCGTTGGGGCGCGCGCATCAGCCCGATGGATTCGTAGTAGAGCAGCGCGGTCCGGCTGAGACCGGCGCGCCGTGCGAGTTTGGTTACCGTCCACATGGTCTACTCCAAGGGTCAACCCTATAGTTATAGACAGGTCAAGCGGTTTCTTGAAAGACTCCCGAAACAATTTGAGAGACTAAGAACCTGAGGGAACGAGGGG
>Ga0335085_10004394_pt1 | contig 23465 bp, 22 predicted proteins | sample Lox_Sample_45_FD_206712 | JGI IMG/M metagenome (GOLD analysis project Ga0335085, IMG submission 206712) | Soil microbial communities from Loxahatchee National Wildlife Refuge, Florida, United States - Lox_Sample_4.5 | ecosystem: Environmental > Terrestrial > Soil > Wetlands | place: USA...
GCGCAGGATCAGCCTGAGTCGCGTTTTTGGGCCCGCCGTCGCCTGGTTTGCGACGATTGCCAATATTCGGACCCGCCCCTGGCTGACCGCGAATTACGCGGTCGCCCGCTAATCAGGCAGCGCTCTTACTCGACCGTCACTTCGTCCGGAAACAGGAAGGTGGTTGCGCCGTCGTCAAACTGCACCAACAACATCCGGCGCCCGAGGTTGTCCACCGAGCGCAAAATGCGAGGTTTTTCTGTGTATCTGCTCAACCCTTCATGGTCTCGCACAGGCTTGAGCAAACGACAACGCCGCCCCACCGCCGCCTCGAAATTCATAGTTTCCATGTTCATCACTGTCCTTCCGCCCGCCTAGCTCCGCCGCCCGCATGTTGGAGAATCCCTCTGTGCCTTACTGGATAGCAATGATCGCGCCTATTGAATTAGACGCTTCGGAACCGACTTTCATTCCCCCACAACCTCGTTCGAAAAGCCAAATAACTCGGCCCTTCCCTCGAATTCCTAGTCCCTGGTTGTTAGCCAGGTTTGGCTGCGCAGTTACGCGCTCTTGATTTGCGGCGAGAATCGCGTCAGGTACAGGGTCGGACTGATTTGGGATAAACCGGTTTGGGATGAAAACTTCTGCGCCGCAGCATCATTTGGTTACTACTAGCACCATCTATCGTTAATAAACGCCCAGCCTCTAAGATACTCGTTATAAATGCCATGTCAACGCTATATCCCCTGATCATCGGCCGCGAGGTCGTCGCGTCCACCGAGCACTATCTCTCCGCCGCCGCCGCCGCCCGCATCTTCGACCGCGGCGGCAATGCGATCGACGCCGCCGTAGCAGCCACGCTCGTCGAAGGCGTCGTAAATCCCCACATGCACACCATCGGCGGCGAGGCGCCGATGCTGATCAAGACAGGATCGGCCGACCGGGTGGTCGCGATCAACGGCAATACGATGGCGCCCGAGCGCGCGACGATTTCCCACTATCGGGCGCTCGGGCTGGATCTCGTTCCTGGCGAAGGATTGCTCGCCGCCGGCGTGCCCGCGGCTTTCGGCGCGATGGCCTGCGCGCTGGAGAACTTCGGCACGATGACCCTCGCCGACGTCGCGGGTCCGGCGCTCGCCCTCTGCGAGGACGGATTTGCGATGCACCCGGGGCTTTGCGGCGACGACGCCTCGGTCGATGTCCCTGGCCTGGGGATGGGCTCGATCCACGCCAATGCCGAGGTCTTTCGGACGCGATGGCCTTCGACCGCGCGCGTATATATGCCCGGTGGCGAGCCGCCGCGCTCCGGCGACGTGATCAGGAATCCGGCGCTCGCGCACTTCTTCCGCCGCCTGCTCGACGCCGAAGCCGGCGCGCGCAACGGCGGCCGCGCGGCCGGCCTGCGCGCGGCGGTCGAGCGCTTCTACCGCGGCGACATCGCGCGCGAGATCGTCGCCCACTCCGAGGCGCACGGCGGACTGCTGGCGCTCGAGGACCTTGCCACCTTCGCTACCCGGATCGAAGAGCCGGCGAGCCGCACCTATCGTGGCTCAACCGTCTTCAAGTGCGGACCGTGGTCGCAGGGGCCGGTCTTCCTGCAGCAGCTTGCGTTGCTCGAGGGTTTCGACCTCGCCGCGATGGGCCATAACTCGGCCGCCTACCTTCATACGCTCATCGAGGCCGCCAAGCTTGCCTTCGCCGACCGCGAGGCCTATTACGCCGATCCAGAATTCGTCGACGTACCGCTCGGCGCGTTGTTCTCCGAGGGCTATTCGGCGCTGCGCCGCGCGCTTATCGATCCGAAGCGCGCCGCGATGGATTTGCGGCCGGGCGATCCGCGGGCGATGCGCGCCGAGTCGGACGCGCCGCTTGGGCCGCGTTCGTGGGGCGCCGGCACGACGCACGTCGACGCCGCCGACCGCCACGGCAACCTGATCGCGATCACGCCGAGCGGCGCGTGGCTGCGCAGCTCGCCCGTGGTCGAGGCGCTCGGCTTTCCGCTCGGCACGCGCCTGCAGACCTTCTACCTCGACGAACGCCATCCCAATGCCCTGGCGCCCCACAAGCGCCCGCGCACCACGTTGACGCCGTCGATGGCGTTGACGCGCGACGGCAGATGGATCGCCTTCGGCACCCAGGGCGGCGACCAGCAGGATCAATGGACGCTGCAGTTCTTTCTCAACCTGGCGGAGTTCGGGATGGACCTTCAGGAGGCGATCGAGGCGCCGCGCTACTCGTGCATGCATGCCCCGTCGTCGTTCTTTCCGCACGACGCTTCGCCCGGACTCGTGCGTATCGAGGACCGCATCGACGAGCGTGTGCGCGCCGAGCTTGCGGCGCACGGCCACAAGCTCGAGACGCGTCCGCCATGGTGCGACGGCAACGTGCTCGCGGTGTCGCGCGACGGTGCGCGCGGGCAGCTCAAGGCCGGCGCCGATCCGCGCGGACAGATCGCCGCGCTAATGCCGGCGCAGGCGATCGGGTGGTGACGGAGCGGGCCACGCCAGACGCAACAGACGCGCAACGATGAGGCGCGAAATGAGGCGCGAGACGATGCGCAAGACGATCCGGAAGCTGCCCCGTGCGATCGGCGTGATCGGCGCAATCGCGTCCGGCGCGGCACTCTCAGCTGCGGTTTTCTGGGCGCTGCTGGCTTCGACCGCCCCGCGCGTGCGGGCCCAGGCCGACTTTTTCAACCCGGCGAAAGTCATCGGCGCGCTCAGCGACCAGGGCAAAATCATCGACCTGACCTACAGCTTCGACGCCTCGACCATCTACTGGCCCACCGAAGGCGGGTTCGAGCACAAGTTCGAGTTGTTCGGGATGCAGCCGGGCGGCTACTTTTACGCCTCGGCCAGGTTTGCCGCGGCCGAACACGGCGGCACGCATATGGACGCGCCGCTGCATTTCAACCGCAACGGGATGTCGGCGGAACAGGTGCCGATGAGCTACTTCGTCGGACCAGCGGCGGTTATCGATTTTTCCGCCCGCTCCGAGAATTATCCCGATGCCACGCTCATCCTCGAGGACATTCACGCTTACGAAAGAACCCACGGCCAAATTCCTTCGGGAGCGATCGTCGTGGCGCGCTCGGGGTGGGGCCGCTACTGGCCCGACAAGAAGCACTACCTCGGCAGCGACAAGCCGGGCGACGTAACCGATCTCCACTTTCCAGGTTTCTCGCCCGAAGCCGTGAAATTTCTACTCACCGATCGGAACGTAATGGCGCTGGCGATCGACACGCCGAGTCTCGATCCCGGCAATTCGCGGGATTTTCCGGTCCATCGGATGTGGCTTGGCGCGAATCGGATCGGATTTGAAAATCTTGCCAACGCAGATAAACTTCCGTTCAGCGGCGCAACGATCTTCTGCATTCCGATGAAGATCGCCAAGGGAACGGGAGCGCCCGCACGCATTTTCGCGGTGCTCCCTTAAGGAATTCTCGAGGATTCCTTGTTTCCAGGCGCGCCCGAGCGGGCGCCGCATTATCTCTGCTGGGATTGGAAATACGATGCAACCGGTTGCATCGCCGCCACTGCAGGCAAAGCGATCTGGAAAAAGGTAGAATAGCCGAGGGCCGTCGGTGGCATAAAAACTGCTGCGCAGGGACTCGCTGGCGAATCGAGCGAATCAAGCAGGATCGCATACGGACGGGGCATGGAAACCAGGAAGACTACTTTACGTACAAGGAGGGGGCGAGCAATGCGCAAAGGCGTAGTCTCGACAATTCTGGTGGCGGTGGCGGCGGCTCTTTTGGTGGCCGGATGCTCAGGCGAGCCGTTATCGACGCGTGAGAAGGGAACGCTTCTGGGCGGCGGACTGGGTGCCGCGACCGGCGCGATTATCGGGGCCGCAGTAGGTGCGCCCGGCGCAGGCGCGGCGATCGGCGGCGCGATCGGCGGTGTTGGCGGCTTTGCCGTAGGCAACTCGATGCAGAACAACGAAAACCAGCAGGCGCAGACCCAGGGCCAGATCCAGCAGCAGCAGCAGGAACTCGAGCAGCAGCGCCAGCAGATCCAGCAGCTCAAGCAACAGCAGGAAACCGAGTGAGTCGTGCCGCGGCGGCCATGCGGCGGGGATGAGGCAGAGGGTTTGTATGGTCAAGGCGAATAATTTTCGCGCGGCTGCGGTGGTGATGGCGATACTTGCTGCGGCCGCGCTTGCCGGATGCGGTCCGCAGGGGATGTCAACGACTACCGAAGGAACGCTCGGCGGCGGCGTGCTGGGCGGCGGCGCGGGCGCGATCGTCGGCGCAGCGGTAGGACATCCGCTGGCCGGCGCGGCGATAGGCGGCGCGCTCGGCGCGGGCACCGGCTACGTCGTAGGCAACTCGCTCCAGAATCAGCAGTCCGCGACCGCGCAGCAGCAGGGGCAGATTCAGAACCAGGAGCAGGAGATCCAGAGCCAGCGTCTGCAGATCCAGCAGCTTCAGCAGCAGCAGCAGACCGAATAGGCTCGCCGAAGCAAGACCAGTAAGCGCAAGCGGCGTGGCGTCCTGGCGGGGCGCCGCGCCGCTTGCGCTTTTGATTTCTGCGCGCCTCGAGCGCTTTGTCTCCGCGCCGCGCACAAGCCTCAGACCGGACGGCAGAGCTTGCACGCGCGCAGTCCGGCGCTCTGCGCGCGGCGCGAATTCGCAAAGATCACCGATTTCGCGGGATCCGCGCGCATCGCCGCGTGACATTGCGGACGGCAGAAGATGTGCGTCACCAGATGCCCCATCACGCTGCCCGCCGGCAACCGATGATCGCGCGCCACGCTGAAGCCCTCGGCTCGCAGCAGCTTGATCTTCCGCGGCTCGCCGCCGCCATAGTTGCCGATCGTGCCGTCGGAGCGGATCACGCGATGGCACGGAACGTAGAGTGGCACCGGATTGGTGGCCATCGTGTTGCCGATCGCGCGCTGGCCCGACGGCGCGCCGACCGCCGCCGCCAGCGCCTGGTACGTGATAACCGCGCCGGGCGGCACCGCCCTGCGCAGCCGCATCAGCGCCCGCCGCTGAAAATCGCTCCGCACCAGGCTGAGATCGACCGGACGGTTGAGCGCTTGCAGGTCGCCCTTCAGATAGCGGCCGATCTCGCGCCCGATGCGCGCCGCGGTCTCGGGGTCTTCGACCACGTCGAAGCTCTCCCGCATCGCCGCGAGCGAGTCGGGCGCCTCGGCCACGTCGAGGAACTGCACGGCGAGGAGGCCGCGCGCGCTCTCGGCCACCAGGAGGCGGCCGACGGGAGAATCGATCACGCCGACGCGCGCAAGCGGCCGGCGCGCGCGGCCCAGCGTGCGCGCGAGCTTCGGACGCACCGCCCGCAACGCCGCATCGACCGTGGCGTCGTCGGGCGCGCTATCTGCCCCGAGCGGTCCGTCGTCGCCGAGCATTTCGCGCATCAGTATCTCGTCCTTGACCGTCTGATTCATGATCTTCACCGTCCCGGATATCCGCGGCCTGCGCATCTACCGGATTGCCTTGAGCTTTTTGAGCGCCTGGTAAACGCTCGCCCGCGCGCTATCGGCCGAGCACTCGAGCGCCGCGCCTATTTCCTCGTATTCGAGTCCCGCGAACTTGCGCATCACCAGCGCCTGATTCTGCTTGTTCGGAAGTCCTGCAATCGCGCGCCTGAGATGGATCATCCCCTCGTGTCCGCCGCCGCCGGGCGCCGACGCGGCAGCGCGATGGTCGCCGTCCGTCGGGTCGTCGCCATTGGTGATCACGCGTGCGCGCCGCACGTTGTCGCGCACGCGGTTGCGGCAGAGATTGGTCGCAATCCGATACAGCCACGGACGCAGGCCCTCTGCGGAGTCTAGTTGCGGATAGGCGCGGTAGGCGCGGAGCCACGTTTCCTGGAAGAGATCGAGCGCGTCGTTCTGGTCCCGCGTCATCCGCAGCAGGAAACGCATGATCTCGCGCTCGTGGCGGCTGACCGTCTCCTCGAAAGGCGGCGGCAGATTGAGCTTCTTTGCCGTGGCTTCCATGACAGAGGTTATAACCCCCCAATCGGTCCGGCGTGAATCGCCTCCAGCGACGCGGCCGGGGCGCGGCCGGACCCTCTATCCTGCCGGGTCGCCGCGCGACTAAAGTTGACGGCAGCCGCGAGGACGCGTTTCGCCCTTTTTGTCCGAGAGGGAGCGATGGGAGCCGTCGGGATGATAGCGCTATGGGCCGTGTTGTTCCTGGCGGGACATTTCATCCTGTCCGCGGACGCCGTGCGCGGCGCGATCGTCGGAGCGACCGGCGAGCAGCCCTTTCGCGGGATCTATTCGCTGGTCGCGCTCGGCACCTTCATCCCGCTGGTGGTCGCCTTCGGCCATCACAAGCACGCGGGTCCGATGCTCTGGTATCTGCGCGGTGTCGCGCCGCTGCGATGGCTCGTGTGGCTGCTGATGCTGGCCGCGCTCATCATGTGGGTCGCGTCGCTGATTACTCCTAATCCGGTAGCGCTCGGCGCGCCGGACAATCCGACGCCGCGCGGGATGCTCAAGCTGACGCGCCATCCGGGCTTCGTCGCGTTCGCGATCTTCGGCTTCGCGCACATGCTGATGAACGGATGGGTGGCCGACGTGATTTTCTTCGGCACGTTTCCCGCACTCGGCATCTTTGGCGGCCTGCATCAGGACCGCCGCAAGCTGCGCTCGATGGGCGAGCGCTACCGCAAGTTCGTCGCAGAGACCTCGTTCATGCCTGGCGCGGCGCTGCTGAGCGGACGCCAGCGATGCGATCCGCGCGAGGATTTTCCTCTGCTGGCGGTCGTCATCGGGACGGCGCTGACGATCGTCCTGGTCGCGATTCATCCGTGGGCCTTCGGCGGCCATCCGCTGGGCTAGGGCTCGGCGGCGCAAACGCAGCGCTCAGGCCGCCGGCAATCTGAACAGGCGGGCGGCGTTGGCGCAAATGCGCGCTGCGAGCGCCGACGGATCGGCGCCGCGGAGCGCCGCCATCGCCTCGAACGTGCGGCGAACGTACGCGGGCTCGTTGGGCTTTCCGCGATACGGCTCCGGCGCGAGATAGGGCGCGTCGGTCTCGATCAGCAGGCGGTCCTCCGGCACTACTTTAGCCGCTGCGCGCAGCTCGTCGGCCTTCTTGAACGTAAGAATTCCCGAGAACGACACGTAAAAACCGAGTTCGACGAAGTCCCGCGCCGCGCCGGCGTCGCCGGTGAAGCAATGGATCATCCCGCCGGCGGGCGGCAGTCCGGTCTCGCGCACGATCTCGCACAGCCGCCGCTCGGCGTTGCGGCAATGAATCATCACCGGACGGTCGAGCGCGCGGGCGAGTTCCAGGTGCCGCCGCAACGCCCGCTCCTGCGCGTCGGGCGGGGAATGCATGTAGTGAAAATCGAGCCCGGTCTCGCCGATCGCGACCACTTTCGGCGACCTCGCAAGCCCGGCGAGCGCGGCGATGCGCGCCTCGTCGCAATCGGCGGCGTTGTGCGGATGGACTCCGACGGCGGCGAAGACCCGCGGATGGCGCTCGGCGATCTCGACTGTCAGCCGGTCGGTCTCGATGGTCTCGATCGCTCCGACCGCGACGATGGTTCTGACCGCCGCCGCGGCCGCGCGCGCGAGCGCGCCGTCCAGATCGGGATAGAGCCGCGGGTCGGCCAGATGGCAATGCGCGTCGACGATGGGGTCCATACTAACTTTTCGGGCGGCACCGGCTCATTCTTCGATCAGCAGATTGTGGCCGCTTGCGGCGAGCGCCTCGCGGATGCGCTCGATATGAGCGTGACCGCGCGTTTCGAGCTCCAGGGTCACCCGCGCGCCGCCAATCCGGACGTCGCGCCGCGTGCGGTCGTGCTGAATCGCACGGACGTTGGCGCCCTGCTCTGTGATCGCGGCCAACAACCGCTGCAGCTCGCCAGGCCGATCGCGCATCTCGACCGTTAGCCGCATCAGCCGCCCCGCCTTGGCCAGCCCGTGCCCGATGATCCGATCGAGGAGATTGACGTCGATATTGCCGCCGCTTACCACGATCGCCACGCGCCGCCCGGCGAGCGCCGCGCCGAGCTTGAGCGCCCCGGCCAGCGCGGCCGCGCCCGCGCCCTCGGCCAGAAGCTTCATCCGCTCGAGCACCAACAGCACCGCCTCGCCGATCTCGAAGTCGTCCACCGTAACGACGCGGTCGAGGCGGTTGCGCACGATTTCGAACGGCAAGCGCCCGACGCGCCCGGTGGCAAGGCCGTCGGCGATGGTGTCAACCGCCGTCGGCACGGTGCACGGCGCGCCGCGCTCGAGGCTGAGGCTGAGTTGCGGGCTGCCCGCCGCCTCTACGCCGATCAACTTCGCGCGCGGCGCGCGCGCGGCAAGCGCGATTGCTATCCCGGCGAGGAGGCCGCCGCCTCCCACCGGCACCAGCACGAAGTCGGGCGTGAGTTCGTCCGCGATCTCAAGGCCGACCGTGCCCTGGCCTGCGATCACGAACGGATCGTCGTAGGCGTCGACGAACAGCGCGCCCGTGCGCGCGCAGATTTCCCCGGCCGTGCGGCGGGCCTCGAGGTAGTCGATGCCGGCGAGCTCGACGGTCTGGCCGTAGCTCCGCGTGGCGTCGATCTTGGCGATCGCGGCCGTCGTCGGCATCACGATCGTCGCGCGCACGCCCGCGCGCGAGGCCGCCCAGGCGAGCGCCTGGCCGTGATTGCCGGCCGACGCCGCGACCGCGCCGCGCGCGGCCTCGGCGGGCGCCAGCGACGCGACGCGGTTATACGCGCCGCGAATCTTGAACGAGCCGGTCTTCTGCAGGTTCTCGGGCTTGAGGTAAACCTCCGCGCCGGTCATCCGCGAGAGCGTCTCGCTGCGGATGAGCGGGGTCGGTTTGACGATTCCCGCAAGGCGCGCGCGCGCACGTTCGAGGTCTTCGATGGTGACGCTTTCGGGGCTCGCCGCGCTCATTGGTTTTGCCATCCGCGCCGCTCGCGGGCCGCGCTCAAGTCCGATGCTGGTGCGGCGTGAAGCGGCGCTCGCGCGAAGGGCCGAAGGAACTCCCGTCGAATTCGACCTGCACGCATTCGCCGGTGCGCCAATCGAGATCGAGCAGCAGGTGGCGCACGGCGCGCCGTTTAACCGCCTCGATCAGCGAGGCGACCTGCGCCTGGTCGGCGGGATCGATCGCGGCGGTCTCGGCGGCGTCGAGATGACTTGCGGCCACGAACTCGCGCGCGCGGGCTTCGCTGGAAAATCCGAGCACGCCGGCCCAGTGCGTGCCTTGTTCCTGATAGACGATCAGCGCGCCCGAGGCGTCGAGCAACAGGTGCAATTCCTTTGCGGCGAGCGCACTCAAGCCGTCTCGATCCTGAGGCGGCCGGCGCGCAGCGCCTCGGCGCGCTCGTGCACCAGCGCGGGATAGGTGTAGTAATGGCCGCCGCTTAGGCGCAGGAACGATGCGACGTCGACCTCATCAAGGCGCATCGCCGCGATTTCCTCCTCGGCCGCGGTGCGGCTCGGGGCCTTCAAAATCGCGTCGTAGATCGCGCGCGCCTGCGCCGAGAGAAAATCGTCGCGGGGCGGCAGGGCCGCGGGCGAAAGTTTGCCGGCGTGGAAATTGTCCAGGATGTAACGCAGCGCCTTGAGTTCGTGGCGCAGCACGTCGATTTGCTTCAAAGTCTTGTCGGGCATCACCCGCAAGCTTATCGCCGGGGCGCGGGTCAGTTCAAATGCAGCGTGGAGAGCGGCCCTGGCCCTGCGGAACGGGCTAATTGCGGGTCAGGCGATGGACCATACCGAGATGGCGCAGCGCGTCGCGCTTGCGGCCCATCGCCTCGTACAACTCGGCCAGGTTGCGATGCGCGGCGAGCGAGAGCGGATCGCATTCGGTCGCGCGCAAGAAGCTCCCGAGCGCATTCTGCTGGTCCTCGCGGCGGCGGTAGAGCAATCCCAGCCGGATATGGACGTCGGCGTTGGTGGGAGTGATCGCCGCCGCGCCGAGCAGCGCGCGCAGCGCGCCGGAGAGGTCGCCTTCGCGCTCGAGCAGATCGGCAAGGTCGATATGCGCTTGGTAGTTTCCCGGCTCGCGGCCCAAAAGTTCGCTGTAGAGCGTGAGTGCGCGCAGCGGATCGCTCTCCGCCAGTTTGCGCGCCTCCTCGAAGCGCTCGCGCACGCGAGCGGGACCGAAGCGCTCCTCGACTTTGCCGGGCGGCGGCGGCGCCTCGAAGTTGAGCAGGACCTGCCCGCTCATCGCCTCGACCATCACGTTGCCGTCGCGCACCACGATCTGGCCCTCATAGTTGGCGAGCCTGAGCGAGGTAACCGGCCTTGCCGGCCCGAACATCCCGCGCACACGCTCGAGGCATCGGCGCACCGGGTCGAGATGATGGCGCGTCGGGAGCAACTCTTTGGCGAGCCGCATCACCAGCAGATCGTCGAAGCCGAAGCGCATCTGGCGGCCGCCCTTAAAGGGCCGCACCAGCGAGCGCCTTACCCAGTACCGAATCCGGTCGGGCGAGATGGCAAGGATGCGCGCCGCCGCACGCGTCGAAAAGGTGTGCGCACGCTTTGCCGCCGCTTCGTCCAGCATCCCCGCCACGGACCGAAGTATAAGAAAATAATCTACGGCGTCTCAACGCCGCCCGAAACGATCTTTTAACAGCGCCCTGTTGAGAGCGCGGCGGTGGCCGCAACGGCCCCGAACGCTCTTCGGCAGCGGAAAGCGGCCGCCAGGTACGCGGCAGGCAGCGCTATTCGCCGATTTCCTTGAGCGTCCGCGCCATCCGCACCGCCGCCTCGACCGCGTTGCGCGCGTTGTCGATACGGTCGAGCGCCTGCTCGCGGGTCATCCCCGGCCCGGTCATCCCCAGCGCGACGGGCTTGTCGAACTGCAGCGCCAGGTCGGCGGCGGCGCGCGCGGCGGCGTGGGCCACGATCTCGTCGTGCCCGGTGTCGCCCTTGATCACGGTGCCGATAATCACCACCGCGTCGACGTCCTTGCGGCGCAGCAGCTTCTTGATCGCCGGGCCCATGTCAAAGACGCCCGGGACGTGGACCACGTGGCTGACCTCGACGCCGAGGAAGGCGGCATGGCGCCGCGCCCGCTCCTCCATCGCGGAGGTCACGTCAAAGTTGAACTCCGACACTACCATCGCGATTTTCACGTGCCGCTCCTCTCCTCCAGGTGGATCGCCTCGCGAATCTCGACTCCGCCCGCGCGCAAGTAGCGCTTAAGATCGGGAATCGTACACTCGCCGTAATGGACGATCGAGGCGACGATGGCGGCGTCGGCGCCGCCATCGGTAAAGGCCTCGAGCAGATGGCGCGGCTCGCCCGCGCCGCCCGAGGCAATCACCGGAATTCCCACCCCGTCCGCGATCATCCGGGTTATTTCCAGATCGTAGCCGGCCTTGGTGCCGTCGGCGTCGATCGAGTTGATGCAAAGCTCTCCGGCCCCCAGGCGTTCGCCCTCGCGCGCCCACGCGAAGGCGTCGCGCCCGGTCGGCGTGCGGCCGCCGTCGATTATGACCTCGTGGCCCGAAGGCAATCCGGCCTTGCCGGTGCGTTTGACCTGCATCGAGAGCACGATGCACTGGCTGCCGAACGCGCGCGCACCCTGGGCGATCAGGTTCGGATCGCGGACTGCGCCCGAATCGATCGATACCTTCTCCGCGCCCGCCAGCAGCACCGCGCGCATGTCGTCGAGCGTGCGGAGGCCGCCGCCGACGCTGAACGGGATGAAGATTTCACGCGCGACCGCGCGCACCACGTCAATCATGATCCCGCGCTGTTCGTTGGAAGCCGTTATGTCATAGAAGACCAGCTCGTCGGCGCCCTGCTCGTAGTAGTAGCGCGCCATCGCGACCGGATCGCCGACGTCGGCGTTTTCGAGGAAGCGGATGCCCTTGGTGACCTTGCCCGCGCGCACGTCGAGGCAGGGGATGATGCGTTTGGCGATCACGGCGTCAGATCTTCAGGCGGCAGAAGTTGTCGAGCAGACGCAACCCGGCGGCGCCGCTCTTTTCGAGGTGGAACTGGGTGGCGATGACGTTGTCGCGCGCGATCGCCGCGCAAAACGGGACCCCGTGATCGCTGGTCGCGATCACCACTGCCGGATCGCCGGGAACCGGGTAGTAGGAGTTGACGAAATAGAAGTGGGTGTTGTCGGGGACGCCGCCGAAAACCGGATGCGGGCGCGTCTGGCGCACGCGGTTCCATCCGATCTGCGGCACCTTGAGCGGACGGCCGTCCACCGCCGCGGGAAATCGCACCACGCGGCCCGCAACGATGCCGAGACAGTGCGCGTCGTCCTCCTCGGAGCGGTCGAGCAGCACCTGGATTCCGATGCAGATGCCGAGGAACGGCTTGCCCGCGCGAACGATATCGTCGCGGAGCACCTGATCGAGTCCGAGCGCGCGCAGGTTGTCCATCGTGGCGCCCGCGGCGCCGACGCCGGGCAGGATCGCGCGGTCGGCAGCGCGCACGCGCTCGGGGCGGTCGGTAACCTCGCACGGATGGCCGAGATGCTCGAGCGCCCGCGCGACGCTGGTGAGGTTTCCGGCCTTGTAGTCAACTATCGCGATCATCGCGGCTCTATCGGCGATGGGCTGCGGCGCCCGAACCAGCATCTTAGCCGGAGCGGCCGGCCCGCGCGACACCGTTTTTTCGCGATTGGCGCTCTCCGATCCGCGCTAGGAGCGGCGCAGCGCGCGGCCGGGGCGGGCACCGGTATGGCGGCCGTTTGCGACCACCGCGACGCCGTTGACGAAGACCTGCGCGATGCCGTCCGGATAGCGCTTGGGATCGCTGAAACTCCCGGTGTCGATTACCGTCGCCGGATCGAAGATCACAAGATCGGCAAAGGCGCCGGCGCGCAGCACGCCACGGCCGGCGAGGCCGAATTTCCGCGCCGGCATCCCGGTCATCCGGTACACCGCATCTTCCACCGTGAGCAATCCCAGCTCGCGCGCGTAACGGCCGAGCACGCGCGCAAACGTCCCGTACAGGCGCGGATGAGGCTTGCCGCCCAGCGGAATCCCGTCGGATCCGATCATGGTCGTCGGATGTCGCATCACGGTCCGCACGTCGCCCTCGTCCATCATGTCGAGGATCGCGATCGCGTTATGCCGCTCGTCGGCATCGACCTTGCGCGCGGCATCTTCGGGCGCGAGACCGAGCTGCGCAGCGATTTCCGCGATCGTGCGGCCCTCGTATTCCGGATGCAGCGGCGCGGAGGCGATCAGCACGCATTCCGGCTCAATCCGCGGGATTCCCCCGCCATCGCCCTGCGCGCTGAAGACGTTGTTGTGCAGCACCGCCGCGAGCAGCGTGCTGCCCGAAGTGTAAGGATACTGGTCCGCGGTCACGTCGAGGCCTTCGGCGCGCGCGTGCTCGATAAGTTCGATCGACTCGCGCACGCGGCCCCAGTTTCTTTTTCCCGCGGCCTTGTGATGCGAGATCTGGACGCGCGCGCCGGATTCGCGGCCGATCCGAATCGCTTCGCGCACAGCGTCGGGGAGGCCCGAGGCCTCGTTGCGCATGTGCGTCGCGTAAACTCCGCCAGCCGCGGCGACCTCGCGCGCGAGCTCGATAACTTCTTCCGTCGCCGAGTGCCGACCCGGCTCATAGATGAGCCCGGTGGAAAAGCCGACGGCGCCCGCTTCGAGTCCTTCGCGCACCATTTCGCGCATCGCGCGCCGCTCGTCGCGCGTCGGCGCGCGCCGCGCCATCCCCATCGCAGCGGCGCGGATCGTGTTGTGCCCGACGAGCACCGCGACGTTGAGGCTTGGCGGCGCGTCTTCGACCATTTTGAGATAGCCGCGATAGCCCTCCCATCCGGATATCGTCGCGGCGCCAAAAAAGATACCAAAGTGCTCGCGCACTGCCGGGTACGGAGCCGCACCCATCCCGCAGTTGCCGACCACTTCCGTGGTGACGCCCTGCATCAGCTTGAAGTCCATCGCGGGCGTGGCCAGCACCGCGAAGTCGTCGTGGCTGTGAACGTCGATGAAGCCTGGCGCGAGCGCAAGGCCGCGCGCGTCGATCTCGAGCGCCGCCGCGCTCTCGATTTCACCTACCGCCGCGATTCGATCGCCGCACACCGCGAGACTGCCATGAAACGGCGGGGCGCCCGTGCCCTCGAAGATCCGCGCGCCGCGGATGACGATGTCCCAGCGATCGGTGCTCATATCTAAAGCTGCTCGCGCGTGATTCGCGTCGGCGATAGAACGGCTTCGGTCACACCCTGCGCGGCAAGATCGGAGGGAACGCCGTGGCCAAGCGCGAGGCTCGCGCAAAGCCGCCCCATCGACGGCGAGGTCTCGATTCCATACCCGCCCTGGCCGGCCAGCCAGAAGAATCCCGCGACCCGCGGGTCATAACCGACGACCGGGCATCCGTCGGCGACGAACGAGCGCAGGCCTGCCCATTTGCGGTTGATATGTGTTACCGGAATTCGCGCCGCGCGCTGAATCCGGTCCACCGCGACCGCGACGTCGAAGTCGTCGGGCTGCGCATCGCACGGTTCCATCGGCGTCTGATCGGCCGGCGAGCCGAGGAATTTGCCCGCGTCGGGCTTGAAATAGAATTCTTCGCCGACGTCGATCACCGAGGGCCATTTGGCGATCTGCGCGCCGGGCGGCGGATCGAAAATAAATGCCGTGCGCCGCTTGGGCACGAGACCGATCGGCGCCGCGCCGGCCATCGCGCCGACCACGTCGCACCATGCACCGGCCGCATTGACCACGACCGGCGCGGCGAAATCGCCGGCTGCGGTCCGCACGCTCCACTTGTCGCCCTCGCGTGAGAGACCAGTCAGCTCGGCGCCGGTTATGAGTCGGCCGCCGCGCGCCCGCATCCCCCCGATGAATCCCCAGTGGATCGCGTGCACGTCCATGTCCATCGCTTCGGGATCGAGCACGGCGCCGGCGAGGTAGTCTTCTCTCAGCAGCGGCACGAGGCTGCAGGCGCCCTTCGCGTCGAGTCGGCGCACGCCGGCGATGTGCCGCGAGGACTGCGCAAAACTCTTTTCGAGCAAATCGGACTGGTCGCCGCGCCCGATCAGCAGCATCCCGCGCTCGGTCAGCAATGGATGTTCCGTGAATCCGGCGGGCGGGTTGAGAAAGAAGTTTTTCGCGCCGCGGCTCAGCGCGCGAATCACCGCGGGACCGTGGGTCTGGACGAAGAGCGCCGCGGAGCGGCCGGTCGTATGGTAGCCGGGCTGGCTTTCGCGCTCGAGCACCAGGACTCGCGCATGCGCCGCCAGTTCATATCCGGCCGATGCGCCCGCGATACCGCAGCCCACGACTATGAAATCGAAACTCTCCATCTTAAAAGCTCAAGCGGACCAATCGGCCGGCTTATCGGCAATCGTCCGTTCTCTTATCGCGCCGGGCGGCGAGAGCGGTCAAGCCGGTTGCGCAGCCACCGGCGTTCCGGCTAACGATCGCGGGCGGCGAGCGGCGGGGAGCTTTGCGATCGTAGCTGTCGCAGACGAGGATAATTGTAGAAGGAAAGACGGACTATTGAAGATCGCCTCTTTCAACGTGAACGGCATTACCGCGCGCCTGCCGAACCTTCTGCGCTGGCTCGCCGAAGCCAGGCCCGACGTCGCGTGCCTTCAGGAACTCAAGATCCCGCACGACCGGTTTCCCGAGGCCGCGATTCGCGAGGCGGGCTACGGCGTCATCTGGCACGGCCAGAAGAGCTTCAATGGCGTCGCGATCCTTGCGCGCGGCGCCGATCCGGTGGAGGTTCGCCGCGTCTTGCCGGGCGATCCGGATGATCTGCATAGCCGCTATATCGAGGGAAGAATCCAGGGACAGACCGGGGGCGTGCTCGTCGGATGCCTTTATCTCCCCAATGGCAATCCCGCGCCCGGGCCGAAGTTCGATTACAAGCTCGGATGGCTCCGCCGGCTCGAGGACCACGCCGAGACGCTCCTCGCCCAGAATTCCCCGGTTGTTCTGGCCGGCGACTACAATGTGATTCCCACCGAGCTCGACGTCTTCGCGCCGGAACGCTGGGTCGATGACGCTTTGTTCCGGCCCGAGTCGCGTGAGGCCTTCGCCCGGCTGCTCGCGCGCGGCTGGACCGACGCGCTGCGCAAGATGCATCCCGAGGAGCGCATATATACCTTCTGGGATTACTTTCGAAATCATTTCGGGAACGATCGCGGGCTGCGCATCGATCATCTTCTGCTCAGTCCCTCCCTTGCGCCGCGGCTCGTCGCTGCAGGTGTCGATCGCGAGGTTCGCGGCTGGGAGAAAGCGAGCGATCACGCCCCGACCTGGGCGCAACTCGCCGACTGACTTTAGCTTTGAGTATGTTGAATCATCTGAATTGAGGCCGACGAGATGCAGAAAACCAGGGTCGCTCTTGCCTTTTCAATAATGCCCGACAGTCCGCTCGAGAAGGTCATCGAGTGGACGCGCGAGGCCGAAGATATGGGCTATACCGCGGTCTTCATGACCGAGGCGAATAACGACTCGCTCGCCTGTTCGCTCGCGCTGGGAATGCAGACGCGGCGCATCGGGCTCGGCACCGCGATCACCAACATCTACCTGCGCCATCCGGCGCTGCTCGCCAACGAGGCCGCAACCGTCCATCAGCTTACCGGCGGACGCTTCATCCTGGGCCTCGGCACCGGCCACGGCGAGGGCAACTCGCGCCTCGGGATCGAAATGGGGCAGCCGATGGCGAAGATGCGCGAGACGGTGGTGACGCTGCGCAAGATGCTCGAGGGCGGCGGCACCGGGCCGAAGATCAGCGGCAAGCTGCCTCTCTATCTTGCCGGCGTTTCGCGCCCGATGGTGCGGATGGCGGGCGAGATCGCCGACGGCGTGATTTTCAATTTCTTTCCGCCCGCGCGGGTGCGCGAGGCGCTCGGCGAAGTCGCGGAAGGGGCGCGCGCGGCCGGCCGCGAGCCGGCCGCGGTCGAGCCGGTGCTGTTCGCGACCGCGTTCATCGCCGACGACCTCGAAGCGGCGCGCCGACCGGCGCGCACGCTGCTGTCGCGCTACGGAGCTCTGCGGTTTTACGGCAACATGATGGCGAAGGCCGGTTTCGAGCGCGAGATTGCGGTGATACGCGCGGCGCGCGGCGACGCCGCCGCCGCACTCGCCGCGGTGAGCGACCCGATGATCGACGCGACGCTGCTGGTCGGATCGGAGGGGCGGGTGCGCGAGCGGCTGGCCGAGCTGAGCGCGCCGGGCATCGGCACGGCGATCGTGTTCGTCAACCCGGTCAACGAGGCGCGCGAGGCCGCGGTGCGCCGCCTGATGCGGGCGCTACGTCCGTAGGAGCGCAGCACCCGCATCGGGCAGGTCGGCGGCCGCACGACGGCCACGCGGCAGCGGCGATCGCACTACGACGGCGACGCCGGCGCGGCCTCGCCGCCGCCCGGCTTCAGCATCGCGAAGAACCCGCGGATCCGGTTGTAGTTGACGCCGAAGTCGCCCTTCCCGTCGCGCGAGCGCGAGCGCATCTCAACCAAGCTGCTGTCGGGATTGGAGCCCGGGCGCACCTGGATCACGAAATCGTCGCGAAAGCGGAAGAGATACGAGGTCTCGACGCCTTCGATCGTATGCGTAGCCGGATCGACGAAGACGATTACCCATCCCGGATACGTGTTGGCCGCGGCTTTCACCTTGGCGAACGCGTCTTCGGGCTTCTCGTCGAGCCGCAGCGGATCGAGCTTCGGGTATTCGTTGCTCTGCACGGGCTGGAACTTGGCGCGGTCGTACTTCATCGAGTCCGCCGCCATATCCGGCGGTTTAACGAACTCCGGCGGGTTGTCGTAGTCGGTGGTGATGTCGTTGATCTCGGGATACGGCATCGACATCCAGCGCCACATCGTCAAGCCAACCGGGACGGCGACCAGCAGACCGAGCACGAAACCGCCTACGGCCTTGGGCCGCCCGGGCCTGCGCGCGGGCGCGGCGGTGCGCGCGATAGCGATGAGGCCGAAGAGCATCGCCAGCACCCCGACGGCAAAGCTCAGCAGAAAAGCGAGAAAGCCGGTCATCGGCGGAACCAGCCCTAGATGGGCGGCTACGACGCCGATTCCCAGGAGCAGTACGGCAAGTATCGCGTCCAAGATCGAAAGCCAGGCCGTGATCATCGTCGTCTCTCCTTGTCTCAGTGCGGCATCGTCCGAACAAACGGGGCAGCAAACCGATCCGTTACAGCAGTCAAGGGCTAAATACAAAACGATCGCGCATCGTTCCGGTCGAAATTGCCCGTCACGCTTCGCTCGGATAGGCTGACGACAGAGGCCATCGAGCCTCTTCCCCCATCCATGAGAAGCACCGCAAACCGAATCAGGCTTTTGCGCGACTTGATGGCCGCGCAGATCGTCATTATCGACGGCGCCGCCGGCACCTCCATCCAGAACATGCATCTGTCGGCCGCCGACTTCGGCGGCCCGCAGCTCGAGGGCTGCAACGAAAACCTCGTACGCACGGTTCCCGACAAGATCCGCGAACTGCACGAGAGTTTCCTCGACGCCGGCGCCGACATTATCGAGACCAACACCTTCGGCGCGACCTCGGTCGTGCTGGCCGAGTACGGACTCGCCGGGCAAGCGCGCGAAATCAATCGCCTGGCCGCTTCGGTCGCGCGCGCCGCGGCCGACGCCGCCAGCACGCCCAGGCGGCCGCGCTTCGTAGCGGGCTCGATGGGACCGACGACCAAGGCGATCTCGGTCACGGGCGGAATCACTTTCGAGCAGCTGGCGGACACCTACCAGGAACAGGCCGAGGGTCTGATCGAAGGCGGCGTCGATCTGCTGCTGCTCGAGACGGTGCAGGACACGCTCAACTGCAAGGCCGGGCTTATCGGAATCGAGCGCGCGTTGGCAAATGCCGGTGTCGAGGTTGCGCTTGCGGTCTCGGGCACGATCGAGACGATGGGCACGCTGCTGGCGGGGCAGGACATCGAGGCCTTTTACACCTCGCTCGCCAATCGCGCGCTCATCTGGATGGGCCTCAACTGCGCAACCGGCCCCGATTTCATGACCGACCATCTGCGCACCCTCTCGGAAATCTGCCGCTTCGACGTCGCCTGCGTACCCAATGCGGGCCTGCCCGACGAGGAGGGCCGCTACAACGAGTCGCCCGACTCCCTCGCGCACAAGCTCGAGCGCTTCGTCGAGGCCGGATGGGTCAATCTGATCGGTGGATGCTGCGGGACCACGCCCGAGCATATCCGCGCGCTCGCGCGGATGGCCGAGGGCAAGCGGCCGCGCAAGCCGTCGAGCCTCCGCCGTTCCGCAGTCTCGGGAATCGAGGCGCTTGTGATCGACGAGAACACGCGCCCGGTGATCGTGGGCGAGCGCACGAACGTGCTGGGGAGCCGCAAGTTCAAGCGGCTGATCGCGGGGGGCAAGTTCGAGGAGGCGGCCGAGGTCGGCCGCCTGCAGGTGCGCCGCGGCGCCCACGTGCTCGACGTCTGCTTGCAGGACCCGGACCGCAACGAGATCGCGGACTTGACCGGGTTTCTCGAAATTGAAGTCAAGAAAGTCAAAGTTCCGCTGATGATCGATACGACCGACCCGGCCGCGCTCGAAGAGGCGCTCAAGCGCGCCCCGGGCAAGTCGATCATCAATTCGGTCAACCTCGAGGACGGCGAGGACCGGTTTCAGCGCGTGGTGCCGATCGCGCGACGCTACGGCGCGGCGCTGGTCGTCGGCTGCATCGACGAGGACAAGCAGCAGGCGCAGGCGATCACGCGCGCACGCAAACTCGCGATCGCCGAACGCTCGTTCCGGCTCCTGACCGAACGCTACGGCGTCGAACCCGAGGATATCATTTTCGATCCGCTGGTGTTCCCCGTCGGCACCGGCGACCGGAACTATATCGGCTCCGCCGTCGAGACCATCGAGGGCATCGCGCTCATCAAGGCTGCGCTCCCGCGCTGCAAGACCGTGCTCGGCATCTCCAACGTCTCCTTCGGCTTGCCCGAGGCGGGACGCGAGGTGCTTAACTCGGTGATGCTCTATCACTGCGTGCAGGCCGGGCTGGACCTCGCGATCGTCAACTCCGAGAAGCTCGAGCGTTACCATGCGGTGCCCGAAGAGGAGCGGCGCCTCGCCGAGGACTTGATCTGGTGGCGCGGCGAAGACCCGATCGCGGCCTTCGCGGGCTACTTCCGCGCGCGCAAGGCCAAGGCCAACGTCGAGCAGAGGCGCGCGCTGCCACTGGATGAGCGGCTCGGACTCTACATCCTCGAAGGCTCCAAGGAAGGGCTCTTCGAGGACCTCGACGAGGCGCTCGGCTCGCGCTCGGCGCTCGAGATCATCAACGGCCCGCTGATGCAGGGGATGGACGAGGTCGGGCGGCTGTTCAACGCCAACCAGATGATCGTGGCCGAGGTGCTGCAGTCGGCCGAGGCGATGAAGGCCGCGGTGGCCCATCTCGAGCCGCACATGGAGAAGGCCGAAAGCGCGAGGCGCGGGACGATCGTGCTGGCAACCGTCAAGGGCGACGTCCATGACATCGGCAAGAACCTCGTCGACATCATTCTCAGCAACAACGGCTACCGGGTCGTCAATCTCGGCATCAAGGTGCCGCCCGAGGAGCTGATCAAAGCCTGTAACGAGCATCGCCCCGACGTCATCGGGCTCTCCGGGCTTCTGGTGAAGTCGGCGCAGATGATGGTGGCGACGGCGCAGGACTTGAAGAGCGCGGGCATCCGGTGCCCGATGCTGGTCGGCGGGGCCGCGCTATCGGCGCGCTTCACGCGGATGAAGATCGCGCCCGAGTACGAAGGACTGGTCGCCTACGCCAACGACGCGATGGAAGGGCTCGACCTGGCCAATCAACTGATGGATGAAGAACGGTGCGCCGCGCTGCGCAAAAGCCTGGAGGCCGAAACGCAAAGGCTGCTCGCGAGCGCGGGCAAACCCGCGGCGCCTGCGCCGCGCGCCGGCCCCCGCGCCTCGAGCGTGCGCCAGGACGTCGAAATTCCGCTGCCGCCCGATTTGAAGCCCCACGTTCTCCGCGGCTACGACCTCGCCGAGATCTTCCGCTACATCAACCCGGTGATGCTCTATACACGCCACCTGGGGCTGCGCAACTACGAAGCCGCGCTCGCCGCGGGCGAGGCGCGGGCGCAGGAATTGAGCGCGGCGGTCGCCGCGGTCGAAGAGGTGATGCTCGCGCGCGCGGACATCGGGGCCAGCGCGATCTATCGATTCTTCCCCGCACGCTCGGACGGCGACCGCACCGTGATGGTATATTCGTCCGACGGCAAGACGGTGCTCGAGAGCCTGACCTTCGGCCGCCAGAGCGACGAGCCGGGACTCTCCCTTGCCGACTACATCTCTCCGCGCTCATCGGGCAAGACCGACTACGTCTGCATGTTCGTAACCACGATCGGCACGGGCGTGCGCGCTCTCGCCGAGGAATGGAAGGAGCGCGGTGAATACCTGCGCTCGCACATCCTGCAAATCCTCGCTCTCGAAGGGGCGGAGGCTTTCGCCGAGCTGCTGCATCAGAAGATCCGGCAGATGTGGGGATTCGGCGATCCGCCGGGAATCACGATGAAGGAGCTGCATCAGGCGCACTATCACGGCAAGCGCTTCTCATTCGGATACCCGGCCTGCCCGCGCCTTGAAGATCAGGAAAAGCTCTTCCGCCTGCTCGAAGTCGACAAACACGCGATCGGCCTCAAGCTCACCGAGGGCTTCATGATGGACCCCGAGAGCTCGGTGAGCGCGATGGTGTTTCATCATCCGGAAGCGCGCTACTTCAGTCTGTCCGCCGCCGATAGCGAGGCGCTCGAGCGCGAGTTGAGTCCCGCGCCGGCGGGCCCGCCGCGTGCGATAGCGTCGCGATAGAGACTGGCCCTCGCCACAATTTTGGCGACTGCCGCGCAGGCCGCTGCGGCGGATCTCGCGTTCGCGCGCGCTACGCGATCGGATACGCGGTAATGTCGGGCGCGCCCGCGCCACTTTTGCTTCTTGCCGCCATGGCGCCGGTCCGGTTCGCGGCTTGACGCTCGCTCGAACCGGATGATAATAATTATCATCCGGTAGGGCGGACAAATTCGTGTCGATTCAAGCCGCGGCGGCGACGCGCGCGCCAATCGCGCCGCCCGCCATTAACAACACACGCGTTCAGGAGATATCAGCATGAAGAATCTTAAGGGCACCAAGACGCACACCAACCTTAAGGAAGCCTTTGCCGGCGAAAGTCAGGCCAATCGGCGCTACCTGTACTTCGCCAAGGTTGCCGACGTCGAAGGCCAGCCGGAAATCGCGGGGCTCTTCCGTGACACTGCCGAGGGCGAGACCGGGCACGCTCATGGACACCTCGACTATCTCAAGCAGGTGGGCGATCCCGCCACCGACCAGCCGATCGGCGACACCATGGCCAATCTGAAGTCGGCCGTTCACGGCGAGACCTACGAATACACCAACATGTATCCGGGAATGGCGAAGACCGCTCGCGAAGAGGGCTTTGAAGAGGTCGCGGACTGGTTCGAGACCCTCGCCAAGGCCGAGAAATCTCACGCCGGCCGCTTCCAGAAGGCCACGAGCACGCTGTAGCAGCGCCGGAGCCATGCGAGGGTGCGGCGCGTACGGGCACGCCGGCGACCCGCCGCATGCTATCGTGATTGCCGTGATCCCGGCCCGCCGGACGCCGACCAGCATCCGGCGGGCCGCTGTTCGTCGGGTGCAAACCGCCGCGGGTCTGAAAGACGTTGACGCCGCGACCTCGATCTACCGTCTGGGAAGCGTTTAATCCAAATGCAACGGATCAAGTCCCAACCGACCGACGCACTTTCATATAATCCGAACGAGGCCAGGTACTGGGAGCGCGCGAAACTCGACCAGGAAATCGAGCGCGTCTTCGACATCTGCGCGGGTTGCAGGCTGTGTTTCAATCTGTGTCCCTCGTTCCCGCAGTTGTTTGACGCGCTCGACGCCACGGACGGCGACGTGCGGAGCCTGGGCGTGGCGCAAACGCGCCGGGTCGTCGATCTGTGCTACGGCTGCAAGCTGTGCGAGGTGCGATGCCCCTACACGCCGCATGACGGCCACGAGTTCCAGCTCGACTTTCCGCGCCTGATGCTGCGCGCGCGCGCGGTCGAGGGCCGGGAGAAGGGCGTCGGCAGGCGCGAGAAGATGCTGGGTAATCCGGATCGGCTGGGCAAGCTCGGCAGCATCGTTCCGAAGCTCGCCAACTGGGCCTGCCGCAGTCCCTTTCAGCGTGCGATGATGGAGAAGCTGCTTGGCATCTCGCGCGCCAAGCAATTGCCCGAGTTCGCCGAGGAGACCTTCGAGGCGTGGCTCAAGCGCACAGGCCTTCCGCCTGCGCCGCCCGAGCCCGCGGCCAAGGTCGCGATCTTCCACACTTGCTTCGTCAACTATTACAATCCCGCGCCCGGACGGGCGCTGGTCTCGGTGCTTGGGCGCAATCGATGCGCGATCGCGTCGCCCGGGCAGAACTGCTGCGGGATGCCGGCGCTCGACGGCGGCGAGGTCGCCTTTGCGCAGAAGCTCGCGCGCGCCAACGTGGACTCGATGCTGCCGCTGGTGCGCCAGGGCTACCGCGTCGCCGCGATCAATCCGA
>Ga0335085_10004395_pt1 | contig 23459 bp, 22 predicted proteins | sample Lox_Sample_45_FD_206712 | JGI IMG/M metagenome (GOLD analysis project Ga0335085, IMG submission 206712) | Soil microbial communities from Loxahatchee National Wildlife Refuge, Florida, United States - Lox_Sample_4.5 | ecosystem: Environmental > Terrestrial > Soil > Wetlands | place: USA...
ACGTCGAACTGGAGAACGCCGCTAACGCGTGCGTGCTCGCCGCTGTCTGGTTCGATCACGTGGATAGCCGCAACCTGGTCGTAATCACGGTATCGGAAGGCATCGGCGCCGGCGCGCTGATCAACGGGCAGCTCATGCGCGGGCATCACGGCATGGCCGGCGAATTCGGGCATGTGTCGCTCGACCCAACAGGCCCGCCCTGCGGATGCGGCAACCGCGGCTGCTGGGAGATGTTTGCGTCAAACAGCGCGGCCCTGCGCTGCTATTCCGAATCAGCGAGCAGCTCGGACGAACTGTCCTTCGCCGATCTGCTGGGTCGCGCCGACCACGGCGACGCTCACGCGGTGGAGGCGCTCCGTCGCATGGCCGGCTACCTCGGCCGCGGGACGCGCATGATCGCCACCGCGCTCGCGCCCGACCGCATCATCGTTGTTGGCGACCTCACGCGCTCGTGGAGCCACTTCGGGCCGGTCATCGATGCCGAGTTGCACGCCGGGACGCTGCCCGGCGGCTGCGCCCCGCCCGTGATTCCCGCGCATGACGACGGCATGGACCGCCTGCGCGGGACCGTCGCCCTGGTGCTGCAGAACGATTTCGGCGCCAGCCGCGAAATCCCGGCGTAGGGCCGTTCAGCCCGCCATCACCTTGAACATCTCCAGCGACTCCACCTCGCCCTCCGTCACCGGTGTCAGCGCCGCATCCGTGTATTCGCGCGCGGCGGGGTCGTGCTTCAGCTTGCGGCGCAGGCCGTAGAGCTGCCAGAGCTGACCGGCGAGGCGCATGTGTTTCCACGCCACCTCAGCGGCGAAGCGCAGATGGAACAGCACGGGCAGTTCGCGCTTGAACGTGGGCCGCCGATCCGTCCGATAGCGCCGCCGGAAATACCCGCCCTGCAGAGGGTCCACCTTCTCCAGCACCACACACGTGTAGAACCACATCATCAGGAACATCATGTTCCCCGCGCTCATCCCCGCACTCGCGGCCGCCCGCCGCAGCACTCGCTGCATATGCTCCGGCGAATAGTAATCGAGCCACGAGTTCCGGTACACGCGCGCCAGTTCCTCGCTCGACATCGTCGCGTGCCCCGCCGTCACGTGCTCCAGATCGTATTTATTAAGGTCCGGATCCAGCGCCACCCCCGCCTTGAATAACCGCAGATGATCCTCCGACCCCGGCAGCGGCGTCAGACAATGCGGCTCCAGCAGATCGATGGGCAGCTCGCGCTGGATGATCGCGATATCGCGCCGCACCGATTCCGGCGTGTCGCCCGCGAAGCCCACAATATAGCCCGCGAACGTGGTCACGCCCGCCCGCCGCCACGCCAGCAGCATCTTCCGGTACTCGCCAATCTTGTTCTGCTTCTTACCCGTCGAAAGCAGGCTCTCCGTGTTGATGCTCTCCAGCCCAATGAACACCCGAGCCACGCCAGCGCGCCCCGCCTTCTCGATGAACCGAGGCAGCCGGTGGCACATCGTGTCCACCTGAATCACAAACTTGATGTTCAGCCGCTCCTGCTCGCGCATCGCGATGAGCCGGTCGAAGATCTGCTCCCAGTCGCGATTCCGCGCGAAATTGTCGTCGGTGATGAAAAACCGATTGATCCCCTGCGCGAGATTGCTGCGCACGATGCGTTCGACGTCGTCGGCCGAGCGATGCCGCGACTTCCGCCCCTGCACATTAATAATGGTGCAGAACGAGCACTTGAACGGACACCCGCGCCCCGCGTCGAAGCTGGTCATGCGCCCGCCCGTGCGCCGGATGCGCCGCGCGGAAAGCAGCGGAATCGGGGCGCCCTCCAGCGCCGGCAGATCGTCCATGAAGTTGTAGAGCGGCTTCATCGAGCCGGCCCACGCGTCGCGCAGCACCTGATCCAGCCGCCCCTCGGCCTCGCCCGCGAACAGCGAGATCCCCATGTCCATGGCATGCTGCAGCTCCGCGGGCATCTCGGGCAGCATCGCGATGCACCCCGACACGTGGAACCCGCCGATGCACACCTGAATCCCTGCCGCTCGCAGCGGCCGCGCGATGTCCATGGCCCGCGGGAACTGGTTCGACTGCACCCCGACGATCCCCACCAGCGCCCGCTTGCCGCGCAGTTGCCGGATCAGCCGCCGCGGCCGGATGCGCGTGTTCATCTCATCGAGCGTGGCGATCTCGATCTCGACGTCCTCGCCCAGCACCCGCCGCTGCTCGCAATCGAGCGCCAGCCCGCTGAGCACCGCCAGCGTATTCGACGGAATCGCCGAGCGCAGCCACTGGATCACATAGCCGTCGTCATCGTAGTGCGACGGAATAATGAGCACCAGGGAAAACCGCTCGGCCACAATGTATTCGAGCATACCGCAGAAGGCGCGCGCCGATGCGCACGGTTTTCAGCGGGGCAGCGAAAGGCACAGCGCGACGTTGCTGTCCGCGCTGGCGTGGCGCAGGTCCTTCATGGCGGCGTTTTCAGGCGAATCCCAGAACGCGCGCAGCGCGGATTCATCGGGGAAGCGCACAAGCGCGGTCAGCGCGCCAACGGGCCAGACGCCTTCCACAACATCCACGGCCTGCACGACATCCAGGACTTCGCCGCCATACTGAGCGATGATGGCGCTGGTCTTCTCCACATAGGGCCCAAACTTCTGCTGATCGCGGACGACCACCTGGCCAATCAGATAAGCCGCCATGCTCAATACCTTAGGCCGTCCCGAGTGAACAGCGGTCCCGGCTTGCGCCCCTCGGCCGCTTCCTTCAGCCGGAACATCAGCCCGCCCCACGTCGTGTTGCAGGAGACGAAATAGGGCGTTTCGGCGCGCCAGCCCGCGTGGGCGAAACGAATCAGCGTGCCGTTTTTGTTGGCTTCCAAATCGAAGACGATGTGCGTGCCGCGCCATTCGTCGCCCGATTCGCAAGTCCAGTCGACGTGGCCGGGCCTGGCTTCGGAACTCATGCGCAGCTTGTAGACCGTGGCCCGATTGAAGAAGCCGAGGTTCACGGTTTCGCCGGGCTGCTCGATGTCCGTGGCCCACCACTCGCCCAAACCACTGGCGGTTGCGACAAGCTGGTAAACCTGCTCGGGCGTGGCGGCGGATTGGATCGAGTGTCGGATGTCGGCCATCGTGCTCACCTCCGCCCGATCTCCGGCAGCACACCGCATTGCTGCAGCAGCTCCATCATCGCGATCTCGGCCCAATGCTCGATGATCCGGCCGTCCGCGAAACGATAAATATGAATCTCGCTCCATTTCACCTGTTTATTGGTGGGCGGCGCGCCCATAAACGAACCTTTGTGCGTGGCCACGGCGGAGCTGCGCTCCACCACTTTGTCGCCCGAGGCAATCAGGTCCTCCTCGGTCACCACCACATCCGGGAACGCCGTGTTCATCATGATGCCCACCTGCCGCAGACCTTCAAAACCAGCGGGCATGGGCGTGCGAAAGTTGTGGATGAAGTCCTTGTGGAAGAGGTGGCCGACGCCGTCCACGTTGTGATCGTTCTTGAAGATGCGCGTGAACTCCCGAATCGCCTGCTTGTGCTGATCTTCCTGTGTCATATGCTCCTTGTACCTGTGCGTGAAACCAGACTGCGCGTCCCGTGCTTTTATTCCCGCTACTTCTGATTGCTGGCGACAGAATTGTAGTCGGTGAAGACGACGTCGCCGCCGGCCAGCTCCGGCCGGTAGGCGGCCTCGAAGCGCTTGACCGCCTCTGAACTGGCGTGGGCGCGATGCGCCGCCTCGTCCTCGAAGATGAACAGATGAACGAAGCAGGTGGGGTCTTCCTGTTTCTGCCAGGCCACGTACATGCGCGTGCCCGGCTCATTCACGATGATCCAGGAGACGAACTCCTGTATGGCTTGCTTCACCTTCTCGACGCTTTCCGGGCGGATGCGGTACTCCGCGATCGTTTGAATGGGCAAGGGAAATCCCTCGAGCTGCAGGACTGAGATTCACCTCGATTGTGTGCCATCCCGCCGATCTCTTCAATTGCTAAGATCAACAATCCATCTGCCCGCCTGTTGTGGAACTTCACAATGACACTGTGCGTACAATCGAGGCACGGGGATGAATGACCGCTCAGACTGACTCCCGGATTCGCGAATGGCGCCAGCGCTTCGAGAAGAACCCTCTGGCCCAGGAAACCGTGACGCGGTTGAAGGGACGCGCCCAGGAGATCTGGCAGGGCACGTTCAACCTGTTGCGGAAGGAAAGCCCGGAGTATCGCAACGCGGTGGACGACGAGTTCACGGCGGAATCCAAGAGCCACTGCGGCGAACTGCTGGAGACGATTATCCGGATCGCCGCCGGCAGGCCCCTCGGCCCGGATCCGTTCGCCTTTGTGCGCCGTCATGCCGAATGGCGGGCCCGTCATCAGGTGCCGCTGGTCGCCTCGCTGCATGCTTACAGGCTGGCGCACAAGACTTACTGGAACGTCACGCGCACGCCTCTCGCGGGCCATAAAAAGCAGAGAGAAGCGCTGCGTGCCCTTTCGATGCTCTCTGAGTTCTGGATCGAGCTGTTCGAGGCGGTAGGCGCGGTGTTGGAAGAAGCTCATGCGGCCGAAGAAGCCCGAGCATTTGCGCAGAATACGCAGGCGCACGCCCGGTTGATCGAGGAACTCCTCGACGGCGTGGGGCCTTCCAGTCCGGAGACGCGCCAGCTTCTCGCGCTTTGTGGCATTCGCCCGGGGATGAAGCTGAGCATTGTTGTTTTTCGCCGGCTCCCTCCGGCCGGATCGCTTCCGGTGGACGTCGAGGTTGCGAATCGTTCGCTAGCACGATTGCTGAACCAGAGCATTCCCCCCGCGCAGTTTGGAAAACTGGTAGCTCTGCGCAACGGCGAAGTCGTTCTGTTGGCGGCCGCCAACACCGCGCCCACGCAGGGCATCGCGAAGTTGCTGGCGCGCGGCGTTTTCACGCGCAAAGCTCCGCTGGACGCAGTCGCCGGAATCAGTCTGGATAAGGACAGCGTCGCGAATCTGCCGGAAGCCCTGGAGGAGGCGCGAATCGCTCTGGAGTTCGCGGGGCCCGGTCGCGTGGTGCTCCGCTTCGGCGACATCGACCTGGCGGAATTCCTGGCGCGCCGCCCCAGCGGACCCGCCTCCCGCCTGATTCCGGCGTGGTTGCGCGAATCGCACGGAAGCGGCGCGGAGCCGGATCTCATCGCGACCATCAGAGCCTTCGCGCATTGCAGTCTTAACGTGAAGGGGACGGCCAGGGAGCTGGGCGTTCACACGAACACCGTATACTTCCGGCTCAACCAGATTAAGGACCGGACGGGGGTGGATCCGCGGACATTCCGCGGCCTGACCGTGCTGGTGACCTCGCTGCGCCTGCTGGATCACCTGCCGCGGGCATGATGCAAGGCTCGTCCGTCCCTGGTTTCCCCTACACTGTTAACAAATGGGCGAACTCAGCCGCATCGGCGTGGCCATCGATTCCGAGCTGCTCGAGAAGTTCGACCAGCTCATCGCCGGGCGAGGCTATACCAACCGCTCCGAGGCCTTCCGCGACCTCATCCGCGACGAGCTGGTGGAAGAGGCCTGGACCGACCCCGACAGCGAAGTTGTCGGCACCGTCACGCTCGTCTACGACCACCACGTTCGCCTGCTCAACGAAAAGCTCACCGGCTTCCAGCACTCGCACTACCACAACATCCTCTCCACGCTGCACGTGCATCTGGATCACGACAACTGCCTGGAGGTGCTGATCGTCCGCGGTAAGGCGGCCCACGTGAAGAAGATCGCCGACGGCCTGCTCTCGACCAAGGGCGTCAAGCACGGCCGCCTCACGCTCGCCTCCACCGGAGCGGGCCTGTGATCGTCGGCAGCGGCGTCGATATCGCCGAGGTCGATCGCATCAAAGCCGCCGCCGACCGCTTCGGCGCGCGCTTCATCGAGCGCGTGTATACGCCACTCGAAATCGCCTACGTCGAGCGCCGCAAATCCGGCCGCTGGGAGCGCTACGCCGCCCGCTTCGCCGCCAAGGAGGCGGGCATGAAGGCCATCGGCACGGGCTGGCGTCGCGGCGTCCGCTGGCAGGATTTCGAAGTGACCAACCTGCCCTCGGGCAAGCCCACCCTGAAGTTCCACGGCGCGGCGGCGCAGTTCGCGGCCATGCTAGGTGTCAGGAACATTGCGCTTTCGCTCACCCACACCGCCACCGAAGCCCTGGCGTACGTGATTCTGGAGGGGTAGAAGACCGCCCGTCGCGAAAGCGCAATTGCCCGCAACCTGACGTCGAAGTGCTAACGTCAACGTAGTGTGCGATTAATCTCCTGCATTTCCGCGATATTTGTGCTAATGGCTCCGGCCACTGTGGCGCGCGGCCAGAGTGAGCCGTCAGCAGGTACTGCGGTGATCAGGAGCTCGGTCCGCGAAGTCCTGCTCGACGTGGTGGTACGGGACAAGCACGGCAAGCCCGTGAAGAACCTCGCGCCCGGCCAGATCGAAGTCTACGAAGACGGGGTCCGCCAGAACGTCCGCTCTTTCCGCCTGGTGAGCGGCAGCGAAGTCCGCGCCGAGGACGAAAAGGAAGCAGCCGAGGCGAAGGCGCCCGCGCCGAAGACCGGCGCCACGCCGCCCTCGGCCCGTCCGAAGTTGAACCCCCTGCGCACGGTGAACCTGGTCTGTATCGTTTTCGGCAACCAGAGCCCGGAAACCAGGGACACGGCCCTGCGAGCAGCCGAGGAGTTTGTGGATAACGAGCTGCGGCCGAACACCTTCATCGGCGTTTTTGCATTCGACGAGGGCGGCATGCGTCCGGTGTACCCGTTTTCCAACAACCGCGAGCACCTTCGGAAAGCGCTGGAGCTGGCAGCCACAAACCAGCTTCGACCGATGTTCGGATCCACCGCCATGACCGTCGGCGCGGCCGTCAGCAGCGCGGAGATGACCGCGATGCTGAACGCCGGGGGACCCAACTCCCCGCCCGTCTCCACCGACACCCTGGCCCGCCAGATCGTCAATTCCTCGGGGCAGGCTGCCTCTGGGGTGGCTGCCGACGACGCCAGCATCGCTTCTCCGCTGGGCCCGCGCGGCGCCATGGGGCTGGACGCCATGCAAGGCATGCACGAAATCGATTCCCTGCTGAGCCTGACCAAACAACTGAGCCCTCTCCCCTTCCAGAAGACCGTCCTGCTGCTGAGCGGGGGGCTCACCCGGCCGGCCGACCAGCTCGGTTACTGGCACACTCTGATCCAGACAGCGGTCAAGGGCGGCGTCACCTTCTACGCGCTCGACACCTGGGGACTGGGAGTTTGCCAGGGCGAGTCGGACGCCGATTGCCTGAGTTCCGCCACCGCGGTGCAGCCGGCTGTGGACGTCCTGAACAAAGCCGCAAGGCTGAGCCAGCGCCAGCGCCTGACCGGCCTGTCCGCCAAAGAGAACATGGAGCTCATGCACCAGGACGACTACGTGAACTACTCCGTCCTGAGCGCCAACAAGCAGGCCGCCATGCGCGATCTGGCCGAAAGCACAGGCGGCTTCCTCATCGCCAACACAAACAACACCTCGCAGCTCATGAAGCACGTGATGGAGGACGTGGACACGCACTACGAAGTCACCTACGAGCCCGCGCAAGCCAGCTATGACGGCCGCTTCCGCAAGATTGAAGTGAAGCTCACCCATCCGGACTGGCAGGCGCGCACACGCAGCGGTTATTACTCGCTGCCAGAATCGCCAGGAAACACGCTCGGCGCCGGTGACATGGCCGCCCTGAAGGCGCTCGGCATGAATCCCCCGCCGCGCGCTTTTGACTACCAGGCCCGCGCACTGCGCTTCCCATCGAATGACGGAATCTCACAGTACGCGGTGGTCTTCAATGTTCCCATCGCCAGTCTCACCGCCACGCCGAAGCCCGAACAGAAAGCGTATCGCTTCCACGTTTCCCTGCTGGCCGTGGCGAAGGACGCCAGCGGCCAGGTGACCGACTGGTTCAGCTGTGACGTGCCCTCCAACGTCGGCAATCAGTACATGCCTGCCATCGAACGCCGGCAGATGACATACGAACGCTCGTTCCATCTGCCGCCCGGCAGGTACACCATCGAAACCGCGGTGGTGGACGAAGAAGGCGATCGCGTCAGCACCTCTGTGCTGCCGGTCGAAAGCTCGGCCGCCTCTGGTCCCGACATGAGCGACGTCATGCTGGCCCAGGATGTAAAGGACCTCAGCCGGGCTGGCGATGGGTCGGACCCGTTCGAAGTCGAGGGCCATCGCGTGATCCCGCTGGCGCGCACCGCGCTACCGGCCGGCTGGAGCCCGTATCTGTATTTTGTGCTCTACCCGCGCGACGGAGGGTCGAAAACGCGTTTGGATATCCGCCTCCTCCGCGACGGCAGGCAGATCAAACGCTGGACGAAGCCGGTGGACGAACCCGACGCCACCGGCGCCGTTCCCATGCTGATCAGTGCTGTCCAATCGCCCGGCAACTACGAGGCGCGCGTTGCCATGTCCCAGGGTGGTGCCACGGTAGAACGCAGTCTCACCTACAGCATCGCGGGGAATTAGGAGGTTCGGATGAGAAATCTGCCCTGCAGCATCGTTGCCCTGGCCATTGCGTGGACCGGACCGGCATTCGCGCAGTTGCCGGCGCCCGCCGGCGTGATCAGGAGCTCCGTTCGTGAGGTCCTGCTCGACGTCGTGGTGCGCGACAAGCACGGCAAGCCGGTGACGAATCTCCAGCCCGGCCAGGTCGAGGTCTATGAGGATGGAGTCCGCCAGGAAGTCCGCTCCTTCCGCCTTGTGAGCGGCGGCGAAGTACGCACCGAAGACGAAAAGGAAGCCGCCGAGGCGAAGACCCCGGGCGCGCAGCTCAAACTGAACCCGCTGCGCACAGTGAACCTGGTCTGCCTTGTCTTTAGCGACCTGAATGCCGAAACGCGCGATCTGGCCCGCCGCGCCGCCCGCGAGTTCGTCAACAACGAGCTTCGGCCCAACACCTTCATCGGCGTGTTCAGCCTGGACGACGCCGGTCTGAAACCTCTCTCGCCCTTTTCAAACAACCGCGAACACCTTCTGAAGGCCGTCGATCTGGCGGCGATGAACCAGCTCCGGCCGCTGGCGGGCGGTACGTCGATTGGTGCGGCCTCCGGGGTGACGAACGCTGTTTTGGCGGCGACGATCAACATGTTTGTGGGGCCCGGCATCGGCCTGGATGTCGCTGCTCTGGTGGAGCACTACGTCGTGAACTCCGCCGGCCAGGTCCGCACCGGCGCCGCGGGAGTGACCACGGACGCGAGCAATCCTATGGGACCGCTTGGATCGGTACAGCTCGACGATCTCAGCGGGATGCGCGACTTGGATGCCCTCATGTCGCTGGTGCGCCAGCTTAGCCCTCTCCCCTATCAGAAGACCGTACTGCTCCTGAGCACCGGTCTGACGCGTCCTCAGGACCAGATGGAGTACTGGCGTTCCCTGGTCCGACGGGCAAACCAGGGCGGCGTGACTTTCTACGGCCTGGATGTCTATGGCCTCAACGTGTGCCAGGACGACCTGGGCGTCGGATGCACCACTGCGCATTCGGATCTCCAGACGTCCGCGGACGTGCTGACCAAGGCGGGCAGCGTTGGTAACGGCAACAACGTTCTGACGCTGTTGCACCCCAATCTCGACAACCAGCCCCGGCAGGGTGCGGGCGCGCATTCGTCTGACGAAATGGCCGGGCTCATGAATCAGGACAGCTACGTTCGCAACAGCGTTCTCAGCGCCAATAAGCAGGCCGGCCTGCGCGATCTGGCCGAAAGCACCGGTGGATTCCTTATCGCCAACACAAACAACACCGAACAATTGCTCAAGCACGTGATGGAGGATGTGGACACCCACTACGAGGTCACATACCAGCCGTCCGCTCCCGGCTACGACGGAAAGTTCCGCAAGATCGAAGTGAAGCTGACCCGCCCCAGTCTGGACGCGCGCACGCGCGAGGGCTATTACGCGCTGCCTCGGCCGCAGGGTAAGGCGATGGGTGTATCCGACATGGCCGGACTGCGCGCACTGAATCAGAATCCCCGCCCAGCCGCTTTCGAGTATTCCGCCAGCACGCTGCGGTTCGGCTCTGCTGCCGATGGCACCACGCAATACGCCGTGGTTTTCAACGTGCCTATCGCGGACCTGACATCCACGCCCGACCCCGCGGCGCACACGCACCGCTATCATGCCTCGCTGCTCGCGCTGGCGCGCGGCGCCGACGGCCAGGTAGAGGACTGGGTGAGCCGCGACGTGCCCGCCAATGTCGCCGACCAGTTTGTGCCTGGGCTGCAGACTCGCCACATGACCTGGGAGCGCTCCTTCCATCTGCCGCCGGGCCGGCACACCATCGAGACCGTAGTGGTGGACGCGGAAGGAAACCGGTCCAGCGCGCGTGTGTTGCAGATCGACAATCCGGCGTCGTCCGGTCCCGACCTGAGCGACATCATGCTGGCGCAGCGCGTGGATGAGCTGAACCGCCAAATGGATGAAACGGACCCGTTTGAAGTGGACGGCCGCCGCGTGATCCCGCTGGCCAGCACGAATTTGTCAGCTTCCGCGAACCCGTTCCTGTATTTCGTGCTCTATCCGCAGAAGGGCGATCGCGAAAAGGCGCGGGTCAAAGTGCAGTTCCTGCATGACGGCCGGCAAATGGCCAGCAAGACGATGTCGATTCCCGATAAAAGCGAAGAGGGCGAGTACCCCATGCTGATCACGGCCGCGCAGAAGCCCGGCAGCTACCAGGTGCATATCACTCTGACGCAGGGGAAGGCCTCGGCGGAACGGACGCTGAGCTACAACATCGCGGCGAAGTAGGTTCGCTTCTACGCCGTGGCGGTTTCCGGCGCCTGCACATCGCCGTTCAGGCTCAGGACGTGGGCGCCGGCCCGGGCCAGCCGCGCGCGATCCAGCACGTTGCGGCCGTCGAGCACGATCTTTGTACGCAGCGAGGCCGTCACCGCTTCCCAGTCGAGATCGCGATAGAGCGGCCACTCGGTCACCAGCACCACGGCGTCGGCGGCTTCGGCGGTCTGCCCGGCGGTCTCGCAGCAGACTACGCCGAGATTCGGGTATTCGCGCTTGAAGCGGTCGAGCGCCACCGGGTCGTGCACCTTCACGCGGCAGCCGCGATCCAACAGCTTGCTCGCGATGTCGATCGCCGGGGCCTCGCGCAAATCGTCGGTGTTCGGCTTGAAGGCCAGTCCCAGCAGCGCGATGGTGCGCCCTTTGAGGATTTTCAGCTCCGCCAGCAGCTTCTCGATCACGCGATCGCGCTGGCGTGTGTTCACGCGTCGCGCGGCTTCCACGATGTGCATGTCGAGCCCATATTCGGCGGCCGTCGAAACCAGCGCGGCCGTGTCCTTGCCAAAGCACGATCCGCCCCAGCCCAGCCCGGACTGCAGGAAACGGCTGCCGATGCGCGCGTCCAGCCCAATTCCCTTGGCCACCTGAGTGATGTCCGCGCCGACTTTCTCGGCAAGCTGGCCGATCTCGTTGATGTAGCTGATCTTCAGCGCCAGAAACGCGTTGGCGGCGTACTTGATCAGCTCGGCCGAGGCGAGATCGGTGGAGACCAGCGGCACCGCCCCGAGGTCCTCGGGACGTGGCAGGTATGTTGGGGCGCTGAAGGTCTGATCCAGAATCGGCCGGTAGAGCGTGTATAACACCTCGAGCGAGCGCGCGTCATCTGAGCCGACCACCACGCGATCGGCGTACAGCGTGTCGTGAATCGCCGTGCCTTCGCGCAGAAACTCCGGGTTTGAGGCCACCGAAAACTGCGCGCTCGCCGCCTTGCCGTTTGCCTCTTCGTAGGATTCGCGCAGCAGCGTCCCCACCCAGTTGCCGCTCCCGATGGGTACGGTGGATTTGTTCACCACAACCGCGTACTCGCCGTCGAAATGCGTGCCGATGGCCTTTGCCGCCGCCTGCAGATATTGCAGATCGGGACTGCCGCCCGGCCCCGGCGGCGTGCCCACGGCGATGAAAATCACCTGCGAGCCGGGAATCGCCTCCGCATAGCTGGTGGTGAAGCGGACGCGCTCGCGCGCCTCGGCCATGAACTGGTCGAGAAACGGTTCATAGATGGGCGGGACGCCGCGCGCCATCATGTCCACTTTCGCCTGATCCGTATCGACGCACGTCACCTCATGTCCCAGCCATCCCAGGCAAACGCCTGTCGTGAGGCCCACATATCCCGTTCCGATGATGCTGACTTTCATGAAGGGCTACCCGGTCGTCTTGCGCGCCTTCGTTTTCTTCTTCTCCTCCGGAGCCTCCGCCGTCCCGGCGGTCTCCGGTGACACGCTGGCGAGCACCTGAGCGAACAGTTCCTGCTTCTTTAGATCCTTTTTCGAGGGAGGAGGTTGCTCATGCCGGTAGTCGTGATCGTGATAGCACGTCCGGCAGCGGACCTTCGCTACCTGCTGGCCGACAATCGAGACGATAGCGTGGTTAGTGAGTCTCTTGCACTTTACGCAGAAATCGTCAATCGTGTCGCCGAGACGAAGATCCGACATAGACGTACTGCCGCAGTATATCAGAGGACTGCGCTTAGAAGATCCTCTCCTGACGCTTCAACGTGCCTACGGAGCCGATATTCGCGATACCAAACGAACCCAGAATCTGCGTCTCGTCGCGTCCGCCGAAATTCAGGCGTCGATATTGCACGCTGAAGCCGCAGCAGTTGGTGTTGTAGCTGGTTTGCGCGGCCATGTATTCCAGCAGACCTTTGTTGTAGTCGTAGTAGAAGCTCAACGCGGCATTGATACCGCGCCGGTTGGGATCGCCAAACCCCAACAGGCCACGGAACTGACCCGAGGTCGGAGTCAGAATCGTCACCGGGCTCTTGGGCGGATCGTCGCGCACCTGCGCCTGGCCGATCGAAATGAAGTAGCTCGAGAAACGGTAATCCGCGCTGAACACATTGGCCACCACCGCCGAATGTAGTGGATCGTAATCGGTCTCCCATTCGAGCCCGACCTTGTTCTGGAAGCGCAGGAGGGACGTCACTGGCGAGTAGTTTCTCGGTCCGTCGAGAAAAGCGAACGGCGTCAATGAGAGCGTGCTCCAGATGACGTTTCGCTGGCCGGCAACCACGGCGCCGCCGAAGGTCGGGTCGAAAAAGCGGATCTGGCTCAGCTCCCAGCTCAACACCTCATCCACGCTATTGTCCTTGCGTTTCACGTACAGGCGGTTGGTGAGCGAGACCTTTAGCTCCGTGGTGTTGGTGAGCAGATCGGAATCGTCGAAGCGGATCACGCGCAGGGCATCGCTGCCAATGCCGCCGACGTAGTGAAACTCGGCGCGCGGCTCAATTACGTGCTTCACTTTTTTGCCGAGCCACGACGGCGCGCCAAAAACGCGTGCAACGGACGGGGGAATGAAGTCAAGCGTGAATTCCCGCGAGCTGAGCAGCATTCCTCCCACCAGCGAACGGTTGGCGTTCAGGCTTGAGCCGTACTGGATTTCGTGCACGGCAAAAGTGGGGATGAAGCTGAAATCGCCGAGCTTGAGACTGGCGCTCAGGCGCGGCCAGATATCGATGCGATCCACGAACGGTCTGGTGTCAAAAGTGGTCTCGTTGGGGACCGACGGCTCGCTTCTGTCCATCGCGCCGGCAGTCGCGTCGAGCGAGAAGTAGAGAGGAATGGATGTGGGCAGGGGCGTCTCGCGCAACGCGAACTCCCCATCCGGCAGATGGCGGATGACCACGGCATCGTTGGGATCTGAAGGAACAAAATCGAAGGTCTGAATGCGGTCGGCGGCGACATTGATACCCCAGGTACCCTCGTGCTTTGTCACATAGCCAACCGAGTGCGACTCGTTGAAGATGGCCTCGTGGAACGACTCGGAAAACTGCTGGCGAAACTGAAAGGAGCTGAGGTAGTTGATTTCGCCGCCGAGGGTCCAGCCGCGCCCCAGATCGGAACGGCCCTTGCTGTCGATCAGGTATCCCGGCGTTGCCAGACGGCCGGTGGAGCCCTGGTCGTTGACGCCGAAGACGTTGACCGAGAAATCCGTGCCCGGCTTCACCTTTTCGCGATAGGTGAAGTTGCTGGCAAGGCCCGCCTCGGTGAAATATTGCGCGCGATACAGCAGGTCGGCGCTCGGGCTGATCGCCCAGTAGTAGCCGATGCCGAACATCTGGCCGAACCGCGAGCTGTTGCCGATATTTGGCGAGAGGAATCCGCTCTCCCGCGGGTTGCGCTCGAGCGATTTGTAAAAGGCCGGGGCGTAGAAGATCGGAATCCAGCGGACAAAGAAGACAGCCCGGTAGCCCACCGCCCTCTTGTTGGGCACGATCACGAACTTGTAGGCACGCAGCCGCCACCACGGTTTGGGCATTTTGCAGTCGGTGACGAAACCGTCGTGCAGGATGTACTTCTCCTTCACCCGCTCTCCCCATTTCGCCTGGAAGTAAAACGGGTTGCTGGTGGTAAGCATCCCAGGCTTCGACTCGATCTTCGCCGGTGACGAGCCGCTGACGGTGTAGAACTTGCCGGTCTCGTCGTCCACGTTGTACTCCGCGTGGTCGCATTGCAGCTTTTCATCGGTGGCAAAGTTCTCGAAGCGCACATTGCCGGTCGCTTTGGCGTCACCAGTGTCGCGATTGTAGTCGATGGAGTCGGCGTCGAGCGCCATGGTGGTGGTCTCAACGTGCGCTTTGCCGCGCAGGTGATACCACGAGTTGTCCATCTCCTGGGTCACGGCTCCGACCGAAACCTCGCCTTCCGCGGGAGCGCCGGGCCTTGGGGCCGGAATCTTCACGGTTGGGTTGGTACTGGGCGGCTTTGCCGGAATGGCAGATTGCGGCGGCGGAGGAGGCGGAGGCTCAAAGATCTGAGCGGTTGCAACAGTTACAGCGACAAGATTCACGAGAAGGATGAGAAAAAATCTCCAACCGCAATAAAGTTCGTGACATCCTCTCGCAAATATGTTAGGTATGAGCAGTAGGCCTCGTAGCCCAGAGGGACTATGCCATTGGTACCGGGGGCTCAACGCAAACGGTATCACGGCTTCTCGCTGTAGCGCAACCAGTGTCGCTGGCCGATAGATAGGAAGAGGAGCAACCGGTTAGCAGCCATGAACTGCCTCTATTGTCGCTCGTGGAACCCGGACGAGGAACATCGCTGCCAGCGTTGCGGACGGCGCCTGCACTACGCCGGCGCGCCGATCGGTGCCGCGCCTCAGTACTCGCACACAGCGCTCGCCGAGGATCGCGCGCCGCGAGCGCGGACGCACGCCAGGCCTCTGCCGGCGCCGGCGGTTCCTGAGGTGGTTCCCGGGGCCGGAACCGGCCGCCGGGCCAATCCTTCGTTTCAGCCGAATCTGTTCGGCACGAAGGAAATGGGCCAGGTGCTGCCGTTCAATGCCTTCGTTTCCGCGCCGAAACCTGCGACACCGCGAACGGCCCGCCCCCGCGTGCGCAGGCCGGTGACCAGCAACCAGCAGAGCCTGAATTTCACCGCCCCGGTGGCCATGCAGACCGTTGCCCGGCCGCGCGACGGGGTCATCTATTGCGACGCCCGCGTCGCGTCGCTGCCGCATCGCAGTCTGGCCGCGGCAGTGGATTTCACGGTGGTGGCGTTGGCGCTGGGAGCGTTTGTGGGCACCCTCTACAGCTTCGGCGGCGAGATCCTGCTGACGCGGCAGAGCGCCCCGCTGTATCTGGTGGTGGTGGTGGCCACCGTGCTGCTTTATCGCCTCCTGTGGTGCCTGGGCAACGGCGACACGCCGGGAATGCGCACTATGCAGCTTCGGCTGGTGGACCTTGACGGGCGGCGGCCCGACCGCCGGCAGCGCGTCATGCGCCTGATATCCGGTTGGCTGAGCGTGTTTGCGGCGGGGCTGGGCCTGTTCTGGGCTTTGGCCGACGAAGAATCGCTCACCTGGCACGATCACATCTCTCGCACGTTCCCGACCTCGCGGGAATAGCTGGCGGGCGCATCCAGAAAATCGACTTTCGCGGGCTCGACGCCGAGCTGACGAAGCAGTGTTGTGATCTGTCCGCGATGATAGCTCTGGTGGTTGATCAGGTGGAACAGCATGCGCCAGAGCGGGAAGGTCCAGGTGTTCCCGCGCGTGCTGACGCAGGTCATCGGGCGCGCCAGGATCTCGCCGGTCAGACCGGCCAGATAGCTCCTCATCTCGAGCTCAACGGCGCTCCAGCGTTCCGCGACGGCGTCGAGAGTGGGGAAGTCCCTGGGCGCCAGAAGCGCCTTCGGGGCCGCGCCACGCCAGCGTTCCAGCCAGAGCCATTCGACAGCCACCAGGTGTACCAGCGTGTCACGAATCGACGCGAAACTGCCGCCGAGCGGGCGCAGGAACTGCTCTTCCGTCAGTGCCGCGCAGGCGGCAAGCTGACGGTCGCGCGCCCACCAGTGGTAATCGAAGAGTTCGTTGAGGACGGAGAGGGGAATCGCCGCGTCCATGAGAGCCTCCTGTGAGCGACGCGGTGGCGGGCGTTGGTCCGAGGGGCCGATGGCCGGCCCCCGGACTGACTGCTTTACTGCTTGTCGAAAACCAGCTTCTGATCGCCCTCGCCCATGGGACCCGAAAAATGGGCCTGCCGCGTCAGGGTTTTGCCGTCGTCCGAAAGCACCATGGTGCCGTGGATGGTCATGTCGCTGCCGCCGAAGTTGGCCTTCGAATCGACCACCAGAGTGTTGCCGTCCCACTTGGCGGTGCTGGTCATCTCACTGCCCATGACGGTGTTCTTCGATTCCTTGCCGTCGGTGGTGTAGGTGAGGTCCCAGTTCATGTCGCCCTGGCTGGAGGACATGGCGACGGATTCCTTCACCACGGGTTCCTTGTGGTCGATGGTGTCGGTGCGGCTGTCCGGCCCCGGCATTGGACCGAAGTCGCTCTTTTCGGCGTTGAGTTTCCAGGTTCCCGAGAAATTCGGTTTGACGTCGTCGGCCGCGAAGGCGGCGAATGCGAGCAGCAGTAACGAAATGATGAGCTTTCGGCCCATGCGTGTCTCCTTCATCGTGTAACACCGGTGCGTGTCCGGATGATTCGATTATACGGACGCGCGCGACGTCAGGTTACAGGCGCGGTATACTTGCTGCTCCGGATCAATCCTATATGAGAACAACCGTGTTTCTGCTTTTATGCGCTGTGGCTGCGATGGCTGTGATGGCTGCGGATCTGCGAACGGCGGTGGATCGGGAGGTGCCCGCGCTGATCGATATTTACAAAGATTTGCATGCGCATCCCGAGCTTTCGCACCACGAGGAGCACACCGCCGCGTTCATCGCCGCCCAACTGCGCAAGGACGGATTCACGGTGACCGAGCACGTCGGCAAATACTCCGACGGCAAGGGAGCGTTCGGCGTGGTTGGGGTGTTGAAGAACGGTCCGGGGCCAGTCCTGCTGTTGCGCACGGAACTGGACGCGCTCCCGGTGGAGGAGAGAACCGGCCTTCCGTACGCCAGCCACGTGCGGACAGTGAACGACAGCGGCCAGAATGTTTCTGTGATGCATGCCTGCGGGCACGATCTGCATATGACGTCCTTCGTCGGAGCGGCGCGGATGCTGACCGCGATGAAAGACCAGTGGAGCGGAACGCTGGTAATGATCGGGCAGCCGTCGGAGGAAACGATCGACGGCGCGCGGGCGATGCTGGCGGACGGATTCTACGAGCGGTTCCCTAAGCCGGACTTCGCCATCGCTCTGCACGATTCGCCGACGGTGGAGGCGGGCAAGGTGGGGGTGACGTCGGGGCCGCTTCTGGCGGGGTCGCGATCGGTGGAGGTAATCATGCGCGGGCTGGGCGGGCACGGCGCGCATCCGGAGGCGACGAAGGATCCCATCGTGATGGCGGCCGAGTTCATCATGGCGATGCAGACCATCGTGAGCCGGCAGCTTCCGCCGCAGTCGCCCGCGGTGATCACGGTGGGGTCGATTCATGGCGGGGCGAAGAGCAACATCATCCCCGACGAGGTGAAGATGCTGTTGACCACGCGCGCCTACGACGAGGATCTGCGGCGGCAGATTGTGGAGGACATCGACCGGACGGCGCGCGGCATCGCGCTGGCGGCGGGAGTGCCGCCGGATCGCGCGCCCATCGTCAAAGCCAGCGATACGGAAAATGTGCCGGCGACATATAACGATCCCAAGCTGGCCGCGCGCATGAGGGCCGTGTTTGCGGCGGCGCTGGGCGCGGACAATGTGGTGGATGCCGATCCCGAGATGGCGAGCGAGGATTTCGGCCTGTTCGGACTGGAGGGACGGCAGATTCCCATCTTCATGTTCCGGCTGGGGGCCACTTCGGCGGCTCGGATGGCGGAGAGCAAGCGCACCGGCAAGCCGCTGCCGTCCCTGCATTCGAGCCTGTTCTACCCCGAACCCGAGCCGGCGATTCGCACTGGCGTGATCACGGAGACCGCTGCGGTGCTGGATCTGCTGCGGAAATAGCGTGCGCGTCTATCTGTATTTCATCGGCAAAGTGCGCGACCGGCATGCGCATGCCATCGCCGGGGAATACGTGAAACGAACCGGCCGGTTCACTTCGTGCGAGATGCGGGAGATCGATCCGCGGCGCGTCGATCTGGGGACGAAGCACGCCGGCGCGATGAAAGTGCTGCTCGATCCCGAGGGCCGGCGGCTCGATTCAGCGCAATTCGCGGCGTTGGTGGGGAAGGCGGAGGAAACAGCTCGGGACCTGGTGTTTGTGATTGGCGGGGCGGAGGGGCTGCCGCCGGCATGGCGCGAGCAGGCCGATGTGCTGCTGTCGATGTCGGCGATGACCTGGCCGCACGAGCTGGCGCGGACGATGCTGGCGGAACAGATCTATCGGGCGTTCACGACGCTGCGGGGGCACCCGTATCCGCGTTAGGAAAAACGCTCCATCACTGTCGCGGCTCATTCACCGGCTGAGGCCGGTGCCACCTTTTCGGGCGCGGGGCGGTCAAGCCACCACGCCACTGCGGACACGAACACGTAGAATGCCAGCCCGGAGCTGGCCATCGCGCTGACATCGCTCGGCGAGGGGCCGTACGTGTTGATCAGCAGCACCACGAACAGAAAGACCGCGAGCACCAGCAGGCCGTAGTTCCGGCGTGGGGCTTTGTACAGATAGATCCAGAAACCTGCGAAGAGTACGACGGCCTCGAGGATCACGCTCAGAGTCCGATAATTCCAAAGGCCGAGGCCAACGTTAGGGCCGTGCAGACCGATGGGAAGATCGCCGCGGTGCATCGGCAAATCGAGAAACCAGTGCGAGAGGACGCAGATGGCGACCACCAGCGCGGCTCGCTTGTGCCACGCCCCTTTGTAAATGGGCAGCAAACGCACAATGAGGAACGCGCCGATGGCCCAGACGACGGACATCAGCAGCGAATGCGACCACGGGTAGGAGACGAAGTCGACGGGCGTGGCGTCGTTGGGCTCAAGGCGGACTTTTTCTGCGCCGGCCAGGACCAATACGATCCAGAGCATGTCGACGAACTGCGCGGCGATGAACAGGACGCCGAGCGAGATGCGACGCTCGGCCGCCTTTAGAGCGAACGCTGCGCCGTAGTGGCCGATGAGCATCCGATTCGTTGTATCGCATTCGAACGGCGGAGTCCAGCGGCACATAGAATGGGGGTTGTGACGAAGGCCGCGGTGTGCGCGATAGTGGTGCTGGCGTCGGCGCCGGCGCAGGATCTGCAACACGTGCGCATCGACCGCGTGGCGGCGGGGCTGACGTATGCGGAGGGGCCGGCGTGGTCGCGCGACGGGTTCCTGGTGTACAGCGATGTGCCGCGGAATCAGATCTGGCGGTGGCGGCCGGGTGAGAAACCGGAGGTGATGCGCGCGGATTCGGGCGGCGCGATGGGCAACGCGTACGACGCGCAGGGGCGTCTGTACACGTGTGAAACGCATGCTCGGCGCGTGGTGCGGACTGACAAGAACGGACGCGTTGAGGTGATCGCCGACAAGTGGGAGGGAAAGCGGCTGAATTCGCCGAACGATGTCGTCGTGCGTCGCGACGGGCATGTGTGGTTCACCGACCCGGCGTTCGGGCCGGCGAAGGAGCGTCGCGAGCTCGATTTCTATGGCGTGTTTCATGTGCCGCCGCATGGCTCGATGGAGGTGATCGCGAAGCCATCGGGCCGGCCCAACGGGATCGCGCTGTCGCCGGACGGGAAGACGCTGTATGTCGCCAATTCGGATGAGCGGAATGTGCGCGCTTTTGACATCGCCAGGAATGGCGTGGCCTCGAACGAGAGGGTGTTGATCAGCGGGATTGAGGGCGTGCCCGATGGTGTGAAGGTGGACGCGGCGGGGAATTTGTACGTCGCCGCGAAGAAGCTCTATGTGTACCGGCCCGATGGCACGCCTGTCGGCCCGGTGGAGTTCGATGAGACGCCGTCGAACTGCGCGTTCGGCGGGCCGGACGGCGACGTGCTGTTCGTGACGGCGCGGACGACCGTGTACATGGTGCGGTTCGGCGACCAGGGAGACGACAAGTGAGCGACGACCGCAGTTATCCAAGCCGGCCGTACCTTGGAATCGGCGCGATCATCTTCAAGGGCGATGCGGTGCTGCTGGTGGAGCGCGGGCATGAGCCGCTGAAGGGGTGGTGGTCCATTCCCGGCGGGATTCTGGAGACCGGCGAGCGTCTGGCCGACGGCGTGCGGCGCGAAGTGCTGGAGGAGACGGGGCTGGAGGTGGAGCCCGGACCCGTGTTCGAGGTTTTCGAGCGGATCATGCCGGATGCGGAGGGTCGGACGGAGTATCATTACGTGCTGCTCGATTACGTTTGCGTGGTGACTGGCGGGGTGCTGCGGGCCGCGAGCGATGTGAGCGGTGCGGCGTGGGTTCACGAGGAAGAGCTGACCGCGTATCGTATTACTGAGGGCACGCTCGCGGTGGTCGAGCGCGCATTCCGCGCGCGAAAGAACGAATCATGAACGGGACATCTCTTGATCTGCTGGAGTTTGAGGGGCTCCGGCAACTGCTCGGGCGGTTTGTGCAGAGTCCGCTGGGTCGCGCGGAGCTGGATCGCGTGGAGCCGTCGGCCGATCGCGCGGCGCTGGAGCGCACACTGGACGATGTGCGCGAGGCGCTGGAGTATGTGCGGTTGTCGATGGAGCCGCAGCAGGCGGCGCGTGGGGCGGCGATCCGGGTGCGCTTCGATTCGGTGCCCGATGTGGCGGCGGCGTCGCAACTGATCGCGGTTGAAGGTGCGGTGCTGGAGCCGCGGCAGATTCTGGAAATGACGCACTTGCTGGAGCGCTCGGCTGAGATTCGCGGCATTCTCCTGAGCGCGGTGGAGAAATTTCCGCTGTTGGGCGAGCGGGCGCGGAAACTGGTGGACTTGCGCGAGCTGTTGCGCGATCTGCGCGGGAAGATTCTGCCGGACGCGACGATTGCCGATGACGCCAGCGTGGCGCTGCGGCGGATTCGGCGGGACATCGAGAAACAGCGCAAGCAGATCCAGATTGTGCTGGAGCGGTTCGTGCGCGCGCATCGCGACGATGGGGTGTTGCAGGAAGATTTCGTCACCGTGCGCAACGATCGGCTGGTGGTGCCGGTGGCGTCGGGCCAGCAGCGGCATGTGCCGGGCGTGATGCACGGGGCCAGCAGCACTGGGCACACGCTGTTTATCGAGCCGCTGGACACGATCGACCTGAACAACGATGTGGTGCGTCTGACCGAGGACGAGCACCGCGAGATCCAGCGCATTCTGCGCGAGCTGACCGAGCTGTTGCGGCAGCACGCCGACGGAGTGCGCGAAACGGTGCGGGCGCTGGGCGAACTGGATCTCTTGTTCGCCAAGGCGAATTTCGCGGTAGATTTCGAGTGCACCATTCCGCGGTTCACGGAGGCATGGGGGCGGCGGCTGGTGTTGGAAGAGGCCCGGCATCCGCTGCTGGAGGATGTGCTGCGGCGCAGGAAGAAGCGGGTGATGCCGCTGTCGCTCGCGCTCGATGAGAAGCAGCGGACGCTGCTGATCAGCGGTCCGAACACGGGCGGCAAGACGGTTTCGATGAAGACGGTCGGTCTGCTGGCGCTGATGGCGCAGGCGGGGATGCCGGTGCCGGCGGCGCGCGCGGAGTTCCCGCTGTTCGACGATGTGCTGGCCGATATCGGCGATCAGCAGTCGATTCAGGAGAACCTGAGCACGTTTTCAGCGCACATTGAGCACATCAGGACGATGCTGGAGGGTGCGGGGCGTGAGTGCCTGGTGCTGCTGGATGAGCTGGGGCGCGCTACCGATCCCGAGGAGGGCGGGGCGCTGGGCGTGGCCATTGTGGAGCGGTTCCGCGGCGCCGGGGCATTCACGCTGGCGTCGACCCACCTGCTCGCGCTGAAGGTGTACGGCGCGAATACGGAGGGCGTGCTGAACGCCTCGATGGGTTTCGACGATGCGACACTGGAGCCCACTTATGTTCTACGCACGGGAGCGCCGGGGAAGTCGGCCGGGTTGGAGGTGGCGTCGCGTTTAGGGATGCCGGCGGAGTTAATTGACCGGGCGCGGGCGGCGATGACCCATCAGGAACGCGACATTTCGCGATTTCTGGGCGAGCTGCACGATCGGATTGACGGCGTGGCGGAGAAGGAGCGGGCGCTCGAGCGGGAGCGGGCGGCAGTGGCGGCTCGGGAGAAGGGGCTGGCCGAGGAATGGGCGAAGAAGCAGGCCGCGAAGCTGCGCGAGATGGAGCAGCGGTGCGATGCGGCGGTGGCGGCGTTCGAGAAACAGGCTCGGGAGACGATTGACGCGATCGCGAAGAGCGCCGAGAGCGGCGGCGGGTCGCGTAAGGCGGCCGAAAAGGCGATGCGCGAGGTGTCGCGGACGCGGCGGGAGTTTCGGGAGCAGGTGCAGACCGCGGTGGTGTCGCCCGCGGGTGGAGCTGCCAAACCGGCGGCGTCCCCCGCGCTGCGAATTGAAGAAGGCGCTCGAGTGCGGTTGAACGGCGTGCGCGAGCCGGCGCGGGTGCTGCGGCGGATCGGCGACGACCGCGTCGAGGTGCAGGCCGGCGTGATGAAGATGCAGGTGAGCATCGACGATGTCGAGGAAGTGCTGCCGGCGGCGGGCGGGGGCGGGTCGGCGCTGCCGGAGGGCGTGTCGTATCAGCCGTCGGGGCCTGCCTGGAACGTCACGTATCGCGAGATCAACGTCATCGGCAAGCGCGCCGAAGAGGCCGTCGACGAGGTGGACAAATTCCTGGACTCGGCGGCTCTCGCTTCGGTGGACCGCGTGCGCATCGTGCACGGCCACGGCATGGGGATTCTGCGTAAGGCGATCACGGAGCTGTTGGCCACGAACCCGCACGTCGCGGAGTTTTACGCAGCCCCGCCGTCCGAGGGCGGCACCGGGGCTACGGTCGTCGAGTTGAAATAGATCTCAGGCTCATACAGATAGACTCAGACGCCGCAGAAATTGCTTGACTGTTCTAATTAACTAGAACAATATAGCTACGTGGCGCGCTCTTTCGAGTTCGGGCTCGATCTGCACAGCGGGGTTCCTGTTTACCGGCAGATCATCGATCAGGTGCTGGGAGGGATCGCCGCTGGGTCCCTG
>Ga0335085_10004396_pt1 | contig 23456 bp, 18 predicted proteins | sample Lox_Sample_45_FD_206712 | JGI IMG/M metagenome (GOLD analysis project Ga0335085, IMG submission 206712) | Soil microbial communities from Loxahatchee National Wildlife Refuge, Florida, United States - Lox_Sample_4.5 | ecosystem: Environmental > Terrestrial > Soil > Wetlands | place: USA...
CGGAGCGACAGTGACCGGTACCTGGAACGCGCAGACGCAATGCCTGGGCGCCTTCATCCGCAATCGGCGTAAGCTGGCCCGCCTGTCCCTGCGTCAGCTTGCTGAGATGACGTCTCTCTCCGATCCCTACCTGAGCCAGCTCGAGCGGGGCCTGCACCTGCCATCGGTGCGCGTGCTCAAGCTGCTCTCCGAAGCGCTGAACGTGTCCGCCGAGACGCTGCTTGCCCAGGTGGGCCTGCTCGACTTGGCTTCCTCCGGGGATGGGGCCGCCGCAGCTGACAAGCCCCCAGCATCGTCGGTGGAGTCTGCCATCAGCGCCGACGACCGCCTGGCCGACCAGCAGAAGGCCGCGCTGATCGCCGTCTACCGCAGCATGCTCCGCTCCTAGGTCTCTCCGCAACATTATCTATTGCCGCGGCGAGCCCTCCGGCTCCCACTCCGCGCCGCCGTTCCTGAAGTTGCCGGCCCGTTCCTTTTCTTGCAATCGATCGAGATCACCGGGATGCCGGCCGCCAGGCACCGTCACCAGGTCATTGATATGGCCGAAAATGGCCCCTGGTAGCAGAGTTCTTACCAACGCGTACCCCAGTAGTGCGGCGGCCGGAAGCGGGTGCGGGGCATCGAGGTCGACCCGGATGCGTGGAAGTGCCGGGCAGGCCCGGACGTCCCCGGACCGGACACCGTATGAGCAGGCGCCGGCCCGGACCTGACGCCTGCGACCGCCCGGGAGCTAACGCCCGTACCTGCAGCGGCGGGAGCGATCCCCGGGCGGGCTGGCGACCGTCCCCCGCCGGTGGTCACGGGGATGATCTGCGTTAGCCCGTGGTATGCCGGCATGCCTAGCGCGACGAGTTCAAGGCAGTCGGCTGGGCACGGGCCTTACCGGAGGGAGCGCACGGCCGTGCGATCGGGGCGGTGCACCGCGCGGCCCTGCTGCCGCGCTGGCGTATCTGCGCCGGCGCCGTTGGCGGCGGCCAGCTCGCGGAATTCGGCCTTGAGCCGCCTGGCCTCGGCGGACAGCGGTGAGCTGGCGAGCTGGCGCAGTTCCCACCCGGCCAGCTTCGCGGTCGCGGCTGAGGCGGCAGCCCCGGCCAGCACGGGGGCTGCGGCGGTCACGGCGGCGATCCGGACGGTATAAACGGCGGCACGCGTGAGGGTGCTCATGATTTTTTTCTCCCGCAAGGTCTGGGCGGTCAAGGTCTGGGCGGTAGATGCACGCCTGCGACGGTGCCCTGCATGGGACAGTCCGTCAGGGTGAGCACGTGCGCGGCTCCGCTCAAATTAACTGGAATCGTCTTGCGCGGGCCATGGACGCGACAACCTCAAGGGGCGTTGCCGCGTCCATTTACCAGCCCTTACGCCAGAGAAAGCGAGGCAACCGGCAGCGGCTCCGCCATAGTGCTGTGATCAGTGCGGCTGAACCGCACAATAACCAGATCATCATCGTCCAGGTCCGTCAGCTGACTGGCCGGCGCGACAAATCTCATCGGCTTCTGGCCAGCCTGCTTTGCGTAAGCAGACTGCAAGCCGAAAACTATTTTGCCGCCGATCTCCGGGCCGAGCCCGGTTATCCGGCCGGCCTCAGCCAGTATCTCGGTCATTATTGATCTTCCCTCCTTGGTGACGGGCGTGGGAATAAATACCCCTCTCCAGGTCACGCAGCCGGGCCTGCACGATCCCTGACCGGCTCATCCAGGATTCTCCTGATCTGAGGTTCCCGCATTTTCACCGTAGCCCGGATCGGCGCAGTCTGCAAAGCGGCTGCAGTCCCGCCGGCCGCTCAAATTGCTTAAGCGCAGCGAGCGCGAAATCTTTTCGTAAATTGTAGCTATCTTTTAAGTTACGTCGCCGCTCCGCAGCTCAGCCAGCCGTTCACGAACCGGTCTATTTGCGGTCCGCACGGCCGCGCCTCCGGCGTTCCTGCAGCTCACGAGCCTGACAATCTACCCGCCCGCGGGGCCGTGCGCCTTTGCCCTGGCGTGCGGCAAAGCTGGTGTCAGCTGCGCCTCGACAGTTACCCGCCAGTCATCCTCACGCGCATATCGGGCCTTGGCTGGCCATATTTTGGCTGCACAACAGCGCTCAGCGCCGCCGTTTACCACTGCCACATGATGATCGGCATTCCAGCAGGTCAAACTGGCATGCCGGCCGGTGGCGGATACTCCCGCAAATTTCTACAGATCACAAGGTTGAGCAACGGCCAAAGTGCCCGACGGCGGGAGCAGCGCGCCCCGTCTGACAGCCAGCACTGGCTAGCCGCGCCCTTGCCACCGGTGCATCTGCTCAAGTTGTCAGCTCGTCCATCTGAGATGGTGATATTTGCCGGACGATGGTGATGGGCGGTCGTGAATCACGCAGCTCCTGAAGCGCATCCCGAATCTCACCCATCGTGAGCGTGCCCGGGAAGATCCGCACTGCCCGTCCGGTCCGGCCAGGCAGCTGCCTCGCCGGGCCTTTCTGCCGTCCGGGCGGCTCGCTGGGCGCCGCTCACCGACCCGAAACCAATCGGCAACATTTCGGGGAGTAGCCTGATGCCTGATGGCTCCTGGCGCGCACATCCGCAGCTAGCAAACGGTTATCGGCGCCGATATCGGTGGCGAAGGTTTCGAATGGCGGTCCAGGCGCTCGCTTATCGTAGGGCCGACGGGGCCACCGCATGACGGCCGGGCAGGGCAGCCGCGTGGCGGCGGAGAGGTGGAAGGGCGTGACCAGCACGGAGGACATGGCGAGCACCGGTGCGCGGGCGCCGCGGCGCCGGGCCACGCTGGCCGCCGTCGCCGCGGAGGCGGGCGTATCCCTGCCGACCGTCTCGAAGGTGGTGAACGGGCGCCCCGATGTGGCCCCGGAGACCCGGGCCCGGGTCGAGCGGCTGCTCGGCGAGTTCGACTACCACCGCCCCGGGGTGCATCGCGGGGTCCGCCGCGGCCGCCGTTCCGGGCTGGTCGACCTCATCTTCAACGGCCTGGACAGCCCGTGGGCGGTGGAGATCCTGCGCGGGGCGGAGGACTGGTGCGCCGCCCACGCGACCGGCGTGGCGGTCTCGGCCGTGCGGCACGGCAGCGCCCGCCCGGCGAGCTGGACGAGCGCACTGGCCAGTCACGATACCGAGGGCGTGATCCTGGTGACCTCCGAGCTGACCGCCCCGCAGCTGGAACAGCTCCGCGGCGAACGAATCCCGCTCGTGGTCGTGGATCCGGTGAACCTGCCCGACGCCGAGCTGCCGAGCGTGGGCACCACCAACTGGGCCGGCGGCCTGGCCGCCACCGATCACCTGGTCTCCCTCGGGCACCAGCGGATCGGCGCGGTCGCCGGCCCGCCGGACTACCTGTGCAGCCGCGCCCGGCTGGACGGCTACCGGTCCGCGCTCGACCGGGCCCGGGTGCCGTTCCGGCCGGAATTCACCCGGCACGGCGATTTCCAGCACGAGGGCGGTTTCCTGGGCGGCAGCGAGCTGCTCGACCTGCCCGAGCCGCCCACCGCCATCTTCGCCGGCAGCGATCAGCAGGCGCTCGGTGTCTACGAGGCGGCGCGGCGGCACGGGCGGCGCGTCCCGCAGGACCTCAGCATCGTCGGTTTCGACGACCTGCCGGTGGCACGGTGGATCTCCCCGCCGCTGACGACGGTCCGCCAGCCGCTGGCGGAAATGGGCCGGACGGCCGCGGCGATGCTGGGTGACCTGATCGAGGGCAAGCCGCTGCCCACCCGGCGGGTGGAACTGTCCACCGAGCTGATCGTGCGCGAATCAACCGGCCGCCCGGGCCGATGACCCCCATGCGCCAGCCGCACGGGACGGCGGGCCAGCGGGGCGGCACGGCGGGCCAGCGGGGCGGCACGGCGGGCCAGCGGGGCGGCACGGCGGGCCAGCGGGGCGGCACGGCGGGCCAGCGGGGCGGCACAGCGGGGGCAGCCGAGCCGATGGTGGCGGACTTCGGCCGGTGCTTCGCCGGGATCACCGACGGCGACACGGTGCTCGCGCTGGCCGATTCGTCCCGCCTGGATCACTGCGTCGTCCGGGACCGGCTCGCCGCCCTCGCGTCCGCCGCCCGCCCGCCAGCCGGCCTGAGGCCTACGATGGGACGGTCATGAAGGCCGGGCAGCTGACTGACGTCTGCACCTACCACGGCGAAGGCCCCATCTGGGATGCGCCCGCCGGCGTCCTGCGCTGGGTCGACATGCTGGAGGGCGACATCGTCACCCTGACCCCGGCCGGGGAGATTCACCGGCGGCACGTCGGCGCGATCGCGGCCGCGATGCGGACGCGGGCCGCCGGCGGCCTGGTGGTGGCGGTCGAGCACGGCTTCGTGCTCATCGACGGCGACGGGCGGATCGGCCCGGAACGGGCCGCGTTCACCGACCCCGGGTGCCGGATGAACGAGGGCGGGGTCGACCGGCAGGGCCGGTTCTTCTGCGGGTCGATGCCGTATGACCAGGCTGGCCCGCGCGGGGCGCTCTACCGGTTCGACCCCGGCGGCGACATCACCGTCGTCTTGTCCGGCGTGACGATCTCCAACGGCGTCGCGTGGAGCGCGGACGGCGAGCGGATGTACTACATCGACTCACCGACGCACCGGGTGGACGTGTTCGACTACGACCCCGCCGCCGGGATGCCGTCCGGGCGGCGGGCGCTGGCCCTCGTCGATCCCCGCCACGGGCAGCCGGACGGGATGGCCCTGGACGCCGAGGGCGGCCTGTGGGTCGCCATCTTCGGCGGTCAGGCGGTCCATCGCTACGCCCCGGACGGGAAACTGGACGCCGTGGTCGAGCTGCCCGCGAGCCAGGTCACCGCGTGCGCCTTCGGCGGCGAGCACCTGGACGAGCTGTACATCACCACGTCCCGGAAGAACCTCCCGCCCGGCACGGAGCCGCAGGCCGGCGCGGTGTTCCAGGTCACCCCCGGCGTCCGGGGCCTGCCCGCCGGCACCTTCGCCGGCTGACCCGGGCGTTCCCCTCAGCGGGATGGCGGGGCGATCGTCGCCCTGCCAGGGAAACGGGGCGAGGCCACCCCGTGCGATCAGCGCGGCCCTCCGGGCGGGGGAGTACCGGCTTGGTGTTGGTGCGGCGGCTGGTGCCGCTGGTGTTCGATGCTGAGGTGAGCCTGGTAACACCGCAGGTTCGTGGTGACAGCTCCCCAAGCGTCAATCGGGCAGGCAGGGGTGGACATCACCCGTGTGGGGTGAGGGTTTCCAGCGATTGTTCGCGCGGGCCGGCCTCGGCTTGCCCCGGCCAACTGGCGGCTGGCCGGCCAGATGCGGCCGCGCGCGGCGGTGCCCGCCGCGATCGGGATTGTCGACGTGGGTCCCGCGGGACATGTGTGCCGGGAGTCCGGATTACTCACCCGTGGTGGGTGACGACGGTTCGGCGCTGACCGGATGTGCTGGAAGCGGCCGGTGTGACCCGCCCCCGGTAGCGGCCGTCGAGGTCGTCTGGAAGGAACGAAGATGGCCCTGAACGAGTATGAGCCCAGCAGGGCGTTCCCCGGCACGATCGGCCGGACGACCGATGAGTCGAGCCCGGCCTGGCCCCGGCCGCTGCGCGCGGCGCCCGACGTGCCGAACGTGCTGTTCATCGTGCTGGATGACACCGGATTCGGGCAGCTCGGCTGTTATGGCAGCCCGATCGCCACGCCGAGCTTCGACGCGCTGGCCGCGGACGGCCTGCTGTATAACAACATGCACACCACGGCGCTGTGCTCGCCGTCGCGCTCGTGCATCATCACCGGCCGCAACCACCACGCGAACGCGACGGCGGCGATCAACGAGCTGGCGACCGGCTACCCCGGCTACAACGGCAGCATCCCGTTCGAGAACGGGTTCCTGTCCGAGATGCTCCAGCAGCACGGCTACAGCACCTACCTGGTCGGCAAGTACCACCTCATGCCGTCGGAGTTTGAGTCCGCGGCGGGCCCGTTCGACCGGTGGCCGCTGGGCCGCGGGTTCGAGCGGTTCTACGGGTTCCTCGGCGGGGACACCAGCCAGTGGTACCCGGACCTGATCTACGACAGCCACCCGGTCGAGCCGCCGCGCACTCCCGAGCAGGGTTACCACCTGACCGAGGATCTGGCGGACAAGGCGATCGAGTTCATCACCGACGCCAAGCAGGTCGCCCCGCACAAGCCGTTCTACCTGCATTTCTGCACGGGCGCGACGCACGCGCCGCATCACGTGGCGAAGGAGTGGGCCGACCGGTACGCCGGCCGGTTCGACGGCGGCTGGGACGCCTACCGCCAGCGGGTGTTCGCCCGGCAGCAGGAACTGGGCATCATGCCCGCCGACGCGGAGTTGTCCCGGCACGACCCGGACGTCCCGGACTGGGACTCCCTGCCGCCGGATGCGCGCCGGCTGGCCGCCCGGATGATGGAGGTGTACGCCGGGTTCCTGTCCCACACCGACCACCAGGTCGGACGCCTGATCGACTTCCTGAAGGAGACCGGCCAGTTCGACAACACGCTGATCATGGTGGTGTCGGACAACGGGGCCAGCGCCGAGGGCGGCCCTGCCGGGACCACCAACGAGCTGCAGTTCTTCAACAACGCCCCCGAGCCGCTGGAGGACAGCCTCCGGGCGATCGACGAGATCGGCGGCCCAACTACCTTCAACCACTATCCGTGGGGCTGGACCTGGGCGGGCAACACCCCGTTCCGGCGGTGGAAGCGGGAGACCTACCGGGGCGGCGCCTGCGATCCGTTCCTGGTGTGCTGGCCGCGGGGCATCACGGCGCGCGGCGAGGTCCGTACCCAGTACGCGCACGTCATCGACATGGTGCCCACCGTCCTGGATGCCCTGGGGATCGAGCCGCCCGCGGCGATCAGGGGCGTGACCCAGTCGCCGATTCACGGCGTCAGCTTCGCCCACACCTTCGGCGACCCGGACGCGCCGACCCGGCACCGGACCCAGTACTTCGAGATGTTCGGCCACCGCGCCATCGACCACGACGGCTGGCGGGCCGTCTGCCCCTGGCCCGGCCCCTCCTTCGCCGAGGCGGGCAAGCCCTTCGGCACCGCGATCTCGGCGGGGACGCTCACCGACCTGGACGCCCGCCACTGGGAGCTCTACCACGTCGCCGAGGACCCGGCCGAGAACCGTAACGTCGCCGATCAGCACCGGGACAAGCTCATTGAGATGATGGCGCAGTGGTACGTGGAGGCGGGCAAGTACAACGTCCTGCCGATCGACGGCAGCGCCTTCGAGCGCATGATGGCAGAGCGCCCCCAGGTAGCCGAGCCGCGGAACCAGTACGTCTACCGGCCGGGCACCCAGACGGTGCCGTTCTGGGTCGCCGCACGGACGCTGAACCGGCCGCACAGCATCACTGCTGATGCGGACATCCCGGCCGGCGGCGCGGAAGGCGTCCTGCTCTGCCAGGGCGCCGGCGTCGGCGGCTGGTCGTTCTACCTCAAGGACGGCAAGCTGCACTACGTCCACAACTACGTCCGGCGTGCCCTTTTCCAGGTGTCCTCGCCGGACGCGGTGCCCGAGGGCCGGCATGACCTGCGTTTCGAGTTCGAGCCGACCGGGAAACCCGACATCGCCGAGGGCAAGGGCGCGCCCGGCCGGGCGCAGCTCTACATCGACGGCGAGCTGGTCGCGCAGGCCGAGTTCCCGGTCACCACACCGGTCGCCTTCAACCCCGGCGGACTGACCTGCGGCGCCAACCCCGGCTCACCCGTCACCCCGGACTACCTGCCGCCGTTCCGGTTCACCGGCACCCTGCACACCGTGACCGTGGACCTGTCCGGTGACCTCATCACCGACACCGAGAGCGAGATGCGGCTCGCGATGCTGCGGCAGTAGCCGTCCCTGGCCGGCGCCGGGACAGCTCTTCATATTCGTCGAGGGGGTTTACATGAACGGCTCACCACCGGGCTCGGCCCAGCCCCCCGAGGAGAATGCTCCCGTGGCGGCAGACCTGGCCCATAGCCAGGCTGAGCGCGGCGCTTCCCAGGGCGGGCACGAGCGAACGGAGGCCCCTCGGCGGCGGCGCATCCGCCGAAGTATCGTCGGCCTGCTCGTCGCGCTTTCCTGCCTGCTGGTGCTGCTGTCCACCACGGTGGTGTGGGCGCACCGGACGCTGCTCAACACCCCCACGTTCGTCGGCACGGTCGGGCCCGTCTTCCAGACGCCGGGAGTGGACTCCGCCGTGGCGACGCGCGTCACCGACCAGCTATTTACCGAGCTCAACGTCCAGGCCCGGCTGCGTGATGCCCTGCCGCCCAAGGCCGGTGTCGCGGCCGTCCCGATCACCAATGCCACCAAGGGCTTCGTTGCCGGTGAGCTGACGAAGGTGCTGGCATCCCCCCAGTTCCAGGCCGTCTGGACCGGGGCGCTGACCGTCACGCACGAACAGCTGGTGGCGGTGCTGCGCGGCCAGAACACGCGGGCCCTGTCCACCTCTGGCGGCGAAATTGTCCTCAACACCGTCCCCGCCATCAACCAGGCCCTGGCGAAGGTGTCGGGCCTGGCCTCCAGCCTGACGGGCAAACAGGTGACGTTGCCCACCATCACCAGCGCCGAACCGCCGCAGCAGGCGGTGGACAAGCTGTCCAAGGCGCTGGGCGTGCAGCTGCCCAGCAACTTCGGCCAGATCACCCTGGTCAAATCGGACAAGCTCGCCACCGCCCAGCGGCTGGTGAAGGCCTTCGACCGGCTGACCCTCGTCCTGCCCCTGGTCACGATCGCCCTCCTCGCCCTCACCCTGTGGCTGTCGCTGAATCGCCGCCGGACCGTGCTCCAGCTGGCGGTGGGCGTGTCTTTGCTGATGATCGTGGAAAGGCGCGTCGTCATCCACGAGCAAGGCACGCTGGCGAGCTCTGCGCACAACCCCCAGGTCGCTCAGGGTCTTCTCGGCCAGCTGCTGAACGGCTTCTTCGTCCTCACCGCATGGGTCCTGGGCGTCGCTCTGGCCGTCCTGGTCATCACCGTGCTGATGGGACCGTACCGGTGGGCCGTGGCTGCCCGCTCGTCGGTGAAGCGGACGTGGCGCAGCATCTCGCAGGCAGGCAGCGGTGACCACCGGGGCGCGGTCGGCTGGCTGGCCTCTCATGCGGCCGGTTTCCAGCTGGGAGGGGCCGTCGTCGCCGGGATCCTGCTTCTGGTCGTGCCCGTGTCATGGCTCAGCTTCCTCATCATCGGCGTGCTGCTCGCCGCCTACGAGGTCTGCCTCCAGTGGATCAAGCCTCCGCCGGCCGATGAGATGCCCACCGCCGGCCCGGACGGCCCGGTGGGCTTCCCGCCTGGTCTCGGCAAAACCTCGTCCTGACGTTAAGACTGCCGCGCTGCCCGGTCGTGCATCTCCCCGCCGCGGGCGATCAGGTAAGCCACGACGCCGATGAGCGGGATGAACAGCACGAACAGGAACCACAGGGCCTTGGCCCCGCCGGACAGGTCACGACTGCGGAAAATGTCGATGAACACCGTGACCAGGACCCAGATCCAGAGCACGAACAGGAAGAACTCGAACATCGTCCAGAACACGTTCAGCAGGGGATAGGACCCCGCGGCGGCAGCGACTTGCATGGGATGTCTCCTCAGTCGAGGCGGTTGGCCAGCGATCCGACGATCATCGCAATGGCGTGTTCCGGGCGGCGCGGGCTGGCCCGATCAGCCAAGCACGCTCGCCGGGCCGGTGGCAGCGGCTCACCTGATGCGATGCTCCGCGGCCCGCGGCGAGGCGTCGTCACCTTCCTGAGGTGATTTCGCGCCCGCATCGGCGGCCCGGAAATACTCCGCGCGCTCTGCCACGGCTCGAACCCCGCAGTCCCGCCCGCAGCGGCCGAAGCCTCCGGGGCCCCGGCACGTGTCACGACTGCGGCAGACAGGGAAGCGATCGCCATCTGGGCAGGCCGGGTCCGCCGGTCATCTCGCGCGGGTGATGATGCAGACCCAGCCCGTCACGCATGCTCGCAGCAAGGGCGAACGGAAGCTGGCGGGAGGTGCGAACCTGATGCCATCACGAACATACGAGATCACCTTCGTGGGTCAGGCAGGTACCGTGCTGAGGGCGGAATTCGACGACTGTGAGGTCACCGTGGGCCCCGGCATCACGACGCTCCGTGCCGAGCTGCCAGATCAGGGCGCCCTGCACGGGCTCCTGCAGCGGATCACCAGCCTCGGGCTCGAACTGGTCGATGTGCGCGTCGCAGCGCTGCCGGCCCCGGAGTGAACAGGTATGGCACGGTGGCGGTCACCGGTAGCGCGGCACGGCCAGCCCCCGGTCAATCGCGGCCGCAGCAGATTGCGGTCCCATCCGGGCATCCTGCGCGAAGACCCGGTAGCCAGTCGCCTGCCGGGCGGGTCATTCTGGCTTGCGCGGCGCCTTCCGCTGCCGTCCGAGGTTGACCGCGCTGAGGATGACTCTGGCGCCGAAGCCGAGCAGGACGAGGTCGAGGAGCATCTGTGCGGTGACCATCAGCCGGGCGGTGTCGGTCTTGGCGGTGATGTCGCCGAACCCGACCGTGGAGAACACGGTGACGCTGAAGTACAAGGCGCCGGTGCGGGTCAGCGGCTGGCTGAAGTAGGCACTGTCCGCCCGTTCCATGAGGAAGTACGCCGCGGCGAACAACAGGATGTAGAGCGGCACCACGGCGGCCAGCGTATTGATCGCCCGCAGGCCGGGGTAGTCCGATTGGATGATCCCCCGTATCCGCCACGTGAGTATGGCGGCGAAGGCAGCCAGGCATAGGATCAGCAGCAGTACGGTGTGCGTATCCAGGGCGGTGTCCAGCGGCAGCACGTAGTACAGCACTACCAGCAGCGTGGTGGTCGCCATCGCGCGCAGCACGGTGCGCAGGATGAGTACGCGGCGCTGCCGGGGCGTCGTCTCCTGCAGGGTCGGCATCGGCTCCCTCCTCGCTCATTGTCCCGCGCTTGGTCCGTCGGCAGCCGGGACGGCCCGCTCAGCCGTGCTGGCCGGGGCGGCCGGGGGGCCGGCGGGGGCGGGTGCCGGTGCGGGCTGTGGCAGCCAGCGTGAGAGCCTGGCCGAGGCAACCCACGCGACCACAACGGCGACGATCACTATCGAGATCAGGTCGACAGCGTCGGCTTGCAGGAACAGCACGGCGAGCAGGACGGCGGTCAGCGGAAGCCCGCCCAGCATGACCACGGTCATCGCGCCGATCCCCATGCCGACGCCATCGATCAGCGGCAGGCCGGGCAGGTGGGACAGGGCGACCCCGGCGGCGGCGCCGATGAACATGCCGGGGAAGGTCGGGCCGCCGCGGAAGCCGCCCAGTGACACGCCGTAGGCCACGCCTTTGCAGATGATGAGCAGGACCAGGGCACCTACCGACCAGGTGGCGGCCTGCTGGATGAGGGCGGGCAGGGCGGACTGGCCGGAGTACAGCACCTGGCTGGCGCCCTTGCCGGTTACCTCGGCGAAGATGACGGCCAGCCCGCCGATGGCCAGCCCGGCCACCGGGGTCAGCAGCACCTTGCGGCGCTCGATGACCGGCTGCAGCAGCAGGGCCAGCCAGCGGATGGCGGTGCCCGCGGCCGCCGCCGCCAGGCCGATTCCCACCGCCCAGGCGAACTCGCCCCCGGTCGGGGTGGTAGCGGCGGGGATATCCGGCACGGCCAGGGAGAAGGTCCCGAACCCGGTCAGCTTGTCCAGGCCGGTGAAGATGAGCGCGCCGACCCCGGCGGCCAGCAGCCCGGGGGCCAGCACCAGGCTGGCCATGCCGCCGCCGACGCCCGCCGCCTCCAGCAGCAAGAACGCTCCCGCCAGGGGCGAGATCAGCAGGGTCGAGATGGCCGCGAAGCTTCCGGCCGCGCCGATCACCAGGATCGCCTGCTGCGGCGCGTCCTTTTTGACCAGATGCACGAGCAGCACGGCCACCCCGGCGCCCGTGAGGATCAGCGGCGCCTCTGGCCCCAGCACCGCGCCAAAGATGAGGGTGGCCAGCGCCGCGCAGATGATGCCGGGCAGGTCGCGCGCGGTGACGGTCCCGCCCGTCTTGAATCCCGCCGCCGGATGGTGGCCGCCGGTCCCGGGCAGGTAGTGCAGGGACAGGGCGACCAGCAGGCCGCACAGCGCCAGCATCGGCAACGGCCACCACGCCGGTACCCCGTGGAAGCCCAGTTCGCCCGGCAGGGTGGTGAAAAAATACTGCTGGCCCGCGGCGACCAGCTTCAAGAAGAAATAGGCGGCGACCGCCACCGGGACCCCGACGATGGCCCCGAACACCAGCAGGACCAGATACCCCCGGCTCATGAGCATCTGTGTCGGGCTCGCCGGGGCCGGCGCAGCCGGGGCGCCGGTCACGACCCGGCCACCAGTGCGGGAGCAGCCTTGCTCGAAGCCACGGTGTGCACGCTCATCGCCCTTCTCCTCCCGCTACTCCAGAACGCCGCGAGATCACATCGGTGCTGCATGAACAGCTGATAGCGGGCCACCAGGCGTCAGCTCAGGCGCACCAGGCCGCTGACCGCCAGGTAGGCGCCCAGGAGCACGGCAATGGTAGCCATAAGCTGCAGCGCGTGGCCCGCGAGCCAGTCCTGGGTGTGCTTGAGCAGCGCCTTGGTGGCCTCAGGCCTCAACTCCAGGAACACGAAGGGAATGATGATCAGCCCGAAGTCGATGATGACGAAGACGACGACCGCGATGATCTGCGTCGCGGTGGACGATTTGCCGGTGATCAGGTTGTGCAGTGCGGTGAGGTAGCTGGCGCCCGGAATGCCGACCAGCGCGCCGATCAGTATGGCGAGCCCGCCCAGCAGCAGGCACAGGAACATCGCCCGCGGCCGCCGGTTCTCGATCAGCAGCAGATCGATGGCCAGCAGCTTCGGGTTGAGTGCCGCGACCAGAGCCAGCGCGAAGAACTCGGCCGTCATCGCCAGTCAGCCGGCATTGCCCGGCGTCCGCTGCCGATGGCAATGACCAGGGGCCTTCATGTCTACCTCCCCCTCCCAGCGGCGCACTCCGCCGTGCACTGTCCAGACATTGCGCCACCGTGCCAGATCAACGTACGTCATCTGCCCCTCCGGTCAGCAAGGCCCGAGCGGTCGCAGGCCAGGCGCGGGCCCGCAGACCTGGGGACCGGCTGTGCGCTTCTGCACGCCCGGCACGGCAGCTCCCGCGCGGTCCGTACGTCCCAAGTGATCGCTACTGTCGCCGCGCGAGCGTCCCCGGGCATCCTCCGCCCAGGGTGATTACGGCAGTGCGGCGGCGCGGTGAACCCGGCGCTCACCGCCATGGCCAACGTGATCCGCGTCGGCGAGCACCTGCTCACCCGGATGGCATGAACGCGGCCTCGGCCGTGACCCCCGGCGAGGGTGCTCATTCCCCCGGCGAGGGTGCTCACTCCGGGCGGCCGCCCGCGGGGCCGCGGAGGACGACGATCGACCGGGGATCAACGGCCCGCTGGTCACCCGCGCGGAGCATGGGCGCGTCGCCGGTCTTCGCGGGATCGTAGCTGTCGATCTCGGTCTGCCAGGCCTGCCCGGTGCGGGTGGCGGGGAGGGTGAAGGTGAGTGGTTCCCACCAGGCGTTGACAAGGACCAGGAAGTCGTCGTCGAGCAGCGGGGTGCCGTCGGCGGCGCGGTCGGGGGCATCGGATCCGTTGAGGTAGATGGCGATGGCGCGGGCACCGGGGTCGGACCAGTCGGCGCCGGTCATGGTGGTCCCGGCGGGTGTGTACCAGCCCAGGTCTGCGGTGTCCGCGCCGGTGAGGAACCGCCGGCGGCGGAACGCCGGGTGGGCCTTGGTGAAGGCGATGAGCCGGCTCGTGTAGTCCAGCAGCTGGGAGTCGGCTCCTGCCCAGTCGAGCCAGGTGATCTCGTTGTCCTGGCAGTAGGCGTTGTTGTTGCCCTGCTGGGTGCGGCCCATCTCATCGCCGCCGAGCAGCATCGGGACGCCGAAGGACAGCAGCAAGGTGGCCAGCATCGCCCGGGACTGGCGCGCCCGCAGCGCCAGGATGGCGGGGTCGTCGGTAGGGCCTTCCGTGCCGCAGTCCCACGAGCGGTTGTCGCCGGTGCCGTCGCGGTTGGATTCGCCGTTGGCCTCGTTGTGCTTGTCGTTGTAGGAGACCAGGTCGCGGAGGGTGAAACCGTCGTGGACGGTGATCATGTTCACCGAGGCGGTGGGGCGGCGGTGGGCGCGGCCGTACAGGTCGGAGGATCCGGCGAACCGGGAGGCGAACTCGCCGATGCCGACCGGGTGGCTGCGCCAGAAGTCGCGCATGGTGTCGCGGTACTTGCCGTTCCACTCCCGCCACAGCGACGGGAAGCCGCCGATGTCGTAGCTGTCCATCTGGCCGACGTCCCACGGTTCGGCGATCAGCTTGGCGCGGGAGACGACAGGGTCCTGGGAGACCATGTCCAGGAACGCCGATCTCTTCTCGAACGCGCCCTCCTGGCGGGCCAGGGTGGGAGCGAGGTCGAACCGGAAGCCGTCGACCCGCATCTCGGTCAGCCAGTAGCGCAGCGAGTCCATGATCAGCTGCAGGGTCACCGGGTCGCCGACGTTGAGGGAGTTGCCGCAGCCGGTCGTGTCGATGTAACGGGACGGGTCGGCGGGGTCGAGCCGGTAATAGGCGGCGTTGTCCAGGCCCCGGAAGCACAGCGTGGGACCGTCCTGGCCTGCCTCGGCGGTGTGGTTGAACACCACGTCGAGCAGGACCTCCAGCCCGGCTCCGTGCAGGGCGTCGACCATGGCCTTGAACTCGGCGACCTGCCCGCCGGGGTGCCCGGCCCGGACCGCGGCGGAGTATCCCTGATGCGGTGCGAAGTACCCGATCGTGTTGTATCCCCAGTAGTTGGTCAGCCCGCGCGCCGGCAGGAACGCCTCGGGCACGCTCTCGTGCACCGGCAGCAGTTCGACGGCGGTCACGCCGAGGCCGGCCAGATGGCTGATGGCCGCCTCGTGCCCGAGCCCGGCGTAGGTCCCGCGCAGCTCGGGCGGGATGCCGGGGTGGCGCATCGTGAAGCCCTTGACGTGCACCTCGTAGATGATCGTGTCCGCGTACCGGCGCCAGGGCAGCGGCGGGCTGCTCCACTGGTAGGCGTCGTCGACCACCAAGCTGCGCGGCACGTGCCCCGCCGAATCCAGCGTGCTCGGCGCGTCCGGGCGGCCGGCCGCGTAACCGAGCACCTCGGGCCCGAACCGCACCGCGCCGTGCAGCGCGCGCGCATAGGGGTCGATCAGCAGCTTGGCCTGGTTGAACCGCAACCCCGAGCCCGGATCGTACCGGCCTGCCGCGCGGTACCCGTAGGCCTGCCCGGCGCCGGCCCCGGGCACGAAACCGTGCCAGACGCCCGCGTCATAATCGGTCAGCGGGATCTGGGTTTCCGCGCCGGTGCCGTCGAACAGGCACAGCGTCATCGCCTCAGCCTCGGCGGCGGTGACCGCGAAATTCGTGCCGCCGTCCCGGACGGTCGCGCCCAGCGGGAACTCAATCCCGGGCAGCTCGGGAACCGTCCGCGCATCCTGGGTGGCGGTCATGGCGTGGCCTCCGTGCCGATCCTCCTGACGACATCGAACAGGGAGGGGACCGCGCCGTGGCGGCGGCGGATCACGTCCGCGATCAGCCCGGTCCAGCCCGTCTGGTGCGCGGCGCCGAGCCCGGCGCCGTTATCGCCGTGGAAGTACTCGTTGAACACCAGGTTGTCTTTCCACGCCGGGTCGTGCTGCAGCCGGTCAACCCCCCCGAAGCACGGCCGCCGCCCGTCCGGGCCGACGGTGAAGATGGAGATCAGCCGGTCCTGAAGGTCCGCGGAGATCAGGTCGAGGGGGACCTTATGCCCCGAGCCGGCCGGGTACTCGATGGTCAGCTCGTCGCCGAAGAACCGGTAGTAGCGGTCCAGCGCGCTGATGAGCAGGTAGTTCAGCGGGAACCAGAGCGGGCCGCGCCAGTTGGAGTTCCCGCCGAACATGAAGACGGTGGACTCGGCGGGCTCGTAATCGACCGTGGCCTGGAACCCATCCACGTCCAGCACATAGGGCTGGTCGCGATGGTAGGCCGACAGCGCCCGCAGGCCGTACGGGGACAGGAACTCGCTCTCGTCGAACAGCTTGGCGAACAGCTTCTCCAGCCGGTCGGCGCCGACAACGGACAGCAGCAGCCGCTGCTCGCCGGGCTTGCCGCGCAGCTGGCCGGTTTCGGTGAGCTTGTCACGGTCGCCCAGGCCGTACTTGTCCAGGAAGCCGGCGAACTGCTTGCTGATGGTCAGCGCCCGGTCGAGCATCTGCTCATCGACAATGGCGGCGGTCAGCATGGGGATGACGCCGACCATCGACCGGTACTTGACCGGCACGGCGGTGCCGTCCGGGGTGAGCAGCCGGTCGTAGTACAGCCCGTCGGCGTCGTCCCATAGCCCCTGGCTGTCCATCGCCTCGCTGATCGCGGCGAAGTGCTCCAGGAACTTCAGCACCAGGTCCTGGGCGGGCCGCCGGCCGGACCGGTTCAAGACGACGGCGATGCCCCCCATCGCGATCGCGTAGAAGGACATCCAGCCGGTGGCGTCAGATTGCTCCAGGGTGCCGCCGACCGGCAGGTGGGAGCGGTCGATCGGGCCGATGTTGTCCAGCCCGAGGAAGCCGCCCTCGAACAGGTTGTTGCCTTCCTTGTCCTCCAGGTTGACCCACCAGTTGAAGTTGAGCAGCAGCTTGTCGAAGACCCGGCTCAGGAAATCGAAGTCGCGGCCGCCGTCGATGGCGAACACCTCCAGCGCGGCCCACGCCTGCACCGGCGGGTTCACGTCGCCGAAATCCCACTCATAGGCCGGCAGCGCCCCGTTCGGATGCTGGAACCATTCCCGGCACAGCAGGATCAGCTGGTACTTCGCGAACGCCGGGTCCACGTGGGCGAGGGTCACGCAGTGGAACGCCAGATCCCAGGCGGCGAACCACGGGTACTCCCACTTGTCCGGCATCGACATGATGTCGAAGGCATTGAAGTTGCGCCACCGTGCGTTACGGCCCCAGTGGCGGGAGCCAGGCGGGACCGGCTGGGTGGGGTCACCATCCAGCCAGCGGGCCACGTCGTAGTTGTACAGCTGCTTGCTCCACAGCATCCCGGCGAAGGCCTGCCGCATCACCATCGCCTCATCCGGGCTGGCCGCCTCGGGGGTCAGCTCGGCGTAGAACTCGTCCGCTTCGGCCTGCCGCTGCTTGACGACCTGGCCGAAACTGGCCCCGAGCGCCGTTGCCGCGGCCGCCCGCCTGCCGGGCGCAGCGCCTGCCGGGCGCAGCCGCAGCCGCACCTCGGCCGTGCCGCCCGGCTCGACCGTCAGCCGGTACCAGAACGCGCACTTGGTCCCCCGCTGATCGGGGTTGACCGTGGCCGCGCCGCTGATCACGTGATCGCCGATCCCGTCCTTGGGGTACGGCGTCTGCGACGCCACGCCGAACAGCCGCGCCGCGTTCGTCTCGTTCTCGCAGAACAACGGAACCGGGACCGTGCCATCCGGGCCCGCCCCCGCGAGCAGCTCCAGCGACCCCAGGAACGGGTGCGCCACCGTCACCGCCGAGCCGCCTGCCCCCGATATCTCCGGCTTGGGCGCGTCGGTGTCCCAGGACCAGGTGTTGCGGAACCACGCGCTCGGCAGCACATGCAGCGTGTCGGTTTCCGGGCCGGCGTTGGTCACCCGGACCGTCATCAGCAAGTCCGTCGGGTCCGCCTTGGCGTAATCCACCTCGGTGATCCAGTAGCGATCATCGTCGAACACCCCGGTGTCGAGCAGTTCATACTCCGGGTCGAGCTTCCCGCGCCTGCTGTTTTCCGCCCGCAGGTCCTCATACGGGAACGCCGCCTGCGGATAGTGGTACCGCCACCGGTTCCAGGAATGGCTGGGCGTGGCGTCCAGGTACCACCAGTACTCCTTCACGTCCTCGCCGTGGTTCGCCTCGGCGCCCGTCAGCCCGAAGGCCCGCTCCTTCAGGATCGGATCCCGCCCGTTCCACAACGCCAGCCCCAGGCACAGCCGCTGCTCCACATCGCAGAACCCGGCCAGGCCGTCCTCACCCCACCGGTAAGCGCGGGACCGCGCATGGTCGTGCGGCAGGGAATTCCAGGCCTCACCGTCCGCGCTGTAGTCTTCCCGGACCGTCCCCCACTGCCGCTCACTCACATACGGCCCCCACAGGTACCAGTCGCTGGCCTGCCGCAGCCCATCTTCGAGATGCCCGAACCCGTTGACCCGCTCCCGCTCAGCACCCACCGCTGACCTCCTCGCCTCGATGCGACATCCGTTTGCTGTGCCGACCTCGTGACCAGCGCCGATCGTGGCGTGAACCTTCACCGCCGGCGTACCACCTTCTTTATACGCCCGGACAAGGTTCGCTCATCACCTTGTAAGGGTGATCATTCCTGCCGCGCCCTCCGTCACCTCAGTTGAGGAAGTGCGCGCATTAGCTGGATGAGGTATTTGCGCTTCCTGAGGTCCAATGTCGTTCCTTGCATATGAACGTCTGGCGAAATTTACATCCACCGCCAGATGAATTCTCCCCGGGATCGGGAAAATCATGCGGCCACAATGCAGGGCCCTTTATGCGTGTCGGGCACGTGATCAATTTCGGAATCCGGCGCGGCACCGGTCCGGCTCGGGCTCACCCGCCGCGGGTGAGGACGAGACGCTACCGGGGGGATGTTATGGAGCGGGCGCATTCCCATCCAGGCGGTGCTGGCCGCCGTCGAGCCGACGCCGGGGGACCAGATTCGCTGGTCACCTCGCAAGGGTGATGACGCAGACCAGGCCAGCACGCATGCTCGCGGCAGATGTAAACGGAGCTGGCCGCGAGGCGTCAACTGGCGCGATCACGTACGGCTTCGGGCGGGAGCTGGTTGATGTGCGTGTCGTGGCACCGCGGCCGGCGGAATGACCCGTCCCGCCATACCCCCTCCAGAAAGGAAATTTTCATGTCGAACAAGTCCATAGTCCTGGCGATCTTCAAAGACGAGGGATCTGCCGACGCGGCGGCCGCCGCCCTGAAGGACTCGGGGGTGGCGAAGGGAGATGCGATCGGCGTCCTGGTCCTGGACGAGAAGGGCGAGCTCAAGGCGGACAAGGTAGGCAAGCGCAGCTGGGGCAAGGGCGCCGGCATCGGTGCCATTGTGGCGCTGTGCACCCCGGTCGGGCTCGCCGCCGGCCTGATCGGCGGCGGGCTGCTCGGCGCTCTTCACCACAAGAATCTGGGGCTCGACGAGGCCGGCCGCGACCGGATCGGCAGCGAGCTGCAAGGCGGCAAGGCGGCTGTCGGCGTGCTGGCTCCTGTTTCCGAAGCCGATTTCGTGGCCGGCAAGCTCGCCGAACTGGGCGGTACCCCGGAGACTCATCCTGTCTCCGACGAGGCTGCCGAGGAAGCCCAGACGGCCGCCACCGCAGATGGGTCCTAGGCGGCTACAGGCAGCCAGGGAACCCAGCCGTCGATGGCTCGCCGTCGGCAAGGGCGGCGACGAAGGCGTTTGAGCAGAACGGGGAGCAGATCTCGTCACCGGCGGCGACAGCTTAGCGAACGTGGCGAACCGCTGGGGTGGTTGCTGCGCAGTGACGGCGGGTGTTATGAATGACCTACTGCGTGGCTGCGTATCGGCTCAGAGGGCTTAGACGCTGCCTCTTGCCGGGGATGCCTGATAGTCGTCCGCGATGCGCAACGTTCCGGTTGAGCCGACGGTGAGGCGGAAGTGGGGACCTCTCATGGCACGGCACCCATCTGTGAACAGTAAGTGAAGAGCAAGCCGCACCGGGTTGCACGGTTCGCGCTGGCGAAATTCCGCCCGACGACGCTGCCCGGCACGCTTGTCGAAAGGCCCGCACTGCACGAACAGCTGATGGCCGGGGCCGGTAAGCGGCTGACAGTTGTCGTGGGATCGGCAGGCACGGGCAAGAGCGTGCTCCTGTCGAGCTGGGCGGCGGCGCGGCAGCAGGGTGTGACGTCGTGGCTGTCGTGCGATGAGGCTGATGCGAGCCCGGTCCGGTTCTGGACGGGCTTCATCGAGGCGCCCCGGCGTGTGGTGCCGGGGTTCGGCGCCGATGCTGGTGAGCTGCTGGGGATGGACGGCGTGATGTCCGCGGATGTCACCGCGTCGATCTTGAACGACGCCGCGAGGCTGCCCGCCGGGACGGCGATCGTCGTGGACGATTTCCACGCGGCGGCGGCCGCGGTGGCCAGGGACATGACCGCCCTGGTCGAGCGCTGGCCGTCCAGCACCGCCCAGCTGGTGCTGGCCAGCCGGGCTGACCCGCCGGTGCGGCTGCACCGGCTGCGCATGGCGGGTGAGCTGTGCGAGCTGCGGGATCGTGACCTGTCTCTCTCCCTCGCCGAGGCCGGCGCGCTGCTGGCGAACTTCGGCGTGCAGGTCACCGCCGATGAGCTTGCGCTGCTGCTCCGGGGAAGCGAGGGGTGGGTCGCGGCCCTGCAGATGGCCGCGCTGACCCTTCGGGGTACCAGGGACCCGGTTCAGGCGGCCCGCGCGCTGGATGTCCGCGGCCACGCGATCGCCGAGTACTTCATCGCCGAGGTCCTCCAGCAGCAGCCCGCCGAGGTGGCCCGGTTCATGCTCGACACCTCGGTGCTGGACGAACTGACGGCGGGGGCCTGCGCCGCCGTCACCGGGAGCCGGGACGCGGCGGTCCTGCTGCGCGGCATCAACGCGGCCAACTTGTTCCTCGTCGCGCTCGATGACGAACAGACCAGCTACCGATACCATCATCTGGTGCGCCAGGTACTGCGCGCCGAACTGCATGCCACCGACCGGACGAGGGAACTGGCGCTGCAGGTCCGGGCCGCCGAATGGTTCACATCCGCGGGCGACACGCAGCGGGCTGCCCGCCATTTCCTGGCGGCGCAGCAGGCCGACCGGGCACTGGCGCTGCTGCACGACCGGGTCATGGCCGATTTCCTGCACGACCCGGCATTGCCGGCGCCGCTCGACCTGAGCATGGTCGACCCCGTGCTGCTGGCGCGTGCTCCCGACCGGCTGCTGGCCCTCGCCGCGGACCTGCTGCTGCAGGGTGACTGGGCCCGCGGCGGGCAGTACCTGGACCTGCTCGACCGCATCCAGCCGCCGATCCCGGCCGACTCGCGGCTGGGAGCGCGGCTCGCGGTGATGCGAGCAGCTCGCTACGGCCTTATCGGCGATGCGGACCAGGCGGTGCGCGAGGCTCTCGCCGCGCGACGCAACGCGGCGGGAGCCAGGCTCGACGACGACGACGACTGGATTGCCGCCCTGCTGGCCGTCCTGCTGCGTGCTTACACGTACCTGGACGACTTCGAGGCGGTTGACCGCGAAGCCGCCGCAGCCCTGGCGAAGCCCGCCCTCCCCGAGCCGTTCAAGCTGGTGCTGGTCCGCGGGGCGCAGGCGTTCGCGTGGTTCACGGCCGGCCGGCTCGCCGACGCCGCCGATGCCGCCCGGGCCGCCGAGGCGGACGCGAGGCGGCTGGGTTTCGAACAGCACCCCTGGGCCGTGGATCACCTACGGGCCCTGGCAGGCGCCGCGCTCGAGCAGCGGGACCTGGACGCCGCGGAGTCCCTGACCGAGCGTGCGCTGTCGATCTCCGAGCGCGGACGGCCCGTCTTTGAGTTTCACGTGCTGCTCGACCGGGCCGAGATCTGGGCCGCCCGCGGCCAGGTCCGCCAGGCGCTGGCGACCATCGAGGGCGCGCGCGCCGTCCTGCCCGCCAGACGGTCACTGCTCCGAACGCGGGCGGATGAGCTGGAGGCACTGCTGCGGCTTTCGCTCGGCGACCTGCGCTCACCCGCCGAGCTGGCTGGCCGGCTGCCCGCGGCCCGGCGCGGCCTGCTGCTGGCCAGGGCCGCGCTCGCCGCCGGTGACCACCAGGCCGCGCTGGCCCACCTCAAAGAGCTGCCGGGAGACCTGTCGCCGCGCACCGGGCTGATACGCCAGCTCCTGCTGGCCGCCGCCGCCATCGAGCGCGGCGACCCTGCGGCTGGTGGCATCCTGGGCGGTGTTCTTGGCACGGCCCGCCGCGAAGGCTACCTCCACACGGTCGTCACCACCGCACCCCAGGTGACCCGTTATCTGGTCGAGAATGCGCCGCACGCGGGACCGGAGCCGGCCCTGGTGCAGCTCATCGGCGCGGCCCTGCAGGTACGCACCACCCAGCCGGCCACCGCACGATCTGGTGCCGGGCCGATCGAGCCGCTGACCGCAGCCGAGCTGCGGGTCCTGAAGCTGCTGCCGACCACCAGCTACCTGCAGATGGCAGCCACCCTCTATGTCTCGCACAACACGGTGAAGACCCACCTCCGGGCGATCTACCTCAAGCTGGGGGTATCGTCACGCTCGCAGGCGATTGAGCGAGCCGTTGACCTCCGGCTGCTCTGAGACCCCGCTGCGTGGCCGCCGCCGGACCGCCCGAGGAGCCGGGCGGCAGCGGGTGGCTCAACCATCAGCGCACGCCTTCGGCCTCAGGGAATCGTGCATCGTCAGCCCGTCTTGTCATCTGCCGGCTTGTCACTCGCGGCTATACGTTGTCGTGATGGGTTGTCATCGGCTGACCGGCTGGCGGCGCGTGCTGCCACCGCTGCGCCACTCCTGGCGAGGCGCCGCCACGGTGGTACACCTTCGATCTCGATCTGGAGGGAGAAGCTGAGAAAGGTCCGGATCAAGACGATCAGCCCCAGCGCGGCCACGTTGGCGAGCGTGGGCGCCACGGCGACGGTCCGGATCAGGTCCGCCGCGACCAGGACCTCCAACGCGAGCAGCAAGACCCCCCCGAAGGACTCGCGCAGCACCGCGTAACCACGCCGCCCGTCGCCTGATCGCCGCCAGGCGCGGACGGAAAGCGCGACCGCCCAGACAAACCCAAGGGAGAGAACCACCGCCGCCATCGCCTCGAACGCCTCCGACGTCCAGGTCATCACCTCGGTGAATGTCACGGCCTGGCCATGCTACTGACGCGAATCACCCGTCCCTGGAACTCCATTGCTCCGCCTGCCGTGATGACCTGTCCCGCAGCTACGATCAGCGTCACATCGCCGTCCGTGAGCCTGCCTCACCCGGCGGGGATGACCGTGTGGGCTCCGCCCAAATCCCATCCACCGCACGCTCGCGATCAGCATAAGGTGACCTTTATAGGTGGTATTACTACCTATAAAGGCTCAGTGTTGCCAGACGGCAGGAGAGCAGGCGACATGGTCACGGCCAGCCACCTCCTCGGCGGCCAGGTGGGCTCGACGGCGCCGGTGTTCCTGGCGTTCCTTGCCGTCCACGTGATCAGCGGCCTGACCGCGGTGGTGACTGGGGCGCCGCCGCGCTGGCGCGTAAGGGCAGCCCCCGGCATACGCGGGCGGGCCGGCCTGAATGGCAAGCGTTGGATCGGCAGTCATCCGGCTCCCGGCATGAGGTGCCATGGTGCCTTGACGGTGGGTGAGGTATATGGCCCCGGACTCAGCTTGTTATTTAACCTCTGCTGTCACGCTCGTCATGTTTTGTCGCCGTTGTCCGGCGTGTTGGCGTGACAGCGGGCGGCCACCGCGACACCGTCGGTTCCTGTCTGGGGAAA
>Ga0335085_10004397_pt1 | contig 23455 bp, 20 predicted proteins | sample Lox_Sample_45_FD_206712 | JGI IMG/M metagenome (GOLD analysis project Ga0335085, IMG submission 206712) | Soil microbial communities from Loxahatchee National Wildlife Refuge, Florida, United States - Lox_Sample_4.5 | ecosystem: Environmental > Terrestrial > Soil > Wetlands | place: USA...
CCTCATCGGGGCACTGGGTGAACAGCTCTTCGAACTGGTCGACCACCAGCAGCAGCCGGCGCTGCCGTAGTTGATCTCGCTGTGCTAAGCCGCCATCCGGTTCCTCAGCCTGCCTGGATGCGGGGTGCCCCTGGGCGGCTTGCCGGGCGGTGAGCGCGAACCCGTCCGGATCGGCCGCCAGGCCTCGCCGCACCGCCGCCGCGTCCGCCCCCGCCAGCGGCGCCACCCGCAGCGCCAGCTCATCCAGCGGCGCCCTGGCCGGGGTGAACAACACGCACGGCCACGACGCCGCTCCCGGCGTGGCCGCCAGCCCATCCGCCCGGATCCGCGGCAGCACCCCCGCCCGCAGCAACGACGACTTCCCCGCGCCCGACGCCCCGGACACCACCAGCAGGCCCACCCCCGCCAGCAGCCGCGACATCCGGTCCAGCACCTCGCCGGCGGCCGCTTCCCGGCCGAAGAACCACCCCGCGTCCTGCTCCTCGAACACGCTCAGCCCGCGGTACGGGAAACCGGTCACCGCTCCCGGCCGCGGCCCCGCGCCCTCGGCGGCCGCCAGGACCTGCGCGGCCGGGACGTTGCCGCGAGCCGCCGCCACGAACAGTTCTGCCGTCGGCCCGGTCAGGCCCAGCGCACCGGCCAGCAATACCGCGGTGTCCTTGTGCGCGGTGCGGTTGATGCCCCGCTCCAAGTTGCTGACCGACCGCGGCGACACCCCGGCCGCCGCCGCCAGCTCCTCCTGAGTCAGCTTCGCCTCGGCCCGCAGCTGCCGGAGCAGCCCGGCAAAAGAAAACGCAGGCCGCTCGGTCATCCCAGTGCCCCCACACAACCTGTCCGCCACGGCTACCGGCACCGGGCGGAACCAGTCCTGCCCAACAGTACGCGGGCCCGGCCACTCCCGCCATGTCCCGCCGCCACACGTCAGCCTCCTTCTGCGGTTTCCGTGGCACCGCGACGAGGCCCTACCGGAGCCGGCTGCAGAAAGCGCAGAAACAGTCCGCCCGGGCCCGCGCCGACGCCGCGCAGCCATCACCGGAACGCAGGGCCTGCGGATTCTTGTGGGCAATCTTGTGGGCTGTCTTGTGGGCGGTCATGCGTGGTGAACACCTCCGCCGCCCGCGACAGTGAGGCTAGCCGCGATCCCAGCCCCGCTGAGCTCATCAGCTTCCGATATCAGGCAGGCAGTCCAGCCAAGCCACCCAAGGAGACCACAATGCACCGGAATCCTCCCACACCAGATAATGAACGCCCAGGTCACCTGCCCGCACCGGGTACGGCGGCCACGGCGAGCTCCGCCCCCGGCTCGGCTGATCTCGTCCACAGCCGGCAGCTGGAGAAGTCGGTCTCCTGGTCCGGCCGCGAACGGCTCCGGTACCTGTGGTACCGGCTCCGCCTGACGGTAGCGGAGATGAACTACGCCACCCGGCGAATGGTCGAACTGCAGGCACCCTGGATCTCCGACGACCACCCCAGCCACTGACGCGGTTCCCGGACCCGGGCGGCGGATCAGCCAGTCGCCGGATCCAGGGCCCACCTCCCGGCACTACGGCGACGCCGAGGCCCTGCCGCAGGCTGGGCCGACGGCAGGCCCACACAGCAGCGGGACAGGAAGGGCGTCCCCGGCGGCCAGGACAGCGTCGTTGACCTCTTCCAAGGACCCGGCGGCGCCGGGCCCGGTCAGGGCCGGGCCCGGTCAGGACAGGGCGGGGCGGGCCGCCGCCAGCTGGGACGCCAGTACCGACCGGGCGGTGACCAGGGACGGCCCGTACCAGGTCAGGCTGCGGCCCTCCACCAGCGCGACCCGCTGACCGGGGAACACCTCCGGCCCGTCACCCGCGCTGAACGGATACGGCTCGTCGGGCAGCACGATCAGCTCAGGCCGGCGCGCGGCGACATCGTCCAGGTCAACGTGCGGATACCGGCCAGCGTCAGCGCCGTAGACGTTTGCCAGCCCGAGCCGGGCGGCGACGTCGCCGGTGAAGGTCGCCGATCCCACGACCATCCATGGATCCCGCCAGACGGGAATGACCGCGCGCGTCCGGGCGCCGGGCCCGGGCTGGTTCCATTCCTGTTCGGCGGCGCCGAGCCACTCCGGCGCCGGCCAGCCCAGGGCAGTGAACATCCGCCGCAGCGAGGCCACCGCCTGATCGACGGTCTGGATGACCGTGACCCATACCGGCACCCCGGCCGCCCGGAGGCGCTCGACGTCGATGCGCCGGTTCTCTTCCTGGTTGGCCAGCACGACGCCGGGCCTCAGCGCCGTGACGGCGGCCAGGTTGGGATTCTTGGTGCCGCGCACCCGCGGCACGTCCAGGTCCGCGGGGTGGGTGCACCAGTCGGTCGCGCCGGCCAGCGCCTCCCGCCGGGTCGCGGCCACCGACTCGGTCAGCGACGGCACCAGGGACACGACCCGCCGCACCGGCCGCGCCAGCGGAACCGGATAGCCGAGATCATCACGCATTATGTCTATCGTCCCTCTCCCCGCCACACGGTCCTGGGCAGCCCCTGTCCCCCAGGGAACTTTAGGCCTGACCCACTAAAGGCTCGGCGTCACCAACCGCACCGAGGCCGTCGCCCGGGCACGGGAACTGGACCTGATCGCCGAGCGGCGCGCCGTGGCCAATCCCCGCGGCACTTTCGTGCCACCGGCCTGCGCGGAAGATTCCACCTGGCATGTCCACTATCGGGTGACGCCCGCCGCGTCATCACCTCCTACCGTCCTGGTATGACCCGCGCATCGCGGGGCGGCCTGGAAGGGCCGAGTTCGGTGGCTAATGGTCAGGATGCCCCCGGACCCTGCGCCAAGAAGCTGAGGAGAATGTGATGTCCGCGACGCAATCGGATGCTACGCGCCCGGCCCGGGCTGGCGGCGCGTCCGCCGACGGCCACCCTAAGCTCGGCCTGGCCCTGGTCGTCATCGCCACCGCACAGCTGATGGTGGTGCTTGACTCCACGATCGTGAACGTCGCCCTGCCCGACATCCAGAAGGCGCTCGGCTTCTCCGGCACCGGCCTGGAATGGGTGGTCAACGCCTACGCGCTGACCTTCGGCGGCCTGCTGCTGCTCGGCGGCCGCGCCGGCGACATCCTGGGCCGGCGCCGCGTCTTCATCGCCGGGATCATCCTGTTCTCGCTGGCTTCGCTGCTGGGCGGTTTCGCGACCACACAGGCGTGGCTGCTGACCGCCCGTGCGATACAGGGTGTCGGCGGCGCCATCATCGCCCCGACCGCGCTGTCGCTGATCACCACCACCTTCCCGGAGGGCCCGCCGCGTAACCGGGCGATGGGCGTCTACGCCGCGATGAGCATCGGCGGCGCCGCGGTCGGCCTGATGGCCGGCGGACTGCTGACCACCTACCTGTCCTGGCGCTGGGTGCTGTTCGTCAACGTGCCGATCGGCGCCGTGGTCGCCCTGCTGGCATCGCGGGCGCTGAGTGAGTCGCCGCGCCGCCGCGGCTGGTTCGACCTGCCTGGCGCGATCACCAGCACGCTCGGCCTGGCGGCCCTGGTCTACGGTCTGACCAGCGCGGCAACCAGCGCCAACGGCGTCTCGCACTGGGGCGACACCAAGGTCATCGTGTCACTGACCGCCGCGGTGGTGCTGCTGGTCACCTTCGTCGTGATCGAAGCCCGCAGCGAGCACGCGCTGATGCCGCTGCGGATCTTCCGCAACCGCGACCGGTCCGCCGCCAACCTGATCATGCTGTGCCTCGGCACCGCGATGTTCGGGATGTTCTTCTTCCTGACCATCTTCGTGCAGACCGTATGGGGATACAGCGCGCTCAGGACCGGGATCGCCTACCTGCCGATGATCGCGGCCATCATGGTGATGGCCGGGGTCAGCGCCCAGCTGGTGCCCCGGATCGGCGCCCGGCCGCTGCTGCTGGCCGGCGCGCCGATCAGCGCTGGTGGCATGTTCTGGCTGTCGCGCATCAGCGAGCACAGCACCTACACCGGCGGGCTGCTCGGCCCGACGCTGGTCACCGCGGCCGGCCTGGGCATGCTGTTCATGCCGCTGACTCTGGTGGCACTGGCCCGGGTCAGTGACCGGGACGCGGGCCTGGCGTCCAGCCTGCCCAATGTCGGCCAGCAGGTGGGCGGCTCGATCGGGCTAGCCCTGCTCGGAACGGTGGCCTGGACCGTGGTCGCCAACACCGCGAGGAGCTCCGCGGCGTCCGCCGTGGCGGCGGCCAAGGCCGGCCATCCGATGCACGGGACCGCCGCGCAGGTCAAGGCGGCGATCCTGGACCACGCGCTGGCGACCGGGTTCTCCCGCGGGTTCGAGGTGTCGGCCGGGATCATGCTGCTGGCCCTCATCGTGACGATCGTGGCGATCCGCGTCACCCGCGAGGACCTCGCCGGCGTCGCCGCGGCCGTGCCCGGGCAGCAGGCCAGCGCTGAGCCGGCGATGGAGCCGGCCAATTCATAGCGGTCGCGCTGGAGCCGCATCTAGTGAGGCGGCTAGCAGCGCATCCACCCCCGGCCAGGACACCCTGCAACAGAGGGAATGAGATGAACACCGCCAAGTCCACCGAGAAGACCACCACCATCAACACCGCCGGGATGACCACCGGTCCGGCACCGCCGGATCCGGGGCCGCCAGGCCGGTGGTAGCGGTGCGCACCTGCCGGTCAGCCAGCCGGTAGTCGCGGCCCTTCGTCTGGAGTGTGAATCTGCCGGGGCCCCAGGCCGTCCGGGCTCGCTTTGCGGGCCGGGCGGAGCAGGACGAACCCGGCTAGGTGATCAGGCCAAGCTGGCGTGCCCGGGTGACGGCTTCGGTGCGGTTGACCGCCCCCAGCTTGCCCAGCAGGTGGCTGACGTGTTTCTTGACCGTGTCGAGGGTGACTACCAGCTCGGCGGCGATGCGCGGGTTCGGCGCGCCCGCGGCCAGCAGCCGCAGCACGTCGAGCTCGCGGGCGGTCAGCTGCTCGGCCAGGCCCGGCACAGCCGCGGTGGCACCGCGCCCGGCGCGCGCCGGGGGCCGTTCGCCGAACGCTCCAAGCAGCCGGGCCAGGCAGTCCAGCGGGACGCCGCAGGCGGCGGCATGGTCTGCCTTCTGGGCCGCGACCAGGCGGGTAAGCAGCGCGTGCATCGGCGGGCCCTCGTCGGCGAACACCCGGACATAGCCCTGCGGGCAGGCCAGGGTGAGCGCTGCGGCCAGGGTGTCCACCGCGGCGTTGTCGTCACCTGCGGCTGCAAGCGCGAGCGCCTGCAGCGCCTGGATCTCGATGACGCTGCCGGTGCGGCCGTGGGCGGTGGCCGCCGCGCGCAGCCGCTCCAGCAGCGCAAGGGCCGGGCCGGGCTGGTTCTGGGCGAGCTGCACGCGTGCCAGCACGAGATACTCGGGCTCACGGGGGTAGTCCGGCTCGTCGCCGACGCCGAGGTCGCGTTCTTGTGTCCAGCGGGCGGCGGCGGCGATGTCGCCGTGGGCCAGCAGCAGCCGGGCCCGCTGCGCCGGGACGGGGTTGAGCAGGCCGGGAACGGCCGGGCCAAGCGCGGCCTGCTCGGCTTCGCCGATCGCCTCCAGGGCGCCGGCCGCGTCCCCCTGGGCCTGCCGGATCCACGCCAGCGTCGCCAGACCAGTGGCCAGCGGCGGCGTGGAGACGAACTGGCGGCACAGCGGCATCAGGAACAGGCCGGCCCGCTCCACCTGGTCCAGCATCGCCTGGCCACCGGCGCGGCCGGTGACCGCGTCGCACAGCCCGCCGGACAGCCGCTCCAGCACCGAGGTCTCCAGCAGGAACACACGCAGCGGATCGGGCTGCCGCTCCAGCACCTCCTCAGTCAGGTAATCGAGAACATAGCGGTGGGTGCCGCTGAACGCCGCCACGAACCCGGACGGATCCGCCTGCCCCCGCAGCGACAGGCCGGCAAGCTGCAGCCCGGCCGCCCACCCCTCGGTGCGGGCTGCCAAGGCCGTCACCTCAGCGGCGGGCAGGTCAGCACCGGTCGCCCCGCACAGCAGCGCCGCCGCCTCCTCCGCGGTGAACCGCAGCTCGCCGGCGCGAAGCTCCGCGAGCTGCCCGCCGGCCCGCAGCCGCGCCACCGGCAGCGGCGGGTCGGACCGGCTGGCCAGCACCAGATACAGGCACGGCGGCAGGTGCTCCAGCAGAAAGGCCAGCGAGGTGTGCACCTGCGTGGCGTCGATCAGGTGGTAGTCATCGAGAACCAGCACCGCCTCACCGGATTGGCTGGTGAGCTCGTTGACCAGAGCGGTCAGCAACCCGTCGAACGACGGCGGCGCCGGCGGGCCCAGCAGCGGGCCGACCCGCTCGCCAATCCCCGGGCGCGCCCCGTCCAGCGCCGCGACCACGTGCCGCCAGAACCGCGCCGGATCATTGTCACCGGCATCCAGCGACAGCCAGCCCACCGGCCGGTCGCCCCGCCGGGCCCACTCGGCCAGCAGCGCCGTCTTACCGGCCCCGGCTGGGGCGCACACCAGGATCAGCCCCCGCGCCAGCCCCTCATCGAGAGCTGCCGCCAGCCGGGTGCGGGGCACGAAGCCCGGCGGCGGCCCCGGTGTGTGCAGCTTGGTGGCCAGCAACACGTCCCGGTCAGGCGCGGCAACGCTCAATGGGGCCCCTGCGGGCACCTCAGCCATCGGCGACCTACCGCTCAGCGCCGCCAGCGACCCTCCGTTCCGCCGCTGGGTGAACCCCAGTGTAGACCGGCTTGGCTGGCAGGCAGCTGGCACCGCCAAGGCCAGCGACACGCAGCGCCAGCCGTTCGGTATCCAGCTCCGAAACTGCGTACGGTGACACGGCCGCGAACGGCCGTCTCACCGGTGTGCGGTTCCCGCCTTGTCAGGGCGGACGGCCGCACCGGCGGCTGCGGTGGCCGGCGCCGCGCGCCCGCGGCTCGGCCTCGCCCTTCTTGTCATCGCGACCGCGCAGCTGATGGTGGTGCTGGAGGGCCCGCCGCGCGACCGGGCGATGGGCGTCTACGCAGGGATGAGCGTGGCCGGCGGCGCGGTCGGGCTGATCGCAGGCGGCCTGCTCACGACGTACCTGTCGTGGCGGTGAGGCCCTCGGAAGGGGGCCGGGCGCGGAGGAACCGCGCGACCATCGGGCAAGAGCTCGCCCGTGTCGTCGAAGACGATCACGCCGTTGCACAGCAGGCTCCACCCTTGCTCGGGGTGCAAGGAGATGGCGCGGGCCGCGTCACGGTCAGGGCGGTCAGCTGCAGGGCACGGGGGCCAGTGTGGACACATTGCTCGCCTCTGGGTCTGGGGTCGTGGGCATATTCGGGCTGCGGGCTCCGACTCAGCGGGAGCCGGATCGTCTTGGTGACTGCTTCTGCAAGACGGTAGAAGCCGCGGTTGCCGCGGGCGTCACCCGAAGGTGCACCTGGAGGGGGGATCTTTCGCGGTGTGCCCGGGCACCAAAGTGCCACAGGATTGTGATCGCAGGGCATGGTTACAAGAGCATGCCTTCATGCTGAGCATCTCCGGGTGGCGGGCGGTGGCCTGCCCACCCTGATCGCGTGGGGCGGCTGCCACCTCGGCCTGGTCCAGTGTGCCGAGGGCCGCCTGGACGCGGCGGCGGGGACCTGCCAGGAGGCGCTGGAGGTCGGCGCGCCGCGTGGCCGGCCGGCCACGCGGGCCGCCGGCATGGCCCATGCGGGCCTGGGTGAGGTGGCCTATCGGCGGGGTGACCTGGATGCTGCCCTGCGGTACCTGACGCGGGGCGTCGCGCTGTGCCGGCAGTTCACCTGTGCGCCCGCCGGCCCGGCCTGATCCCCTGGCCCGGGGCACCCGCAGCCGGTTCGGGCGGCACCGCCGTGGCCCGGGCCGGCCCGGCGGCACTGCCGTGCCGGGCGGGGGCCGCGGAAGATTCCACCCGCAGGCCCACTTTCGGGTGACGCCCCACGGCGGCGCCGGCTCATACGGTCCTCGGGAACGGTCCGCAAACGCGGCAGGGCCCTCCCTGCTGCCGGGCCTGGACATGGCGACTGGCCGGGGAGATGACAGTGAAGCAAATCCGTGCCCGGGGGCCGGGGGCTCGGCGCGAGGGCTCCTGGCGTGAGGCCCTTCCGCCTGACCCGCGAGACCCCGATGTCGTCCGGGCCAAGGCGCCCGCCCGCGCCGGCCGTCCCCGCCGGCAGCTGCGTGATCTGCTCCAGGACTGCCCGGCCACGCGCCGCCCGGCCACGATGGCCCCGTGCCGCGATGCCATCCCGGGGACGGCCGGCGCGCGAAGCGGTGGCCCTGCCGTGAAGCGGCTGGCTGCGGGGACGCGGTGGCTCGTTCCTGATGCGCTGCGGCGAGACCCGGACGATCGCTGGGCTGCCGCGTTCGGGCGGATCGCCGGGTACTCGTTCGCGGTGGCGGTGGTCACGGGGGTCCTGCTGCTGCCGTTCTTCCGCCCGTCGATGGCCACCGTGGTGTATCACGGCTCATACAGATTGCTGGACGGCGTCACGATGAGCCGGGCGTACCGGTCCGTGGTGGCCACCAGCTTCGACGCACGCGGCGGGCTGCTGATCCGGCAGGTGCACCACTGGTCGGCGGACCTGTTTGTCGCGGCGATATGCCTGCGGCTGCTGCGGGCGTTCTTCCGCGGCCGGTTCTCCGGCCGGGCGCTGCCGGTCTGGCTGATCTGGGTGGCGCTGCTGCCACTGGGCATGCTAGCGGCCTACACCGGCACCATCTTGCCCGACGACATGCTCTCCGGCGGCAGCCTCAGCGTGATCACCGGCGTGCTGCTGTCGGTGCCGGTGATCGGGACGCACCTGGTGTTCTGGATCTTCGGCGGTGCGCCTCCGGGGCATCAGATCATCGGCCGCGACTACTGGGTGCACGTCCTCGTCCTCCCGGCCCTGACCGGCGCGCTGCTCCTGCTGAGCTGCCGCCCGTCGCTGCGGTGGCCGCGCCGGGTGCGGCTGGATCCGCTGCTGCCGTTCACCTGCGCGGTGCTGGTCCTGCTCGGCACGAGCGCGCAGATCAACCCGGTGTGGCTGATCGGGCCGTACCAGCCGGGCAGCATCAGCGCCGGTTCGGTGCCGGACTGGTACATGGCATTCCTCGACGGCGCGCTGCGGATCATGCCGGCCTGGCAGGTCGAAGTGGCGGGCCATCCGCTGGCCCTCGGCGTGCTGATCCCGGGCCTGGTCGTGCCCGCCCTGTTCTTCACCTGCCTGGCCCTCTACCCGATGGCGGACCGGCGGATCGCCGGCGGGCGGCCGCCCCGCGGGCTGCTGCCGCCCACCCCAGCCGACCTGGCGAACCGCACCGCGGCCGGCGCGGCCGGCCTCACGTTCTACGGCCTGCTGTGGGCCGCGGCAGCCAACGACCAGATCGCCTACCAGCTGCACCTGGATCTCTACATGGTCACCTGGATATTCCGGGTGCTTGCGCTGGCCGGGCCGGCGCTGGCGTTCCTGCTCACCCGGGTCATCTGCCACGCGCTGGCCGACCGGCGACGCGACGAGGAACTGCACGGCCGGGAAACCGGGCGGATCGTGAGGAACCCGCGAGGCGGCTACACCGAAATCCGCGAGCCAGCCCACCGGGCGGTGCCGCCAAGCGCCGATCCGCCCGGACCGGCGACCGCCCGCCGCGGCAACGTTGCCGCGCGCCATCCGGCCCTGCACAGGCCAGATTTCCTGGCCGGACCCATGCCCGGCTCAGACCGCGGCTCGCCCGACAGATCATTAGGAGGCCCGCGATGGAAGGGTCGAGCTTGATCTTCATCATCGTGCCCATCGCGATTCCGATTGCCCTGTTCACGGGCATCACCCTGCCTTTCATCGCTGGCAGCCGGTCCGGGCGCAGCCACGCGCGGGGGCGGCCGGCGGGCGCACATGAGCTGAAGCGGATCGGCGCCGCCGGGCGGAGGGCCCGGCCGCCGGAACCTGGCGCTGATGACGCCGCCCCCGTCGAATACCTGTACGTCCCCTGCGCCCGCATCCGCTACAACGGCTACTCGGCCGGGACGCGCCGCTGGGTCCAAGAGGTGCCGATCGTCAAGAAGACGGCCAAGCGGATCTACTACACCAGCGACAGCTGGGACCGGAGCCAGGCCGTTGTCCCCCCCGGCTGCATCAGCCGCGAGCAGTTCGAGACCGACACCCGGTGCCGTGATCACTGCCCGAGGGATATCGCCGCTGGCCTGGTGTGCGCTCCGCATGGCCGCGGCCACCGCCACTGCGTGCATTTGCTGGCCCCGGGCCGTCACTGCTACGCCCCCGGCGGCTGCGGGGAAGATTGCCCGGCAGGCACCCGCGGCTGGCGGTGCGCACAGCACGGGTACACGTGGGAGCACTGCCCGCACGGGGACAATCGGTGCCGTCACGGATACCCGGCCGGCGTGATCCCGATTCCCGGTGACCGCCACCGCCCCGGCCCGGCTGGCGGGCTATTCTTCGCCACCCGCGAGGCCGCCGAAGCCGGCCTGTACCAGGGGGAACGCGAGCGAGCCGGACAGGCCGCACGGGAAGCACCACTCATCAAGGAGCTGCGCCGCGCGATGGCCGACGCTCACCCCGACCGTGGCGGCACGGCTGAGCAGTTCATCCAAGCGCGCCGCCAGTACCAGACGGCGCTTCGGCCCGCGCGACGGTAATGTGCTCACCCGGCCGGTGGCCGGGGAGGTGGCCGCCATGGGCGGCCAGGTAGCGCTCGCCCGCCGCCCGCCATCCTGTGATGCTGGCAGCGAAGGTCCGCTCGGCCAGCGGCGGCGGCGGCCGGCGGCCGGCGGCCGGCGGGTAGACTGTCCGTGTCCAGCAGGGACGCTTGCTGCGGCGGGACGCCTGAGGGAATGGGTCGCCGATGGCTGAGCTATCTGCGGCGGCCTCGGCCGGGGTTGTCGCGTCCGAGCGGGATGGCCTGCTGGCCACCAAGCTGTATGTGCCCGGCCCGCGGCCGGGGTTCGTGGCGCGGCCGCGGCTGGCGGGGGCGCTCGGCGAGGGGCTGGCCCGGGGGCTGGTCCTGGTGTGTGCCCCAGCCGGGTTCGGCAAGACGGCGCTGCTGGCCGACTGGGTCCGGTCTGGCGATCGCCGGGTGGCGTGGCTGTCGCTGGACGCGGCCGACAGCGACCCGGTGCGGTTCTGGCGGCATGTGGTTGCCGCGCTGGACCGGGCGCGGCCGGGGATCGGCGAGCGGGTCGCCCCGCTGCTCGGCCCGCCGCGGTCCTCGTTTGAGGGGCTCGTGACGGCCCTGATCAACGAGCTGGCCGCCCAGCCTGGCGAGGATGAGCTGCTGCTGGTCCTCGACGACTACCACCTGGTCGACGCCGGGCAAGTGCACGCCTCGCTGGCGTTCCTGCTCGAGCACCTGCCGCCGGGACTGCGCCTGGTGGTGGCCAGCCGGTCCGACCCGCCGCTGCCGCTGGCGCGGCCGCGGGCCGGCGGGCAGCTCGCGGAGCTGCGCGCCGGCGAGCTGCGGTTCACCGCCGAAGAGGCGGCGGTGCTGCTGCGGGAAGCGACCGGGGCCGACCTGCCCGGCCCGGCAGTGGCGGCGCTGGCGGCCCGCACCGAGGGGTGGGCGGCGGGCCTGCAGCTAGCCGCCCTATCCCTGCGCGGGCAGGCAGATCCCGCCGGTTTCGTGGCGGCGTTCAGCGGCAGCCACCGGTACGTCCTGGACTACCTGGCCGGGGAGGTGCTCGACCGCCAGCCGGAAGAGGTGCGCGCCTTCCTGCTGCAGACCTCGGTGCTGGAGCGGCTGTCCGGCGGGCTGTGTGACGCGGTCACCGGCCGGACAGGTGGCCAGGTGATGCTGGAGCAGGTGGAGCGGGCGAACCTGTTCCTGGTGCCGCTGGACGAGGTCCGCGGCTGGTGGCGCTACCACTACCTGTTCGCCGACCTGCTCCGCGCCCGCCTCCAGCAGCAGCATCCCGATCGGCTCGCGGCACTGCACCGCAACGCTGCTGCCTGGTCAGAAGAGCATGGCCTGGCCGGTGACGCCGTGCACCACGCGGTAGCCGCCGGGGACGCCGCCTGGGCGGCGCGGCTGATCGAACGGCACGTCGACGCGCTTCTCCTGCGCAGCGAGGGTGCGACCGTGCAGCGGTGGCTTGCCGCGCTGCCCGCTGAGGTGGTCCAGTCGCGGCCTCGGCTGTTGCTGGCGCACGCGTTGCTGGCAGCCACCGGCGGCCGCGCGGAGGCGGTGGGGCCGCCGGTGGACGCGGCCGAGCGCGCGCTGGCAGGCGCTGCGCGTGCGGTCGATGAGCCGTTCGAGCCATCGGCTGGCCGGGCCGCCAGCATGCTGGCCAATGTCCCCGCGCTGATCGCGCTCCATCGCAGCTATCTCGCTCAGTTCCGCGGTGACGCCGAGGCCACCGCTGCGTTCGCCTCGCGGGCCCTGGCCGAGCTCGGTGCTGGTGAGCGGCTGCTGAACTCTACCGTCCAGGGTTTTCTGGCCGCCGCCGAATGGCTCCGCGGCCGGCTCGCGGAGGCCGAGCGAGCGTTCGTGTCCAGCATCGCCGGGTGGCGTGCGGCCGGCCAGCCCACCATGACTGCCTGGGGCGTCTACCAGCTCGGCCAGGTCCAGCGCGCCCAGGGCCGGCAGGACGCGGCCGTCCGGATCTATCGGCAGACGCTGGAGATCGCTGCAGTGCCCGGGACGCCGCTCGCGCCACCTGCTGGCCCCGCGTACGTGGGCCTGGCGGAGGTGGCCTACCAGCGGAACGATCTCGGCAGCGCCCTCCGGCAGGTCACCGAGGGCATCGCGCTATGCCGGCAGTTCCTCTACCCCGCGCCGTTGGCCACTGGCCTGGTGACCCTGGCGTGGATCCGGCAGGCCCAGGGTGATCCGGGCGGGGCCCGGGAGGCGATGGACGAGGCCGGGCGGGCCGCACTGGGCCCGGGCGTGACCGGGCTGCTCAACCCCGTCCCCGCGCAGCGGGCGCGGCTGGTGCTGGCCCAGGGCGATGTCGCCGCGGCCGCCCGCTGGGCACGCGAACGCGGCCTCGACGCGGACGACGAGCCGAGTTACCCCCAGGAGCCGGAGCTTCTGGTGCTGGCCCGGGTGCTGCTCGCGCAAGACCGCCCGGGCCCGGCACTCGGGCTGCTGGAGCGGCTGCACGCGGCAGCGGCCGCCCAGGGCCCGGCGGGCAGCATCATCGAGATCCAGCCGTTGCAGGCGCTGGCCCTGGCAGTCCGCGGCGACCAGGACGCCGCCGTGGACGTCCTGACCCAGGCGCTGATGCTGGCCTGCCCGCAGGGCTATGTGCGGGTGTTCGCCGATGAGGGCGCGCCGATGACCGCGTTGCTGGCCCGGCTGGTCGCGGCCCAGAAGGCAGAAGGCGGCGCCGACCGCGGCGTCCCGCTCGGCTGCCTGGCCAAGGTGCTGCGGGCCTTCGGCGGCAGCAACGACGTACAAGGCGCCGGGCGCGGCGCCGCGCCAGCGGTGCCGGGCCTGGCCGAGCAGCTGACCGCTCGCGAGCTGGACATCCTGGTGCTGCTGGCGGCGGGCACGCCGAACCCGCGCATCGCCGAGCAGCTGGTGGTCAGCCTCGACACGGTCAAAAAGCACGTCAGCCATGTCCTGGGCAAGCTGGGCGCGGCCAACCGCACCGAGGCCGTCACCCGGGCCCGCCAGCTCGGCCTGATCCCCTAGGGCACCTTTGCTGCGCAGACTTTGACGGTTGTCCTGAGTTTTGGGGCGGCGTAAGGTCGTGAATGCCCGCTCCGCAACTCTGCAGGCAGTGTCCTGACCAGCCACTTTGGAGTGGCACGACCGGCTCGTTCACGGGGCCGGACTTTGGCGCAGCGGGTGGCGGCGGTCGGCCGGACATGACCGCGGGTCCCTGCGGCAGCTTGCCCGAAATCGGCATCGGGTCTCATACAGGGTGAAGAGCGGGTAGACCGGGAGCTTCTGGAGGCCGCCCCGCTGGCCGGCCACCTGATCCCGGGGAACAGCATGTTGCGTTCCTGGCCGCCCGCCGGGGCCGAGGTGTTCCCCGACGAGGACTTCGCCGACCTGTCCCCCTCCGGGCGGGGGCGGCCGTCGATCCCGGCCACGGTGATGGCCGCGGTGCTGACCTGGCAGACCCTGGATGTCGGTATGCCGCCCGGCCGGGTGATGACTGGTGAGGCAGGCGGCGGTTGTCATGGCAAGCGGGTCTGCAGCTCGACCATCCGGCGGGTCGCGTAGTTCATTTCTTGCACGGTCAGATGGAGCCGGTACCAGAGAATCCGCAGCCGCTCGCGGCGGGTCCAGCCGCCCATCATTTCCAGGCACCGCACCTGGGCTTGGTCAGCTGGGCTGGCGGCATGGTTCGGCGCGGCCGCGACGCCTGAGCCACCGGGTGACCGGGGCGGTGGCAGCTGCGGCCCCGCAGGCAGCGCCTCTGAGCTGAGCTTGCGCAACTGCCGCCGCAAGCGTGGGCGGCGCACCTGCGTCATCTCGAGACCTTCTTGACCTGATGCATGGCTTTCTCCTGTTCCACTGCCGCAGGCGCCGGGACAGCAGCGCCGGGGCCAGCGGATGTCTTGCGGCGGAAAAGGGTGGCTGTCACCGGCAGGCCGAGCAGGGCGATCGTTACGCAGACCCAGAAGGCCCACTGAAAGCCGCCGGCCAGCGCGACGGGTGCGGCCTTGCCTTCGCCGATCAGCGTTTTGAAGTGGGCCGGCCGTATTCGAGTGGCATCACGCGGTCTCTGCTTGCCCAGACCACGAGGGCGGGGTGGGTGAAGCTCGGCAGCCATTCGGCTGCCTTGAGCAGGAGGTGGGTATCTGCGGCGACCGCGCGCAGAATGCGGACGGTATCGGACAGCTCGATCTCCTTCATGCCCGCCTGCCCTGGTGCGGCGCGGAATCCGCGGCGGCTCGGGCGGGGCGATCCGCTCGCGAATGATCGAGCAGGTGCCGGCGCAGGAAGGACAGCTCGGCCTCGGCGGCCTGCTCGTGGCCGCTCAGGAACGGCTCGTAGTGCCCGCCGGGCATCCGGACCAGCTCCCCGCGGGGCGCTCGCCGCGCCGCATCGACGGCGGGCCCGGCAAGAGCGCTCTGGTCCTGGTCGCAGACCAGGACCAGCAGCGGGCACCGCACCCGGGACGCGTAGCGGCCGGGCCGGTAGAACCCGAGGCGGAGCGCGGAGCGGGCGGCGACCGCCTGCTGCCAGTCCGGGTACCTGTTGCCGGGGTTGAGCACCCGGCCGCCATCGCGGCCGTCCGGCGTCGTCAGGAGAGCGACGCTCCCTGGCTCGCCGACGAGGGGCACCAGCAGCGGCGGCCGACCGGCGAGACCGCCGACGGCGTCGAGGACGCCCGTGCCGGTGAGGCGCGCCAGCGCCAGCGGGGTCGTGTAGCGCGCCGCGTTACGCGTGGCGGCCGGGCCGTCGGCGTTCGGTGTCTGCGCGATCGCCGCCGCGAGCTGCGGATTGCGCGCCGCGATGCGAAAGATGTGGCCACCGGAGGCGGAGAAGCCCCAGATCGCGAGCCTGGCCGGGTCAACTCCCGGCAGGCCGGCGGCGAACCCGATCGCGGCCTGCCAGTCGGCGATCTGGTCCCTCATTGGCTGGACCAGGCGCGGCTCCCCCCCGCTCTCCCCCAGACGGCGATAGTCGAAGGCAAGGACAGCGAACCCGGCATCGTGAAATCGCTTCGCGAACAGATCGGTGCCCGGCTCCTTGGTCACCGCAAAACCCCCGGCCATGATCACGCAGGCGCCGCTGGTTCCCGGATAGTGCCAGGCGGCACACTCGGTGCCGCCGCTGGCGAACCAAACCTTCTCCCGTTCCACGAACACCATTTCAAGACCTCCTTGAACTGATTTGGGGCTTTCTCTGCGTCGAGCGTTAGCTGGCGATTCCGATGGCTTGGTGGATCGTCTCGGGCTGGCCGAGGACGCGGAGCATGAGGTGGGCGACGTCGGCGCGGGGGACGGACAGGCCGCCTTTGAGGTTCTGCCCGTAGGCTGTGCGGTAGGTGCCGGTCAGTGGCTTGCCGGTGAGTTGTGGCGGCCGGACGACGGTCCAGTCCAGGCCGCTTTCGGCAAGGATGTCTTCCATCTGCGCGAGGTCGGCGAAGACCCTGCCGAGCCTCGCATTTGCGATGTGGCTGAGCAGGTACCGCATGAAGAATCCGTCACCCGGGTCGTGTTTCGGTGGGCTGGGGCGGCTGGGCGTGGGCACGGTGGAGACCGGCGCGGCGCTGACGGCGACGATGCGCCGCACGCCGGTGGCCTTCATCGCCGCAACGAGCGCGGGCGTGCCCTGGGACGCGATGCCGGCGTCAGAGTTCGAGTGCGGGCCAAGGCCGGAGAGCAAGGCATCGGCTCCGGCGACCGCAGATTCCAGCGCCGCCGGATTGGGCGCGGCCAAGTCGGCGGTGACGACGTGGACGTCGCGGGAAAGCTTGCGCGGGTTGCGTACCACTGCCGTGACGTCGTGACCCGCAGCGACGGCCTGCTCGAGAAGTTCCCGTCCGACACCACCGGTGGCCGCGATGATCGTGAGTTTCATGTTTCCTCCACGTTTAGGTCAGTGAGTTCTTGCTATCGGTCGGTTTGGATTTGCGTTGAGTTCGTGGTGCCGGTGAGGTCGGCGCGCCGCACCCGGATCGCCACGATCGTGATGATCAGGGCGAGCAGCATGATCCCGGCCGTGACCAGGAAGGCGCGGGAGAAGCCGGTGGCCAGGGCGTGGTGGTAGATCGCGGTGAGTGCGGCCTGGCCGGGGCGTGCCGGGTGGCCCGTGCGGACGGCCGCGGCGTGGGCGGTCTGGGCGCGGATGGTGCTGGCGACGACGGCCCAGGCGACGGTGCCGAGCACGGCGAGCCCGATCGAGCCGCCGACCTGCTGGCCGGTGTTGCGCAGGCTGGCCGCGACGCCGGACTCCTCGTCGGCGACCCGGGACATCGCGACCAGGGTGACCGGCACGAACAGCAGGCCGAGGCCGGCGGCGATGACCAGCATGGGGCCCAGTACGGCGCCGGCGTAGTTGCCGTGCTCGCTGAGCCGCGATAGCCAGTACAGGCCGCCGGCGGCGGCCGGGGCGCCGGCCAGCAGCAGCGGCCGGGCGCCGACCCGGGGGACGAGCTGGGCGGCGGCGCCGGATGCGACCATGGTCGCGGCGGTGAGCGGCAGGTAGGCCAGGCCGGTCTTCAGCGCCGAGTAACCCCAGACGACCTGCATGAACACGGTCAGGAAGAACAACATGCCGAAGATGGCGGTGCCCACGCACAGCATGATCAGGTTCGCGCCGGTGCGGTTGCGGTCGGCCAGCAGGCGCACGGGCAGCAGGGCGTGCATGCTGCGGGTCTCGATGACGGCGAACGCGGCGAGCAGCAGCACCGACGCCGCCAGCGAGGCCACGACCCTGGCATCGCCCCAGTGCGACACTCCGTCCGGGCTGGTGGCCGCGCTCGACAGGCCGTAGACCAGCGCCGCGAGCCCGCCTGTGCCGGTGACCGCGCCGGGCAGGTCGAACCGGCCCCGCTGGCGGGCGGACTCGCGCAGCACCCGCGGCGCGGCCAGGGCCACCGCCAGGCCGATCGGCACGTTGACGAACAGCACCCACCGCCATGACAGGTAGGTGGTGAGCAGCCCCCCGGCGATCAGGCCGATCGCGCCGCCCGCGACGCTCATCGCGGCGTAGACGCCCATCGCCCGGTTGCGGGGCGGGCCCTCAGGGAAGGTGGTCGCGATCAGCGCGAGCGCGGTAGCCGCGGTGATCGCGGCGCCGGCTCCCTGCACGGCGCGGGCCGCGAGCAGCCAGGCCTGGGAGGTGGCGAACCCGCCGGCCAGCGAGGCCGCGGAGAACAGCAGCAGCCCGGCGATGAACACCTTGCGGCGGCCGAGCAGGTCCCCGGCGCGGCCGCCGAGCAGCAGCAGCCCGCCGAAGGTGAGCGCGTAGGCGTTGACCACCCATTCCAGGCCGGAGCCGGAGAACCCGAGCGCCCGCTGGATGTGCGGCAGCGCGACGTTGACGATGGTCGCGTCCAGCACCACCATCAGCTGCGCGGTGACGATGACTACCAGGGCCAGGCCGAGCCGAGGGCCGGTGGTGCCGGCCCTCCCGTCTGGCGCCGCCGTCCGCCTGGTTGTGGTTCGTGCTTGGGACATGAGGTTTCTCCTAGTGGGTTTGGGCTGGGTCATTCCTGTGCGCGCGTCCGGATCTGGTGTTCTTCACGGGAGCAGGTGACCTCCGGTAGACAGCCAGTGCGTAGGGCGGGCGCCGCGGGTGCAGCGGGTTCGGGCCGGGATCGTGTCGGTGCCGGGACCCGTGGTGATTCGCATCTGGCCACCTGGATGCGTTTCACCGTCATCTCCTCGGGGCGGTCGCCATGTTCGGGGCTTGCAACAGGGAAGCCCGGATGTCTGGGACTGGTTCTTCGAGGGACGGTACGAGCCGACGCCGCCGTGGGCGTCACCCGAAGGTGCGCATGCCGGTGGAATCTTCCGTGGCCTGCTTTGCGGCACGACGGTGCTGCCGGACCGGCGCCGGGCACGGCGGTGCCGGCGGATTGGCGGCGGGTACCCCGTTAGGGGATCAGGCCGAGCTTCCGCGCCCGGGTGACGGCCTCGGTGCGGTTAGGGGATCAGGCCGAGCTTCCGCGCCCGGGTGACGGCCTCGGTGCGGTTAGCCGCGCCGAGCTTGCCGAGGAGGTGGCTGACGTGCTTCTTGACCGTGTCGAGGGTGACCACCAGCTCCCCGGCGATGCGTGGGTTCGGCGTGCCCGCAGCCAGCAGCGCCAGCACCTCCAGCTCGCGGGCGGTCAGCGGTTCCACCAGGCCCACCACCCCGGCGGCGTCTCGCCGGACGCGTGGCGCGGCGCGCTGTTCGCCGAACGCCTGCAGCACCTGGGCCAGGTAGCCGAGCGGGACGCTGCGGGCAGCGGCCTGCTTTACCCGCTGGGCCGCGGCCAGGCGGCCCAGCAGCGCGGCCATGGGCGCACCCTCGTCGGCGAATACCCGGACATAGCCTTGTGGGCAGCCGAGGGTGAGTGCACCAGTCAGGGAGTCCACCGCAGCGTCCTCGTCGCCTATGGCTGCAGACGCGATTGCCTGCAGCGCCTGGATCTCGATGATGCTGCCCGTCCGGCCCTGGGCGGCCGCTGCCGCATGCAGCCGCTCCAGTAGCGCGAGTGCCTGGCCGGGGACGTCTTGCGCGAGCAGCACGCGCGCCAGCACGAGATACTCCGGCTCCCGTGGGCAGCCCGGCTCGTCGTCCGGGCCGAGGCCACGCTGCTGGGCCCAGCGGGCCGCCGCGGCGAGGTCGCCCTGGGCCAGCTGTAGCCGGGCCCGCTGCACTGGGACCGGGTTGAGCAGAACGGTCACGCCCGGGCCCGGCGCGGCCCGTTCGGCCTGTTCGATCGCTTCCAGCGCCCCGCCCGGATCCCCGTTGGCCTGCCGGATCCAGGCCAGGGTGGCCAGGCCCATGGCCAGCGGCGGGGTGTAGACGAACTGGCGGCACAGCGGGATGCCCTCGGTGACATGCCGCAGGGCCGTGTCGAGCTCGTTCCGCTCGTATGCCACCTCGGCCAGGCCCACGTGTGCGACGCCTGCTGCGGGCATGGCCGGGCCGTCGGGAGGCGCGGTGATCGCCAGCGTCTGCTGGTAGGTGCCGCGCGACGCGTCCAGGCGGCCCCGGGCGAGCTGAACCTGGCCGAGATGATCGCACATCACCGCGCCCAAGCCGCGCTCGCCGGCCTCCCGCCACTGGGAGATAGTCGACGAGAGCGCACGCTCAGCCTCGGCCAATCGGCCGCGCAGCCACTCGGCCAGGGCCAGATTCCAGCGGGCTATGGACTCCAGCATCCACTCGTCTTCACCTATGTCGGCCAAGGCCCGCGACGCGAATGAGGCCGTCCCTTCGGCGTCGCCGCGAAGCGCGGCGAGGTAAGCACGCTGGGTCGTGACCGTCCCGGGCACGTTCAACAACCAGCTCCCCCTGCCGACAGTCGATTCGAAGGGCTCATCGGCCGCGGTTGTGAACGCGCGCTCGGCGGCATCGAGCCGCGCGTCGACCGCATCCACGCGGCCGCTGGCGAGGGCCAAAAGCGCCTGGGCCAGCAGCAGCCGCGGCCGCGAGCCGACCAGCGCGGCCGGGAGCGAAGTAAGCCAGCCCTGCACTGTCGCCCCCTCGCCCCGCAGGTAGAAGAGCGCGTCGAAGTGCTGTTCGATCAGCCGCGCGGCCCAGGCCGGGTCCCCAGCGCCAAGTGCGTGCCGCACGGCATCGTCGGCCAAACCATGCTGTTCACACCAGGCCGCCGCGTTATGGTGCAGCTCCCGAATCCGGCCGGGCAGTTCCTGCCGCAGGCGGGCGCGGAGCAGATCGGCGAACAGATGGTGGTAGCGCCACCAGCCGCGTACGTCGTCCAGCGGGACCAGGAACAGGTTCGCCCGCTCGACCTGCTCCAGCATCGCCTGGCTGCCGTCCCGGCCGACGACCGCATCGCACAGCTCACCGGACAGCCGCTCCAGTACCGAGGTCTCCAGCAGGAACCCGCGCACCTGCTCGCTCTGGCCCTCAAGCACCTCGTCGGTCAGGTAGTCCAGGACGTAGCGGTGGCTGCCGCTGAACGCCGCCACAAAGCCGCCAGGATCCGCCTGTCCGCGCAATGACAGTCCAGCCAGCTGCAGCCCTGCCGCCCACCCCTCCGTGCGGGCTGCCAGCGCAGCCACCGCTGTGGCGGGCAGCTCAGCGCCAACCGCTTCCCGCAGCAGCACCGCCGCCTCAGCCGCGGTAAACCGCAGGTCGTCGCCGCGGAGCTCCGCCAGCTGCACAGCGGCGCGCAGCCGCGCCAGCGGTAGCGGCGGGTCGGACCGGCTTGCCAGCACCAGGCGCAGGCCCGGCGGCAGATGTTCAAGCAGGAACATCAGCGGCGTGTGTACCTGCGGGGCGTCGATCAGGTGATAGTCGTCGAGGACCAGCAGCACCTCGTTCGCACTGGGCTGGGCGGCGAGCTCGTTGATCAGCGCCGTCACCAGCCCCTCGTAAGAGGACGGCGCGGGCGGGCCCAGCAGCGGGCCGGTCCGTTCACCAACCCCTGGCCGCGCCCGGTCCAGCGCGGCAACCGCGTGCCGCCAAAACCGTGCCGGGTCGTTGTCGGCGGCGTCCAGCGATAGCCAGGCGGCCGGCCGGCCGCCGCGGCGGGCCCAGTCGGCCAGCAGGGCCGTCTTGCCGCACCCGGCCGGGGCGCACACCAGGACCAGCCGGCGCGCCAGCCCTTCATCCAGCGCCGCCACCAGGCGCGGGCGCGGCACGAACCCCGGCTGCGGACGGGGCACGTGCAGCTTGGTGGCCAGCAGTACATCCTGCTCGACAGCAGCAACTCCAACAGGGGCCGCCGCAGGTAGCTCAGCCATCGGCGACCTACCACTCAGCGCGTCCAGCGATGGCCAGCGTCACTGCTGGATGCGGATATTCTAACCGCCGCGTGGCGGCAACCGCTGCCGGCCGGCCGTGTGCCACTACCGTTACCTGATCGATCAACTTCTGTCTCATGATCAGGCATGGGCAGTTGCTAACCCTGTTGTGCCCCGCTGGGGGCTGGCTCCTACCCCGTCGTGAGCCTGAATGGGCTCGCGGGCTTGCCTACATCGAGCTTTGGGCATGACGCCCAGGCGGCACTGTCGTGCCGCCTGCCCTGTACGGAAGATTCCACCCGCATAGGCACCTTTGGGTGACGCCCAGCCCGGAGGTGCGTCCGTAGCGTGCCAGTGAACAAGACATCAACCGACCGGAAGGATCGCAATGGCTGTTCTCAGGCTTGACCACGTCATGGCCGGTCCCGCAGATACCGGGGAAATGCTCACCGGGCACGCCACCTTCGTTGTCGTCGATGCGTGATCGCACCCGACCCGTTCACCGCCAGGACACGACAGATCCCAACGGTAGGCACGATGCGGGCCGCTGGGCCCGGACCGCCCCCCCACGCCCGCAGCTGCGGCACCGAGCTGGCCAGGCGCTGACTGCACGACCAGGGGTGGAACGGCCGTGAGCGGCCCGGTGGGGCCTGCCCGCTACGAGATCCGTGTCGACAGCGTCCTCGATGACCGGTGGGGGGACTGGTTCGGTGGCCTCCAAGTCGACAGCGACGGCACCGAGACGGTCATCTCCGGCTTGCTGGTTGATCAGGCGGCGCTGCACGGACTGCTGGCCAAGATCCGCGACCTCGGGCTGTGCCTGATCTCGGTACACCGGCTGGACCGCGCGTGACCGGCACCCTGACCACTCCCGGCGGTCATTGGCTGTGAAGGCGGCCAACCCCGAGACCCGTACCGGCTGCCGCGGTGGGCCGCCGCCGCAGCCGGTACGGACTCGTGGTGTTTCTCCGTACCGCGGGTGTGCCGGGCCTAGCCCTGCCGGCACGGTCGTGCCCGGCACCTCGCCAGAAGATTCCACCCGTATCGGCACTTTCGGGTGACGCCCATAGCAGAGGCCGTTCGTAGCGTGCCATGAGAAACGAAACATGGACCCGCCAGAGGGAAGGCAATAGTTGTTCTCAGGCTTGACCGCATCACGACCACCCCGTCGGCGCCGGGGCGATGCTCGCCTGCCACGCCCGATGCCACCTGCACCGGGTTCGATGTGACAAGGAGGAAACCGATGGTTGACTTTCAGGTCATCGCTGACCGCGTCGAGATCGAGGCGCTGCGCGGCGAGTTCACCGACGCCGCGATGATGCGCGACCGCGCCCGCCTCGCGTCGCTGTTCACGCCGGACGGCGCGCTGCGGATGCCCAACATCCCCGCCGAGATGGTCGGCCGGGAGGAGATCCGCGCCGGGGGCGAGCGGCTGCAGGGCCAGTGGGACTTCTTCGTGCAGACCACGCACCCGGGCACGATCGCTCTGGACGGCGACACCGCTAGCGGCCGTGCCTACATCCAAGAGCTCGCGCGCGCCCGTGACGGCCGCCAGGGGCTGAACTACGCCATCTACCACGACCGCTACCGGCGCACCGGCGACGGCTGGAAGTTCACCGAGCGCGTGTACGAGGTCCGGTATCTCGACACCAGTCCGCTGGCGGGCTCGCCGCCCCAGGCGGCGGGGGCGCCCGCTGACCCGCCGACCGGGGACACGCCGACGGAAGGACGACGGTGACCATGGCTGCACCGCTGTCCCCCCGCGCCAGTTCGTCCATAAACCGTCCCGGAACTCAACGCCCCGACCTGGTTTCCGGGACGGGTTTCGGGACGCCCTACAGATCGCCGCTCAGCGGATAGACGGCGGCCCCACAGCATCTGTGGGGCCGCCGTTTGCTTGTCCGCCAAGGCTTACTGAGGCCGGACGTTGTGGTTGCGGGCGAACAGATTGCCGGGATCGTACTGACGCTTGACCGCCGCGAGCCGCTTGTAGGTCTGCGCCGGGTAGATCGCGGCGACATCCTCCTCGGTGGCAGAAGCGAGGAAGTTTGCGTAGGCGCCGTTGACGTGGGGTGCGAGTCTCCCCCAGATCGCTTCCAGGACTGGGCGGGCGGCCTCGACGACCGGCTTCGGACCCGCGGTGGTCGTCACGAACATCAACTCCGCTTGGCGATGCGCGTAGGCGGTGGCGTCGTCGGGGACCCGGG
>Ga0335085_10004398_pt1 | contig 23449 bp, 22 predicted proteins | sample Lox_Sample_45_FD_206712 | JGI IMG/M metagenome (GOLD analysis project Ga0335085, IMG submission 206712) | Soil microbial communities from Loxahatchee National Wildlife Refuge, Florida, United States - Lox_Sample_4.5 | ecosystem: Environmental > Terrestrial > Soil > Wetlands | place: USA...
TCGGCGGCAGTCTCCGACATGGCGTTAATGGTCTTGGTCGCAATCGAAGCGTCTTTCGCCCAGGATGGGATCAGTCCCCAGCGAACCAGATCAAATGATCGGCGAACTGTTCTGCTTTTATGGCGGACGATGGGAACCAGTTGGGTAGGGGCAATATTCCAGCGGGGTTTCCAGGCAGGATCTTCATCCAGCCCGAAATGATCCCGGAGATATCGTTCTTTTGCGGTGAGTCGATAACGTCCACACATGGATTCACTGGTTCACTTGAACGGAGACTAGGGCCGGGTAATCGCTAGAGTTTCTCAAGCGAACGCATTGCTATTTTTTCTTCTGGGCCGCCTTCCATTTCGCCCAGCGTGCGCGTTGCGCCGCTGCAATCCTCTTCCGCGCGGCTGCTGACATAGTCCTGCGCCTTCCGGACGTCTGCGCATAGCCGATCTTTTTGTTGAGTCCACCGACTCCAGTCAGCGCTTTCAAAGCCTCGTCCAACTGGTCGATTCTTTTCCGCGCCTGATCGCGCTCCTTCCTTAACTGCCGGATCACGTTCGTTAGGTTCGGCATTGATTCTCCTCGGGCAGGAATTGTAGCAGGCGAGATCCCTCGACTGATTTCTCAGTCGCCCGCCAATCGCAGATCACTTCCACCGTCTATCAGGGGAAAGTTCCATGAGACTTCGCACGAATGAAGTATGCCCCATCCACAGATCCGTCTCTTGCTGTGGTCGAGAGCTCCGCTCGAAGCCAAAACTGGTCAGGCTGGGGGTTCAGAGAGTCGAGGATCCGCATCATCCGCGGGGGTACCGGGAATTGCGGTCACCGGCCGAGATGCGGAAACTGCTGAACCGCAAGATCCGGCAGCAGGGCGGCGTATGCGCGATCTGCCACGACGAATTCACGGACTACAACGACATCGTTCCGGATCACAAGGATCCGAAGGGAATGGGCGGAGCGTGGAGGGACGATCACCCGGACAACATCCAAGCAGTGCATTGGTGGTGTAACGAAGAGAAGGGATCAACGAGAATCGACTGACTTACGGCCCATCAGCCGTACAACTCGGAACGCCCGCTTGAAACCCTATCCTTATTAATGTGCTGTGTACCGGATCGTCCAGTTTGATGTTTGCCTTCTTCCGATTTTCCCCCCCAATAGCCAGCAATCAGAGTTCAAGGGTAAAGCGGTCACCTTCGGGAACAAGCAAGAAGTCCTCTCCGTTGTTTTGTCTTCGCAAATGATACAATGCTTACAACAGTTACAGTTAGGAGGATCGATGAAGCCAGCACGTTCGATAGTACTCAGCATGCGCCTGCCGGTGGAGAGTGGGAAACGTTTGAAACGAATCGCGAATCGGCACGGCTGGACACCGAGTGATGCTAGCGCTCGCTTGGTGGAAGAGGGCTTAAGGAGGTCGGAATTTGCCTTCTTGGATTTTCGGGATTCACCGGCAGGCCGACAGGCCTATATCCAAGGAAGCACCCTGGCGATATGGGAAGTCATGTTGCTGCTTCGCAGCTACAAGGGAGAGGTCAAGGACGTCGCCAAACACCTGAATTGGCCGGAAGCGAAGGTTCGAGCCGCCCTTAACTACTCGGAGGCATTCCCCGAAGAGGTGAACGAGGCAATAGCAGAGAATGATTCAACCGATTTCGACAGACTGAAGCGCATGCTTCCGCAAGCGTTTGACTTTGCCGCCAGAAAGATCAAGCGGGTCTGACATGCTCAAACTGCTTCTCGACGAGCACATTTCCCCGGAGGTAGCGAGCGGCATTCAACGTCGGAATCGATCGCTGGTCATCCACTCCATGGCGCAGTGGGAAGGTGGAAACTTTCTTGGGAAGGAAGATTCTGTCTGCTTGTTAGAAGCGGCGAAGCAGCGGTTGACCCTGGTCACTTATGATCGCAGGACGATTCCTCCACTACTAAAGCTCTGGGCTGAGGAAGAGCGATCCCATGGCGGTGTGATCTTTGTCGATGAAAAGACAATTTCGCCGGCAGACATTGGAGGCCTCGTCCGGGCGCTGATTTCGCTCGCTGGCGAGGCCAGCGAAATGGACTGGACCAATCAAGTGTACTTCTTGCGGAGCGGACGCTGATGCGTCCCTTGATTACACAACACAAACTTTGGGGGAGTTTTCGGTTGCTGTCTTTGAGCTAGTGCGAGGCCCTCTGTGTGCGAGTCGTGTGCCAGGTTTGGCGTCTCGAAATCAGCGCGATGGCTGACGGCCGATCAGTCGTGTTTTGTTCAGTCAACTCGTGGATGCTTGTTTTCACGCTTCGCGGGTGTGTGGAATGTGTGCCTCTTTCTGCGAGTCAATGCGTAAATCTCTACGGCTCGCAATGGTGGACGCGCTATACCCGTTCAAGCCTCAGTGGACAGCCTGGAGCAAGACACCATCCCGATGGTAGTCAAGAAACTGTTTCTGTCCTGTGGTAAACGGACCCACGTTTAGAACTCGATCCGTAGGTACTCCCATTCGCTGCAAAGAGGGCGTATGAGCTACAGGCGAGATGATCAGAGCTCCGGAGTCTTCAAAGCTGATGAAGCCGCGATCAAACAGATGGTCCATAGTAAGAGTCAGCAAGAGTCCGTTTTCGCCATTGAGCCGCTCTGAATTGGTGGAATCTCGCCAAGGTTTGCAATGGCTGGCTCGCAAATGTATCGGGTTGGTGACGCCAGTGATCCTGCAGTGGTCCTCAATTTCCATCACCCGCTGTTTGAACAGACCTTGGCCCCGCCGTGCCACGACCAGCGCTTGGCGCTCGGTTTCGGAGAGTTGGACATCGGATTCGATTTTGGACTCGATGTGATGTTCCCATGTTTCCAAGTCAGCATTTTCGGTCCGCACGGCCGTTTCAACGTCTGAGTGAGATAACCTCTCTCGCAGCATTGTGGCTTCTTTCCCGATCAGTCCGGTCAGAATTTCTGCAAATGCTAATGGCAATTCGGTCAGATAAACAGACTGAATTCCGTTCCCGGTTTCCTGCAATGGTGAATAGCGAGGCGGCAGCACTCTTCTCAGCACATCGATGTGATCTTTTGGGCGAACTTCGTTCAGCAGCTCCACGAAATTGACGCGCACGCGCCATCCGATTGCCTCCCAATTCAAGCCGACTTGTCCGAATTCCGCAGGTTTGGGACTCTCATAGCAATAGGACGCAACCGTCCCAATGGCCACAATTCGAGTGTCAACGAAAGAAAAAACCAGATCCCCAGGTGCGACCTCCCTCATGAACTCATAAAAGGGATTGCGTGCACCGTTCGCATTGCGCTTCGGGGACCAGAGATAACCGCCCTTTACTTCTTGGCGATACGTCTGGTTCTGATTAACCCACCAGTAGCGCACGTAAGCTAGTCCTATCCTCGAAAGACAAATCCTGAATGAAACGTTAGGTTCGCAAGCGACGGCAAAGCGACCGGATCATTCGGGGTCTGAAGCACAGTGCCATGCAGAGCATAGTAATCCCGGCCGTTCTCAAACTCTTCCTTTATTCTTCTGCTGACCACAATTTGGCGGGTGCCAGGGTCGATTGTCACGTAGCCAAGGTCGAACAATTTGTGAAGATCACTCCTCAACAGCAACCCATTTGAAAGCTCATGCCTACCACCTGCGGCATATGGCTTGATGTGTGCAGCCTCAAGAACAGGCAATGTTCGTTCTCGTGTAAATGCGCATCGTTTGCCGTAAGCGTCCGTCACCAAAACACGAAAGGCGCCCTGCCCCAGTCGCGGAAGAACCGTAACGGGCTTTCCAAATCTTGAGGTTTCAATAATAGCTTTTGTTTCGGCGGACTCATCGTTCCGGAAAACGGAACATTGCCCGATACGGTCCACGATGTCCTTCCAGAGAGTTTCTCCGATGACGTCCTCCGTGTCGTAGCCCTTTCCACGGACAATGTTCAAGGAGAAGTCGGACGGCGTTGGAATCCAAAGTTCTTGCGGAAAGAAAAAGGGCTCGGCGAGCACGATGCACCCGATATTCGGGTCCTCTTGAGGACCTATGGGCACGCGGCGATACTTCGAGATTCGCCTGCGGCCCTCCTCGAGCGAATACACACCATTTCCTATTCCGAAAGCTTCCCAGGCCAGGCTCAAAGGAAGCGCAACGAACTTCGCGAAGAAGCCGCCACCGGCAATGAAGTTACGAGGAGAATGAAGCTTGAAAAGCAGCGGTTCACCGGGGTGGAGCGCTTTGAAGGCAGAATCTGGGGATGGCTGCCAGAAGTTGACCTCTTCGACAGAAGACTGGGCGGCATGTACCTGGAACCAGTCATAGTCCGTAACAGCCACGAAGAGTCGCACGCATTCGTCTCCGCCGAGATTCTATACGAGCTGGTGCATGCGAATCATGTGGCAGGGCTGATTCTCCGTTCGTTCTAAATCGTCCGACATTCGAAGGTTAGTGAGTGTAAGCTGCTAAATCTTTTTGCTAACTCAGCTGGAAAGCGGATTGGCAATGAACCGAAACATTCCTAAGCTGCCATAGACTCCAACCAGCCCGAGTCAATTAGCGGCGACACAAACCATGGTCTCTCGCTGAATACTTGTTTTATAACCTGCAGATGCCTACCTTTTGGAGGAACGAGGTCACCGATCTTCCCCGCAAGGTACGCGCGTCGGTGATCTGGCCACACAGTAATTGAGTCATTGTCGGTGATTCAAAGACTCTGCTGGCAGTAGTTGACACTCGGTGTGCGTGTGGGTTGCCTTGGCGGGGGAGCACGACAGACTCATGAGTTCTTCGAATCTTTCGAACCAGTTGGACGCCGTTCTCTGGGACCATCAGAAGGAAGCGATCGGCTTCGCTCTGAATCGGCTACGCGGGCAGCATCCTCGCAACGCAGCTCTGGTGCGCATGCCGACCGGCACCGGCAAAACCGGTGTGATCGCTGTCCTTTCGATTGCTATTCCCGAGACAGGCTGGTCTCTTATCCTGACACCATGGAAGAACCTCTGCGATCAGTTGGTCGAGGATCTGGAGACCCGATTCTGGGCCGCAAGAAAATGGAGTCCCTCGACGACACCTAAGGTTGAGCGCCTTTACCCAAAAACCCTCACTCAAGTTCTAAAGAAAACCGATCGGGACTGGATTCTGGTGGCCACCTTCGCCACCCTCGTCTCCATCTTCAAAAAGAAAAAGAAACAGTATTCGGAGCTTGCAGCACGACTGGCACAAGTATTTGTCGATGAAGGGCACTATGAACCGGCGGTGGAGTGGGGGCAGGCAGTCAAACAGCTCCACCGACCGACGTTACTCCTCACCGCTACACCTTATCGCAATGACCTGAAGCTCTTTCGGGTTCACAAAGAAGACGTATACAACTTTACCCACAAGGAAGCGGTAGCCCGCCACATCATCCGAAAAGTCACTTTCCGCTCATTGGGAGTGCCCGAACCTGGTGACAAAGGCCTAAACCAATGGTGCGAGCGGTTTGCAGATTTCTGGAAAAGCTCGGAACGAAAAAGCCTCCACGGCGAGGCTCGTGCGATTGTGTGCTGCGCAAAGATGGCGACGGTCGAACGGGTGACCCGCATCCTCCGGGATCAGGGTCTGGACGCTGTGGGGATCCATGAGGGCTTCGCCGGAAGACGGCTGAAATGGCTGATAACTGAAACGCCAGATCCTAAGAAAGTGGACTTCAAGATTTGGGTGCATCAGAACAAACTCACCGAAGGCCTCGATGACAACCGGTTCTGTGTATTGGCAATCCTGGATCGCATCCGGAACGACCGAAAACTCATTCAGCAAATCGGAAGAGTATTGCGAACCAGTTCGCGCAAGCCGGAACAGGCGGTTGTTTTGTACTCCGAAGGCATCCCGGCGGAGCGCTCCTGGAAAAACTATCTTGAGTTCGAAGTGCAACCGAATCTGGTCGATCCGGAGCGCTACCGAAAATTCCTGAATACACTCCTCAAGCAGCAGCCGGAAATGGAGTACTTCGGCCGGCGGTTTCGGCGCAAGTTCGATACGCGAAGCTCGGCCTTCCCGACGGAAATTCTCTTGCGCGCGAGTTGTATCGTGCGGCATATGGGGCCGAAGTTCGACTGGGATGAGTTCACCGATTTCACCTCCGATTTCCTGCTTCTCGAGGACTGTATTCTGCTAGGCCCAGACAGCGGGCCAGTTGTCGGGCCGCAGGACTCAAGGCTCTGGGTCTACGCGATCTTTGGAAACACGCCGCTGCTGATCGAGCATTCGCAGTACGAAGTGCGTCTTGGTGCTGCCGCAGCGGTTCGGCACAAGGACTTATTATTCCTGGTCGACACGGAGGGCCAGTACCCAGTCGACTACCTGACTCAATACACGAGCAAGGTTGTGCCAGACGAACTGGCACGCATCTTTCCCAAAAACAAAACCACTCCAAAGGAAGTTGCGCTACAAAATCCCTGGCCTGCGGGCCCAAGTGTGAAAAGTTCGACGATTCACGCCGACGACCTCACAGAGACGCCGGCTCAGTTATCAGACGCCGTCCTTGTCTGCTCGACGGTGCGTGCCAATGTCGCACCTGATGGTCCAGGATCCGTTCGTCGTCATTATGCCGGTTTTCAGAGGGGCCGCTTGTCCGAAGAATTGCGTAGCACGGACAGATCGGCGTTCAGTTTGCAGGAATATGTAAATTGGACGCAGGAACTCAGCAAGCGAATTCTGGCGGCGAACCGCCAGCCCCCCGATTTCTTCAGTCGATATTTGTCCCCGACTCTTCCCCCAGTTCCGATAACGCCGAAATATCTGGTCTTCAATGTATTTGGCAGCGAGTTCGGACTCGAAGACGTCGCGGGGAACCCGATTGAACTGGCCGATTCGATCGTGGAGGTTACTGAAAAGATGGATTCACAAACCGGAGAGTTGCGTTGGGTTTTTGAAGTCACCTATCGCAACCTCGCTGCGCCTGACCGGCCGCCCAGGAGCGCGAGCGCATCCCTAACCTACAATCCTGGCGGATCTCGGTTTCGAATTCAGAGTGCAAGCCTCAATTCTGAAATCCTGGTGCTCAAGGAGGACTCGGAAGAAGGAGACGGCCTCGTAACCTACTTGAACAATCACGATGACTTGTTCACCGTGGCGCTTGATCGACCAGATGTCTTTTACACTGCCCAATCTTTCTACCGACTGGACTACAGCCACGCCGAAGCGCGCCTCGCAAGCATGTTGATGCCCGTGCACTCGCTTGCGACCGTGACCAGCGAAAAGGGCAAACCTGGGAAGAAGAAAACCAAATGGGATGCGTCAAGTATCTTCCATCTGATCGATTCGCTCGGAAGTGCCGGGCTAGTTCATCGGAACTTTGGAACTCCTGAACTCGTGCTGTGTGATGATCTCGGCACGGAGTCAGCTGACTTCGTTTGTGCAAATTTTACCAACCGAAGGATCGCATTCATTCACGCTAAAGATGGTGAGGACCACGCCGTATCCGCTTCGGCGCTCCACGTCATCGTTGCGCAGGCGCAGAAAAATCTCTCCTTGATTTCTCGCGGCGGATCAGTTCCCAAACATGTCGCCCGATGGAATCCGGAATCCAAGTGGGGGAAAACGAATATTCGACGTTGGCGATTGGGCGCCAAGTCCTTGCCAACTAAGATTGACCTCTGGAAGAGGATCCGATCTGAGATTCTCGATCATCCCGATGGTAAGAAAGAAGTATGGCTAGTCCTGGGACGGACTTTGGACAAAGCCGCCCTGCTTGATCAATTGCAGACACCCGCACTTCGCACTGCCATTACAGGGCAGGTTGTGCACCTTTTGTCGCTTCTCCATGCGAACTGTGCGCAACTGGGAGTTGCGCTTCGAGTGTTCTGCCAATGAGGCTGCCTCGTGTTTGTTATTGTCGAACGGGTTGAGATATGGAAAGAACATGGGCTTCGGGAGCAGTTGAACTCTTGCGGCATGCAGATTCGCACATACATTTAGACTCGGCATTCGACAAGCGAATCGCCTTCATCAGTATCGACAACGCCGTTGAAATTTCAGTGAGGACGTTTCTGTCTTTACCGTTTTCCAAATCCGGAATCAAGATTCCGCGAAGGGAGCTAGATCTTGTTGCGAACAATTTTCCAGGCCTCTTGAGCCTCCTATGGTCGCATGCAAGCGCGAAGTTGATAGGAATTGACGAGGCTGATATCGAGCACTACCACCGTATTCGAAACAAGCTCTACCATGAAGGTACGGGTCTCAGTGTTGACATCCAGTACCTCCTCGCGTATCGGCAGATTGCGATCGTAATACTGAAGAACCTGTTCGATATTGATCTGGGCGAACCAAAGCCCGCTCCGACCCTGGAACGCCTCATCATGTTGTGGAACCAGATAGAAGAACGGCTGGCGCATATCTTGCAAAAACATGGGGTTGAAAAGCACACATTCTTTTGGGAAGAAGCAATCGGCAAAGGTCTTTTCGAAATGAAATTTGTCCAGAATTTGACCGAGTTGCGAATGATTCGTAATAAGCAAGTGCATTCGAACTCTCTGGATCCAAAACAAGTTGGATATGCAGTGCAGCTTGCCGAGGATCTACTAGAACAGGTCAAAACAATTAAGTAGCTCTGCTGGTGGGTCTACCACTATGTTGGCGACACTCTTAGCCCAAAGCCTTCGGATTCACTCAGCGTGCCTCGATTTCGACCTGAGGACGCAGTACACGCCGCAGCAGTTTCACAGCGATGCTTCGTACCTCATTGCAGGACTGCCGATTTCAGGTTGAAAGTTTGATGGGGAGCTGTTGATGATCGTGGGCACAGGCATTGATGTTGCGGTGGTGCAGAGAGTAACCAATGCAATCGCTCGCTTTGGCGATCATTTTCTACGAAGAATATTCACAGAAAAAGAACTCCGATACTGCAACGCCTCGCGAAATCGGGACCAACACTACGCCGCGCACTTCGCCGCGAAAGAAGCGACTATGAAGGCACTTGGGACAGGATGGGATCACGGTGTGCAGTGGTGTGACATTGAGGTAGGGCACGATGGAGTAGGGCGGCCGACCATAACTCTCCAAGGCGAAGCCGCAAGAATTGCCGCCGAACTTGCGGTCAAGCGAATCCATGTGTCGATCGCGCATAGCCCTCAACACGCTCTGGCTCAGGTAATTCTGGAGGCGTGAAGCCACTGATCCCCGCATCTTAATTGAGGCGAAAAAGAAACGACAAGCGCTCAACTGATTGATTATAAGCAAGATAGTAGGCGTATTTTATGTCTGTAAGAATTTACGTCGCTATTGAGAATAAATGTTTGATTTTCTTACAATCATGCGGTACGCTAGTGGACATGGCGACGACAAATCTAGAATCGGTTCGCGCAGTTAGCATTCCGCCAGCGGATAGGGCACTCACAGTGCTCCGAGAGGCTTTAGAGCAACAGCTGCTTTGCGATCCGTCGTTGGACGTAGACGCTGCACTATCCTATGCGATCGCCCATCCGGATCAATCCGTCGTGGATTCCTTCGCGAGCGCTGAGGTGCTGAGCGCCCTCGATGAAGTATTCGGGGGCCCTCTGCCTAAAGAAATACTTAATCACCGTTCTCTCACAACTCTCTCGGGATTGCGTCGTAGCCTAGGGATTATCGGTAAACAGCAGGGTAAGAAACCACCTCAGAGCACTCCTTGAGACTCTAAGCAAAACCAGGATGGAAATTATGAAACCACAGGATGAAAAAGAAATGCTCGCGAAAAGGCTCCGCGAAGCCCGCGACTACCTCGGCTTATCGCAGGAATATGTGTCACAGCAGACCGGCATCTCCCGGCCCGCAATTTCCGAAATTGAAGCTGGCCGTCGAAAGGTCGAGAGCTTGGAACTTAAGAGATTCTCAAAACTCTATGGAATACCAGTGGAAGTACTGCTCGCAGAAACGGAAGTCGAAGGTGTCGGGGCTGCGGCAGATCCTATCGAGATGAAGCTTCGGTCTATGACGAAGGACCTTAAAAAAGAAGACAGAGCTGAAATACTCCGATTCGTCGAATACCTCCACCATCGCGGCACGTCGGAGAAAGAAGGCTGAAGATGGATCGCCAACAAATCACGGTGATGGCGATGGGCGCGGCTCATCGAGCGCACAAGCAATTTCGGGTTGACCCGACTTCAAGAGTGGACGTCTTTGGAGTACTACGGTCCGCGAATGCCTATGTCTTCTTCCGACCCTTGAAATCAATGTTCGGTGCCTATCTGCCCACAAAAGGGCAGATACCAGGACTCCTGATCAACTCGAACCTGCCATTGAGCGTACAGCGCTACACTGCTGCGCACGAATTTGGGCATGTTTACATGAATCACAGAACCATGAGCTTGGACTCCGAAGTAGCGTTTGTACCGGAGGAGCGTTCAGGAGTTGACCCAGATGAGATTGCGGCAGAGGCATTCGCGGCGTTTTTCTTGATGCCCAAAGCGCTCGTTGTGAATTCGTTGCGTGACCTTGATCTTCGCCCGGAACAAATCGATGCTTCAACGGCCTATCTACTAGCGCTTAGGATGGGTACCAGCTATCGCGCTACCGTCAATCATCTTCAAACACTCAAACTAGTAACGAGGTCCCTCGCTGAGAAGCTGCGCGACGTTAAGCCCCAAGCCATCAAACAAGATCTTAACGAGGACGAGAAAGTAGGAAAGCGTGATGTTTGGGTTTTGGATGAGCTCTGGAACGGAAAACCTATTTTTCCAGCGCCGCAGGACATGATCCGTATACAACTCCAAGAAATTCCCACTTCCGGCTACACATGGCTGATCAGCGAGAAGCCTGAAGGCGTGCAACTATTGGAGGACACTTACCGCGAAGACTCAGAAGATGGAATCGGCGGTAGCTGCGTCCATGAATTCGTGGCTCGCCTGGAGGACGACGCCAAGCGCTCAAAACTGGTTCTACAAAAACGACGTCCTTGGGACGAAGAAGGCGACTCCTCCGGGAATTTTGCTGTTGACGTCCTACCACAAGAGTTCCGTCGCACCGGACCTCTGGTCTTGCCCCAGCTCGTCTAGTTCACCGTTATGAAGAGCCACTTCGAAGCCTTTGTAAAGGATCAAGGTGACAGGCCTACATGTGTGGCCTTTGCTGTCGGGTCCCTTCACGAGTACTGGCTTGATATCACTCGCGCCGGCAAGGCAGAAATCTCAATCGATCTTTCGGAGGAATTCCTCTATTTCATGAGCAAACGAAAGGACGGGCTTGTCGGCGCCTCGGGAACAACAGTCGTCGCGGCCAAGTCGGCCCTGGCTGCAGACGGTCACTGTCTGGAGGTTTTATACCCATACCAAAAGAAATCAAACTCCGTTAAGCCACCGAATACCGTAGCCATATCTGACGGACGGAGTAGGACGCTCAACCATCTGACGCGGCTCAAAACCGAGATTGCCGTCCTCGAAGACCATTTTCTACAATGCCTCCCCGTGGTGGGCGTAATCGAACTCTTTCGTAGCGTCTATCGTCCAGGCCGTGCCGGGGAACTGCCGCTCCCGAATTCTGGTGAGAAGCGAATCGGGAAGCATGCCGTTCTGCTCGTTGGGAGTGAGGCGTCCAACCATGGGAACCTCTTTGTCTTCCTGAATTCTTGGGGCAGGACATGGGGAGATAAGGGGTTCGGACGGATAACTGCGGAATACTTCGCCAAGCACTGCATGGAACTCTGGAGCATCAGTCAACCAAAAGGAGATGTCTAGTGAGCACACATATTTCTGCTTCATCGAGTGCAGAAGCCTGGGTCAGCGTCATGGAACATTTGATTACGCAGAAGGGTGGGAAATGTTTTCATCTCATCGTTTCAATTGCTGATCCAGCCTCCGAAATAAAGGACGTTACTCGGGTCATCGATGCCTTGGCCGAGACATTCGGTGTCGCGTCCACTATGGAGAATGCAAATGTGATCTGGCCTTTTGCTCTTGCGCCTCCGAACAGAGATCTAAAATCGATAATCAAAAAAATGCAAGAGTTTGCTGCTCCTCTTATCAAATCGGCAAAGCCCCAGCATGACTCCTACCTCGAACGGCTAGTCGCGTGGAGAAGCAGAGACGGCGGAGCCTCTGTTCCTCAGTTGGAGAAAATAGTGGAACGCATGCAGGCAGAAGCCAAAAATCCCGGCCCAAAGAGCTCGTCATACGAAATCTCAATTTTCTCACCCGGGTTAGATGCCGGATATATGAGCTTTCCTTGCTTGAGTCATCTCTCGTTCAAGCTTGATACCCAAACCGAAAAGATTCACCTTGCGGCACTCTACCGGAATCACCATTTCATCAGCCACGGATACGGGAATTTTGTGGGTTTGGGTAGACTAATGCAATTTGTCGCACGTCAGGTTTCTTATCAAGTCGGCGAGTTGCTCTCGATAAGCACGCACGCCGATGGGGAGCTTTCGAAAGGTCGGGTGCTCATTAAGGAACATGTTGCGAAAGCCCGTGCCATTCTGTCCGCTTCAGCCGCTGTGACTTGCCAACACTCAGAGGAAGTCACGGTTTAAGCTGGCTCCAGCGACACCTAGCGCTGGACGAATTGGCGCGAACGAAGATTCAATGATCGAATCAGAGGGGGTTGTGTTGGTCTTTCCAACGAAGAAGCTTTGTGAAACTCAGGAAGCCTATCATTCAGGCCCCACTTCGGAGGAAAGAAGAAGACCAGTGGTGATGAGTTGGGGGCAAAGCGAGCCTTGATGCGTGATCGGTTACTGATGAGATCTGGAACTGCTTCTCTGCAATATTTGTCAACTTCGCAAAACAGGCCCTGACAATCAATAGCATGCAGTGGCCGCCCCCATAGGCCAAGGAAGCTGAGGCCCAACCGACTAAACTCCTGTTCTTGATGATCAACCATCCACAAGATCAAATCTGATGACGAGTAGGTCCCTACATTCGTGAACGTTTTCTTAATCCCTCTCAGGGCTCCGGGGCCGGGCTGCGTATAGTCATTTTCGTCGAAGTTAACCAGGTTCGAATAGTTGAGATCAATGGCGATTTGATACGACATAAAGGGGCCCATAAGCGGAAAGCTCTGCAAGAAGTGTACGATTTCTTCTAACGATTCTGCTTCACGTATTCGACGGCCTGCGTGCTGACGAATGAACATCTCTTTGAACAAGGCGACATGGTTACGATGTTTCTCAGCGAAGCCAAAAGCTTTCGTTGCACATAATATGAAGGCACCGGTGTAAAGCCCGCCAAACTCTCTTTTGACATCGTCGAGAGCCTCCTCAAAACTGCCCGATACAAGATCTTCGAGCACTGGAGACCGCCCTAACCGGTCAACTACTCCGTCCCAAGTCTGCGGGCTGCTGAACGTGCGAAATGCCACGATTTGAAACAACTTGTCGTCGTCTGAAACCACATCTTGCCCATATGCGATTCTGCGGATCAGATATTGCGACACCCTGTCTGCCGCTCGATATACATTGCAAAACTTAAACTCTTGAATAATGCGATCTTCACTCCACGGTCTTGGGAGTCCGGCAAGCCGACGCTCGAATGCTTCCTGCCTGCGTGCTGCAAAAATCCAATAGAGGTCGTACACGCCGTCGCGTCGCATCGGAACTTGTCCTAATCCCATGGCATTGCCCCTTGTGTCATCACATCTGTCTCACAAACACGCCTGTGTCATGCAAGTTGAAATAGCGCTTGTCATTCAACAGTCGCTTTGCTGCAATTCGCTCTCCCAATGTGTAAAGAAAGCGATTTCTACCGGTGAAGTGATCGAAAACAATCGCTCCACCCACCACCACTCGCTCTTGAACGATATCAAGAGCAGCCATCGCAGGAGTGTAGTTGTCCGTGTCCATGAATGCCAGTACGACCTTTTCATCCGCTAATCTCTTTGCGCTCGTTACGATGTCACCCGACACTATCTCGACATTCCTTCCTGCCAGGTATTGCCGAACACTACGTTCGTCAAAGAACACGCAATCCGGATGGTCGTACATATCCAAAACGCTGCGTCGGGCGGGGAATCCCGCAAAGGTGTCAAATCCAACGACCTTCCATCCGCAACCGAGCTCCTCGATAAATCGCGATATCAACATCGTCGTACCACCCTTAAAGATCCCAAACTCCACGACGACGCCGTCCAGATTTAAACGGGCCGCATTTTGAAGGCATTGATAAATATGAACGAGAGTATACGGATAGCCATTGGCTAAAGAAGGCACCAAGCTGTCTCGTAGTATGCGCTCGAATATCGCGTCCCGGAAATGAAAGTGTTGGTAGCCGACTAGAAGCACGCGAGTGTTTACCGTCAGATATTTGGCAGACTCTTCTAGCAATCGTTCCTTAAGATCATCCGACGCAATGATCACGTGCGAAGGCGCATCGGTCTTAAGGTCTTCCAGTGGCTTCAGTTCCTGCGCAAGTCCCGGTGTCGTTGATTCAGTGAGAGCGCAATAGACTCCGCGAAGTCGGTGGCTGGAACAACTCCCCTTGAAGAACGCCAGAAGATCGTACGTCAACGGCGTGTGGCCGATAATACCAAAAGATGATTGAGCATCCCCAGCCAACGCATCCTTAACGTCTGAGATCAATCGATCGTATTCTTGCGATGGCATCGCTCCACCGAGTATAACGAAGGCGCTGGTGCTGGCGGCGTTTACTCTCTTAGCTCCCGTTCCCTCGCCCAGAGGCGTCGCAGTATTCCGGGCTCGGCTTGCGAGATAGCGAGCATAAGCGCAACAGAACCATCACTCAGTTCGATCACGCGTTCCAGGCGTTTCTGAACGACCGAATCCGGATCCGTCGCCATTAATTGTAGGTTTTCGAAGAGCGCCGAGAGTTCGCCTACTTGTTTCGAGAGCGAACTGCCTTCCGAGGGTTGGAATGGCCTTCCATCGACCACTGCATCAAAATTCCCGATGTGGTCGCTGAAGGGTCGACTGGTATCGACGGGCAAAATACCCTCGCCTCCATATGGCAAAGCTTCCATCAGAAAGAGTCGATATTTCGTCAAATAGACATAAAGATCGATTGCTGTTTCAAGTATGGATTCGTCAGCCATCAAAGTACCTTTTGATGCGAAGATATCGAGCCGATCAATTTTGCGCGCGATGTTCGGGAGGATACTGTTCAATTCGCCGCGGCGTTTCCAAGCATCCCCATAGGATTCGCTTTTCCGTTGATGCACGGATTTGATCACTGAACGAAGCATTGTGCTGGGAGTATCCGGTTGACCTTGGAAGCGGTTGCGATAGCTCTGGAAAAACGAGGCCACCAAAGGCTGTGGAATACTATCGAGGACCTCTGGATATTTCCTGCCTAGAAATTCATAAGCCGCAACCGTCAGGTCTGTTTCTGGCAGGCTCCAAAGTTGTTCTTGCAGTTGACGACCGGACCAGCCGTGCTTTTCTCCATTGCAAAGCCTCAGCAATTGAAGGGCACCATCGAATAGTGGGTCAGCCGAATTGGGCGGCATGCACACCGCTCGCTCGGGCGATGTGCGAATCTCCCCTTCTAGTTCGAACCACACGCGCAATGCTTGGTCAAGTCCGGACCATGATGTCTGAAACGGTGGGCTCTGAATACCGAAGTCGTAGCAGGTGACCCCATCAAAATCTGCGGTCATCTTTTTTGCCATTTCGTAGTGACGTCTATAGAGGTGGAATGATGAAGCAAAGTAGGTCACCCGACCAACCGCCACGCCTAGCCAATATGCCATCATTTCTTGGAGAACGCTCCACTCGTAACTATTCACCCCCGAAAATCCCCATATAACGTCATTGCTACGAATGGCAACATTCAGGTGCAACTGATCATCTCTCACCATCCAGTGGAGCCAATTATTGCAGGGAATATCCTTGCTTTCCGTAAAGTCACGGTCCGGATCGAACAGTACCATTACCGCACGCCGCGTCAGCCGCTCACGAAGGAGGAGCTGGCGGACTTCGCTCAGTTGGTCAATGCCGTTCCAGTTACGAAGGCGCGGCCCATAAGCTCCACGCCAGGTTCTGCCATCGTCTGAAAATTCAGCAGCGCGCGGCAAGTAGTGCTGCAGCCACACAATGTCATTTCTCCCCGCCAGTACCCACAGTGTCTCGGCAACAGTTGCAAAGATACTGTTTCCGCGATGCCGAAGGAATAGGCAACGTTCCTTCGGCCGACTGATGATGGTGACACGGTTCTGTATCTCGGTAACCTCGTCGTTTCGGACTCGTAAGACCGATCCGTGATCAAGAACGTCGTGTAGTCCAGCGATAGTGGCGAAATTAATGTTTCGGAATGTGCGTTTCTCCATCGATCACCAGATTAGACTGAAGGCACACAAGAATTGGCTGTTCCTACCAGGATCCCAGGATCTCCAAGTCAGCTTTCAGGACATCTAGCTTTCAGTCTCGATTCTATCTAACCCGACGAGCTAAATCCGCCCATTGGGGGAAGACGGCTGACTGTCGATCAGCCAGAAGTTCACATCTTCCCAGATTTCCATTCCGACCGTGTGCTTGAGGTGCGTTGGTTCGCCAGGCGGCCGCCGATATAAGAAGGGAAAACGGAACCGAGCACAATTCCGTTTGGTACAGACATCGTTGACTCACTATCGAGGTGTTGAGATTCAAGCTACGCAAGCATTTATGGGGTGTACCAAAATCCTCGATTTTGATCCCATCCACCGTCACTGAAAACAAAAAGGTTCCGTACGCAAAGCCGCCATTTTTCTGCTGTACCAGAATCTACAGATTTCGGTCTGGCCGGAATCGGCCGTAAGAATCATCTTGTCGGGGTGGGTCCGACCGCCGCGCTCGCTCCGAACACAGATCAGATCGCTGCCTGTTCACGCAGGAGGCCGCCAGTTCGAGTCCTGTCGCTCCCGCCCACATTCCGCTTGACCACTGTACGGCTACGTCGAAAACAGCGGGTGCGGTATGAATGCCTCGCGAACCTGCGTCTCAGCTCGGAGTACTTCCTTTCTTAAATACGAATACTCCTCTCCGCAATTGTCACAACGAACTTTGAACTCCACCGGCAACATTGGGAGTGAAGAGTAGGGATCTGTTTCTGCTAGCAGAATGTGATGATGGTAGAAGGGATTCTTTTTCTGGTGAAAGCGATGGTTCTTACAGGTCACGACCCAGAAGTAGTCGGGTGTGTGTTCCTCATCCTCTGAGATGGATCGAGGGATCGTATCAGCGGGTGTCGAGCCGCCCGGTTCGGGTTTCAGTTGTTCTGCTTCCATTGCCGACGATGCCGGAAGTGGGACTGGCGAACTGTTCGGCATTTCCGCCATGTGGGCTTGATTAGCCCCTGTCGTCGCTTCCAGGTGTGGTGGGCGTTGTGCGCGTTGAAACATTCGATTGAAGAGCCACGACATCGCGATCGAGCCGCCTACGATCCATAGTCCAGGCCCCACAAAAAAGCTCGCCCAAATCGGCAATCCGCGGTCGAGCCGAGAGAACAGAATTGCACCGAAGACACACGACAAGATGCCAACAACAATAGTCTCCACGCGCCCGAACCAATTGGCCATGACTCTCTCCTGACACATTCACATGCTGCAGAACTGGCGAGGTGACCGCGACGGCTCTCCACTCCAGCGGGGAGGGCCGGAGAGCTCGCGCCGCGATCCACCTCATACGACAGCTAACGAATTCCATCGCCGCCGTGCGACGCTTCCTACTGGCTGCGATTGCCGGATCTTTGTTTGGAAAAGGCAAGTGCTTTGCCAGAACATAAGTCCGGGTAAGTGCGCGGATTTCAAGGGAGATCGGAGGCGTCATTCTGGGGAGAGATGTTGAAGGTTAAAAGTGCCAATGGCTTTTCGACACTTTGAGTCCGGCGTTGCGTGTTCCAAGAGCTCGCGCAGCATTGGGTCAACGTAGCCAGTCATGCCATGTCCCGAACCACGAGACTTGCTTACGGCTGAGGTGCCAGATGTCCCAGTGAGGAATCGCGTATGGCTACGGCTGCGAACTCGGTGCCACCATCGACAAATCAAGATCTTTGCGCGGAGCAACATATGGTGTGGTCGGCTTATGCGTCACCTCACCTCGTTCCGCATCCGCAATCCGGATACCGGAATGTTCCAGCAGCAGTCCGGTCGACCGCTCCAGCTCCACCTGCGATTTTTCGTATGCTGCCATGGCGGAGAGAAGCGTAGTTTCGGCTTGGGTTAGCGCCGTCTGGTTCTGCAAGACGAGGGTGGACGTCGATGCGCCCAGGGAGAACCTTTGCTGCTCGGCATCAAGTGACTTGCGGGCTAACTTTACCGCCGCTTGCGCTGAAGCGACGCTCGCACGGTTCTGCTGGACCGAGAACTGCGCGTTGCGAACTTCGATCCGGATTTGATTTTCCAGCTGCTGCACATGTACCTGCGACTGGCGTAGTTCTAGTTCCGAGCGGATCTGTGTGGCTTGAGCAGTGCGGTTGCGGATGGGAATGGTCAGCGTGAGCTGGACGCCTTTGTCGGGCGCGGTGGAGTTCACCAGATCATTCAGAGTGGAGCCGTACCCCACACTCGGCGACGGGGTATACCCGGACCCGCAAAAGACTCCTCTTGGATTTTGATTGCAGATGTAATTCGCATTCTGTGCACCGCCGGTTCCGGTACCCGTGTAATACGCCGACAGATCGAGCGAAGGCCGCAACGAATTCCGGACTGCTTTGTTACTGATCTCTGTGTTGGTCAAGTTAATGCGTTGCTCCGCCAAGTCTGCGCGATGACTCAGAGCTTCGTTTACTAGCTCCTCGTTCGGCACGACCGGCTCTGTGGCCGGGACTTCCATCGTAGAAGTGGGAATCACCTCGGCATCAGCAAGCCGCGGATCCACCAGGCTCCGGCTGAGCGCATTCTTCATCAAAAGTTGCTGCAATTGAAGGTTGGTCTCGGCGACCGTGAGTAGCTGCTGGTCGCTGGCGATCGTACTCTGCGCCCTCACTTCATCAAGCGACGAGGCGGTTCCGGCCTGCAGCTGCTTCTGTGTATCAGATAGCGCTCTTTCTGCGAAGTTCAGGTTTTCCTTTGCCAGTTGCGCATTCTCGTAGGCGTAAACCAGATCCCAGTAGATGTTCTCGATCTGATCGACCGTCGTGATGATTTGGAGGCGAAATGCGATGTCGGAAATCTCGCGATTGTTCTTGGCAATGCGAATGAAGCGATCATTCGGAGCAAAACCGAAACCCTGCATCAAGTGTTGCGTCAGCTGAACACGAAGACTTGAGTTCAGCGTAGGACTCAAAATCGTGAATGGACTGTTTGTCGTCTGGCGGGTGTTGTCAAAACTTACCTGCAAATTGGTCCCCCAATGGAAGCCTTGCAAATAAGAAAAGTTCATGGTTCCTGTGTTCGTATCGTTGCCACAAAATGGGCTTGTGCAGATCGTGCGCTGGCGGTCGAGCGACAATGTCCCGCTCAGGATGGGATCAAAACTGGTAATCGCGGGCCCGCTGCCGAGGGTGGATAAAACGAGACCGCCGGTCCCACTACCCGCGCCGCCTGCTGCTACGGAGGTTCCGCCCTGCCCTGATCCGACCTGATTGCCAATGGTTCCAACACCGCCGCCCGGCGTGTTCTGAACGACTCCGCTGTTGATACCCAGAGTGCTGGACCCGGCTTTGGCACGCAAAATGTCAGTGTCGGCAATGCCGAGGTTATATCGCTGTATATCGATGTCGAGGTTGTTCTCCAGCGCAAGAGCCACCGCGTCATCCATGGAGATGTAGAGCTTCCCGTCGCGAAGCAAATCATTAATGCTGGAGCTGTTCGTCAAATTGGGCGCGGGCACGTGATGTGCGAGGTACGGCGCGACCGGGTTGGGAAAATATCCGAAGGACTTGGCATAGTCCTCCAGCACAAATCGACGCGGCGCCGGCGCTCCGACTGGGGCACTCGAGGGCTCGGCCTGCGGCGGTAGCGTAGGCTGTGATTGCGCGGTCTGATTGCTTTGCTGTCCCGATGCACCGGAAATAAGAATTACAGCCAATCCCATTGCCAGCAACAAACGGTTGGCAGAAGTTGAAAATGTGTAGTGCATTTGTTTATCTCCACGTAAGAAAGCTTGGTGTGACTCTGCAGTGAGGAAGGCAATGCAAGGGCCAAGCGCAAACCCGCGGAAAGTGATGAATTCTCAACGTGGAATTGGAAGAAGCACCGTTGACTGTCAAAACTGTCAAAAGCCCGATGACAGCTCGCAGCCAGTGGGAACTACGTGAGTGGGGACGGGATCTATGGGCATTACTCGTCGATGGTCAAAATGCAAGAGGAGGCTGGGAACCGACCCAACCTCCACGGAAAACGCCTAGGAAGATACTGCATAGTTCAGTTGACTCATAGCTCCCGCAGAGCGGTCGCCACAGGCATCCGCGCCGCCCGCAACGCCGGGAGTAGACCTCCGACCAAACCCATCGCAAGGGCGAAAGCAATTCCCGCCCCAAGCAACTGGGCACTGATTCGAAATGCAAACGCCAACTGGGAGAAAGTCTGCCAGTTCATGGTTCCGGTCGTGAGTCCGTTCAGCGGTAGCACGGCGATGCATCCAACAATGCCGCCAATCGAGGCAATGAACAATGCCTCGACGAGAAACGAAGAAATCACCGCGGCACTTCCAAACCCGAGTGCCAGCATGGTTGCGATTTCGCGCCCGCGTTCCGAGACGGCCGAATACATCGTGTTGAGCGCTCCGAACACCGCACCGATTGCCATGATGAAAGCTACCAGTCCACCGAGAACAGTGATGAGCCGCGTCATCGCGGTCGATTGCTTGGAGTAGTAATCAATTTCGCGCTCGACCTGGACATTCATTCGCGGATCGGCGAGGACGGCGTCCTTGAAGCCCTGGAAGGCATCCGCTGACGTTAGATGGACAGTCGCAGACTGGAAGGCATTGGAAGGCCGTTTGTACGCGTCGTCGAGAACGCGCGGATCGCACCAGACTTCGGAATCGAACGCACTGCCGCCAGCGTCAAAAATGCCCACGATCTTCCACTCGGTACCGCCAAACTTTACCGTATTTCCAACGTTGAGACCGGCATAGCTTGCGCTTGCATTCTTGCCAACGACAACTTCGGTAAGCCCTTGATGGAACATCTCGCCCTGCACGATCTTGATGTTGCGGCGAATATTCAGCGCATTGGCGGACACCCCTCGGATCTGCACATTTGCATCGCCACCTGTCGAGCGCAGTGGAAGCGAAGCTACGGCTACCGCTTCTGCAGTGATGAGTGGGCCAGCATCACTACGGGCCACGCCGGGTTCGTCTTCCAGGATCTTGACCGCATCGAGATCGATGCTGCTCAGCATCTCTGAGCTGGCACCGGCACGTGTAACGATGACGTTGTCGGCCGATCCTGAGGCTACGAGCGTCGCCTTGAAGCCCCGTGCTAACGCCAGCATGGCGATGAAGACGCCTACAGTACCAGCGATGCCGAGGACTGCGACAATGCTCGAACTCCAGCGAGACTGCACACTGCGGATGTTGTAGATGATGGGAATAGCCATTTCATATCCTCCGTAACGCAGTTACTACGCGCATTCTCATTGCGCCGATACCGGGGACGATTCCAGCAACGGCTCCGACCAGAAGCGCGGCCAACAGTCCCATCGAGAGAATCGTCGCGGAGAGATTCAGGGGCGGAAGCATCCCGGCCAATGCGCTGCCCAGACCGGGAATCGCGAGTGCAGATAATCCGAGGCCCAGCATGCCACCGATAACCGCGATCAACAGCGACTCCGCAAGAACGAAGAACAACACGGCGCGGTCGCTGAAACCGATAGCCTTCAAGACCGCCAGTTCTCCGGTACGTTCTCTGACCGCTATCGCCATGGTGTTACCTGTCACCAGCAGCAGAGTGAAGAACACGACGCTACCGATGATCATGATGAGACCCTCGATGTTGCCGAACTGTTTGACAAAACTCGCTGCAAATGCAGATTCCGTCTCTGTTTTTGTTTCATAAGCGGAGTTGTCGAACATGCTATCGATCGCGTTGCTGACGCTCAGAGCGCTATCGGGCCTGTCCAGCTTCACTGTGTACCATCCGACTTTGCCTTTGAAATCCTGTGGCACCTTCTCTTCGAAGTAGTCCCACTGCAACCAGAACTGGGTCTCGTCACCGCCTGGATTTTGGCTGTGATAGATGCCGTCAATGTTGAAGTCCCACGTAGAAAGCGGGCCATAGCGGCTGTTCTGGATGGGAACGCGATCGCCAATCTTCCATCCGAAGCGCTTGGCAGTCTTTGCGCCGACGATTGCACCTTGCCGGTCGTGAACGAAGGTTTGCCACTGGTCATCGGGCACGACCAGTTCTGGCATGACCTGGCGTTGGTGTTCCGGATCAATCACGAACTGAGGGAAGAAGTTCTTTTCGTCCTGGTAGATGCCGCCGAACCAATTGAAATGGGTTACAGCCGCGAGTCCAGGAATTCGCGCAATCTGCTCGTAGTACGAAAGTGGCAGGGGCTCCGAAAGGGAAATGTGATTTCGCGAGATCAGGCGATCGGCGCTTGCCACATCAGCCTGCTGGTTAAAGGCAGCACGGACCACGGCTAGAAAAGCGAAAAGGAAAAGTGCGATCGCAAAAGAGCCGACCGTAAGTATCAGTCGCGCTTTCTTGCGCAACAGATTGGCAAAGATCAGGCTGCTGAATTTCATGCCGGTTCTCCTGCGACCAGATGCGCTCCGTCTTCCACCAGCACACCTTTATCTAAATGAAAGGTGACATCCGATTGGCGTGCGACCATCGGGTCGTGCGTCACCATGAGAACGGTCTTGCCGTGATCCTTCACAAGTGTTCGAATCAGCGCCATGATTTCGTCGGCGCTTTTGCGATCCAAGTCTCCGGTAGGCTCATCTGCCAGAAGGAAGCTGGGATCGGTGACAATGGCCCGCGCGATCGCGACGCGTTGCTCCTGGCCGCCGGAGAGCTGCCGCGGATAGTGGTTCATCCGCTGTGCCAGACCGACTACAGTCAGCGCGGTTTCCACGTGCTTCTTCCGTTCCGCCTTGGAGAGATTCGTCAGCAGGAGCGGCAGCTCAACATTTTGAAAAGCTGTCAGCACCGGGATGAGGTTGTACATCTGGAAAATGAATCCGACGTGCCGGGCGCGCCACTCCGTCAATTTGCCGCGTGACATGTTTGTGATCTCGTCGCCGGCTACCGTAATGCTGCCCCGTGTGGGGACGTCGAGGCCGCCCAGCAGATTCAGCAGGGTTGTCTTCCCCGAGCCGCTCGGCCCCATGAAGGCAACAAACTGGCCTTTGTTGACGTCGAGATTGAGTCCACGCAGCACGTCAATCTCCTCTTGCCCGCGCTGGTATGTCTTATCGATCCCGCGAACCTGGATCAGACTCCCTGTTTTGCCGTTACCATTTCCGCCTGTCATGGTCATCACTCCTGTCGTATCCGTTTACTGCTGCCCTTTGATTTCAACCGCCTGGGCGTCCTGCAGTTTTGCCGGGCCATGCACCACCACGCTGTCCCCTGCCAAGACGCCGGAGAGAATTTCCGTGTTCGATCCCACGTTCGCGCCGACGCGCACAGTCCGTCGCTCTATGTGTTTGTCCTTTACTACGTAAAC
>Ga0335085_10004399_pt1 | contig 23448 bp, 14 predicted proteins | sample Lox_Sample_45_FD_206712 | JGI IMG/M metagenome (GOLD analysis project Ga0335085, IMG submission 206712) | Soil microbial communities from Loxahatchee National Wildlife Refuge, Florida, United States - Lox_Sample_4.5 | ecosystem: Environmental > Terrestrial > Soil > Wetlands | place: USA...
TTACGTGGGCGGATCGCTAACTGGTGCCTATGCGGAACAGACATTGGCGGAGGCCTTGCAGGTGCATCCGCTGCCGCCTAACGTGACTTTCGCCCAAGGAGCAGGCATTAATGTTCCTTACGCCACGGCCTACCGCGCATTATGGCAAATTGCGCGTGCCCGGCCGGCGGAGAGGATTTTGATCCACGGGGCCAGCGGCGGCGTGGGTGTGGCCGGCGTGCAATTGGCGCGCGCCGCCGGGATGACGGTGATCGGCACCGGCGGCACGGAGCGCGGGCGCGAACTCGTGGCCGTCCAAGGCGCGCACCATGTGCTCGACCATCGTGCCCCGGACTATCTCGATGAATTGATGAAGCTCACAAGGGGACGCGGCGTGGACGTGATTTTAGAGATGCTGGCCAATGTGAATCTGGCCAAGGACCTTACCGTTCTTGCCCCCAAGGGGCGCGTGGTGGTGATCGGCAATCGCGGCAACATTGAGATCAACCCGCGCGATATCATGAGCCGCGACGCCGCGGTGTTGGGGATGGTGTTGTTCAACGCCAACCGCCAGGAGCTGGCGAGCATTCACGCGGGCCTTGTGGCCGGCCTCGAAAACGGATCACTGCGCCCTGTGGTGGGAAAGGAATTGCCCCTCGCCGAGGCGGCCCAGGCCCACCGCGCCGTCATGGAGCCCGGCGCGTTTGGAAAGATCGTGCTGCTGCCCTGAGCGCAAAGACAAGATGAACCACCGTGACACCGAGGCCCCAAGAGAGCCTCTTCCTCAGGCCCGCGATTTTTCTGTGGGAAAATCCGCGAATCTCAAATGCAAAGGCATGCGCCGGGCTCACTTCTTCGCAAAGGTACACTCGCTCAAACGGCGCAGGAAGAACCGCAGGCCAAAGGCGGAGGTCGGCGCTACAATTTGTGAGAAATCGAGACCAAAACGAGGTGATTCATGTCAGAGAAGACCGGCGGTCACACCCGACGAGAGGTGCTGAAAATCGCAGCCATGGCCGCAATCTCATCAGGAGCTTCTCCCAACAGCTATAGCTCGAGCGGAGAGCAAGCAAATGCCAGTGAACCTGTTGCATCGCCCTCGGCGAAGGCAGTTTATGACCTCTCCAAGCTCTCCTGGATGCTGGCAGGGTGCGTGCCCTTTTTTGACACGTTCGCCAGGATTGAGGACATCCGGAAGATGGACGTGGCGGAAGTAGGACCAATCGTCGCACCCGTCCCAGGATCAGTGCAGATGGCGCTGCTGAACGCCGGCGTGATCAAAGATTGGAATGTTGGACTGAACGCCCGCGAGAACGAGTGGATAGAAAACCGTGACTGGACCTACCAGGCCGACATTCCAGATGAATGGATTCGGGATGGCCAGGAGATACGCCTGCACTGTGCGGGTCTGGACTTTGCTGGGGAGATTTTGCTGAATGGCCAGACGGTGCAGCCTTTCGAGGGGACGTTTACACCGCACTCGGCGGACCTGAAACCTCACCTGAAACCGTCCCGTAATCTTCTCGCCATTCGCTTCACTCCTCCACCGCGTTGGCTAGGGCAATTCGGATATACCTCCCGGATGAAGGAGTGGAAACCGCGCTTCAACTATTCCTGGGACTGGACGAGCCGCATGGTGCAGACCGGCATCTGGGACGCCATCACTCTGGAAGTAACTAGGGGCGCAGAGATTGCACATTTGCGCTGCGTTACGGATGCTGACCTCGCTTCGGGGAAAGGCAAATTGGACCTCTCGGGCTCCATGAAAGGAGGCGAGCAGGTTCGATTTACTTTGAAGGGTCGTGAACGCGTGGTTCGAACGACGGCTCTCTCACCCCAGCATTTCGCGGAGGGAGGCGTCCAATGGGCGGACCTGCCGATAGCACTCTGGTGGCCCAATGGCATGGGCGAGCAACCTCTGTATGAGCTGGTCTGTGAGTTGCTGGACGGCCAGGGTCGCCTCATCGACCGCCAATCAAGGCGCGTCGGTTTCAAGCACGTGGAATGGCGCCGCACGAGAGGAGCAGCCGAAAGGGCCGATCCCTATCTCTGTGTGGTGAACGGAAAAGAGACCTTCCTTTTTGGCGTGGACTGGACGCCCATTCGGCCGAATTTCGCTGACCTGCGCGACGAAGATTATCGCCAACGCCTGAATGTTTACCGCGACTGCGGGATGACAGTATTACGGGTCTGGGGCGGAGGATTCCTCGAACCCGAGCGGTTTTATGATTACTGTGATGAGAGGGGATTGTTACTGTGGCAGGAATTTCCCCTTTCGAGTTCCGGCGTGGACAATTACCCGCCCGACGATCCGCAGAGCGTTGAAGCCCTTGCGCACATCGCGGAGTCCTACATCGACCGCCGCCAGCACCATGTGTCCCTGCTCTTATGGTGCGGAGGCAACGAATTAATGGACGACAAAAAAGGCGTGAAAAGCCCTCAGCCGACGCTGACGATTAAGCACCATCCTGTAGTTGCCAGGTTCGCCGAAATCGTCGCCAGAAAAGATCCGGGTCGCCGCTATCTGCCGACGAGTCCTTACGGGCCGGTGGGAGGCTTCAACCTTCAGGATTGCGGCAAAGGCGTCTTCTGGGACGTTCATGGGCCGTGGAATCTTGACGGCCCAGTCGATGGTGCCTGGAAAGAGTTGTGGACCAAGGGTGATGCCATGTTCCATTCGGAGATGGGCGCTCCGTCCGCGAGTCCGGTGGCAATCATCCGGAAGTACAAAGGCGTCCTGAAAGAAATTCCCGGCACCCATGAGAATCCGCTCTGGAACCGTCAACCGTGGTGGATTGATTGGCCGAAATTCGTCGAGGAAAAGGGAAGGGAACCCGGCGACCTGGAAGAGTTTGTCGCGTGGAGCCAGGCCCGGCAAGCGGCGGCGCTTACCCTCGCGGCAAGGATGGTCAAGTCGCGCTTTCCCTCCTGCGGCGGTCTGATCATCTGGATGGGGCATGACTCCTTCCCGTGTACGTCCAATACGGCCATTGTCGACTTTGAAGGAAATCCCAAGCCCGCAGCGATTGAACTGGCCAGGATCTTCCGCCCCGGAGCTTTCGCGGGAAAACCTTAACCACCAAGGCACTATGATCTCTTGGCGCCCAGGCGGTGAAGGGATTAGACGCACTGCTTCCCCTGAGGCCGCCGGGTGTGAGGACGTTATGAGCACTCCGAAGATTCGCATGTACAGCTCAGAATGAAAGGTAGTGCAATACCGAAAAAAAGGGGGCCTCACGCATGGAGACCCCCGTTAGCATTGCCTATTTGCCTTCCGGTCACCGTGAACGGGAGGAGAGGAGCCCCTCAGCTTTACCCTCGCCCCGACCATTGGCATCCCGGAAACTTGCCGAGGATTGTTCCTGCGGTGGAATCGATCGCTCCTTCTGGCCGTCAATCTATAGGCACTGGCCAGCTCTCGCAATTCCCACAAGAACCATTCCCCTTTAAGCCAGCGCTCCTTTCGTGATTGGCACGATTCACGAAGTACTTTCGTTTGGGGGCGCGCTCGCATCCCCGTTGCTGATGATAATAAGAAAGGAGGAATATCAGGTCAAGGGGTCAGGCACTTCAAGATGAAAATAGTTCTGCCGCGTACACAACCCATTGTGTCTATTCTCCAGCCAGAGCCATATGTTGTGCAGGCCGAAAATTCATACTGTAGATAGTAGTCGCGGGCCGTGGAGCGCTTCCTTCTCTCACCTCTCCCTGCCCCCCTTTTTTTCAATGAAGGGAAGCGAAAATCGCAGCATCCGTTGACTTCGGAAAGGCTCATGCTGTCCCGGTGATGCGGGGAGGCATCAAGCAGATGGGGGGATGCGTTTATGCAATTCTGGGGAGAGGCCGTCATTTTTTATTGGCTCACGCCCCGTCTCCCCGTCTCCCAGTCATCCCACTGACCGAAAGCCTTCATCTGCTCATCCAGTCGCGCACGGTGGAGAAGATTTTCCACTTCCGCGCGGGTTTGGCGCGGGGCGGGGCGGCCAGGACTTTCGGCCAGTCCCCACACCAGCACGGCGGCAAGGGCGGCATTGTTCCTGGCCTCTTCCGGATTTACAGCGTCAAAAACGTCTGACTCCGCATGATAATTGGGCAGGTAGGGGGCCCAATCCTGCTTCGCGATCAGGTTGGGAACGCCTGAGAGGAGGAAATCGAAGTTATCCGTGCCATCGATGGCTTCCATGGAATCGTTGGGTTCGTCCAGTCCAGGGACGGTGGCAAGAGCCTGGTCCACGGGCCGGCGAAGGTCATCGCGGCCATTCAGATAGAAGCCCGTGGTGCGTCCCGAGCCCGTATCAAACGCAATCATGACCACGTGGCGGCCGATTTCCGTTGCATGCTGCAAAACATAGGCCTGGGAACCCAGCATGCCTTGCTCTTCGCCGGTGAAGAGCGCGAAGCGCACGGTGCGGCGCGGCACAACGCCCAGGGCCTTAAAACTGCGCGCGATGTCGATCATCATGGCCGCGTTCACACCATTATCCTCCGCCCCGGTGCCCAGGTCCCAGGAGTCCAAATGCGCGCCGATCAGGACAATTTCCTCGGGCCGCTCGCGGCCCCGAATTTCCGCCACCACGTTACGGGCTTGATAGGGGCCGCCGATGCGGCTGGGGAGATCCAGTCGAATCCGCACCTCCCCCCGCTCGGCAAGGCGTGCCAACCGCGCAGCGTGCACACGCGCCACGATGGCGGCAGGAAGGGGAAGGTTGCCACCGCCCAATTCCATGGGGTGGCGATAGAGAAGCACGCCATGCTGGGCGGACTGCACCAGCAGAGCTGCCACACCGGCCTTCTGGGCCGCAGCGATCATTGCGCCGTCACGCCCATATTCGGCAAACAGGTCAGCCTCCGTCTTCATTTCCGGCGAGAGCACCAGGGCGATGGCGCCGCGCGCTTTATCGCCGACGCGGGCAAACGATTCCGCGCTCCCTTCGCCCGCATTCACGAGAGGAGCCTCCAAAGCTTTTCCTCCGGGAGTAGGAGCAGTAAACGGACCGGAGGCGACGCGGATGGGGAATTCCACGGGCGCCAGGCACTCGGCGTGATCAGCGCCTCCTGCCCAGGACGTGGGGATCGTGTAGGTTTCCGTCCACGTGGACTTCACGCCCGCGGCGCGGAAGCGGGCGGCAGCCCAATCCACGGCGCGATCGCAGGCCTTCGAACCGGTTGGCCGGCCGCCAATGCCATCGCACAGTTCGCGTAAATCGTCGAGGAGCGGCGTGGGCCCACGCTCGCGCGCGGCGAGGAGTTCGGCAGTGTGGGCTTGTGGGCCTGCCGATGCGGCAGCGGATTGGGGTGGCGATGCTTCCGTCCACGACGTGAGCATCGCCAGGCCGCAAACCAATGCGAGAGTGAACAGGAATTTTCGACCGGCGCCTTTTTGCATCATGATTCCTTTAGTCTATCGTGACTGCCACTCCCATGCATCGTAGCAATTTTTTGCCAGCTCATTCAGCGTCCAGCCTCGCCCCGATGCATGCACGGGAATAGGCAGGATATCGCTATAAAGGTCGGGTCGCCACCGCGCCCCTTCCATTTTTCTCGACCCGTGCCAAAAGCTTATGTTCCTTTCTTTTCATCAACATAATGGAGAGAATGCTTTAACTCTTTTGTTTTCATCAACATCATGGAGAGACTGAAAACAGACATTTTATCTATGTGTTTTTTCAATGACTTACGGAATATCAGTCGCATTTTTTTTCACGACCCTTGCCAGAGAAGACGAGATAACTATTTCAGTTTCAATAAAATAGGTTTTTGCGAGATTTTGCCGAATCACTGCTAACCCCTTGTTTTTCTAGTACATCGTGGAGAGCCACGCCCCTCTTTTTCGCCGTGGCTCCCGTGTTCCTACCTAACTCTCCTTGCTTTAATGACTTAAGGGTTTCAGACAATTTTACTCTAAACAACTAACCCCCTTTTTTTCCGGCACATCGTGGAGAGCGGAGGTTTCCTCCTCGACCTAACCTCGCGCTGAAGGCGCGCCAAAGGGCTTCCCTGATTGCGAGGCTGCCCTGAGCCCGTCGAAGGGAGGGGCGGCGCAAAAGCGCCGGGGGTGGTTACCAGCCAGCCGCCAGCGCCGGCAACCTCACTCTCTAAGGCTAGCGCAAAGGCAAGGGATGTTGTCAATAGAAATCTGGCAAAATTGCCTGCTGAAAGGGCAAGATTTTACAATTCCCGCGGGAAATTTCCTGCCGGTAGGAAATGGGTTTTTCAACTCGGCGGCGAAGCTGACAGAACGTCGCAATGGCCGGGTGTCCTGGACACAACCGCGGGAATGCCGTTAAACGGCCAAGTGGATAACTTCCGGATGGCGCGTTAATCAGGAGTTATGGAACGATGTTCGCGCCTATACTCTACGTTCTGCTAAACAGGGGTTGGCGCCCAGTCTGCGGCACCCGGCATCTAATTTTTCCGGGTGGTGATGCCGGACGCGAGATAGCTCGGAGGTGTAACTATGATTGAATCTTCTGATCTGCGGATGACGAGAATTCCACTCAACCACGGAGCCGGCCATATGCCCGCACTCGGCTTTGGCACCTTAATTCCCGACGCGGACGTGACGATAACTGCGACCAGAGACGCACTGGAAGCCGGATTTCGACACTTCGATTGCGCGGAACGATACGGGAACGAGCGCGAGGTAGGCAGGGCGCTCGAGGCAGGACTTGCCGCGGGAGGGATCGCGCGCGAAGACATTTTTGTTACCACAAAGCTGTGGAACTCCAATCACCGGCCCGAGCGCGTCGAACCGGCTTTCGAGGCGAGTCTGGCGAGACTCGGGCTCAAGTATCTGGATCTCTACCTCATTCACACTCCATTTGCATTTCAACCCGGGGACGAGCAGGATCCGCGGGATCAAAACGGCAATGTCCTTTACGACCACGACGTGACTTTGCTCGACACCTGGAAAGCGATGGAAAGTCTCGTGGATCGTGGCAAGTGCCGGGCCATCGGACTTTCGGACATCAGTTTAAGCGAACTGAAGCCCATCTATGAATCAGCGAGAATCAAGCCTGCCGTGGTCCAGGTGGAATCACATCCGTATCTGCCGGAAACGGAGCTATTGGGATTCTGCAAGGAGAAGGGCATGGTGTTTTTGGCTTTTGCACCATTAGGTCACGGGATGAAGCCTGGGCTGCTCGAAGATTCAGTCATTACGGCTATCGCCGCGCGAGTTGGAAAAACGCCGGCACAGGTGCTGCTGGCTTGGGCGGTGCAGCGCGGTACTGCTTTGCTTACCACGCCCAGGAGTGCGGCCCGCGCGAGAGAGAATTTCGAAATCTCTCCCCTTCCGGAAGACGCGCTGGACGAAATCAATCGAATTCAGACCAGACAAAGGCTGAATGAAGTGGTGAAAACCGGCGTCCCGGGTTTCATTCCACAAGGGAGATGAACATGAAAGCGAAACCGCAGCTAAAGCAGTCCAGGCAAGAGGAACAAATCCGTACGGCCCTGAATACGCACTGGCACGCGTCGGCCGTCGGCGATGCAGACGCCGAACACGATATTTACGATGACGATGCCATTTGTGACTATCCCCAGTCGGGCGAGCGAATCCTTGGGCGAAGCAATTTGCAGGCCTTGCGGAGTCATCATCCCGGCAAGCCGTCCGGCTTCAAGGTCAAGCGGATTCTCGGAAACGGGGATCTCTGGATCACGAAATACACAATCACGTACCAGGGGCGACTGGCATACACGGTGAGTAATATGGAGTTCCGCAACGGCAAGGTCGTCTGCGAAACACAGTATTTCGGGGATCCCTTCGAGGCGCCCGCCTGGGGGAGGCAATGGGTTCAGCAGATCGCGTGACGCCGCGCTGAGGATGAGGAAAGTTGCTTGGCGGATAGCCGACCATTAACGCCAGGCAGTGAGATTCCCCTATTGGTCGAGCCTTCCGAAACCGCATGATTTAGATAGGGCTGAACGTTCAGCCTCCGGAGAACGCATGTGCATAAGGTGGCCCGGCGCTTTGTTCAAGTAGCGATAGGTCCTGATTAACGCGGTTTCCGTTCGCGTGATCCAGTTGGCCACCCGATTCGAGGAGATAGCGAGCGCATTGTCGGCCATCCGGAAGTTAGCTTTTTTTACGGAACTATCCACTTGGCCGTATCGTCGCCTAACCGCCCTGTGTTCTGCATTGTTGTCTGGGGGAGCCCGTTCCAGCGAAGGCGCTTAGCAGAAATGTGGAAACTCGAGACGGCGGTCCCTGACCGCCGTCGTCGATCGGAGATCGACGCTACAATTAGTGTCCGTCCGCATATCTATGCGCCACGCCCCGAGTGGGATCGCGGCATCGCGAGGACGCCTATGGCCGCAAGCGGTTCCAAAGAGCGGTGAGGCCATCGACCGCAAATTCGGGTGACTGGCAATAGTTGATAATCTGCTGCTCCATCGTGTCCATCACCTTTACACCCTGGGGAATCCTAGCGGCGAGATCGAGTGGAATGTTCGTCACGCCGTGGCGATCACCGTGCAGCAGGTCGCCGGGTCGCACCGTCAACCCGCCGACGCGAACGGGGGTTCCCACCTCCACGATGTGGACGTACGCATGGGAAACCGCAATGTGGCTGGCGAAAAAATGGAAACCCAAAGGCTCTACTTCATCGAGGTCTCGCACGCAGCCATTGGTGACGGCACCCACGCAGCCCATGGCCTTGTGGATGTTGGCGTTGACTTCCCCCCAAAGCGAACCCAGGCCGGGCGGATCATCAAGGTCCTCCACCACAATCACCCGCGGCGCCGGCACCTTCATGACGTCCTGCCAGTGCACACTGTGTGGAATGGCCGCGCCCTTCGCCCCGGGCGTTACTGCCTGGATCTTGAGGGTCACAGCATAGCCCACCATGACGCCCAGGCGGGGGAATATGCATCGGATTTCCGGGCGCATAAATCCTTCGTTGCGCGGACGCACATCGAAAACTTCGATGGCGTTCGCGACGGTGGGGGTATTGAACGCGCGCAAGCGTTCGAGCACATCAGGTTCCAGCGGTTCCATGATGATCTCTTCTCCCGGTTCGGGTGTGGTTTTCCAAGCCGGAGACATTATATGGGCGGTGCGGCAAAAACAAGATGAATCGTCCTATGGTTAGAGGCAAGCGCCTCACTTGATGTGGCAACTCGCCAGGCCGCGCTTCTCCAGGTACTGCTGGTGGTAGTCCTCCGCCCGCCAGAACTCCGACGCCGGAGTGATTTCCGTGACGATTTCCCGGCGGTACTTTCCCGAGCGGTCGAGTTCCTCCTTGGACGCGCGGGCCGCGGCTTCCTGTTCGGGTGAGTGAAAGAATATCGCAGTGCGATATTGTTTGCCATAGTCCGGCCCCTGGCGGTTGAACTGCGTGGGGTCGTGATTTTCCCAGAAGACCTTTAACACGTCTGCGTAGGAAACCTGTGCGGGGTCGAAGGTAACCTCCACAACTTCCGCGTGCCCGGTTTGGTCAGTGCAGACGTCACGATAGGTGGGATTCTTGAGTTGACCACCCATGTAACCCACGGCGGTGGAGATAACCCCGTGAACCTGGCGAAAAGCCGCCTCCACTCCCCAGAAACAACCTGCCCCGAAAGTCGCTTTTTCTGTTGTTATGTTCATGATCCTCCTGTTTTAATCGTTCGGCATATCAAATCGCCGGCCGCTTTAGGCGCTTTCCCCAATCGCTCAAATCTGAGCGCGATGGTGATTAGATGCAGGTCGAAGATTGAGGACTCAGGCGCAGTGGCCCCTCCCCTAAGGTTCCTATAACCCCGCCAAAAGACCCAAGGCCGGCGAGCAATTCCCCTCTATGGCTCCAATTACAGGATAGGCCAGACAAATGGCCTATCGAGAGGGTCAAGGTATTCGTTGTTGGCACTCAATGGGTTTGAATCCTCGCCATATTATCCCCGCGCGGCTGAGGGGGATGGGTAGAGGCTCACTCCAGGACAGTCCGCACTCGATGCCGCCAAACCCGGAAGTTTGATCCTGCATCAGCCACAAGTAGAGGTTTCCGTTCTGCTTAAGGCACTGCGCGGACAGAGGGACAAGCACCTCAAGGTTCCCGACCGCCCGCATAGTGGCAAAGTCGAACCCCGGTGCCGGTGTGGCGCGGACGAAATCTTCCAGGCGTTCGCCGCGCACTTCGACTTGGTGGAATCCACAAGCGCGTGCGGCTTCCTTGAGAAAAGCCCTTTTCTTAGCCACCGGCTCAAGCAGGGTGACTGAGATCCAAGGGAAGGCGATTTTCAAAGCCAATCCGGGGAAGCCGGCGCCACTACCAATGTCGAGCAGGTCCCCTTTCAGTTGTACGTGTCGGGCGAGGAAAAGGCTTTCGCCGAAATGGCGCGTGACGCACTCTTCCGGATTGCGGATGGCCGTGAGGTTGATTTTCTCATTCCAACGGAGAAGCAGGCGCAGGTAGATGAGGATTTGGTCCGCCTGCATGGGTGAGAGGTCCAGACCAAAGGGTTCGAGGAGTTGCCGAAGGCGCGTTTCATCAACCACGGAGGGAATTGTAGAGTTTCCCCCGCTCTGGCGCAAGCTAAGAACCATGGTGGTAGCAGGTCAAGGGAATCAGATGTTCCACGTGGAACATTTGGTAGGATGCTGGCATTCCGCTTTCTGTGTCCTATCCCCATAGAAAGTTCGCATAGAGTTATTGACTCGCGAAGGGACACGTGCTAGGGTGGCGTGGGTCCATCAAATAATCTCGGTCTCAATCAGGAGACGCCATGCACGGCTTGCAGGCTCTCATTAGTTCTCCGTTACTGGACGCGGGGCGCCCGGTGCGACTGCATCCCTGCGGCGTCTATCTGCAAGCTCAATTCCGCATGCAAATGCGCCATGGGCCCGGCGGGCCTTTCCCGTCAAAAACTCTAACAAAAGGAGTGAGTTATGGCCAAGAAACGTGTAACGATCGCGGGCAGCGAGCGGGCTATTCTTCACGGAGCGCGCTTAGTGGGTCCCGCCGATCCACAAGAACGTATGGAAGTCACTTTGATCCTCAAACCTGCCTCAGTTGAGGTGCTGCCGTCCCTCGAGCGGACCGGCAACGTCAGACCTCATGAGAGAAACCGTCTAAGCCGGGAGGAATTCGAGGCCCAGCACGGCGCCGACCCCAAGGATGTCGCGAAGATTGATGCCTTCGCGCATGACCATGGTCTCGACGTCGGAGAAGTGAATCTGGCTGCCCGTACGGTAGTCCTCTCCGGAACCGTGCAAGCGATGAGCGATGCATTTGGTGTAACTTTGCAGATGTACGACCACCCCAGCGGCTCGTACCGTGGGCGCACCGGCCCCGTGGAGATTCCCGGCGAACTCGAGGGAATTATCCAGGGCGTGTTCGGGCTCGATAACCGTCCTCAAGCCAGGCCCCACATGCGCCCCATCCATGAGCAAGGAGGAGCATGGCATAGTTCTCAAAGTGGAGTATCCTACCTGCCCACGCAAGTGGCGAAACTCTACGATTTTCCATCCACCGTCAATGGGCAAGGCCAGTGCATTGCGATCATCGAACTTGGCGGGGGCTACAAGACCAGCGACCTGAGCACTTACTTTCAACAAATCGGCATCAAAACACCGCAGATTACAGCAGTTTCCGTTGGAGGCGCGCATAACAGCCCCACGGGAGATCCCAACGGTCCTGACGGGGAAGTGATGCTCGATATTGAAGTAGCCGGCGCCGTCGCACCGGGAGCTCAAATTGCCGTTTACTTTGCCAAGAACACTGACGCGGGCTTTCTCCGGGCCGTTACCACAGCCATTCACGACAAAGTACGCAAGCCCTCCGTGGTCTCCATCAGTTGGGGAGGCCCTGAAGCCTCATGGACCACGCAGTCCTTGACGGCCTTCGATCAAGCCTTCCAGGCCGCTGCTGCCCTCGGAGTGACGGTCACCGTTGCCGCCGGCGATGACGGGTCGTCCGATGGCGTCAAAGATGGGCTGGCGCACGTGGATTTCCCCGCCTCCAGCCCGAATGTCCTAGCGTGCGGCGGCACGCGGTTAGTCGGGTCCAGCCAAACCATCACCTCCGAATCCGTTTGGAATGACGGGCCGTCGGGCGGAGCAACCGGTGGCGGAATCAGCGCCTTTTTCATCCCGCCGCCGGCTTGGCAGGCCAACGTTCACCTGCCACCATCGGCCAATCCTGGGGCCAAGCCCGGGCGCGGCGTTCCGGACCTTGCCGGCGACGCCGACCCCGTCACCGGCTACCAAGTGCGGGTAGATGGGCAGAGTACGGTGATTGGCGGAACTAGCGCCGTCGCACCCCTGTTAGCCGGTCTGGTGGCGCTCTTGAATCAGAGTCTGGGGAAATCCGTGGGCTTCCTTAATCCATGGCTCTATACCACGGCCGCCTCCACACCCGGAGCCATCCACGACATCACGTCCGGCAATAACGGTGCATATCAAGCAGGCGCGGGGTGGGATGCCTGCACAGGCTTGGGAAGCGCCGACGGTGCCAAGATACAAGGGGCCTTGACCGGAAAGGCCGCGGTGGCAAAAAAGTAAGCTCGAGCCGCGAATACGGCTTGCGCGGTAAGAGCGGGGGGTTGAACCTGGCGCGGGGTGCGCATCATGCCCCGCGCCCCCACCTTTTAGTACGCAAGGCAGACACACTCTTCATGATCCGACCATTATCTTCATCTTCCGCCTCGCACTGTTTCACGTGAAACATTCGGACCCATGAACTAACCCTGCAAATGTCGCTATTTTTGTCTAACATGCCTCTGTCGCCGGGCGGATGAGGTTTCACTAAGGGGTCGGAAGGGCAGGGGGAGATTGTCCCGATGCTTTGCAGATGCAGCCCCGTCCTGCCCTTCGCGGGCGAGACATTCAGGCGAGATCATAATGACCTCTGATTAAGCAATCCCAACGCCAGAACCAGTGCCTTGTATACGGTGGACGATTCATCTGCCTATTCTGCTTCAAGTAACGCGTTATCTTGTTTGTTTTCGTTAATATACATTTCGTTTAGTCTAGGCTATGGACCCCGTAGGAAAAGCTGACATCATGTCGATTTTTACGTTAACACTCTGTTGCCGGACAATTCTTGTCACCCGTCGTCGTCATCAACAACCCGCAGTGAACCTTCATTTCACCTCTTTTATCCACTTCTTGGCGCTGTCCTTGGAGGCCATCCAGTTCGTGAATTTGGCCTTGCAGCTTGCATGCGCGGCGCACGCCAAGTCTCCAAGAGCAAATGCAGGACGCCGCTGAGGCCGCACCGAACATGAAGGGAAACCGCGCGCTGTGCAGCAAGTGACTGGGATTGCGGGCCGGGTGTATTTTCTTGCCGTTTTCCGTTCGCAATGTGTAGGATGAATTTTTAAGTGCACCGCGGCTTGCTAGCGCTCCGCATGGCAAGGTGGAATTTCAAACTCACCAATTCCTGATCCTGCGAGGTTACTCAGACGTGACCGGGACAAACTCGAGCCTCCGCAAGCGCGTCGGGGTGGTGCTGTTTCAGTTGGGCGGCCCCGACTCGCTCGACGCCATCGAGCCATTTCTCTATAACCTGTTTTGCGACCCCGACATTATCGACTTCCCCTTTGCGCGGCTGGCGCGCGAGCCCCTGGCGCGGCTGATTTCCTCACGTCGCGCGGGCAAAGTCCGCAAGCACTATCAAGAAATCGGCGGCAAGTCGCCCATCGGCGAGGTAACGGTGCGGCAGGCGCGGGCGCTGGAGGCGGAACTCAGCAAATCCTTCGTGGTGCGCGTGGTAGTAGCCATGCGTTATTGGCATCCGCTCACGGATGAGGCGGCCCGCGAGCTTGCGGCATTTGCCCCTGAGGAGATTGTCCTGCTGCCGCTATATCCGCAGTATTCCTCCACCACCACAGGGAGCAGTCTGAACGAGTGGGGGCGCCAGTTTCCGCGCCAGAAGGCGGAGACGGTTCATGTGGTGCGCGATTTCCACGATCATCCCCTCTACCTCGATGCATTGGTGGAGCGTATCGAGCAGCGCCTGGAATGCTTTCGGCGTTCAAATGGCCACGCCGCGCGCGTGCCCTCCGACGTCCACCTGCTTTTCAGCGCGCACAGCATCCCGGTCAGTGTGATTCACCGCGGTGATCCCTACCAGTTGCAGATCGAAGGCACGGTGAAGGCGTTAGTTAAGCGCGGACGCTGGTCAAACCCGCACTCGCTCTGCTACCAGAGCCGCTCCGGTCCCGGCCGCTGGTTACAGCCGTTTATCCACGAGGCCTTGCAAGAAATCACCGCTCGCGGCGCCGAGCGCGTCCTGGTGGTGCCCATCGCCTTCGTCTCCGATCACGTCGAGACCCTGCACGAAATCAACATCGAAGCGCGCGAACTGGCGGAGAACCTGGGCATTCAGCAATTCGAAACCATGGAAGGCCTGAACGATTCTCCCCGCTTCATCGCCGCGCTTGCGGACCTTGTATTGCGCAAGGTCGGTGTTCGGGCTCTGTAGTGTGGGCGTCTCGTCCGCGCGTTGCTCTAATCCTAACAAAGTCGGAAGTTACCCACAGATGGCCCAGTCAGGGCCTTCGCACTCTCCAATCTCCTCTTGCACTTCACCCTAAGTTGCGCTTCTATGGGGGCATGAAAAAATCATGTGGCTGCGCTTTCTTACTGGGAGCGTTTTTCGCCGTGTGTGTCTGGCTGGTTGATGCGCAGGAGGCGCCTAAGGCGGTTACCGTCCAGGCGACGCCACGGTCGTTGACTGCCGAGCAGGACCATCAGCGGACCTTGCATTTGTTGCACATCACTTCGCTCCGGCTGGGAGCCGACCAAAACCACCCGGAGGCGCCGAATGCCGTCAACTACGACGAGTCCAAGGCCAATCCGTACGCCACACTGCCGGACCCCCTAACACTGAACGACGGCAAAAAGGTGACCACAGCGACGATGTGGTGGCGCCAAAGGCGCCCGCAAATCATGGAGGATTTCGACCGGGAAGTGTACGGCCGAGTCCCCGGCCACACCCCGAAGGTGAAATGGGAGGTGACAAGCCTCTGCCGGGAGCGGAATGGCGATGTGGCGGTGATCACCAAAAAACTGACGGGCCACGTCGACAACTCGTCATACCCGGCCATCACGGTCAACATCGACCTGACCCTGACCACCCCCGCCAATGCGCGCGGTCGGGTGCCGGTGATCATGCAACTCGGCTTCGATCCCGCCGTGATACGCCTCATCCTCGCCCGCATGGCCGCCCGTGGGGTGAAGCTTCCGCCTCCACCTCCCGGGCCGACGTGGCAACAACAGATTCTGGCCCTGGGCTGGGGCTACGCCGTTCTCATTCCGACCAGCGTGCAGGCTGATAATGGCGATGGCTTGACGCAAGGGATCATCGGCCTGTGCAACAAGGGCCAGCCCCGCCACCCGGATGATTGGGGAGCACTGCGTGCCTGGGCCTGGGGCGCAAGCCGCGCGCTCGATTATTTCGAGACGAACAAGTCTGTGGATGCTCGCCGCGTGGGACTGGAGGGTCACTCGCGCATGGGCAAAGCAGCGCTTGTCGCCATGGCCTATGACCAACGTTTCGCGATTGCTTATGTCAGTTCCTCCGGCGCCGGCGGGGCGACGTTGTATCGGCGCAATTTTGGAGAACGGCTGGAGAACGTCGCCGCCACCAATGAATATCACTGGATGGCCGGCAACTTTCTTAAGTATGCCGGGCCGCTTACCCCGGGTGATTTGCCCCTGGACTCGCACGAACTGATCGTCTTGTGCGCCCCTCGACCCGTCTTCATCAGCGGCGGCGCGACGCAAGGAGATGGATGGGCGGATGCGCAGGGCATGTTTATGGCCGCCGCCGGCGCGGGGCCCGTCTACAAACTTCTGGGCAAGAAGGATATGGGCACCCACCAATTCCCACCCATCGGAACGCCACTCATTGGCGGCGAAATCAGTTTCTGCCAGCATACCGGTGGGCACACTGACGGTCCAAATTGGCCGGTGTTTTTGCTTTTCGCCAGACGCTACCTGATGAACTCTCATTAGGCTCCGACGTGAGGCCTTCGAGTCCGACAAGATAGGAAGCACGATGGTGGACCACAATAACAGCAAGTCGCACGGGCACGCTTCGCTCTTGCACTTTTAGTCCCGCTGGGGTTCTATATAGGCCATGATAAAACTAATCCATTATGCACTTCTGTTAACTGCACTCTTCGCCGGGTGCGTCTGGTTGGTTGACGCGCATGGCTCTGAAAGGTCACGCAGCATGAGCGACTACTTTGTCTACATCGGGACCTATACCGGGCCGAAGAGCGAGGGGATCTACGTTTACAAGCTTGCAGCGGCCTCGGGAAAGCTTACGCCGCTCGGTTGGGCGGCGGAGGCAACCAATCCGTCCTTCCTAGCCATTGATCCCAGCCACCGGTACCTTTACGCGGTGGATGAAATCGCCGACTACGAGGGGAAGAAGACTGGCGGCGTCAGCGCCTTCTCCATTGACCGCACGACGGGCAAGTTGCGCCTGATCAATTCCGTCCCCTCCGGCGGTCCCGGCCCCTGCCACGTAACCGTCGACCATACCGGCAAGTACGTGCTGGTGGCCAACTACGAAGTAGGTAGCGTGGCGGCATTTCCGATTCTCGCCGACGGACGATTGGGCAAGACCACGTCCTTTTTGGCACACACGGGGCACAGCGTAGATCCGAAGCGCCAGGAAGGGCCGCACGCGCATTCCATCTACGTTTCACCGGACAATCGTTTCGTGGTCTCGGCGGATTTAGGCACTGATCAGGTTTACGTTTATCGCTTCGACGCCACCAAAGGAACGCTCACCCCAAATCAACCACCTTCCGCCAAAGTTCCCCCCGGCACCGGCCCACGCCACTTCGCCTTTGATCCCAATGGGAAGTTTGGGTATGCGATAGAGGAAATGGGTTCCAGTCTCACTGCCTTTTCCTATGACGCTGCAAGTGGCGTGCTGGTGCCGCTCGAAACCATCTCAACCGTGCCAAAAGATTACAAGGGTTACAACGATTGCGCGGAACTGATGATGCACCCCAGCGGCAAGTTCGTTTATGGCTCCAATCGCGGCCACGACAGCATTACGGTTTTTGCCATCGACCACGTAACGGGAACGCCCACGCCGATACAATACGTATCCACCGAGGGCAAGACGCCACGCGGCTTTGGCATCGACCCAACAGGCTCCTACCTGATTGCCGGCAACCAGGATACCAGCACCCTGGTCGTGTTCCGCATCGATCCGAAAACCGGTCGCCTGACCCCCACTGGACAGAAAGAGCATGTCCAGGCGCCCGTCTGCGTCGTGTTTGAACCAGCGCTGTAATCGTGCCGTCGGGTCATTGGGTGATAGGGTGATTAAGCGATTAGGTGATCGGATGCGAAGGTTTGGAGTGCGGCAGCTTGCTGCAGCCTTCCTCCCCGCGCGATTGCTCGCGGGAATTTCCATGGAGAGCAAGCGCATGGGAGGTTCAACCGAGGCCTAGATTCACCGCCAGCAAGCTGGCTGCCAGCATAAACGGCAGCAAGCTGCCGCACTCCAAAGCTTCGCACGCCTGCACATGCCATAGTGGAGCCTGCGCATCCCACAACTTTCACAACGCGAGTTAAGAATGCCAGCCGCGCGGTTCACAATTCACCTCAAAAATCCTGTCGCGTTGCGATACGGTTTGAAGATGGAAAATTGATGGCCGTCAAGGCATCGATTTTTTTGCAATTTGCGTCTATCAATTATTGACAGATTTATCGAGCATCCACTATAGTTTTGAATTCAAGGCTTGCAGGAATACTTCTAACTTACGTAATCACGAAAGCCAGCCAACGAGGATTCGGTTATGGCGAATGTGAGTGATTCAGCCACTCCTACTCCGAGCCAGGCTCCTGTGCCTGCGATCGCGGCTCCTGCTAAGCCCGCTCCCAGGGTGGCGTCCGCCAAGTCCAAAACTGCTGTTGAAGAAATCTCCCCCTCGGCTAAGATGCGTCGTCGGATCATCTGGAGTTGTGTTTGGGGTTTTCTTGCCGCTAATCTTCTGATGTTCCTCCGCTTTTTCTTTCCGCGCGCACTTTTCGAACCCAGCACGGTGTTCAAAATCGGTTATCCGTCGGATTTTCAACCAGGAGTTGATGAGCGTTTCAAGGCCCAGGACCGCATCTGGGTAGTTCGCGAAGCCGACCGCATATTCGTCATCTTCGGGCGCTGCACGCATCTGGGTTGCACTCCGGACTGGAAACCGGCGGAGCACAAGTTCAAGTGCCCATGCCACGGCAGTGGATACACGCCTGAGGGAATAAACTTTGAAGGACCGGCTCCCCGGCCGATGGACCGCGCGCACGTGGAACTCGATGCGACGGGTCAGATTGTGGTTGACACCAGTCGCCTCTATTCCTGGCCCAAAGGTGACGTCGATCACTTCAATGATCCTGGCTCCTACGTGAATGTTTAGGGGCAGGGCGAATTCGCATTCAGCAATCAGCACCCAACGATTGGCCAGTACCTTGGCTGAAAGCTGGTAGCTTCAACTGGAGAGATTGATGGCTGACGAGCACAGCGGAACTCCTCCCAAGGAAGCGCCGACCGAAGCCCCTTCCAAGAAAGGGCTCGCCGCGGTCCTGGACGAGGTGCGTGAGACCACCGAGGTTCTGAAAACCAAGGCCAAGGAAGACCTCGAAAGCCTCAAGCAGCCGGAAAAGACGGCGCTCTTCAAGTCCATCTTCCGCGTCAAGCACGATGACAGTTCCCGCAACCGTGCCTTGGGCGTGCTCTCCAACGTTTTCCTCCACCTGCACCCTTCCAAAATCAATCGCGACGCGGTGCGCTACAGTTATACCTGGGGGATGGGGGGAATCACATTCTATCTGTTTATCGTCCTCACGATCACCGGCGTGCTGCTGATGTACTACTACCACCCCACCAAGGGGCAGGCGTATCGCGACATTGTCTATTTGATGAGCGATGTGCCCTTCGGCTCGCTCCTCCGCAACATGCACCGCTGGGCGGCGCACCTGATGGTTATTACGGTGTGGCTACACATGTTTCGCGTCTTTCTGACAGGTTCTTACAAAAAGCCGCGCGAGTTCAACTGGTGTGTGGGCGTCATCCTGCTGGTCCTTACCCTGCTGCTCTCCTTCACTGGTTACCTGCTGCCGGACGATCAACTGGGCTTCTGGGCGGTGACGGTGGGCACGAACATGGCGCGCGCCACGCCGCTGCTCGGGCACGAAGGGCCGTTCGGAGCGCAACTCGGCATGACGCCTTACAACGATGTGCGCTTTGCGTTGCTGGGCGGCTCGATTGTAGATGCCAACGCCCTCTTGCGGGCCTATATCTGGCATTGCATTGCAATTCCCCTGATCGGGGGCGTTTTTATGGGTGTACATTTCTGGCGGGTGCGAAAGGATGGTGGTATTTCCGGCCCTGCCCCCGTCATGCTGGAGCAGGAAGCGTTGAAGATGAAAGTTCTGCCTTATGTGGTGCCGCAGCACACGGAGTGACCATCTGCTGTCAGCTTTCAGCTACCAGCCGTCAGCTAGGGCATTATCTGCTGCTGATGGGCACTTGCTGAAAGCTGATAGCTGAAAGCTGATAGCTGAAAATGGACTGGCATCAACTCTGGGAAATTGCCTCCGCTCCTGACAACGTCCCCATTGTGGCGCTCATTGCCCTGGTACCTTTCTATACGTGGTACGGGATTCGGCAAGCGCTTGCCAACGACCGTCTCATTGCGCAACTGGAAGCCGACCCGCAACTCGCCAAGACGCATCATCGCAAAACGCTGCCCTGGAAGCCGGGTTGGACCAAAGAAGTTCCGGTTTGGCCTTTCCTCCTGCGCATCGAGTTCCTGGCCGCCATCATCGTCACCGTCATCCTAATGGTGTGGGCCATCACGCTCAACGCCCCGCTGGAAGAACTTTCGAATCCCAACCTGACGATGAACCCCGCCAAGGCGCCGTGGTACTTCCTGGGACTTCAGGAAATGCTGGTCTACTTCGATCCCTGGATGGCCGGTGTGGTAATGCCCTCGCTGATCATCGGGGGCTTAATCGTGATCCCTTACATTGACGCCAACCCCCTGGGTGCCGGGTACTACACCTGGAAACAGCGGCGGTTCGCCATTGGCACGTTCTGCTTCGGCTTCATGCTGCTGTGGCTACTGATGGTGGTGATCGGCACTTTCATCCGCGGCCCGGGTTGGATGTGGTTCTGGCCGGGACAAACTTGGGACCCCAACCGCCAGGTCTTTGAGGTGAACCGCGATTTGCCCGACATTTTCTATATTACTTCCGCCTGGGGGAAAACTGTTTTCGGCGCAGTCGTCATGGGCATTTACTTTGCCGTGGCGGGCGGAGTGATTCACAAACTCTTCACCTGGAGCGATTTCAACAAGAAGATTTTCCAGAAAATGAGTTTCTTGCAGTACATGACGATGCAGGCATTCTTAACGATTATGATGTTGCTGCCGATCAAAATACTTATTCGCCATTTGTTTAGAATTAAGTATATCTGGGTAACGCCGTGGTTCAATCTGTAAAAAGCAGTGACCAGTGAGGTGTGATAAGCATGGGCGCAACGGCCGTGACCAAGCTGAGAATCGTGGCGACGAAGCAGCCTGCTCGTCACTCGCCACTTGTCACGCGTGGCTGCTCCTTGGAGGCTCAGGTTGCCTGACACTCCCGCGAAGGATCCCGTCACCACGACATCGCTTGCCACACTTTTGGTGATTTCGTCTGTCCTCCTGATGTTGACGCTGGTGTGGGCTCTCTACAATGAGTTTTTCGGCCTGCGCCCGTGGAAAAGCTACCAACGCGAGTTCGCCCGCCGCTATCATTCCTTCCTGAAGAAGCAGATTCCCAAGCAGAAGGCGACGGAAAAGGAAATCCTGGGGTCCGCGGAGTATCAGCAACTCGACCAGCAGCTCAAGACCCTGGAAGCCCAGGTGGCAGAAAAGGCGCAGGAGACCGACAAGCAGATTGCCATCCTGGACGCGCGCTTTTCTACCCTCACCGACACTTTTACGACGGCACGCGCTTATGTCGCCACTCAGGTCTACGCGATCGAGCATACGTCGCTGGGCGGAAAATCCTCATTGCAAAACAAACTGGCCAAATATGAGGCTGGCCCTTTTGATCTGGCCCTGCCTTCGCTTCCCGACGGGCGTCTGGTCAAAGGCCGCTACACTTTTCAGCAATTGCAGGAGGAGTTCGACCAAGTCCAACTCGACAAAGCGAAAATGCTGGAAGATAAATCAGCACTGCTACGTCCGGTTTCCGAACTGCGCAAGAAGCGTGACTCCTACCTCGCGGACCACCTGGGTGGCCTTACTGCCGAGCAACTGGGCGGACTGCTCAAAAAGGGGCGAGACTCCGTGGTGGAAATTCGTCAGATCAACAATCCCGATGCCGGAATTGTCGATCGTTGCGAGTCCTGCCACGCCGGCATTCGCGAACCGGTGGTCATCACTGCCAAAGATATGGATGGGAAAGAGGTATTCGCGAGCCACCCCGACCCCGAACTGCTGAGGCTGCACGACCCGGAGAAGTTCGGTTGTTCTCCCTGCCATGGCGGCAACGGTATGGGAGTTGAGAGCGTGGAAAAGGCGCATGGCAATTATGAACACTGGCTGTGGCCGCTCCACCCCCCGGAAAATGTCCAGGCCGGCTGCCAGCAATGCCACGCCATGGACATGGTCCTGGACCAAGCCCCGGTGCTGAGTTATGGCAAAGAACTCTTCCAATATCGCGGTTGCGTGGGCTGCCACCGCTTTCAGAATTACGATCTCGAGCCGGAGGAAATTGCCTCCGTGCAGCAGCAGGTAGTGCTTCTTGAGAATCAGCGCAACGACACGCAGCGCGACATCCAGCGCGACATCCAGATGGGCGACGCGGCTCCCGACAATGACACGGCGCGGATGTATTACACCCTGGCGGACAAGCAGCGGGTCTCCATCAGCGACATTGACGGCCGCCTGGAGCAACTCGACCGGAGGGCAAAGGATTTACTGCGGGACACGAAGAAAGTGGGGCCGGACCTTAAGGAAGTGCGTGTAAAGATCCATCCCGATTGGATCCCCGTGTGGATCTCTAATCCCCATGCCTGGCGGCCCGGCACGCGCATGCCGCGCTTCCGCCTGGCAGACGACGAAGTGAAAGCGATTGCCGCCTTCATTTGGCAGAGCGGGATTGACGGCACCCTGCCCCAGCAGCAGCCTGGCGACCCGGTAAAGGGCAAGGAGAGTTTTGAGACGCGCGGCTGTCTGGGCTGCCACTCCCTCGATGAATCCAATCCCGGTTTTGCTGCCAACCTCTCACGCGTTGGAGAAAAGGATAACTACAACTACCTGGTGCGATGGATTCACAATCCTCGCGAGCGCACGCGACCATATTGCCCCTTTGAAAGGCGTGACCTGACGGAGGAAGATTACAAGCGCCACGGCTTGCCGTTTGTCTTTGATTTTGACCACAGCAGGTGCCCGAATGACGGCCACGAACTCCAAGTGGAGCAGGAAACCATTATGCCCTACTTGCGTCTTTCGTGGGATGAGGCGCGCGATATTGCCAGTTACCTCATGACCCTGAAGAAGCAGGAGCCATCGGCACACGCGCGCGCCGATTACCTGAACGATTCCCACCTCAACGCGCAAGGCCATGCCTTGGTGCAGCGTTATGGCTGCGCCGGCTGCCACGAAATCGCCGGCATGGAAGACGAGGGCCGCATCGGAACAGAGCTCACCAAGGAAGGCTCCAAGCCCATCGAGCAGATTGATTTTGCCCTGCTCACGGCAAAGGCGCGCCAACAGGGCTGGTACGACCATAAGGGATTCTTCGAGCACAAGCTCGAGAAACCTGAAGTCTATGACACCGGCCGTGATTGGAAGGACCGCGATCCTAATGACCGCCTTCGCATGCCCGATTTCGAAATGCAGCCGAAGGAAATTTCTTCCCTGACCACATTCCTGATGGGCGCGGTGGAATCGCAGATTCCCCAGCGCTACTGGGACACGCCGGAAGACCCCCGGCGTGACATCCAGGAAGGCTGGTGGGTAGTCAAGAAATACAACTGCATGGGCTGCCATCAGTTCATGGTGGGGCAGTCGAGCCAGCTGATGACTTTGGCGCGCTACCAAACGCCGGAATGGAAGGATCAGTTGCCCCCCAAACTCATGGGCGAGGGTGCGCGCGCCAATCCGGACTGGATGCTGAAATTCCTCAACAACCCGGCGATGGATGCCAAGGACACGGATCGCAACGGCGTGCGGCCCTACCTGAAGGTTCGCATGCCGACTTTCTTCTTTTCGCCCATCGAGATTCGCAAGCTCGTGCGGTTCTTCCAGGCGCTTTCGGGTCAGCCGATGCCGTACATTCCGCCCAAGCTCGACCCGCTGAGCGACCAGGAAATCGCCATGGCGCGGGCGCTGTTCACCAGCAAAGCCGCACCGTGCCTGAAGTGTCATGCCACGGGGGACCCCACGCACGACAAGTTTGCCACCGCGCCCAACTTCCTTCTGGCGCGCGACCGCCTGAAGCCCGGTTGGGCCCGGCGCTGGATGCTGGATCCTTCC
>Ga0335085_10004400_pt1 | contig 23444 bp, 21 predicted proteins | sample Lox_Sample_45_FD_206712 | JGI IMG/M metagenome (GOLD analysis project Ga0335085, IMG submission 206712) | Soil microbial communities from Loxahatchee National Wildlife Refuge, Florida, United States - Lox_Sample_4.5 | ecosystem: Environmental > Terrestrial > Soil > Wetlands | place: USA...
CGATCTCGCCGTCCAGCCCCTGGGGCAGCTGGGTCTTGATGTCGGGAAAGACGTTGCGCACGCGCGCGATGACCTCGAGCAGGTTCGCCGCGGGAGCAATGTTGATGCCGATGTAGACCGCCTTCTTTCCGTCGAAGCCGACTTCGGATTCGTAGTCCTCGGCACCGAGCGTCACGTTGGCGACATCCCCGAGCCGCACCACTGCGCCCCCCTGCTGCTTGACGACGAGCTTGCGGAACTCGTCGACCGACTTGAGATTCGTCGACGCCGTGAGATTGACTTGCACCATCTGGCCCTTGGTATTGCCGACCGCCGAAAGGAAATTGTTCGCCGCGAGGGCGTTGCTGATGTCAGCCGCGGTCAGCCCGTACGCTGCCAGCTTGTCCGGATCGAGCCAGGCGCGCATCGCGAACAGCTTTCCTCCAAGTATTTCCGCGGTCTGCACGCCCTCGACCGCCTGCAGCTTGGGCTGGACGACACGGATCAGGTAGTCGGTGATCTGGTTGGCGTTAAGCACGTTGCTCGCAAAGCCGATATACATCGCCGCGACCGTCTGCCCGACCTTCACGGTGAGCACGGGCTGCTGCGAACCCGGCGGCAGCTGGTTCAGCACCGCGTTCACCTTGGTGTTGATCTCGGTGAGCGCCTTGTCGACGTCGTAGTTCAGGCGCAGCGCTGCGGTGATCACGCTCACGCTCTGGCGGCTGACCGAGCTCATGTAGTCGATGCCGTTCGCCTGCGCGATCGAGTTCTCGAGCGGCGTGGTGATGAATCCAGCCACGAGGGACGGGTCGGCTCCGAAATAGGTGGTCGTCACGGTGACCACCGCGTTCTCCGTGCGCGGGTACTGCAGCACTGGCAGCAGCGCGATCGAGCGCAGCCCCAGTACCAGCAGCGTGAGGCTCACGACCGTGGCGAGGACCGGCCGCTCGACGAAGATGTCGGTGAATTTCCTCATGTCCGCTCCATCACTGGTCCCTGGGCCTGGGCGCGGGGTTGTTGGCGGGCTGGACCGCGTTGTTGACGATCACCGGCACGCCCGAGCGCAGCTTGATCTGGCCGGCCGTGACCACGGTGTCTCCCTCCTTGATGCCCGAGAGGATCGCGACCTGGTCGCCGCGGGTCGGGCCCGTGGTGACGAACTTCTGCTGGGCGACGAGCGAGCTCGGCTTGCCGTCCACGGCGGGCTGCTCCTCCACCACGAACACGGTGTCGCCGTAGGGGTTGTAGCTCACGGCGGTCTGCGGCAGCGTGATCCGCCGCTGCGGGTCGCCGAAAGCGATGCTCACGGTCGCGAACATGCCCGGCAGCAGGGTCTTCTTCGGGTTGCGCACGGTCGCGCGCACCAGCACGTTGCGCGTCGCGGGATCCACCTTGGGGTCGATCGAGCTGATTTCGCCCGAGAACTGCTGGGCGGGAAAAGCGTCGGTGCTGAGCGTCACCTTCTGCTTCAGGGCGACCGTGCCGAGCGATTTCTGGGGCGCATAGAAGTCCACGAAGACCGGGTCGAGCGACTGCAGCGTCACCAGCTTGGTGCCCGCGGTAACGTATTGCCCGAGGTCCACGGCGCGAACACCCAGGCGTCCCGCGAAGGGCGCGCGGATGAGCTTCTTGTTCACCAGGGCGCGCTGCTCGGCGACCTGTGCCTTCGCGCTCTTCAGCGTGGCCGCGTCGGCGTCGACCACCGCTTGGCTCACCGCCTGGATCGCCAGCTGCTTCTTGTCGCGCTCGTAGTTGGCCTCGGCGAGCTCCACCGCCGCTTCCAGCGACTGCAGCCTCGCGACGTCCGCTTCGTTGTTGAGCTGCACCAGGGGCGCGCCTTCCGCGACCCCCTGGCTCGACTGGAAATGGATCGCTGTGATCACCCCGGGTACCTCGGGCGCGATGTCCGAGCCGCGCACCGCGCGCAGCGTCCCCACAGCCTGGAACGCACCCTGCCATTCGGAGGACTCGGCCTTGGTCGTCGAAACCGTCTGCGGCGGGATCACGCCTACCGGGATAAACTTGCGCAACATCGCAGGTTTCACGACGAGCTGGAAGGTCAGTATCCCGCCGAAGACGAGCCCGGCGGCGATCAGCATGATGATCATTCGTTTGGTCATGAGATGCGGCTCCTCGAGTTCTTTCCCGCTCTTTCAGTCGGCGCGCGTGACCGGCGTCGCTCCGGCCGGCTGCTCCCGGTTCCACCAGCCGCCGCCCAACGCCTGGAACAGCGCGGCCGTGTCGGCGTAGCGCGCGGCCTGAGCCTGCACGAGCGCGGCCTTCGCGATGTTGTACTGGCGCTGGGCATTGAGCAGGGCGAGATAGTTCGCGCCGCCGACCTTGAGCTGCTCGCGCGTTACTTCCAGGCTTTCTCGCGCCGCGGCCTCGGCCTCGGCCTGCGCCTTCAGCGTCCTCGCGTCGTACTCGAGCGCGAGCAGGACGTCGGCGACGTCCTGGAAGGCGGTGAGGACGGCGAGCCGGTACTGCGCGAAGGCCTGGTCGTAGGCCGCCTCGGCGCCGCGCTTCTGCGCGGCGAGCTGTCCTGCGTGGAAGATCGGCTGGAGCAGGTTCGCGCCGATGTTCCAGATCTGCGTGCCGGGGTTGAAGAGATCGCCGCTGTTCAGGGCCGCGGTACCGTAGCTTCCGGTCAACGTGACCTGCGGGAACATCAGCGCCTCGGCGACCCCGATCCGGGCATTCGTCTGGTGAAGGATCGCCTCGGCCTGACGCACGTCGGGCCGCTGGCGCAACAGGTCCGACGGGACGCTGAGCGGAAGGTCGCCGGGCAGGCGGAAGTTGCTGAATTCGAGCTCGGGCAGCTTCGCGTCGGCGGGGAGCTTGCCGAGCAGCACCGCGAGCTGGTTGCGGGTCTGGCCGAGCGCCTTCTCGAGCGGCGGCAGGGTCGCGCGCGTCTGCGCCGCCTGCGCTCGCTGGCCCAGCAGATCGGATCCGGAGATCGCACCCAGAGCGAACTGCTTCTCGGCGAGCCCCAGCTGGGCGTCCTGCGCCTCGGAGATCTCGCGCGTTGCGCGGATCTGCTCGCGCAGCGATGCCTCGCGAAACGCGGTGGTGGCCACATTCGCGGTGAGCGCGAGGTAGGCCGCTTCGACCTGGAAGCGCTGGAAGTCGACGCCCGCCCTGAGGGCCTCGAGCTCGCGGCGCGCGCCGCCCGCGACGTCGATCGCGTAGGTCACGTTGACCGACGCGTTGTAGAGGTTGAAGGTCGTAGGCGGAATCGACGGGTTTCCGAATGAGGCTCCGGAGATACGCTGGCGCCTCGCCGCGAGATTGGCGTCGACGCTCGGGTAGAGCACGGCGTACTGCGCGTTGACGTTTTCCTCGGCCTGGCGCAGCGCGGCCTTGGCCGCCGCGAGCGTCGGCTGGCCGGCGAGCGCCGCGCGGATGAGCGCGTCGAGCTCGGGCGAGCCGAACACGGTCCACCAGTCGGCGGCGATCTTCGCTCCGACCTGCACGCGCTGGGCGTCCCCGCCCTGCACCGGGGCGGACTCGGTGCGCTCGGGCTGAGGCTTCTCCGTGTACGCGCCGGCGGTGGGCGCCTCCGGCGCTCGGTAGTCGGGCCCGACGGCGCAGGCGACGAGGAAGACGGCGGCTCCGGCGATCGCGTGTCGCCTCATCTCCGGGCCCCCTTTGCCACGGCGCGCGCTTCGTTCTGTCCGGGATCCAGCCCGACCATCAGCGCGCGAACCGCCTCGCGCAGCTTGCGCTTCGCCTTGGGCTCGCCTTCGGAAGCGCCCAAGAAGAAATGATCCTGCATTGCGCGATTGAAGCTGACCGCGAGCATGACGTCGGCGATGGTTTCCGGGACGGCGGAAGCGGAGACCCGCCCGAGCTGCTGCTCGGCGCGCAAGTAAGCGGAGATCGCGAAGACCGAGCGCGCCGGTCCCATAGAGCGCTCGACCATGATGCCGCGCACCCTGGCGAGAAGCTCCTGGTCGGCGAAAAGCGAGCACACCAGCGGCGCGATGCGGTGATGGAACGCGAACGCGCTCTCGAGGACGGTCTCGAGGTTCTTCTGCACCGTGTTCTCCCCGATCCGCAGGGGAAGGCTCTGGAGCACCTCCGGAAAATCGCCGACATGCTGCAGCACCACCGACAGGATCAGCTCGGCCTTGTCACCGAAGTGGTGATAGAGCGCACCCTCGGCGACGTTGGCGGCGCGCGCGATGTCGCGCGTGCTGACGCACCCCAGCCCCTGCGAGGCGAGCAGCTTCTCGGTCGCGGCGATGAGCCGCTCCTTCTGGTCGGGCGAAGGCGGCCGGGAAGCGGAACGCGATGCGGCGGGCTTGGCCACTGTAATCGTGTCGGGAAATGACGACGGAATTTGAGCGAACGCTCAATCAGTATGAGCAAGCGCTCAACAAAAAGCAAGCCCCGGCGATGCGGGGCTCGTGTCGTCAACGAACTACAGGATCGCGTCAGGCCGCGGCGCGGGTTTTCTGCTTTTGTTGCGCGGCCTTGGCATGCATCGACGCGTACGCGCCGTGCGCTGCGGCCTCGGCGTCGCCGACGTGGACGTTCATGCCCATGTCGGACAGCACCGACCCCAGCGCGGACAGGCAGAGCATCACGTTGTCGGGGCGGCAGGAGTACCCCATGATGCCGATGCGCCAGATCTTGCCGGCGAGCGGCCCCAGGCCGGCGCCGATCTCGATGCTGAATTCGTTGAGCAGCGTCTTCCTGACCTCGGCCTCGTTCACGCCTTCGGGGCAGCGCACCGCGTTCATCTGCGGCAGCTGGTACTTCTCGTTCACCAGGAACCGCAGGCCCATCGCCTCCAGGCCCGCCTTGAGCGCGTTGTGGTGGCGCTGGTGGCGCGCCCAGGCGTTCTCCATGCCTTCCTCGCGCAGCAGGAGAAGCGCCTCGTGCAGACCGAAGAGCGAGTTGGTCGGAGCGGTGTGGTGGTAGGTGCGCGTGGTCGCGCCCCAGTAGCCGAGCAGGAGGTTCATGTCCATGAACCACGAGTGGATCTTGTCCTTGCGCGACTTCACGTAGTCGACCACGCGGTCCGAGAAGGACACCGGCGACAGCCCCGGCGTGCACGACAGGCATTTCTGGCTCGCTGAATAGATCGCGTCGATCCCCCATTCGTCGACGCGCACGGGCGACCCGCCCAGCGTGGTCACCGCGTCGACGATGGCGAGCGCGTCATGGTCGTGCGCGACCTTCACCAGCGTCTTCGCGTCCGACTGCACGCCGGTGGAGGTCTCGCCGTGCACGAACGCGATGAGGCGCACGTCGCGGTTCTTCTTCAGCGCGTCCTCGAGCTTCTGCGGGTCGACCGGCGAGCCCCACTCGTCTTCGACGACGATCGCCTTGCCGCCGCAGCGGTCGACGTTCTCGATCATGCGGCCACCGAACACGCCGTTCCTGCAAACGATCACCTTGTCGCCGGGCGCGACGAGGTTGACGAAGCAGTACTCCATGCCCACCGAGCCCGGCCCCGAGATCGGGAAAGTGAGCGGGTTCTTGGTCTGGTAGACGTAGCGCAAGAGCCCCTTCAGCTCCTCCATCATCTCGACGAAGATGGGATCGAGGTAGCCGATGGCGGGCTGGCTCATGGTGGTGAGCACCCGCGGATGGATCTCGGTCGGCCCCGGGCCCATCAGGGTGCGCTGTGGTGGATGGAAAGAGCTGATGCGTTTGGCAGGGGCGAAATCGTCCATGGCTTCCTTTCCCGAGAGTGGCGACCCGAACAGGTGTCCGTCGGGACGCGATTTGACCTTCACCGGCTTCTTGGCCGAGGCCTCGTTGAGCACGTCGACCGCGGCGATTCCGCCGTTGGTCACGCGCTCGACTTCGGTCGCCCACCGCGCCGGCACGTAGCCGCACTTGACCCAGTTGTTCACCACTGCGCGGTCCAGATGGAAGGCGCGGGCGACTTCCGCTTGGCTACCGAAGATTTCTACGAGGCGGGCGGCACAGTTCATTGCCGCCGAAGATTAGCATGTCAAAGTAATTTTGACAATGCCTGCTGGACCTTCAACGAATAGATGCCGGGAGACGCTAGCCCGACTGCTGGCCGACGGCTTCCTCGGCGCCGACCGCAGAGGCGCGCGATGCGCCAATGCGTCCGACGAGCGGCAGCTTCAGGGCAGGGTCGAAGGGGTTCACTCCGAACGTGAGTCCAAGGAGGTTCACCTCGAGTCCTTCGACGCTGCTCGCCGTGATTCCGGCGAGGCCGAAGAGCGAGAGCTGGAATCCCCTGCCGCTCGGCGCGGACCCCACGAGCTTCGTGCCGCTATAGTCCTTGCCGATCGCGGTCGGGGGCAGATCGGCTCCGAGCTCGGGCACGGCGCGGAGCACCCACGCGGTGAAGGTATTCGAGTTCGGCCCGGGCCACATGACGTACTCCCCGGCCCACGGATAGGCGCGCGCCGCCGCGTCTATCCTCGGAATGAGCTCGGCCGCCGCAGGGCCGCGCTTCTCGGCGATCAGCTCCGGCGCGGCCCCGAACCAGCGCCCGTCGGGAGCGCGATGCCTGATCGCGAGCGCCGAATCCTGCCAGCGCAGCCGCCAGCCGATGATCTCGTAGACGGTGTACTCGCGCGCCGCGGCGGGCTTCACCGCGATCCAGGTATGCACCCCGAAGACGCCGCGCCAGCCGATCACGCGCGCGGCGTAGACCTGCACCACGGCCTCCGGGTGCGCGGCGGGCTCGGGAGCGAGCCCCACCGGCTCCTGGCTCGCCGTGCGCCAGTCCTGCGCGGTGACGCGACCCACCACGGCGGCGCCGAGCGCGATCACACCTGCGAGTACGAGACGAGCGGGAAGCACGCGAGGCCTCATTGATCTTTCAGCGCCTGTTTTACCAATAGAGTGTGACGGGCGCATTTCGTTCAAGGAGTTGAGGACGTTCTAGTCGAGTGCCTTGTCGCCTTCGCCCGACGGTTGACCGGTGGCGCGCACCGCGGAGAAATCAAAGAGCTTCCGGTCCATCAAGTGCGAAGGCACGAGGTTGGAGAGAGCGCGGAACATCGAGTCGACGCGCCCCGGGTGGCGCTTCTCCCATTCGCGCAGCATCTCCTTCACCTGCTTGCGCTGCAGCGTCGGCTGCGACCCGCACAGGTCGCACGGGATGATGGGGAATCGTCTGGCCTCGGCGTAGGCTTCGAGATCGGATTCCGCCACGTAGGCGAGCGGACGGATCACGACGTGCTGCCCGTCGTCCGACTGGAGCTTGGGCGACATCGCCTTCATGTTGCCGCCGAAGAAGAGGTTGAGGAAGAAGGTCTCGAGAATGTCGTCGCGGTGATGACCGAGCGCGATCTTGGTCGCGCCGAGCTCGCGCGCGACGCGGTAGAGCACGCCGCGGCGCAGCCGCGAGCACAGGCCGCACATCGTCTCGCCTTCGGGCACCACGCGCTTCACCACCGAGTAGGTGTCCTGCACCTCGACTCGGAACGGGACGCCCAGCGACTTCAGGTAATCCGGGAGCACGTGCTCGGGATAGCCCGGGTGGCGCTGGTCGAGGTTCACGGCGACGAGCTCGAAGGAGAGCGGCGCGCGCTCGCGCAGCTTCATGAGCACGTCGAGCAGCCCGTAGCTGTCCTTGCCTCCGGAGAGGCACACCATGACGCGGTCGCCCGCCTCGATCATGCCGTAATCGCCGATCGCCTCGCCGGCCAAGCGGCACAGGCGCTTCTCGAGCTTGCCGGCCTCGAATCGCTCCTTGCGGGTGAATCGGACTTTTTCCGGCGCATTCATATGTTGATACTCCTGCCCCCATCGACCGAGATGATCTGCCCGGTCACGTAGGGGGCTTCCGCTATCAGATAGTAAACGGCGCGCGCGATGTCGTCGGGCTCGCCGGTTCGCCGCAGCAGGGTGTGCGACACGATGCGCTGGCGCGTCAGATCGTCCCACGAGCCATCCTCGGGCCAGACGATCGCGCCCGGCGCGACGCCGTTGACGCGCACCTCGGGTGCGAGCTCGCGCGCGAGGGAGCGGGTGAGCCCGACGAGGCCCGTTTTCGCGATCGAATAGACCACGTAGCTCTTGAGCGGCCGCTCGGCGTGGATGTCCGTGATGTTGACGATCGTCCCGCCGGTCTTTTTCAGGTGAGGCGCGGCCGCTTGCGAGAGGAAGAGCGGCGCACGCAGGTTGGCTCCGACGAGGCTTTCCCAGTTGGCGGGCGTGATCTCGCCGACCGGCGTCGGGAAGAACGCCGAGGCGTTATTGACGAGCGCGTCGAGGCGGTCGAAGCGACCGACGGTGTTCCTGACCAGCTCGGGCAAGCCCTGGACGTCGAGCAGATCGGCCTGCACCAGCGCCACCGAGTCGGCGCGCGCCGCGCTCAGCTCCGTCCGCAGCGCCTTGGCCTCGCGCTCCGATCCGCGGTAGTGGAGCATCAGGTTCGCGCCTTCGCGGTGCAGCCGCCGCGCGATTGCCGCGCCGACGCGCTTCGCGCCGCCTGTGACGAGAACAACTTTCCCTGAAAGCGCTTCACCCATGGCCTAGAATGATACCGGATCGGCATTCCTCTCCCGACATGGTGCTCCCCGAGCCTACGCCCGACGCGCGCGCGCACAGCGATCGCGTGGCCGGACACATTCGCGGCGATATCGCGTCGCGCGGCGGCTGGATCAGCTTCGCCCGCTACATGGAGCTCGCGCTGTACGCGCCGGGCCTGGGTTACTACAGCGCGGGCGCGAGGAAGCTCGGCAAGGCGGGCGACTTCGTGACCGCGCCCGAGATATCGCCGCTCTACGGCCAGACGCTCGCGCGCCAGGTCCTGCAGATCATGCAGGCCGGCTTCGACGAGGTGCTCGAGGTGGGAGCGGGAAGCGGGGCGCTCGCCGCGACGCTGCTCGAGGAGCTGGAGCGCGCCGGACGCACGCCGCGCAGCTATCTCATCCTCGAGCTCTCTGCCGATCTGCGCGAGCGCAGCCGCGACACGCTCGCCGCGCGCGTGCCGCACCTGCTCGAGCGCGTCGCGTGGCTCAACCGCCTCCCTCCCGCGTTCTCCGGCGTCGTGCTCGGCAACGAGGTCCTCGACGCCATGCCCGTCCACGTCGTGCGCGTGAACGCCGGGAAGATCGAGGAAGGCGGAGTCGGCGTGCGCAATGATCGTCTCGACTGGTCGTGGCGCAACGCCTCGGGCGAGCTGCTGGAGGCCGCGGGCGCGCTCGGCCTTCCCGAGGGCTTCCGCACCGAGATCGGCCTCGCGGCACGCGGCTTCGTGCACGCGCTCGCCGGGGTGCTGGAGAAGGGCGCCGCGCTGTTCGTCGACTACGGCTTTCCGCGGAAGGAGTACTACCACGCGCAGCGCAAGGACGGCACTCTCATGTGCCACTACCGCCACCACGCGCATGCCGATCCCTTTTTTCTTCCTGGATTGCAGGACATCACGAGCCACGTCGATTTCACCGCGGCCGCGGCCGCGGCGCGCGAAGGCGGCCTCGGTCTCGCCGGTTACACCTGCCAGGCGCAGTTCCTCGTCAACTGCGGCATCACGGAGGTGATGTCGCGCACGCCCGCGGAGGACCGGGGCAGGTTCCTCCCGCTCGCCAACCAGGCGAACCGCCTCATCAGCCCGGCGGAAATGGGCGAGCTGTTCAAGGCGATCGCGTTCGAAAAGGGATTCAGCGCGCCGCTCATGGGTTTCAGCGAGGGCGACCGGCGGCAGGCCCTGTAAGGTGTAGGCTATGGAATCCGACCAAGGCGGAATTGGATCAAGAGGAGCGCCGATGGACGACACCCGCTGGGTCAGCATCCACCCGCTGGTCGTGCGCATCACGCACTGGATCAACGCCCTCGCCATCCTCTTGATGGTGACGAGCGGCTGGCGCATCTACAACGCTTCCCCCCTTTTTCCGTTCCGATTCCCGAACGAGATCACCCTCGGCGGCTGGCTCGCGGGCGCGCTGCAGTGGCACTTCGCGGCGATGTGGGTGCTGGTGCTGAACGGCCTGGTCTACGTGATCTACGGGATCGTTTCCGGGCATTTCCGCCGGAAGCTCTTTCCTCTTACCCCGGGCGCGATACTCCAGGACATGCGGGACGCCTTCCGCGGCAAGCTCGCGCACGAGGACCTCTCGATGTACAACGCGGCGCAGCGCGCGGCCTACCTCGCGATCATCCTGTGCCTGGTGGCGCTCGTGCTCTCGGGCCTGGTGATCTGGAAGCCGGTGCAGTTCTACGAGATCGGCGTGCTCATCGGCGACTACGAGGGCGCCCGCATCGTGCATTTCTGCGCGATGGCGCTGATGGCGTTCATCGTCCTCGTCCACATCGTCATGGTGATCCTGGTGCCGCGCACCTTCCCCACCATGATCAGCGGCCGCGCCAGGAGGGCCACATGAAGAGACGAACCATGGAAACGAGCCTCGCGGCCCAGTCGCCCGGTCTCGTGCGCTCGGTCGAGCGGCGGCTGTTCCTCAGGCAAGGGTTGTCGCTCGGGGCGCTCGCCATGCTCTCGGGGTGCAACCTGACCGACGACGAGGGCGTGCAGAAGGTCCTGACCGCGATGTCGCGCTGGAACGACGGCGCGCAGGGGCTGATCTTCAGGCCGGCTCGCCTCGCTCCCGAATTCCCCGAGAGCGCGATCACCAAGCCCTTCCCGTTCAACGCGTTCTACACGGAAGACGAGATCACCTACGTCGACGGCAACACCTACAAGCTCGAGCTGGCGGGCTTGATACGCGACAAGAAGCCCTGGACCCTGCCGGAGCTCTACGCGCTGCCCCAGACCTCGCAGATCACGCGCCACATCTGCGTCGAGGGCTGGAGCGCGATCGGCAAGTGGAGCGGCGTGCGCTTCTCGGACTTCCTCGCGAGGATCGGCGCAGACACCACCGCGAAGTACATCGGCTTCGACTGCGCCGACGACTACTCGACCAGCATCGACATGGCGACCGCGCTGCACCCGCAGACGCTCCTGACGTTCCGCTTCGCCGACGAGATCCTGCCACCCAAGTACGGCTTCCCGATGAAGCTGCGGATTCCCACCAAGCTCGGGTTCAAGAACCCCAAGCACATCGCCGCGATCGAGGTGACGAACGAGTATCCCGGCGGTTACTGGGAAGACCAGGGGTACAACTGGTTCAGCGGGTCCTAGCCGGCGGCGGCCCGAAGAATATCTCCCGAACCTTGTCCGGTCCGATCACGCGGACAAGCTCCCGCATCGTGCAGTAAATCAGGATCAGCACCAGCAGGAAGATCTGGATGGCCCAGAAATGGGGCCACACCAGCTCCGCGACCAATCCTCTGATTGGCCTCGAGGAAGCCGCCCGATTCGCGCCAGAAATCGACAAGGCGCTCCAGGTAGTGAACGAACGCGGCGATCACGACGTAGATCCCGGTTCTGCGGAAAGCAGCCAGTATAATTTCCCGATGCGCAGCGTGATCGTCGTCCTGCTCTTCGCGGGATCCGCCTTCGCTCAGGATTCCTCGCAGCTCATCGCCCAAGCGAAGAAACGCTGGAGCGAAAGCCCGCACGGGCCGATGCTCGAGCGAATTCTTCCGCCCACGTTCGAGCTGCGACGAATGCCCGATCCCGGGTCGCGCGGCGCGCGCCTGCTCGTGCAGTACTGCGTCCAGTGCCACAACCTGCCCAACCCGGCGATGCACCACGCCGCGAAGTGGCCGCCGATTTTCGAGCGCATGGTGGTGCGCATGCGCGGCAAGGGGAACATGGGCGAGCTGATGCACGAGATGATGGCGGGCGTGCAGGCGCCGAGCGAGGAGGAGGCCGGCGTCCTTCTCGCGTATCTGCAGCGGAACGCCCAGAAGCCGATCGATCCCCGGAAGTATCCGGAGATCTTCGCGCCCGAGGGCCAGGCGTTCAAGCTCGCGTGCGAGCAGTGCCACGTGCTGCCCGACCCGATGCGGCACACCGCCGCCGAATGGCCGGCGGTGGTCGCGCGCATGGAGAAGAACATGGAGTGGATGAACCGCGTCGTCGGCAACCGGCATCCGCCCGACGAGCCGCAGCTCCGCGTCGATGAGATCAACGCGTTCCTGGTGAAGCGGGCGCGGAAGGAGTGACGGGCGCCGGCACCGCCATGCCGCGCTGCACCGCGGGCCGGGCGCCGATCGTGTCGAACCAGCGCTTCACGTTGGGGTAGACGTTCAGGTCGGTCTTGTGCCACTCGTGGCGCGCAACCCAGGGGTAGGTCGCGATGTCTGCGATCGAGTACTCGTCCGCGAGGTACTTGGCCTCGCCGAGCCGCTTGTTCAGCACGCCGTAGATCCGGTCCTTCTCCTTGACGTAGCGCTCGATCGCGTAGGGAACCTGCTCTTTCGCGTTGCGCACGAAGTGGTGCACCTGGCCGAACATCGGCCCGACGTGGCCCATCTGGAACATCAGCCATTGCAGCGCGAGGTACTTGCCGCGGTCGTCCTTTGGCAGGAGCTTCCCGGTCTTCGCCGAGAGGTAGATCAGGATCGCGCCGGATTCCATCATGGCGATCGGCTTGCCGTCGGGGCCGTCGGGGTCGACGATCGACGGAATCTTGGCGTTGGGGTTGACCGCCACGTAGTCGGGCGCGAACTGCTCGCCCGCGCCGATGTTGATCCGGTGGACGTTGTAGGCCAGGCCGCATTCCTCGAGCATCACCGAGACCTTGCGGCCGTTCGGCGTGCCCCAGGTGTACAACTCGATCATCGTTCTCTCCTGTTAAAGTAGGCCATGCTGAAGTGGGTTCTCGTGCTCGTGATCGCGCTCGTCGTCCTGACGGCGCTCGCGCCCTGGCTGTCGCGGTACGGCTTGGGCCGCCTTCCGGGCGATCTCACGCTGCGCTACCGGGGCCGGCTCTACTATCTGCCTTTCACCAGCACCATCCTGCTGTCGCTCGCCCTCACCCTGATCACCCGGTTCTTCTGAGGATCGGGCGCGAACCCGGAGGCGAGGCGCTTCTCGAGCGCGGCGAGCTTCTGCCGGATCGCGCTGCCCATCGCGATCTGCGGATTGGACGGCTCGTAGCCTTCGGCTTTCTCGCGGACCGCCACGGTCTTCTTCGCCGCCTCGAACGCATCCGAGAAGGAGAAGGTCTCGCGCAGGGCCTCGTCGTAGAGCGCTTCGCTGAACCAGGTGTAGTCGCTGTCGTAGCGGCAGCCGAAGGACGGATGGGTGGCGTCGGAGGCGGTGATCACCAGGGTGTTCTCGTCGCGGAGCGGCTCGACATAGCCTCCGGAGTAGCACGCCGAGATCACGATCACCTTCCACTTGATTCCGCTGTCCGCGAGCATGCGCGCGAGCGCGCTCGGCGTGAGCTGGTCGAGCTCGAGGGGCGGAAGGTCAAAGGCCAGCAAGTAGTCGCTGGTGCCGTGCGTGGCGATGTGCAGGAAGACGATGTCCTCCTCGGTATCGATCGTGCTGCCGAGATAGTCGAGCGTGTCCTTCAGGTTGCTCACCGTGGCGATCGGCTGCTCGGTGAGCGAATCGGAATTGTTGAGCAGCACGATCGATCTGCCAGCGGTATCGAAGCGCTCATCGAGCAGATCCCTGATCGCCTCGACCTCGGCGTAGAACGTGTCCTGGCGGCTGTCCGCCGCGACCCCGACAAAGTAGAGATCCTCGAAGCCGTGCCGCTCCGGCGCCAGGCCAGCGAGCCGATCGTCGAGCAGCCTGGTCTGGAGATGAAAGACCTCCTCCTGGGTCAGGCTGGGCGCGGTTTCCCCTTCGCCCTCTCCGGTCGCGACCCAGAGCATCGCGCGCGGCGCCACTTCCATCAGCAAGGCGAGCACCGCGGCAAGCAGCGCCAGCGCGAGCGCCGAGCGCGCGCCGCGCCATCCGCTCAGGACGAGCTGGGCGCGAGCGGCGACCGCGAGCGACCAGGCGACGAACAGGAGGTCCGCCGCCGTCGAATAGGCCGGACGCTCTGCGAGCTCGAGCGCGTAGTCCAGGGCGTAGTCGACGACCAAAACCACCGGACCGACCGCGAGCAGCGCCACCGTGAAAGCCAGCGCGAGCCTCGGCTCGCGCAAGAACCTCGCGGCGAGAATGGACCCCGCAAGCAGTAGCGGGATCCCGGCGAGCGCCGCGGTGAGGGCGCTGAGGTCCACGGTCCCGGGAACCCCCTGCCGCAACATGCCCAGACCGAGCCATACCACGAGGCCTGTGAGAACCAGCGCCACGCACTGGCCCGCCGAGGTGCGGAAGTCGAACGCGCGCACCGGGAGGAAGAGAGCGAGGCGGAAGCCGGCGAGAAGGTTTCGCCCCAGGCCGCGACACAGGAGTGCGGCGTCGGATCCGGAAGCCATCGCTAGGCCTTCTCGATCGCCGCAACTCGAGCGCGGCGAATGCGCGCGGCGATGTCGCCTTTCCCGCCCTGCGCCGCGATCGCCGCGGCGTCGATCCGCGACGCGGCGGCGAGCGCACGCCGCAGCGCCGCGGCCGGCGGATAAGGCACGGGGCCCCACCCGCGCTGGCCGCGCTCGGCGCAGGCGCACACGGCGAGCAGCTCGTCGAAGCGCTCGGCCCGCCGGAAGGCGTCGCAGCGCTCGAGCAAGGCGAGGAGGTCGGAAGGGCCCAGCGCAGGGGCCTTCCGCAGCATCGCAAAGTGCCGGTGCGCGAGGAGGGCGAGGTCGCGGCATTCGCCGCTCGCGCGAAGGCGCTCGCACAGCGCGCCAAGCGCCGGCGCCGAAGGCGCGGCGATGCCAAGGAGCGCGAAGCGCGGAGCGAGCGCAAAACGCTCGGCGGCGGCGCATTCGAGCGAGCGGACCAGCGCCCGCGCGGCGTCGTTGGCCGGCCGCGCGTCCTCGAACGCGAGCCCGAGCTCGGGGAGGAGCTTGCCGAGCACGCCCGCCTCGGCAAGCACCGCGAGCATGAGCGCCGGGTTGCCCTCCATCAGCCCGCGGGAGAATTCCTGCCATACCCGCTCGGGCACCAGGGCGTCGGCTTCACCGCTCGCCACCATGGCCCGCATCAGCGCCATGGTCTCGGGAGCAACGGCGAACCCGAAGCGCGCCGCAAAGCGCGCGACGCGCAGGATGCGCACCGGGTCCTCGGCGAACGCCGGGCTCACGTGCCGCAGCAGGCCGCGCTCGAGATCGGCGGCCCCGCCGAACGGATCGACGAGGCGCCCTGCATCGTCGCGCGCCATGGCGTTGATCGTGAGGTCGCGGCGCTCGAGGTCCTGCTCGAGCGTCACGTCGGGCGCCGCGCGGATCTGGAACCCCTTGTAGCCGCGCGCAACCTTGCGCTCGGTGCGCGCGAGGGCGTACTCCTCATGCGTCCGTGGATGGAGGAACACCGGGAAGTCCTTGCCTACGGGCTTGTAGCCCATGCGCTCCATTTCTTCCGGGGTCCCGCCGACGACGACGTAGTCGCGGTCCGACACGCTCAGTCCGAGGAGCTCGTCGCGCACGGCCCCACCGACAGCGTAGATCTTCACGCCGCACGCCTTCTAGCGCCCGGCCTTGTAGCGGAACCAGCTATAGCGCGACCGTGGAGAAGCGCCGCGAAGATAGACAGGCGCAACCGTCTCGAGCGGCGTGGGCTGGATGGAGAAAGGAAAAGGGCCGTCGCAGACGCTGTCGACCTTCATCGAGTTGAGGTTGTCGCGCGACATGAGCTTTTCGCCGGGCTTGAACTCCATCACCCAGCCCTGGAGGAAGGACAGCCGCTCCGAAAGGCCGATCACGGGGCGCGGGTGGCCGCTCGCGGCCCCGGCGTACGCCGCGAGCTCGCGCAGGGTGTAGACGTGCGGTCCGCCCAAATCGTAGCGCTGACCGATGCTCTCCCGGTCGGCGAGGCTGGCGGCGAAGCAGCGCGCCACGTCCTCGACGTACACCGGCTGGAACCGCGCCTGCGGGCTCGGGAGTAGCAGCAGCGGCAGCCAGCGCTGGAGCCAGGCGAAGGTGTTCAGGAACCGGTCTTCCGGGCCGAAGATCACCGAAGGACGGAACGCGGTGACTGCCAGATCGTTCTGCGCCGAGAACACCCAGGCCTCGCCCTCGCCCTTCGAGCGCAGGTACTGGCTCGACCCGTCGGGGTGCGCGTTCAGGGCGCTCATGTGCAGGAGCCGCAGCACGCGCTTCTTCTTGCAGGCCTCGACGAGCTTCTGCGGCAGCTCGACGTGCGCGCGCGCGAAATCGGGCCCGTAGGGATCGCCGCGCCGTCCGTGGAGGATGCCGACCAGGTTGATGACGGCGTCGCACCCGGCCATGAGCTTCTCCAGCGTCGCCGGATCGTGCACGTCGGCCTGCACGACGTCCACCGTCGGGAGGAGGATCAGGTGCTTCGCGCGCTCGCGCCTGCGGGTCGGCACCACGACGAAATGCCCTTCGTCGACGAGACGCCGGACGACGTGCCGACCGACGAAGCCGCTGCCGCCGAGAACCAGAATCCGACTCATGGGTGCCGCGAGGAAGGCGCGCGTGAAAGCGCTAGTTTAACCGCGAAGCGCCCCTCCGCGGGCGGAACGGAAGAATTACTGGACGATGGGCTCGCTGCGGATGGAGGCGACACCATCGCCGCCCCGGCGCGGCGGGACGACGCCCAGGCGCGTCTTGAGCGGCGCCGCCTCGATGCCAAGGACGGCGGAGTAGTAGACCGCGTTGGCCATGACTTTCTTGACGTAGTCGCGCGTCTCGACGAACGGGATGGTCTCGGCGAAGATCGCTCCCTCGACCGGCGCATCCCCGCGCCACGATCTTGCGCGAGAGGGACCGGCGTTGTAGGCGGCCGCGGCCAGGACGGCGCTGCCGTCGAACTGGTCGAGCACGTGGCGCAGGTAGTAGGTCCCGAGCGAGGCGTTGACCTCGGGCTCGCGCAGGCGCGACCACGAGAAGTTCTTCAGCCGCATCCGCTGCGCCGCCCAGCGCGCGGTCGGGCGCATCACCTGCATGAGGCCGGCGGCACCGGCGGAGGATTTTGCACCGTTGACGAACCGGCTCTCCTGGCGCACCACGCCCAGCACCCAGGACTCGTCCAGGTCACGCGAGCGCGCGCTCTCCGCGATCACCTCGCGGTAAGGTGCGAGGTAGCGGACCGAAAAATTGTGGGCGGCGACGGTCCTGTCGGCCGTGCCGATCGCCCGGTCCCAGGCTTCGTTGCGCCGGGCGAGCTCGGCTGCGGCGAGCAGCTTGCGGTCGTCCATGCCGCGTATGGTCCAGAGCCACTCGCGCGTCGCCTCAGTACGCATGTCGATACGGTAGAGGGCGAGCGCGCGTGCGAGGCCCGGGACGGCGGCGGCCTCGGCGATCTCGGCCTCGGTCGGCAGCGGAGCGCGCGGCGGGATGCGCAGGCTCTTCCCCAGCTCGTCCGACGCCAGGCGTCCGTAGAAGCTATGCTCGCCTGCGATGCGCTCGAAATATCCCTCGGCCTCGAGGGGGTTGCCGAGTTCGCGCTCGGCCCGCCCGTACCAGTAGGTCCAGACCCCGTCGTTCTTCGTCACCGGCGACATGCGGTCTATGGAGTTCCTGACCTCGGTCCAGTTCTCCGTGCGCATCGCGATGCGCGCGCGCCAGGCGAGCTGCTCGTCGCTGAGCGTTCCGGCCTTGTCGAACCAGCCGAGCGCTTCGGGCACGTGGCGCTGCGCCCCGTTCATGGCGAGCATCAGCCACACGTAGCGCACGTCGTCCTCCGGGAACTTGTCGGAGAGGCCGGCGCTCCAGTGCCGCGCCACGGCGCGCGGATCCGAGTCGGACGCGAGGGTCATCGCGGCGATCACCAGCTCCCGGTCGGCGACCCTGGCGTAATCGGCCTGCGGGCTCTTGAGGAAGCGCGCCGGCCCCCGCACGACGGTCGAGAACCGCCGGGGATCGATCGCCTCCGAGCGCGGCACGAACTCCATGGAGCGCCTCGCTGCGCCGATGAGCCCCGTGTCGACGAGCATGCGAAAGCGCGCCCAGGCTTCGCGCGGGTCGATCATTCCCGCCTTGGCGAGACCCCGGGCGAGCTGCAGGCAGCCGTCGGGCAGATCGCGCGGCGCGGTCCAGAACGCCCGGAACTGCTCGGGTGCGGACTCCTCGCCCCGCTTCCAACGGCCAAGCAACGCGTAGCAGCTCACGTCGGGGTCGTCGCTCGAGAGCTGCGGATACTCCTCCTGGAACACCTCCCAGCGTCCGCTCTTGGCGAGCACTTTCAGCCAGTCGGTGCGTAACTGCTCGGCGAGCGCGCTGCCCGCGTAGCGCGAGAGGAAATCGCGCACTTCCTCGGCGCGCGCGGCGGGCAGTCTCGGGAAGAGCTGCCAGTACTCGACGTAGGGGGCGAGAACGTTGCCGGCGAGCTGCGGCGCGACCTGCGCCAGCCTCGCGCGGTTTCCCGACGCAAAGGCGTCTCGCGCGGCAAGCAAAGCCGCGTCCTGCGGATCGAGCTTCGCCGCATGGACGATTCCGGCGGCAGCGAACCCAGCCACCGCCGCGAGCAACCGTGGCAACGCCTGTTTCAAATCGCTTCCTCCCGCGGTCTAGAATATCATAGAGGTTTCAAGCCTCTAGTGCACAAGTACCGAGTAGTCCATGAGCACCATCAACGTGCCCGCGGAGCTCTCCGCCTGGCGCAAGGGCGAGCGCGAAAGACTGCTGCGCGAGCGCGACGCGCTCGCCGAGGAGGTGCTGGCCGAGCGGCGCGCGCGGATCGATACCCATATTGAACGCGCGTTCCCGGATCTGGTGCACGGCGTTCTGGCGTTTTGCTGGCCCTACAGGAAGGAATACGACGTGCGCCACCTCGCCGCCGCGGTGCGGCGCCGCGGCGCAAAAACGGCGATGCCCGTCGTGGTCGCGCCGAAGACGCCGCTGATCTTCCGCGAGTGGCACCCGGGCGTGAAGCTCGTCGAAGGGCCTCTCGGCATTCCGTATCCGGTGGAGTCGGATGAAGTCGTACCGGACAACGTCCTCCTCCCCATGGTCGGATGGGACGGCGACGGCTACCGGCTCGGCTACGGCGGCGCGTTCTTCGATCGCACGCTCGCGGCGCTCGCGAAGCGGCCGCGAGTCATCGGCGTCGCCTACGAGCAAGCCTACCTGAAGACGATACAGCCGCAGCCGCACGACATCCCCGTCGACTTCGTCGTCACCGAGCGCGGCGTCTACCGGCGAGAGGCGCAGGGACTCAAGTTTCTCGACGAGCCGGCAGGGTTCTCGTCGCCGCCCTGCTACGCGGGCGAGATGGCGCCAGGCTATTTCGGCGAGGACCCCAAGCCCTAACCGAGAAACAGCCGGTACGCGGGATTGCGGCTCTCGTCGGCGTAGGGATAGCCGAGCGCGGTGAGAAACCGCTGGAACTCGCGCATCTCGTGCTTGGGCACCTGCATGCCGACGAGCACGCGCCCGGTGTCGCTGCCGTGGTTGCGGTAGTGGAACAGACTGATGTTCCAGTCGGTGCGCATGTTCGACAGGAACCGCATCAGCGCCCCGGGACGCTCGGGAAACTCGAAGCGGTAGAGCAGCTCGTCGGGCGCCCCCCGCGCGCCCCGGATGGCCTCGGGCGCGTGGCCCCCGACCATGTGGCGCACGTGCAGCTTCGCCATCTCGTCGTCGGAGAGATCCAGCGCCTTCAGGCCCTCGCGGCCGAGGGTCCTCACTATGCGCGCGCTCTCGTCGCGGTTGTGCACCTCGACGCCGACGAAGACGTGCGCTTCGCGAGGGTCCGCGATGCGGTAGTTGAACTCGGTGATGTTGCGCGCTCCGAGCGTCGCGCAGAATTTCTTGAAGCTGCCGGGCCGCTCGGGGATGGTCACTGCGAGGATCGCCTCGCGCTGCTCGCCCGACTCGGCGCGCTCGGCAACGAAGCGCAGCCGGTCGAAATTCGTGTTCGCTCCCGAGGCCACGGCGATCAGGCGCTTGCCGCGCACGTTGTTGCGCTCGACCCAGGCCTTGGCGCCGGCGACGGAGAGCGCGCCCGCCGGCTCGAGCACGGTGCGCGTGTCGCCGAACACGTCCTTGATCGCCGCGCAGATCTGGTCGGTGTCGACCAGCACCATGCCGTCGAGGAGCTCGCGGCACAGCGCGAAGGTCAGCCTGCCGACCTGCTTCACCGCGACGCCGTCGGCGAAGAGGCCCACGTGGTCGAGCGCGACGCGCCGGCCCGCCTTGAGCGACCGTGCCATCGCGTCGGCGTCGACCGGCTCGACGCCGATGACCTTGACCGACGGACGCAGGCGCTTGATGTACGAGGCGATGCCGGAGATCAGTCCTCCGCCGCCGACCGGAACGAACACCGCGTCCGGCGGCGGCGAAGACTGCCTCACGATCTCCATGCCTATCGTTCCCTGGCCGGCGATGACGTCGGGATCGTCGTAGGGATGCACGAATGAGAGCTTGCGCGCGCGCTCGAGGCGTTTCGCCTCGGCGTGAGCCTCGTCGTAGGTGTCGCCGTGCAGGATGACCTCGGCGCCGCGCGACTTGACCGCATCGACCTTGATCTTCGGGGTGGTGGATGGCATCACGATGGTCGCGGCGCAGCCGAGCTTCTGCGCGGCGAGCGCGACGCCCTGGGCATGGTTGCCGGCCGACGACGCGATCACTCCGCGGCGCAGCGCCGCCGCGGGAAGGTTGACCATCATGTTGTAGGCGCCGCGGCACTTGAAGGAGAACACCGGCTGCATGTCCTCGCGCTTGAGCAGCACGCGGTTGCCCAGACGCGCCGAGAGGTTGGGCGCGACTTCGAGCGGCGTTTCGTGCGCCACGTCGTAGACACGCGCCTGGAGGATGCGCTCGAGATAGTCGTTTTTCACTGTTTTCCGCACCCCCCAAAGGGGGGTCCCGAATTCGCCCCTTCCCGGGGCAGGGCGCTACTCTACACGACGCCGGATTTTCGCGCGTAGAATGCGCGCGAAGGGGGTCGCCGATGGCGAAGCGCTCCGCAAAGAAGGCGAGGCAGGCGTTCTGGGAACGCGGCTACCTGTCGCACGGCTACTGGTACGGCAGGGAGCGGCTCGGCACCATCGAGCTGGGCCCCAAGAAGGAGTGGGACGGGATCTACCGCTGGCGGGCGGGTGATCACGCCGGCGAATGCGCCTCGCTCGAGGAGGCCAAGCGGGCCGTGGAACAGGCGGCCCTCGTCGGCGCGAGCCAGCCGGACCTGTTCGACAAGAGCTAGGTGGCGGTGAGCTTGGCGTACTCCAGTGCCAGCCACTTCATGCCCTGCTTGCCGAAGTTGATCTGAAGCCTAGCATCGTTTCCCGAGCCCTCCGCGTTGACGATCACGCCCTGGCCGAACTTGGGGTGCAGCACCGACTGGCCAATGCGGAAGCCGTGGCTCGCCGCCGGCGCCTTGAAGGTCTTCTCGGGCGCGGGTGCCCAGGCCTTGTCATCGAAGCGCCCCCGGCCGACGACCGGGGTAAGGCGCTTCACTACTTCGGGCGGGATCTCGTCGAGGAAGCGCGAGGCGACGTTGTACCGCGTCTGCCCGTGCAGCATGCGTGTCTGCGCGTAGCACAGGTAGAGGCGCGCTCGCGCGCGCGTGATCGCCACGTACATGAGGCGCCGTTCCTCCTCCAGGCCGTCGTCCTCCATCACGCTTTGCTCGTGCGGGAACAGGCCCTCCTCGAGGCCGGTGATGAAAACCGCCTGGAACTCCAGGCCCTTCGCCGAGTGCACCGTCATCAGCTGCAGCGCGTCCGCTCCTTCGGCCGCCTGGTTCTCGCCCGACTCGAGCGACGCGTGCGCGAGGAACGCCGGAAGGTCGTGCTCCGCGTCTTCGTTGACGAAGGCCGCGGCGGCGTTCACCAGCTCCTCGAGGTTCTCGACCCTGTCGGCGCCGTCCCGCTCCGCCTTGTAGTGCGCGACGAGGCCGCTTTTCTCGAGCATGACCTCCACCGTCTCCGGCAGCGGCAGCTTCTCGGTCTCGGCCTTGAGCGCCTCGACGAGGCGAACGAACGCGGCGACCGCGTTGCCGGTCTTGCCGGGAAGCGCGCTCGCGGCCTTGTAAAGGCTGCCGCCGCCAGCCCTGGCCGCGTCCTGCAGCTGCTCGAGCGTCCGTGAGCCGATGCCGCGCGCAGGAAAATTGGCAACGCGCAGGAAGGCGCCGTCGTCGTCGCGGTTGGCGAGGAGGCGCAGGTAGGCGAGGGCGTGCTTGATCTCCATGCGCTCGAAGAAACGCAGGCCCCCGTACACGCGGTAGGGCAGCCCCGCGGAGAAGAGCGCGTGCTCGATGATCCGCGACTGGGCGTTCGAGCGGTAGAGCACGCCGATGTCGGCGAGGCGCAGGCCCGAGCGCTTGAGCGCCTGGACCTCTTCGGTGAGCCAGCTCGCCTCGTACGCGTCCGATTGCGCCTCGTAGACGCGCACCGGCTCGCCGTGGCCGGCGGAGGTCCACAGATTCTTGCCCAGGCGCTTCTTGTTGTGCGCGATGAGCGCGTTCGCCGCGGAGAGGATGTTCCCCTGCGAGCGGTAGTTCTGCTCCAGGCGGATGACGTTCTCGACGCGGAAGTCGCGCTCGAACTCCGCCATGTTGCCGACGTTCGCGCCGCGGAAGCGGTAGATGCTCTGGTCGTCGTCGCCGACCGCGAACACCACGTTCTTCGGCCCGGCGAGGAGCTTGAGCCAGCGGTACTGGAGGCGGTTCGTGTCCTGAAACTCGTCGACCAGGATATGGCGGAAGCGCGCTCGGTAGTGCTCGCGCAGCACCTCGTTCCGCGACAGCAGCTCGTAGGTGCGCAGCAGCAGCTCGGCGAAGTCGACCACGCCCTCGCGCTGGCACTGCTCGTCGTAGGCCGAGTAGATCTCGGCGAAACGGCGCATGATCTCGTCGCCGACCTCCACGTCCTTCGCGCGCTTGCCCTCCTCCTTCGCCGCGTTGACGAAGTACTGCGCCTCGCGCGCCGGGAAGCGCTCCTCGTCGACGTTCATGGCCTTGAGCACGCGCTTGATCGCGGCCTGCTGATCCTGCGAGTCGAGGATCTGGAAGAGCTGCGGCAGCCCGGCGTCGCGGTGGTGCGCGCGCAGGAAGCGGTTGCACAGGCCGTGAAAGGTCCCTACCCACATGCCGCGGGTGCTGATCGGCAGCATCGCGGAGATCCGCGTGAGCATCTCCTTCGCCGCCTTGTTGGTGAAGGTCACGGCGAGGACGCCGCCGGGGGCGACGTTTCCGGTCTGGATCAGCCACGCGATGCGGGTGGTGAGCACGCGGGTCTTACCCGAGCCGGCGCCCGCCAGGATCAGCGCCGGCTGGTCGGGGAGCGTGACCGCGGCGAGTTGTTCCGGGTTGAGATTCTCGAGGAGATTGTGCATTTCGGGCGTCTGCGAACGCCCGATTTTACCGCGGCGCCGCAGCTACATCCCGACCTTGTACTGGTACTTGGCGAGGTCGGCTTCGCCCTTCAGCGCCTCGACGGCGGATCTTGCGTCCTTCTGCGATTCGAAATTCGAGAGGCGCACGACGTACACGCGTTCCGCGCCCGCCTTTTCCGGAACGATCTCCGCGGGATAGCCGGCTTTGCGCAGAGCGTTGTAGATGTCGAGCGCGTCTCCCGACTTCTTGACCGCGGCGACGGAAACTTTCCATTTGCCGCGCCGGCTGGCCACGCCCTGGCCGGGGTCCTGCTCGGTCT
>Ga0335085_10004401_pt1 | contig 23443 bp, 17 predicted proteins | sample Lox_Sample_45_FD_206712 | JGI IMG/M metagenome (GOLD analysis project Ga0335085, IMG submission 206712) | Soil microbial communities from Loxahatchee National Wildlife Refuge, Florida, United States - Lox_Sample_4.5 | ecosystem: Environmental > Terrestrial > Soil > Wetlands | place: USA...
CGATTTTGTGCCCGCTCCGGAACGCATCGCCGTCTTCGACAACGACGGCACCCTTTGGGCCGAGCAGCCGATGTATTTCCAACTCGCGTTCGCATTGGATCGCGTGAAGGCCCTCGCGCCGCAGCATCCTGAGTGGAAAACCGAGGAGCCATTCGCCTCAATACTCAAGGGCGACCTGAAAGACCTCGCTGCGAGCGGTGACAAGGGTTTGATGCAATTAATCGGAGCGACACACGCCGGCATGGCAACCGATGAATTCAGCAAAATCGTGAGCGATTGGATTGCCACGGCGCGGCATCCCACCACCGGCAGGCTATACACGGAAATGGTGTACCAGCCGATGCTGGAACTGCTCGCCTATTTGCGGGCAAATGGTTTCAAAACGTTCATCGTCTCCGGCGGAGGAATCGACTTTATTCGGCCCTGGGCGGAACGGGTGTATGGGATTCCGCCGGAGCAAGTGGTGGGCAGCAGTGAAAAATTAAAATTTGAATTTCGTGGCGGCGAACCGGTGCTGCTGAAATTGCCGGCCGTTGATCTCATTGACGACAAGGAGGGAAAGCCGATCGGCATCCAGATGCACATCGGTCGCCGCCCCATTTTTGCCTTCGGGAATTCAGATGGAGACCAGCAGATGCTGGAATGGACCGCCGCCGGCACCGGCGCGCGGTTCATGGGTCTCGTCCACCACACTGACGCCGCCCGCGAGTGGGCCTACGACCGGCAATCGCACTTCGGCAAGCTCGACAAGGCATTGGACGAAGCCACCGCGAAGGGCTGGACCGTGGTGAGCATGAAGGACGATTGGAAAACCATTTTCCCAATGAGAAATGAACCCCACAAACACGAAAGGATACAATGAAAACCATCGCTCAAACAACCCGTTGTGCACTTTGCGCCACGCTCCTGATGCTCTGCGCCGAGGTCGCCTTCGCAGGCGACGCCAAAACATATCAAGTCACTGGCCCCGTGATAGCCGTCACCCCCACGACCATCACCGTGCAAAAAGGCCAGGACAAATGGGAAATCAACCGCGACGCCAATACTAAAACACCCGCCGACATCAAAGTGGGTTCCAAGGTCACGGTTTACTACACCATGACCGCCACGGATATTGAGGTAAAAAGCGCCAAAGGAAGTTCAAAATAATTCGTAGCCGCGCTAGTTGCTGGAGGGGCGTGAGCGTGGCTGAAAGGCAGGACATGAAAGGAAGGAACGTTCTCCATCGGTTTCACGCCCGACACACACCACCCGCCGGGCAGTACCTTCAATTCTCGACACCGTGCAGAAACGCGTGGACGTGGCGACAATCCCGGGCACGCGCGAGCACCAATTTCTGAACAGGAACAATAAAGCGCCGAAATAATGAAATGACAGCCAGCAGCCACGCCATGCCAATGAGTGCGGAGGAAAGCCGGGATTTCTCCGTAGTCCTCGGTGGCCCGTTGTACCAACTCTTTTGCAAGACGCACCTGTGCGGGCACGTGCTGGAGTTGCTGCGACGCCGCATCCTGGTGCTTTGCGGCATCGCGTGGGTGCCGCTTCTGGTGCTTTCCATTCTGGAAGGCAACGCGTGGAGCAACTCAATCAAGGTCCCGTTTCTAATCGACATCGAAGATTACGTGCGGTTCCTGGTCGCGCTGCCCCTGTTCATTGTCGCGGAGATCGTCGTGCACGAGCGCATGCGGCTGGTGGTGCGACAATTCCTGGAAAGGAGGCTGATTCCCGATAACGAACGGCCGAGGTTTGACGCGGCCATTGCTTCGGCGCTCCGTCTCCGCAATTCCGTCCAGGCCGAACTCGTCCTGATTGCGATTGTCTACGCCCTCGGCGTGTACCTGATGTGGCAGGGCCCCATCTCGCTAAACGCCATCAGTTGGGAGGGCACCTTCGGCCACGGCGAACTGCATCCGACAATGGCGGGCTTGTGGTTCCGTTGCGTGAGCCTTCCCCTGCTCCAGTTCCTGCTGCTGCGCTGGTATTATCGGCTCTTCATCTGGGCGCGTTTTCTGTGGCAGATTTCGCGTCTCGACCTCGCCCTCGTTCCGTCCCATCCGGATCGTTCCGCCGGGCTCGGGTTCCTCGCGCTCATCAGCCACGCCTTCACGCCGTTGTTGTTCGCACAGGGCGCGCTCGTGGCAGGCGTGATCGCCGATCGCATTTTTTACGCGGGCGCAAAACTCACGGAATTCAAGCCGGAAATCGCAGTACTGGCGGTCGTCGCGCTCCTGATGGTCATCGGTCCGTTGCTGGCGTTCGTCCCGAAGTTGGCCCGGCTGAAGCGCGCCGCACTGTGCGAGTACGGCGCCTTCGCGCAACGTTATATTCGCGAGTTCGAACAGAAATGGATCTTCGGCGGCGCGCCGCCGAACGAGCCGCTGCTCGGCAGCGCGGACATTCAATCGCTGGCCGATCTCGCCAACAGTTTCGAAGTCATCCAACAGATCAAACCGATTCCGTTCACCCCGCGTGCGCTGGTGCAATTAGTCGTCGTCGCTGTAATTCCATTGGCACCGCTGCTGTTAACCATGATTTCCGCCCAGGAATTGTTCCAGAAACTGTTGACCGTTGTTTTCTAAAAATGAAACCGGACACGAAAAATAAAATCATCCATGAAAACTGAAAGCTCGTTCTTCCATCTGATTTTATTCGGCGCACTGGCCGCGCTGCCGACGAACGCGGGACCATCAACTGCCGCGGCCAAACACTCTCCAGCTCCGGAAGGCATGGTGTGGATCCCCGGCGGCGAATTTTCCATGGGCAGCTCCGTCGAGGCAGAGGCAATCTGCGGCTCGCCCGGCGTCACCAGGGACGCCCAACCGGTTCATCGCGTTTACGTGGACGGCTTCTGGATGGACAAAACCGAAGTCACCAACGAGCAATTCGAAAAATTTGTGAAGGCCACGAAGTATATCACGGTGGCGGAGCGGACACCAACGGCGGCGGAATTCCCCGGCGCGCCGCCGGAAAACCTCGTTGCCGGCTCCGTGGTCTTCACGCCCCCTGATCATCCCGTGCCACTCGACAACTTCTATCAATGGTGGAGCTACGTGAAAGGCGCCAACTGGCGCCATCCGCTCGGTCCCGACAGCGATTTGAAGGGCAAGGAAAATTATCCCGTCGTCCAGATCGCGTACGAAGACGCCGCAGCCTACGCCAAATGGGCGGGCAAACGCCTCCCCACCGAGGCCGAATGGGAATTTGCCGCCCGCGGCGGCCTCGAAGGAAAACTCTATTGGTGGGGCAACGATCTGAAGCCGGGCGGAAAATGGATGGCGAATATTTTCGAAGGCCACTTTCCAGACAAGGACACGGGAGAAGATGGTTTCGCAGGCATCGCGCCCGTCGCGCAATTTCCCACCAACGGCTACGGCCTCTACGACATGGCCGGCAATGTCTGGGAATGGTGCAGCGATTGGTATCGACCGGATTACTACGCCCAGCTCGCGCGGGTGGGCGGCGTCGCGCGCAACCCGCAGGGGCCGCCATCTTCATTTGATCCCTCGGAGCCGACCCAGCCGAAACGCGTCATGCGCGGCGGCTCGTTTTTGTGCACGGACCAGTATTGCACGCGCTACATGGTCGGCACGCGCGGCAAGGGAGAAATCAGCACCGGCAGCAATCATCTCGGTTTCCGTTGCGTTCGTTCCGCCGCCACCACCGCCACCGCTTCCACGCAAAAATGAAAAAAACACTCAAAAACCATGCCTTTGAATTCTTATGAAACCACAAAACAAAAATCGGGTTGCGAGCATCCCGCTCACATTGCTCGCCATCGTTTGCGCAACCGTCTCACCGTCGTTTGCGCAAGAAAAGGAAAAGGTCATTAATCCTGAAGCCGATCGGCTTCTCCATGACAGTTGCACCAGGTTGACAAACGCGAAGGGATATTCCTTCAAAGCTGAAGGTTGGGAGGACGTCGTGATCGGCACCCACAAGGTTTCCACCACCAAGACCGTCGCAGTCCAACTCCGCCGGCCCAACGGGCTCCAAATCGACGTGCATTCGCCATCGCGCAGCCGCAGTTTTTGGTATGACGGACGTTCACTCACCGTGCTCGACCGGGTGAAAAATCTCTATGGGACGGTCCCGGCGCCCGCGACCATTGACAACCTCATCGCAGATGCCAACGATAAGTTCGGGATCGATTTTCCGCTCGAGGACTTCCTCATCAGCGACCCCTATGGCACCGCGAAGCAAGAAATCACCGGCGGCGCTTATTTCGGAAAGGTCGCCCTCCTCGGCACGCCCTGCCATCAGGTTGGTTTCGGCACCCCGAAAGCGGATTTTCAACTCTGGATCAGCGATGACGACGGTCTCCCGCGAAAGATGGTGATTACCTACAAGCAGGAACCGACACAGCCGCAAGTCACCGCCATCTTCAGCGATTGGAATTTGAAACCCCAATTTTCAGATGGCGCCTTTACCTTCACCCCGCCCAAAGGAGCGGGAAAAATCGAAATTCTTCCGGCGACCGGTTCCGATTGACCGCCGCCCAATATGAACACGCAATAGAAAGGAAAATAGCATTATGAAATCTCAAATCATTCCCGGGACAACGTCCCTTCGAACAGTTCTTTGCATCGTCGTCGCGGCCACGCTGGTGGTTCCCGCCGCGCTGGCTGACCGCAAAGGTGTCTACAACAGCAATCGCAGTGGGGGCGGCGGCCAGAACGCAAATGCCAACCGCAGCGCGAACGCCCAAAACGCTCAGGCCAATCGCCAGGCGAACGGTGGCCAGAACGCAAATGCCAATCGCAGCGCCAATGCCCAGAACGCTCAAGCCAATCGCCAGGCGAACGGCAATCAAAACGCCAACGTCAATCGCAGTGCCAACGCCAACCAGAACGCGAACGTGAATCGAAACGCGAACGTCAATAACAACGTGAACGTGAATCGAAACGTAAATGTTGATGAAGACTTCGACGTGGATCGTCACGTGGATTACCACGATAACTATCACCACGATCATGACGATGACGATAACTTCTGGGGCGGGTTCGCCGCCGGCGCAGCGACGGCGGCAGTGGTTGGAGCCATTGTCCGTGAACCGCCGCCAGCGGCCCAGCCGGTCGTCGTCGCCGGCAGCCCTTACATGGTCGACAACGGTACTTATTATCAGCAGCAGGGCTCGGAGTACACGGTGGTGGCTCCGCCCGCCGGTGCGACCGTCACAGAACTTCCCGCCGGCGCGACGGAAACTCAGCTCAACGGCGCCGTTTGCTATCAGGCCAACGGGCAATACTACAAACCAGTCATGGAGAATGGAGCCACCGTTTACACAGTAGTGACGCCTTGAGGAATTGAACCTGTCCGGACATCTCAGAAGAGAAACAAAAACACCCCACTTATGCAGATTCAAACCCAAGAGCACCGGCGATTATACGAAACACGGGAAAAACAGGTTCCCTGGCGAAAATGGGGACCCTATCTGAGCGAACGCCAATGGGGCACCGTGCGCGAGGATTACAGCGCCAATGGCGATGCGTGGAATTATTTCACCCACGACCAGGCGCGCTCGCGCGCGTACCGCTGGGGCGAGGACGGCATCGCCGGGATCTGCAACGACGACATGACCCTCTGCTTTGCCATCGCCTTATGGAACGGCAAGGACCCAATCATCAAGGAGCGGCTCTTCGGCCTGACCAACTCGGAAGGCAACCACGGCGAGGACGTGAAAGAGTATTACTTCTACTTGGACAACACGCCCACGCATTCCTACATGAAGATGCTCTACAAATATCCGCACGCGGCATTTCCCTATGACGAACTCGTCAAAGTAAACAGCGAACGCACCCGCAAGGATTTCGAATATGAACTCATGGACACCGGCATCTTCGACGACAACCGCTACTTTGACGTCTTCGTCGAATTCGCCAAGGCCGCGCCCGAGGATATTCTCATTCGCATCAGCATCATCAACCGCGGGCCCGACTCGGCAAACCTGCACATTCTTCCCCATTTGTGGTTTCGCAACACCGGTTGGCTGGAATCCGGCGAACCAATGCCCTCAGTCGCCGAGCATCACCCCCTGGACGAAATGCCCGTCATCAATGCCACTCACTGGGACTTGGGCCACCGTTATTTGTATTGCGAGGGCGCGAAGGAATTGCTGTTCACCAACAACGAGACGAACATCGAACGCATCTTCGGCCAAAAAAACCGGACGCCCTACGTCAAGGATGGCATCAACAACTATATTGTGGACGGCGTCAAATCAGGATTGAACCCGGAAGGCATCGGAACCAAATCAGCCGCTCATTACGAAATCACCGTCCCTCCCTCGAAGATGCATGTCATCCGGCTCCGCTTCACAGATGCGGCTTCCGCCACCCCGCACCAGTCATTTTTTGGAAAAGAGTTCGATCACGTGCTCGCGGAAAGACACCGGGAAGCGAATCAATTCTATTCCCTGCTCGCTCCTGAATCCGCGGATGTGGAACAACGCCGCGTGCTGCGTCAGGGATTGGCCGGCATGTTGTGGAGCAAGCAAACCTACATTTACGAGGCCAGCCGCTGGCTCCAGGAACACGAGCATTTAAACACGCGAAACAGCCGGTGGATCCATCTCTACACGCGCGACGTCATTTCCATGCCCGATAAATGGGAGTACCCGTGGTTCGCCGCGTGGGACCTGGCCTTCCATGCGGTCGCGCTTGCGTTTGTCGATCCGGATTTCGCCCTGCAACAACTCGAACTGATGTTGCGCGAACGCTACCTGCATCCCAGCGGGCAGATTCCCGCCTACGAATGGAACTTCGGCGACGTCAATCCGCCCGTGCACGCGTGGGCCACTCTTTTCAGTTACCGGCTCTCCAGGGACATAATGGGCGATCGCGCGCTCGAGGCTCTCAAAAGCGGCTTCCACAAACTCATGCTCAACTTTACCTGGTGGGTGAACCGCAAAGATCGCAACGGACAAAATGTCTTCGAAGGCGGATTTCTCGGCCTCGATAACATCGGCGTCTTCGACCGCAACGCGCCGGTTCCGGGCGGCGGTTATCTCGAGCAGGCCGACGGCACCGCCTGGATGGCATTGTTCTCCCAAAACATGCTCGAAATGGCGCTCGAACTTTCCATGCACGATCCCGTCTACGGGGACCTCGCCGTAAAGTTTTACGAGCACTTCATCAGCATTGCTTCCGCCATGTGCCGCACCACCGGCCATGATTCCATGTGGGACGAACAAGACGGCTTTTATTACGACCTCCTGCGATTTCCGAACGGCTACACCACGCGCCTGAAACTCCGCACCATGGTCGGCTTGTTGCCGCTCTGCGCCGTCACCGTATATCCCGCTGATACAGTCCGGCGGCTGCCGGAGTTCGCCGCGCGGGCAGCATGGTTCAACCGCAACCGCCCCGACCTCCTGGCAAACATCAACGCACCCGGACGACAAGGCGCCAACGGCCGCTACATGCTCTCCATTTTGGACGAACGCAGACTTCGCCGCGTGCTCTCCTGTATGCTGGACCCAAACGAGTTCCTCAGCGATTACGGCCTTCGTTCATTGTCGCGGTATCATCTGGAACATCCCTACGTTTTCAATATCGCCAATCAGGAGTTCCGCGCCTCCTATCTCCCGGCGGAATCTGACAGCGCCGTTTTTGGCGGGAATTCCAATTGGCGCGGTCCCATCTGGATGCCCTTCAACCTGCTCATCCTGCGCGCCTTGCTGCAGATGTATTCCTACTACGGAGACGATTTCAAAGTCGAGTGCCCGACGGGTTCCGGAAACAAGATGACGCTCTACGAAGTCTCCGGGGAACTGGCCAGCCGTTTGTGCAGAATTTTTCTGCCGGACAAAAATGGCCGCAGACCCGTTTACGGCGACACCAAAAAATTCCAGACAGACCCGCATTGGCGCAACCTGATTCTTTTTTACGAATATTTTCACGGCGACCTCGGCGCGGGTCTCGGCGCCAGTCATCAAACCGGCTGGACGGGACTCGCTGCAGGCCTCATCCGCCTGTTTGGCACCATGAAACCGGAGGACTTGCTGCGCCATGGCGCAACCACACCCGTGCACGTGATGACTGCCGTCCATCCCTCGCAGATGAAAAAGCGGGACGTCCACGCCACCATGCTGCACGATCCCGTTGCTGAGCCCTTCGAGGAAACATTCCAACAACCGCAACTCGAGTAACGGAGATTTGTTCAATCCTCCTGTTCCACCAAGGTGTAACTTTCCCCAGCCGTTCAAGGAGCTACCCTGAAGGTGATAACACGGGACTCTGTCCCTGAACGCCTTGAACCATGGAATTTTCAACCTTGTAAGACCGTATGCCAGTTGAATTACAAATTATTCGCGCTGCCGACTTCATCCGCATGGGAACGGAAGGTCAATTCGACCTCGCCGCAAGTTGCGCGGTTGCCGCCAAGCTTGCCGCCGCCTGCAGGCGCCGCGGCATCGATCGCGCATTGGTGGACGTGCGAAATTCGATAGCCAACCTGAATGCCACTGAATTGGCCGCCTTGGTCAACGTTTTTCGCGAAATAGGTTTTTCCCGCAGCCAGCGGATCGCCATTCTGCATGCCGAGGAACGCTCTCACCGCCCGCGGATGTTTGCCTTCATCAGCCGCTTGAAAGGCTGGAACGTGGAAGCATTCACCAAGTTCGAAGACGCGATGTGCTGGCTCTCGAAGCCCGAGGAGGAAAAACCTCAAGCCCGGTCCGCCACAGCCACGCGCGTTCCAGTCAGCCACGCCACCGGGCACCATCATCATCCACGGCCCGTTTCCATCAAAGCTCACCCCGCTCGGAAGATCGCGTCCTACGCGCGCGTTTCATCAAACGTCGAAATGGCCGGTTCTCGCACATCCTGAAATATTATACTTGCTCCAACAAGGAAACCTATGGCTTGCAAACTCATTGGAGCCGATCCCGAGTTGTCTGGCTCGGCGACCTCCACCGAACATTTTTCGTCCGAAAAATCCACCTGGCATCTCGCGCCTCCAACCAGGTCCGGCCGCCTCGGAACCATCCTCGTCGCCAATAACGACAAGGACGAAGCCTCGCTGCTGTCCTACGCACTGAAAGCTGCCGGCGTCAAAAATCCCATTCGCTGGCTGAACAGCACCGAGGAAGTCATTCATTTTCTGATTCACGGCGGCGCCGATGCTGGCCCCGATTCCTCCTCAGTCCCGGAAATGCCGCTTCTTTTATTCGTCGATTGGGACATCGCCTGGAGCGGCGCCCTCGATCTGTTAAAATGGATCCGGCAGCAACCCAAATATATAAATCTCCTCGTGGTGGTGATGACCGGCGCGAACGACCTGGACTGCAAACGGGCGGCGTACGAAGCGGGAACAAATTGGCATTTTGTGAAGTCGGCGGACTTCATCGACCTGATGCGATTGGTCCGCCGTCTGCGAGAGTTCTGGTCGTACGCCGTCGAGCCCGGTTTCTACGAGCAACTCGCCGCGCGGTAAGTGCCGCGTCAGCGAATCAGGCTGATGGACGGCACTCCGGAACCCGTCTGGCCATTGACCAGGATTCGATCTTCAGCGACCCCCGCGGAAACCAAAGCGCTCTTGATCGCGCTCGCCTGTTCCAAACCCGCTTCGGCCGTCTCTCCGCGGGCCATAATGCGTACCTTGACGTTGGGCGCCGCCGACAACACCGAGGCCACATCACGCACGCCCGCTTTCGCCTGGTCCGCCAATGCGCCCGTGCTGTCCGTCACGAAGCCCGGCAGATCAATACTCTTGTTCCAATCGCCCGATGAAATCGCCTTGCTCAAAGTGTCACCCGGACTGCCCGGAGCAAAATTCAGTTTCGAAAAATCAGGCGCTTGATAGCTCCGTCCGGTCAGAACTTGATTCGTCTCAACCGTGCCCCCCACCGCCGGTTCGTTTTGATGCAGACGGCTCGCCACAAACCACGCCGCCAACGCCACCAGCGGAACCCACGCCCATTTCAGAATCCCACTGCTCGCCTTCGGTGCCGCCGCCGTCGCCGTTCGATACGCCGATTGCGCCCCTTGATACGCCGCTTGTCCCGTTTGATTGGCCGCTTGAGACGCAGCCGCGCCCGCAGACTCGAGCTTCTGTGACGCTCCGGACAACACATTGCCGATTCCCAACGTATTCGCCAGGCCGGAAGGCAACATCTCCTTCAAATACGGAGTTTGCGAACGCAGCAAATCACCAAGACCCGACGCGCCAATTCCCTGCGACGACATTTGCCTGCCAAGCGTTCCCAAAAGCAACGGCGCCGCCATGCCGAGCAGCGAAGTGGCGGAACCTTCACGAATTCCAAAACGCGACGCGATGAAATCCGCAACCGGACCAAGGCGCGAACCGAGCAGTGAAGTAAGAAGAGATTGATGTGCGGCCGGCAGCGCTCCCCGGTTCAATCCGTTTGCCGCGTCGTTGACCGACTCCGGCCATCCGCCAGCGCTTTGCCCGCTTTTCAGCATGTTAAAAATATCCGTCGCGCCGTTCGGCGACGAGTTGGCTTTTCCAAGCAGTGATCCAAGCAGCGCAGGAAGCGCGGTGCCCAACGCCGACTTCGTGCCCTCCGGACTCTCCCCCAGCGCATTGCTGATTTGCTGGATGGTTTGCGGCGACAGCTGGTTTTGTATTAAGCTTAATATGTTCATAATCGTACCTCTGGCGTGACCGTACGCGGTGGGCTTCGGCAAAACAAATTCACCTTTGGAGTAACTCATTTGTCCATGGGAACCCCTTGACAACGGCCGGACCTCAACTCGGCCTGGGCCGCCCCAAAAAAATCCCTCGTCAAATGCGGCCGCATTTGAACGCACGTCATGACAACCGAAGCCCCCGTTGAGAAAAATATTTACCCGGTGGGAGAACCAAAAATTGCGACCGCCATGACAACCCCTGGTGCTGATCATCATTCTTTCCGCCATGAAGTGGAAGAGGTGACGGGTACTCAGGGCTCGGCAGAACATGGTTTCCACGAAGCAAATAAATTTTCGCAAATAAATTTTCTCCGCCGAACCGCGCAAAAAACCCGAACGAACCGCTCCATTTCTCCTCGTAAAAACGCCCCCGCTCCATTTTGCGGTCAGGTGACTGCCTCCCGGCCTTCTACAGGGATTGCCCCTCTTTAACATGGGTTGGGCATGGTGTCACTTACGCCCGGACGTTCTGGTGACCACGTTATGATTTTATGCATATACTCGTCACAATTTTCGTAGGTCTGCTTGTAGGGCTCGTTGCCAAGCTGTTAATGCCCGGCCGCGATCCCGGCGGATTTATCATCACCATACTGCTCGGCATCGGCGGGGCAGTGGTGGCGCGGTGGATCGGACGCTCTTTGGGCTGGTACGGCCCGGAAGATGCCGCCGGATTCATCGCATCGGTTGGAGGAGCAATTCTTCTGCTGCTCATCTACCGATTCTTCCAAAAGGCTCGCGGCCACAATCCATAGCCCCGGCCATTGCGGCAATCCAAAACATCCAATCTACGAAAAGTCACAAACGAAATATCCTCCAACAAGAAAGGCAGTTAAAAACTATGAAAGCTACATTAATAAACCGTCGCCTGACACTCGCGTCCGTTGCGTTTGCCAGCATCGCACTGGCCAGCGGATGCTGCACGAAACATTCCAGCAGCCAGGCGGCTTACTATTCAGCAGCACCGGCAAGCTCCGGCGGTTCTGCTGGCACCCAGGAATACACCGCACAACCCGCACCCGTTGAATCGTCCAACGGCACCAACACCGTCATTCCTCTCTACAAGGAATCAGTCAATATTGGTAAACGCGAAGTCGAGGATGGCTCCGTAACGGTGAAAAAGATCGTGAAGACCGAAACCATCAACCAGCCGATTGAATTGCGGCACGAAGAGGTCGTGGTTGAACGGCAACCAGCGGGAGCCGCCGGCCCGGTCATGGACACCACGTCAGCCTTCCAGGAAGGCGAAACAACCATCCATCTGACGCGTGAAGAACCGGTCATTTCAAAAGAGACCACCTCCGCCGGGCAAGTGGTCGTCAAGACCAGTTCCGCCGCTGACCAGACCACCGTCAAGACCACGGCCCGTAGTGAAGATGTAGCCGTCAGCAAGAACGGCAATCCGCAAAACGTCACCATCGAAGGCGTGCCGGAAATGGGCGCGGCTGAATCCTCCGGCGGCCAGATGAGCGGCACGTCGTCGAGCTCCGGCGCGATTACCGATCCGTCCACGTTGAGCAGTTCGGAAGATCCGTCGTCCTTTAACGGCCGTTCCGTTCAATTCTCGAACCTCCGGGTGCAGAATGTGGTCGGTGACAACGTGGCGCTGCTCAGCACCGGCAGCGGCCAGACACTGTACGCGTTCTGCTCGCAAGGCGCCGGGAGCCTCAAGCCCGGAGACAATGTGAATGTCAGTGGCATCGTCAGGTCCTCCGGTGCGTCCAGTCTCAGTGGCGACGCCGCCAAGGTCCTGAGCTCGCAGCCCATGTATATCGATGCGCAGAAGATCGAAACTGCACCGTAACCATGACACGATAACAGGACGGTTCTCTCACACTGCCGGGACCGTCCTGAATCAATTCGCATAACACGGCGATGGACGACCCTTTCGCGCCTCCGCTTCCAAAAGCGGCGTCGCGAGAAGGGTTTTTCATTTTCCGGATTCAGCCTTCAACAGCGGCTCAAGCACTTTGCCAACCACCTCCGCCTGCCGCACAAACCCAAGATCCGATGGATGCGAACCGTCCGCAGTCGCCTCGCCATCGTCGCCAAACAAATGCTCCCCCGGAATGTAAAACAAATCCTTCACCCCATCCTTCCGCAATCGATCAAAAGCAGCCTTCAGTTCCGCGCGATCTTTGAGATGATAATACTCCATTTGGCCCGCGACCATAAAAGCGTTCTGCAGCGTGCGATCCTCCACCAGGACAATCGGCGTCTGCGGATGCGCCGCGCGCAATTTGCGCACCAGCGGCTCCGCGCGCTCCTTGATTTCATCCGCCACCATGTTCGGCAAACAATCAATTACATAAACCGAAGGATCGAGTTCCGCCAGAAGGTCCGCCATTTCCGATTCCATTTTCCCGTTGCCGGAAAAACCAAGATTGATCACCGGCCAATTGAATCTCCGCTGCAGAATCGCACTGTAAACCATCCCCGGCCGCGATGCTGAAAGTCCCTGCAAAATTGAAGTGCCGTAAAAGACAACCGGCTTGCGCTCACCCTCACCCCACGCGGGAGCCTTTTCGACAATTGAATTCGCTGGCACACCCACCGCTGCGGATGTCACGCCATTGTAGAGCGGCAGATACAAAAGATATTCGCGCCGGCCCGGCATAAGATTTTTGATGAGCGCCACATCATTTGTCTGCGCTTGCGGAATGCCCACCGCGAGCCAATGCCAGCCCTTCTCCGTTTTCACATAGAGATCAAGCCCGCTCACGCAAATCGCCGTCGCATTCGGCTGATAAAGCCACGGATCCGTCAGCACCCAGCGCGCGCGAATCTCCGTTGCATCCGTCACAAAGCGCACGCACATCCCCGCCGAATCGCGGCTCAGTTCCCAGACCGGTTTCCGCACCCTGCCTTCGGCCTTCGCGGGCAGGCGATCGTAAAAGGCCTTCGTCTCATTCCAGCCGCGCCCCTCCACGCCTAATTCCCGAATATCCTTCCACCGCAGCGGCGCATTCGTGGAAGTTTGCGCCATTGTGAGAGACGGCGAATGGAGCACCAGGGAGGCAGTGATCCAGGTTGCAAAACGCGAGCAACGGAAAATTTTCGAGCGCATAGGAGGCGTTGGGAAAACGATAGAACTTATTGAAAATGAAGTGAATGAAACAATTCGCGCGGCCTGTACTATATTTTAGTGACATTCAGAAATTAAAAAGGGCTGCTACTCTTATACATACATACAGCACGACTCAGCCCGGACCCGGTTTGACGGCGTGATTTTACATCGCCGGCTTATTTCGGGAAAAAGTATGAAAAGCAACATGAACGTGTGCCTGGCGTCAAACCCGCCAAACTCCGCCCCGGAATCAGGCGCCGCGTCACGGGCCTTTACTCTGATCGAGCTTCTGGTGGTCATCGCCATTATCGCCATTTTAGCCGCCATGTTGCTGCCCGCGCTCGCTTCCGCGAAGGCCAAAGCCTGGAGAATTCAGTGCACTTCCCAAATGAAGCAGCTCGCCACCGGTTTCACCATGTGGTCCGCCGATCACAGCGATTGTTTGCCGCCCTCCGCCTATTCCACCGGCGATTACATGTATCAACTGTCCTGGGACGATTACATCAATCGCTACATTGGCGGCGGTGACACAGATGCCGATTTGCAACTCGGCATCACCGCGCTCAACGCAGCGCCTTTGATTTTGAAATGTCCCGCCGATCGCCTTCCAGTCACTCCGGGCCAATGGTGGTCCGTCGGCGCGCGCCGTTCCTACGCCATGATTTACGCGGGCACCGTCACCTACGGCCTGCCGCTGCCGCGTGCCGTCAGAGGGACCGGAGTTTATTTTAATTATCGCTCCGGACCGCTCTCCGGCCAGTTGTGCGATGTCGACGCGCAGAGTTACAAAATGAATCTCGTCGTCGACCCGGCCGGAACCATCCTGCTCGCCGAACAGCCCGAAGGCGGAAACGTCGCGGGGAACGATTATCCCTCGTTTTGCCAGGGCCCCATCGGCACCAGCGGCAGCATCGACAACCCGCAAAACCCGTATCAAATCAACAGCAACACCTCCACCGCCAGCACCGGCGGCGCCGTTTACGGCCTCCACAGCAAACGCTTCAACTACCTCTTTCACGATGGCCATGTCGAAGTATTGAGAATTGAAGACACCGTCGGCACCGGTACCACCAACGCCCCCAAAGGCATGTGGACCATCACCCAAAGCGATTAATCAGCTTCCCACTCGCAACAAAAGCGAACCCATCAACCGCAGCTCTAGATCGTTTCTACAAAAGCGAAACCATTTCGTTTTTGTCCCTAAAACTCCGGAACTCATTCACCCCCGCCCGATGTGCGTCTCCGTTCCGAATTATTTGTCCCATCCGTCCCACTCGTCTCATCTATTGAAAACCCCAATATTTACAGCCCTTTTCCCGGTCTGGCTCCGTGTTCTCTGCGTTTTCTGCGGGCAAAAAAAGAGTGGATTTTTCAGCCCTTTTTGACGATTTTTTAAATCGGATTCATTTGCCCCACAACCACTTCCGCCGAAATACTTACCGTAAGTTTTTCTTCGCAAATATCTTTTGGCAAAGTCGCCCTCGATGAAATGGAACAATAGGCTCTGGAGATGTAGCGCAGGCGTCCTCGCCTGCGAGCTTCCGGCACCGTCCCGGTGCCTGGAGCGTTCGATGTTCGCTGTTCCCCCCGTCCCTCGACCCTCCAATTTTGGAGCCTTTTGGAGCCTTTTGGAGCTATTTGGAGTCGATTTTTGTTTGCACAAGGCGCGTCAAGGTATGTCAAAGGCCTCGACCCCTTCTCCGGTTTTCTCCGGTTTTTTGCAATCAATTTTTTCTCCGCGCCCGCCGCGCAAAAAACCAGAAAAAAAGGCGCGGCCCACACCGTGGACCGCGCCTGATCTCAACACCCCTTTCAGCAAATCAAGGATGAACCAACCTGAAAAATGTCGGATTGTTGGTCGCCACAAACGGCGAGGGAATAATCACCGTACCCTGGCCGTTGAAAATCGAACTCGAAAGCCCGGGACTGTGCCACGAATTCGTGTCGCTCAGGTTGCTCGATGCTTGCAGGCTGAACCCATTGGCCGGCAGCGTCCAGTTCAACATCAAAGCCGCATTCGGCGGCACCTGCAGCAGGCCCGCGGGATCTTCCGCCGCCACCAGCCACGTCCCCGTGTCCACCGACTGCGACGAAAAGCTATCGTCCAACAACGTCACGCTATTGCTCACGATTTGGAACCGGGAGAAGACTCCCTGCTGGCCGGTGTTCTGGTTGAGGTTGGGCTGAATGCCCACGTAGGCCGTCACCTGGTTGCCAAAACTCGCGCCAATGCCCTGAGGATTCGCGTTCGTTACGCCGCCACTGGGCGAAGTGAGCTTCACAAAATCGTCGTTGGTGAAAGTAATCGACCACGTACCGATGGGTGTCGAACTCAAAACGGTACACACATTGGTTTGGAAAGCGTTGTCGTCCGGGTCATCTGTCTTGCAGGACAACGTGCCGATCGCCGAACCGTCCGCCTGGTTCTGAATGCTCAAAGTGACGACGTTGGCCTCGTTCCAGTCCGGATTCGGTTCCGTGGGTCCGCCGGCAAAGATGTTCGTGGGCACGAGAAAAACGTACGCCTCAAAATTGCTGAAAGCCGCACTCGGGTAGTTCGTAATCGTGAGCGAATACGTGACTGGATTTGCCCCGCTGCCCACCCAGCCATACGCGGACGCTTTGGTCGCGAGACCCTGCCGTTGATATTGCTGCGCGTCCACGGTCGTATTCGAAGTCGCCATCAGGCGCAATCCTTTCGGTCCTTGGATCAAAGAGATGCTGTTGGTCGGTTGGATAATCGACCCGGCCGTGCTCACCGTGAGATTGTCCAAATACAGAATAACAGTTCCGCTGATGTTCTGCCCCGGGCCGCCATACAATTGGAACGTCAAGCCGCGGACAATCCCGTCCGCGCCGGCGGGGTCCAACGGCACCACCACATGCTGCCAGTGGCCCGCAGTCGTTCCCGTATACGCCGCGCCCACATCCTCGCCGAACGTCGGAATGACTGTGTAAGTATAGCTCGTATCGCGGCTCACAAATTGCAGATAGCCGTAACCGGCAGCGACATTATTCGTTTGTTCAGGCGTCGAGGACGGGTCGACCATCACGTCAAACGAGAGGCTCGTCAGGTTGGAAGCCGCGCCACCGTTATGATAAAAATCGAAAGTGAAAGCGCCCAGAGTGTTGCCGCCGTCCACAGTCACATCCATGGGAATGGTGAATTTCACCGAACCCGATGCCGGATTCCCCGCTGCGTCATTCGTCGAAAAAGCAATGGCCGTGTTGGCAGCCGTGGTCGTGCTGCCGCCGAAATCAAAGCGGATATTCGGCACGGGCGCCGACGGATTATCCAAACCATACGTGCTGTAATCCGGAAAACCGGTGCTCGTCACGAACGAAGCGGCGTTGTCGAACGTGATCTGAAAAACCGGCACGTCCGCGCGGCTCAAACCGCCGGAAACGGCCAGGGCAAAAACGGCGAGAAGGATACGATAAGGTTTAATGGAGGTGATTTTCATGGGCTTCATCCATGGTTCAAGGAAGGCATTGTTGATTTGAGCCTAACAGGCCCGGGGCGGAAATCATGTCACTTAAACTCGCGACATCCAGCTGGTTGACAAAATCATGCAAAAACAGACATTTCCCCCGTCCCCATTGAAGAAAATCAATCTTCATCGCGGACGCGGAGAACGCAAAATGAGAGCTTTTGGCCGGCCGCGAGGCCTGATTTCCGCCGCATTTTTATTTGTGGCCGCCCATATCCATGCCCAGGCAAACCTGTCCCTTTACACCGACAACCTGGTGAACGGATTCCAGGATTGGGGCTACACTTCCACACGCAACTTCGCGAATACCACTCCCACCAATTCCGGCAGCCACTCCATCAGCATTACGATCGGAAGCAACTACGGAGCGCTCGATCTCGAGCAACCCTCCGACGCCGGTTTCGACACCACCCCTTACACCAGCATCAGTTTTTGGATCAACGGGGGCAGCGCCGGCGGTCAGCGGATGCAGATCTACAGCCGGCTCGGTCATAACGTCCAAAACAGTTCCATGGTTTCCCTCTCCAAACTGGCCACAAACGCCTGGCAACACATCACCATCCCGCTGTCGCAATTGGGCGCCGCCAGCCAGACAAATTTCACCGGCATCGGCATTCAAAGCAGCATCAGCAGCGCGCAACCCGTTTTTTATGTCGACGATATCGCCTTGCTCGCCGCGGCCACGCCCGGCACGGTCCATATCGGAGTCGACGCCTCGCAAGATTTGCGAACCGTGGACGCCCGGCAATTCGGCGCCAACACCGCCACGTGGGACGCCCATCTCAATGATTCCTCCACGCGCACCCGCCTGCAGGAGGCGGGCGTGCTCGCCCTCCGTTGGCCTGGCGGCTCGACCTCCGACACCTATCACTGGGCCAGCGATCCCACGGGTAATGCGAATTTCAACAAACTCGCCACCAACCTGAACGCCCAGGTGTTCATCACCGTGAATTACGGCTCAGGCACAAGCGATGAAGCCGCGGCCTGGGTGTTGTCCGACAATGTCACGAATCATTGCGGCTTCAAGTATTGGGAAATCGGCAACGAATGCTACGGCTCGTGGGAAACAAACCTCAACGATTCCACCCACGATCCTTTCACCTACGCCACCCGCGCTGCCGATTATTTTCAAGCGATGAAAAACGCCGACCGAACCATAAAAATCGGCGTCGTGGCCGTGCCCGGCGAAAACAGTTTCTCGAACAACGCCACCCATTTCGAAATCAATTCCCGCACCGGCGACAAACATTACGGCTGGACGCCCGTCGTGCTGGCCACATTGAAAAGTCTGGGAACGACGCCGGATTTTCTGATTTACCATTTTTACCCGCAATACAGTTCAGCCGGTTCGACCGCCAGCGCGGATAGCGATCCGCTGCTGCTGCAGGCTTCCGTCAATTGGGCGAACGACGCCGCCGATTTGCGCCAGCAAATCTCCGATTACCTGGGCCCGGGCGGCACGAACATTGAATTGGTCTGCACGGAAAACAACAGCGATTCCGGCGCGATGGGCAGACAATCCACGAGCGTCGTGAACGCTCTTTATCTCGCCGACAACATCGGGCAAATCCTCAAGACCGAATTCAGATCGTATTTTTGGTGGGACGCCCACAACGGCTCGGACACCAGCGGCAGTTTCGATCCCACACTCTACGGCTGGCGAGCCAATGGAGATTACGGTCTGTTAAGCGCCGCCAACGCGCGCTACCCGTCCTTCTACGCCGAAAAATTGGTTCAATACTTCACACGCCCTGGCGATTCCGTGCTCCCCGCTTCAAGCGATTATTTATTGCTTTCTGCCTACGCCGTCCGCCGCACCAACGGCGCGCTCACGATGCTCGTCATCAACAAGGACAGCGCCGCCACCTTTAACACGCAGATTGGCATCACGAATTATCCGCCCAACGCGCACGCGACCATTCAATCGTACGGAATTCCGCAGGACGAAGCCGCCCGCACGAACGGCAGCGCGACATTGCAGGATATTTCAAAAACCGATTTCTTTTCAGCGGGCACGAATTTCAATTACTCCTTTCCGCCCTATTCGCTGACGCTCTTCACCTTCGCTCCCGCCGCCACGCAACTCGCCGCGTCGACCGGCCCGCAGGGCCAATTCATTTTGCAGCTCCAGGGCCAGCCGAACGTGCCCTACGTCATCCAGACATCCTCGAATCTTTCCAACTGGGTCTCGATTTCGACGAATGTGATGGCCGGAAATTTCGTGAACCTCACCAACACCATCGCCCCCGGCACGCCCCGACAATTCCTCCGCGCCGTCTGGCAGCCATAGCTCCGGGACAGCCGGCGGGATATTCGGTTAGAGAGACCGATTTTTTGTTATGAGCCGTATCCGTTGCTCCACGCAAACTTTTGATCGCATCCCGTCCGCCGGCGTGTTCATCACATAATCCAAAAGTTTTTCGACGGTCGTCGTCGCCACATGCGTGCGCGTGTCCGACGAGCCGTAGTAAATAAAAACATCCCCGTTCGCCCGTGCCACCCAACCGTTCGAAAAGAGCACATTGGAAACATCCCCCACGCGTTCCTCGCCCTCCGGCCCCATGAAATAACCACCCGGCGCCTGGATGAGCCTGGATGGATCGCTTAAGCTACAAAGGAAAACATAAAGCACGTAACGCATTCCCGCTGCCGTGTTGCGAACGCCATGTGCCAGGTGCAGCCAGCCTTGTTTCGTCTTGATGGGCGCCGGCCCGAGCCCGTTTTTCCCTTCCTTGATGGTGTGATAAAAACGCGGATCGATGATGCTTTCGTCTTTAATCACCGCATTCGTGATGTCCTCGCACAAGCCCCAGCCAATGCCATCACCGCTCCCCGTCGCGGCAAAATCGCTCATCGGACGCGTGTAAAAAGCGTATTTGCCGCCAATGAATTCAGAATGCAAAACGCAGTTGCGCTGGTGCTGCGCGGGAGTTTGCAAATCCGGCAACCGCTCCCACTTCACCAAATCTTTCGTGCGGGCAACGCCGCAGCGCGCAATGGCCGCGGACAAATCGCGCGGCTTGGAATCATCATGCCGCTCGGCGCAAAACAAACCGTAAATCCAGCCGTCCTCGTGCCGCACCAATCGCAGGTCGTAAAGATTGGTTTCCTGGGCGTCCAATTCCGGCATTTGGACTGGAAAATCCCAAAACCGAAAATTATCCACGCCGGTTTCGCTTTCCGCGACCGCGAAAAAAGATTTCCTATCCCACCCTTCCACGCGCGCCATCAAAATAATTTTGCGATCGCATTCCATCGCGCCAACATTGAACACCGCGTTCACGCCCGTTCGCGTCATCAAATGCGGATTGGTCGCAAAGTCAAAATCGTATCGCCAATCGAGCGGCGTGTGCTCCGCCGTGAGCACGGGATTCTCGTAGCGATCGAAAATGCCGTTGCCGATTTTTTGCGGGCGATTGCGGCGAGCGAGCAATCGCGCGTGCGCCTGCTCCAGTTGCATCCGTCTTTTATTGAACTGAACTTTCGTCATGGCCTTTGAATGAAATCAACTTCTGCGGCTGCGCAAAGCGAAACGCCGGGATGGGACGTTCCTCGCTGCCGTCGGGCAATTGCCAGCGGACGTGCAACTGCACCGAGCCGCCGGGTTGCCATTGCCGGATTTCAATATGATACCGCTTGCCGGCGACCAGGGCGACGGCGCCGGATTCGGCCTCGTTGATGTGCGGCCATTTGGCATAGCGGGTTTCGGAAGTGACCGCCACAACTTTCCGCTCAACCGATGAATCGTCCGCGAGCCAAAGCTCCGGCGCACCCGCGCCCGCGACCCAGAACTTGTAATTGCCCGACTGCGGCGGAATGAGTTCGCCGGAAATGCGCGAGGAGAAATTCGTGGCCAGCGTGACCGGAAACTCCAGCGCGCGCCCCAGGATTTCCCTTCCGTCCGGCGGCGTGGAAAAATCGCTTCGGCCATGCCACCATTCGCGCAACAATCCATTGCCCGGGCCGACGTGAAACGCCGGACTCACAGTGCTCTCCAACCCCCTGGCGGTCGCGACAAATTGACAATCGTCCCCGGCATCGACTTGCACGTCAGGAAATGTGGCGATGCCGTTCACCGTCTCGGCCGTTAAACCGCCGGACAATTTCCCGTTTTCGGGATTCTTCAACGTGAGCGCCACGGAAAAATTTCCCTCGCGGACCGTCCTGCCATTGCGGTCCCGCACCGCAACCGCTACCGGCATTCGCCGCACGCCGTCCGCCGCCACGTCTCCGGGCGCCCCGCAAAACTCCAGTCTCGCCGCCTTACCCTCGCGCGCCGCCGGATATTTTTTCAAGTCCGGCAAATCGGCGAGATTCATCACGTAAGGATTGTCATAGTCCGCCCGCAATTCCTGCGGCGTCGTTTTTTCAAACAAAATGCTCCCGGACCACGTCGTAAAAAACAGCCAGCCCGCTTTTTGATGGACCACTTCATTGATGTCCGGAATCGGGCCATTCTCACCGAGCCCGATGAGTTTTTGGCCGCGCGTCATTTTCGTGAGTTCATCAAAAACGTCCTTCGCCGGGCCATGATTGCCATCCATCGGATAATGGTCCTGCCCGATAATGTCTACGAACGCATCGCCGGGATACCAATCGGCAAGATCCGTTTCCGCGCCGGGCGAGAAGACCCAGATAAGATTGTTGAGATGATGTTTAACCGTGAAATTTTCAAACATCATCCGCCACAGTTTCTTCAACGGTTCCGGCCCACCCGCCCCCCACCAAAACCAACGCCCATTCGCCTCATGCAGCGGCCGCCACAAAACGGGAACGTGCGCGTCACGCATCACTTCCAGTTCGCTTGCAATCATATCCATGTCCTGTAGAACGGCTGCGTTTTCCGGCGTGCCGTCAATCACGGCGCGCGAAATATCGAATGTGGTTTCCTTCGTGTAAAACGCAGGCTCACCCATCGGCGCGCGCCAGTGCCAGCAAAATTCCACAAGCCCGTGCCGGTTTTGAGACCAGTCGAGTGCATGTTGCATCAATTGATGCTTCGTATCGCGCCGGGCGGATTTGTCCGTGTAACCGCTCACGTCCATTGCCAGCAGCGCGGGCAACTCTCCAGTGGTGTTGGTGATGTAATTGAGCTCAAGACTCAAACCGTTCGTCCGCTGCCAGCCATCCTGCTGTCCGGAAATGATTCTTTTGCCGTAGATGTCCGAAAAAAACGCCAGCAGCCGGCGCGCTTCAGGCGATGCATTCGGCGTCACCGGCGTGTCGGCCTGGAAAGCAAACAACGGCCGCGCGAGCACAATCCACGCCGCGACGGCGCAAAGCAGCGCCGCCGGGCGTCGGCGGGAACGAGAGCTTTGCAGTCGTGGCTGAATCATGATCACAGTTTATTGCCGGTAAACGATTCCTCATTCTAGCGGAAAATCCAAAATCGAATGTCCTCAAAATACGGTACATCCATTCCGCTTTTCGCGCGGTGAATCTCGTTTATCCTCGATGCCATGCATGACGCGCCTTCAAAAACGAAAACACGCGCTGCATCGCGCCGCGAATTCATCAAAACTTCCGCCCTCGCCCTGCCCTTCCTTGCGTCCGGCTGCGCGAATATTTCCACGCGAAAAAATCCCGATGGCGCGTTTGTCCGCGTGCGCGATGCCCGTTTTGATTTGCGCGGAAAACCGTATTGTTACGTCGGCGCCAATATGTGGTTCGGTTGCTACGTCAGCGATGCCGCGCTGCCCGGCGGCCGGCGGCGGCTCACGCGCGAACTGGATCGATTGCAAAAAATCGGCGTCAACAACATCCGTCTGCTCGCCGGCTCGGAGACTTCGCCGCTTGCAGGCTCAATTCCGCGCGGCATTACGCGCTCGCCGGGAGATTATGACGAAGCGCTGCTCGCGGGATTGGATTTCTGCCTCGCCGAAATGGCCCGGCGCGACATGCGGGCGATTCTTTTCCTTTCCAACTACTGGCAATGGTCCGGCGGTTTTGCCCAACACGTCCGCTGGGCCACCGGCGCGGAGATTCCGGATCCCGACAAACCAGTCGTGGCGAAGGGAGACTGGCACGCCTTCATGCAATTTTCCGCGAAGTTCTACCGCACGGAGGCTGCCATTGCCTCCTATCGCGATTACGTCACACGCATTATCCAACACCGCAACACCGTAAACGGACGGGCCTATCGCGCCGATCCAACGATCATGACCTGGGAGCTGGCCAATGAACCGCGGCCCTGCGCGGATGACGGCTCCGCGGAAAAGGACGTGCCGGTCTTTTGCGAC
>Ga0335085_10004402_pt1 | contig 23437 bp, 23 predicted proteins | sample Lox_Sample_45_FD_206712 | JGI IMG/M metagenome (GOLD analysis project Ga0335085, IMG submission 206712) | Soil microbial communities from Loxahatchee National Wildlife Refuge, Florida, United States - Lox_Sample_4.5 | ecosystem: Environmental > Terrestrial > Soil > Wetlands | place: USA...
GCATTTCCAGCGAATAGCCCATCGACCGGGCAAAGGATCGGCGAAGATAGAGCGCAAAATCGGGGTCGCCATAATTGGTCAACCCGATGCTCAGGCCATGCCGGTCGCTCATGCACTCCTCCCCCCCAACCACATCGCAGATTGCCGCCGCCGAGCGAGACGACGCAAGCCTGCAAATGTGATAAATTAGTCACGTTGCCGCATTTAAATCACGAAAGCACCCGCGACAGCTTGATCCCCCGGTGAAACATGAAGATTATGTCAGGTTAGCCTTTTCTGCTCCTGTTCGCATTGATTCTCGCTTCATTGGCGATTACATTGAGCCAATGGGAATTCCTGCAACTTTTTGGCGTTCGCAGGAAGCGACCAGGTTGCCCGCGGTGCCAATGACGGCCTCCGGGCATGGCAGAAATGGGTGATCACGATGGCAAAACCGAAGAGAGGACGTTCGACCGGAGCAATCGACGATTATGTGGGCGGTCGCATTCGCGAACGTCGCATCATGCTCGGTCTGACCCAGCAGCAACTCGCCGAAATGATCGGCGTGACCTATCAGCAGGCGCATAAATATGAGCGCGGGATCAACCGCGTATCGGCCGGGCGACTCTATGAGATCGCGCGTGTCCTCAACGCGCCGATTACCTACTTCTATGAGGGTCTGGGCGACGAAGCGCCACGGGCGGTGGCGCCGCACCAGCGCATGCTTCTGGAGATCGCGCGGAACTTTGCCGAGATCCAGAACGAGAAGCACCAGGAAGCCGTCAGCCAGCTGGCCCGGGTTCTCGCCGGCCGCTAGGCATCGAGCCGGGTCAGCCCGGCTCACCAAATTAAAGCGGTCGGCGGTTCACGCCGGCCGTTTTGTTGCCCGCGCGAAAACAGCGCCTCATTTGGGCGGGTTATCGCGCGGCACTGGCTGAGCGGGTGCCGTCGGAACCGGCTCGGCGCGCGGTATCGCAGTGGGTGCTGAAGGCGCGGCCCCTCCCCCGCTCCGACGATCGAATACATCAGGCAAGGCCGGCGCGTAATGCGGGGCCGACTGGATGGTGGCATTTCCCGGCGGCGTCTGCCACGGGTCGGCACCGCGAACGTCGGCGGCTGGCACCGGCCGGGCCACCGACACCAAAACGGCCGCGAAGGCGCAGATCCGCCACATCACCGCACCGCCGTTTCTTGCCGAACCCGCGCGGGCGGCATCCAGAAGCTTTGCGGCGGAAGCTCGTGATTGACTTCCTTCTGGAAGCGTTTGACCAGCGAGCGGTCTGGAAAGGGCTCGTCTTTTTCCAGCTTCGCGATGCGTGCCCGCAACCGGCGAAACCGGGTCCACGACTTGTCGCTCAGGCCGTGGCTCGCCTTGATGTCGTCGACGATGTGGCGCAGTTCCGCTGCGAACTCGGCGTAGTTCGCATAGAAGCGCTGAAAGCCATCGGCCTGTGAGCCGTCGGCGCGCTTTGTCGCCGCGCGCAGCAGATGGCCGTAATATTTCTGGCTCAAATAGGCGTCGCGATAGTCGTTGTAGATCAGGATCAGCCGGCTCCTCGTCTCGCCGTCGGGTTGACCGGAAGCCGGCCAGTCCTCCTTGAGCACGGCCCGGCAGAGCTGGTCCTCATTGCCGAAATAGCTCCGATCGAGCCCAAGATCGGCGACGATGTAGCGCTCGAACGCCGCCTGAATGGCGTGGCCCCCATCCGGCGGCATTTCACGGTCTGGACTGTAGTCGTCGCCCGCGACGTAAATGGAAAGCCGCTTTTTATGCTGGCGGGCGAAAAAGAATTCCCATTGCGTATAAGAGGCCCGGTCGAACCCCGAGGGCAGCATCTCGGCGAAAGGTGCGGACGCGCCGTCGGGCGGCACCTCGCCCGGCCGCCTGCCGACGAGGCAGACGATCGCGTCGCAGCCCCAAATATAGTCGTGCAATTTCGCCAGAAGCGTGTCGGCGTTCGCTTCCTGGCGAAAATCGCTCTGCACGCTCACGGACACCCCGCGCGCACGCAAATCAGCCGACAAGGCGTCGCGCGCCTTGCCGAACTCGCTGGTCACTGCTGACAGGAAGACACGGAATTGCCGGTCCGACATGATTGTCGCGCGCACGTTTATCTGTCGTGATTCTGGCTTCATCCGTGGTTTGAGGCAAGACGCTGCCAGACAACAGACGCTGCCAGACACAAGAAAGGGCCCTGCCGTTACCGGCCGGGCCCTTTTGCGACAAATACCGTGCGATACCGCTAATTCAGCGACGCCTCCTCGATGCGGCCGGTATAGGGACGTGCACCGATGGCCTTGGTCATGATCATCCGCGGACCGTTGGTGGAGGCCGGCGCGGTCGGCAGTTGGGTCGGCGTCGGGACGCCTGGCGCCGCGACAGCGCTGCAATTACCGCTGGTATGCGTCACGACATGCGGTGCCGCGCCATTGCCTTCCGAGGTGATGACCATGCTGCGGCTGCAGACATTGCTGCCGTTCATCGCGGAAACAAAGCTATAGGCTCGGCTGCCCGCCGGCATCTCGCTGACCGTGATGAGGTTCGGCGCGGCCGCACCGGACTGCATCGCCGCGACTTCGCGGAACATCTGGTCGGCTTGGCGATCCATCGCAGCCGAGATGCGCTGCATTTCGGCAAAGGGCGAGTCGGGACCAAAGAAGGACGGCATTGCGGCAAAGATCGGCACCGGCGCATCGCTGATCGCGACCCGCGGCGGGGTGTTGCCGACATAACGGATATGCGCCACGCCGCCATCGGGTAGAGTGAGGTTCATCACGTGGTATTGCGGGCTCTGGGCCAGCGCGGCGCCGCAAAGGCCGACGATCGCCGCTGCAGCGACACCGGCTCCGAGCACAGATTTTAGGGAGCGCATGATTGTCTCCGTTGCGATTGAAGCCACTCGACAAATTGGCGCTAAGTTCGCGGAAACCGAATAAGGCGCGTCGTCGCACAGCAGCGGTTTTATGAGGCGCGCCCTCACAAAACCACCGATTCTGGTAGCCACCAGCCCGATGGCCGGCGGTGCAAGTTAGCTTTCCTCGATGTGGTTTCTGATCGTATCGCCGCGTGATAGCGCCCTTTTGTTGCGCTCACGTCCTGATCGTCGAATACTGCGGCGCGATGCGCCGGCCATCTGGCGCTGTCGATAACAAGTAGCGCGCCGGCCGCCCGCCGGAGGCCTAAGGCGACCCCTTAAGGAGGAAAATCGATGTCATTCTACCGAGGCATGAGCTGCGAGAACGTGACCATCAATGGCGACAAAGGAACACCGATCACGGCTTACGTGGCGAAACCGGAAGGCCCCGGTCCCTTTCCGGGCGTCGTGCTGATCCACCATCTCCCAGGGTGGAGCGAACTCTACATCGAGACGACGCGCCGGTTCGCGCATCACGGCTACATGGCGATCTGCGCGAACCTCTACGAACGCGAGGGCGGCGGCAGCGATGGCAACCCCGATGACGTCGCGGCCAAAGTACGCGCCGAAGGCGGCATCGCGGATTCACAGATGGTGGGTGACACCGCAGCTGCCGTGAAGTGGATGCGCGCGCAGCCCAATCACAACGGCAAGGTCGGGCTGATCGGTTCCTGTTCGGGCGGCCGGCACGCCTTCATCTACGCTTGTCAGCGGAACGACATCGACGCCTGCGTCGAGCAGTGGGGCGGCCGTGTGGTGATGGGCAAGGATGAACTCAACGCCAAGACGCCCGTCGCGCCGATCGATATGACAAAGGATCTCTGCTGCCCGCTGCTCGGCCTGTTCGGCAACGAAGATCGCGCACCGAGCCCGGAGCAGGTGAACCAGCACGAAGCCGAGCTCAAGAAGCACGGCAAGAATTACGAGTTCCACCGCTATGATGGCGCCGGGCATGGTTTCTTCTATTGGCACCGGCCGCTCTATCGGCCTGAGCAAGCGATGGATGGCTGGAACAAGATATGGGCCTTCTTCGGCAAGCATCTGGCGAAGTAGGAGGTGCGGACAATGTGCACCTCTATCATCGAGATCGCACCCGCAGAGGGCATGGCAAAACGCGGGGACGAATGGTTTCCGGTGTCGCAGTCGGTGGTTGCCTATGACCACGCGCGCCACGCGCCGCTGGGCGATGTCATCACGCTCGACTTCATCAACACAGACCTCGACCCCGGTGCGCGCGCCGGAGTCGAACTGACGCTTGAAGCAGCCAAGGAACTGCGCGCTGCGCTCGACCGGGCGATTGCAGCCGCCGATTTTGAGGAGGCAGAAGTACGGGGCAAAGGTGTCGTGCTCAGCCTCGTTCGCGGTTTTGGCTAACGAGTTAAAAGAGCGTTGCCGGCACCCGTTGCCGGCAACGCTTGCATTCCGCCACTGAAAGACACCCTGCCTTGATGTCTGCGGCATCACTTCCGGGCAAGATCACAGCTCGTTCGATTGACCGCCGCGTGACGATCAAACGACGAAGGTACTCACGATCATAGATGCCCATCACGGTCAACAAATGTGACGCTGCGCTTGGCGCCGAGATCGGCGTCGACCTGTCGCGGCCGCTCGACGACGCGACGTTCCGCGAAATCGAGGCTGCGTTTCACGACAACATCGTCGTGTTCTTTCGCGGCCAAACCCTCAGCAACGAGCAGCACATCGCGTTCAGCCGCCGGTTTGGCGAACTCGAAGTGCATATCGTCAAGAAATACCTGCTGTCGGGCTATCCGGAAATTCTGCTCGTCTCAAATATCAAGAACGAGGCGAGTGAGCATATCGGCCTTGCCGATGCCGGGTTCACCTGGCACAGCGACGTGTCGTACCGCAAAACCCCGAGCCGCTGTTCGCTGCTCTATGCCAAGGAAGTGCCGCACGCGCCCGACGGCACGGTGCTCGGCGACACGATTTTCGCCAATTGCATCGCCGCCTACGAAACGCTGCCAGCGGCGACAAAGCAGCGGCTCCACGGTATGCGGGCCATTCATCGCTATTCGTCGCGCCGCCGGGTGGAGAACAGCCCACGGCCAAAGCTGACCGCCGCGCAAATCACCGAAACGCCGGATGTCGCCCATCCCATTGTTCGCACCCACCCTTACACCGGACGCAAAGCGATCTATGTCACGGCCGGCGAGTGCGTCGGGGTCGTCCTGAAGAACGGCGAAACCATGCCGGAGGACGAGGCGCTTGATCTCATCGCCGAATTGGACGCCCATTGCATCAAACCCGAATATCTCTACCGCCATAACTGGCGGGTCGGCGATCTGGTGATGTGGGACAACGCGACCGCGATGCATCTCGCGGTCTGCGACTACGCGCTGCCGCAGCGACGGCTGATGCATCGCACCACGGTGATCGGCGGCGAGCCGTTCTAAGCCGCCGTAATCTCCAGTCATTCAAAGCGGTCTGAATATCGATGAATACATCATACAAATGTAATTTAAATTGATTCGTCCCGATTGGGTGGCGCCCAGCACCTTGAGAGACCGATCGTCAAGCTGTATGTTTCCATCGCCTTATTTGCCAATCGCGCGACAAGTAGGCGCGACAAGTAGGACGGTGTCGGTATGAATTTTCGGTTTTGCCAGCATCTGTGCAGATGTTCTTTTCTGGTTCTGTTGCTCGCGGGCATCGCGACGATCGCCAGGGCGGATGACGGCGACCGCACCGCGCTTGAAGCGCAAAAAGATCGGCTGTTTCAGCAGATGCTGGACAACCCCGCAAATCTCGACGTGACCTTCGCCTATGCAAACGTGTCCGCCAAGCTGGGCGACAACGAAGCGGCCATCTCTGCGCTCGAACGAATGCTGCTGTTCAACCCGAATCTCCCGCGGGTCGATCTCGAACTCGGCGCGCTCTATTTCCGGCTGGGCTCGTTCGACATCGCGCGGACCTATTTCCAGAAGGCCGCCGCGAGCAAGCCTCTGCCGCCCGAGGTCAAGGCGCGCATTGATGAATACATGGCGCTGATCGCGCAGCAGCAATCGCCAACGCGGTTGACGGGAACGCTGTTCTTCGGTGCCCAGCACCAAAGCGACGCGAACGTCGCGCCGGCAAGCGCGACCATCGCGTCGCCGATCGGGCCTGTCCTGCTTAACAACCAGTTCGTCAAGATGTCGGATTGGGACATCTTTGCGGCCGGTTCGCTGCTGTTCACTTACGACCTCGGCGATCAGGATCACGATACGGTCGAGGTGACCGGCAACGGCCTCGTGAACCACTATATGCAGGTCGGTCGGCTTGATCTCGATTTCGGCGAGGTCACGGTCGGGCCGCGCTTCCGCTTCCCCCAATTGCCGGACACCTTCGTCAAGGGCGTAACGGTCAAGCCTTACGGGATCTTCAACGAGGTTGGGCTCGGCGAGAACCAGTATTTCTACACGTTCGGCGCCGGTCTCGAGGCGACGGGGATCGTGTGGAACGACATTGCCCTGAAAGGCGTCTTCGAATACCGCGACAAGACCTTCACCAATGCCCCCGATCGGCCCGCGTCGACGGGGCTGAGTGGGAACGACAAGGTGGTCTCCGTGTCGGCGACCAAACCGGTAACAGACAATTCGGCGCTGTCGCTCCAATTTGACTACGTCGACCAATCGACCAAGTTTACCTACTACAGCAATCAAAGCTACGCCGCGTCCGCCGCTTACCATATCCGCTACGACGGCCCCAAGGCATTCCCCTACCCGCTGGAAACGACCGTCTACGGCAGCCGCTTGTGGTCGATCTACGACGCGCCCGATCCGTGCTGCAACACCAGCCCCACGCTGTTTTTCTCACCCAGCAGTCGCAACGACCGGCGCTGGCGTTTCGGCGTCACCGAGGGCATCCAGGTCGCCGACAATCTCGAGCTGATCGTGCAGTTTCAGCGCGACATCGTCTCCTCGAACCTCTCGCTCTACGGCTATACGAGCAATTCGGTGCTGTTCGGTCCGCAGATCAGATTTTAGGGGATGAGGTGCGGAGACCGCTCTCGACGACGCGTTCCCGCTCCTTTTGAGCCATTCGTCTTTTGATTTTGGGCGCTTGACAGATTGATGGCGGCGCGGTGAGCTTGCGGCGCCGCCACTGGCACGGGGCCCCCCTATTAGTATCGAGACCGAACTTAAGCTGACCGCGCGTGCCGGCGATCTGCTTCTCGTGCGCCGCGCATTGGAAGCTATGGCCGCGGGCGCGGAACACATTCCTGCCGCCGCGTCGCGATCGTCTCGCACTCGACTGATCAGCATCTATTACGACACGCCGGATCGCGCCCTCGCACGCTGCGGCTCGACGCTGCGGGTCCGCCGGCGCGGACGGAAATTCGTGCAGACCGTCAAGACGGCGGTGGCGGCGGGCGCGAGCCATTTAACGCGCGGCGAGTGGGAGGACCGCGTCGCCAACGAGCAACCCGATCCGCGGGCCGCCCGAACCGGCCGCTTTCTCTCGCCGGACATCGCCGAACACTTGCGCCCGCTGTTTCGCACCGAAGTCTCGCGCGTGATGATCCCGCTTAGGGCCGAGCCAGAGACCCGGATCGAAGCGGCGATCGACCGCGGCCGCATTTGGAACGGCGACGGTGTGCCGCCGGAACCGATCAGCGAAGTGGAACTCGAGCTGAAGAGCGGGCCGGCCACCGCGCTTTATGACGTCGCCTTGAAACTATTGGATGTCGCGCCGCTGCGCCTGGAACACCGCAGCAAGGCAGACCGGGGCTATCGGCTGGCGACCCGCGCGACTGGCGCCTTCAAGGCCGTCCACGCCCCGGCGATCGACCTTCACGCGGGCTTGCTGGGGCACGACGTGCTGCGCCGCGTCGGCCATGCTTGTCTCGATCATTTGCTCCGCAATGAAGATGCCGTGCTCGCGGGCGACGCGGAGGGCATCCACCAGATGCGCGTCGCAGTGCGTCGCCTGCGGGCGATCCTCTCCGCCTTTGCCCCGCTTTTACCGACGGAGCAGCGCATCTGGGCAACCGACCAGCTGCGCTGGTTTGGCCAGGCGCTGGGCGATGCGCGCAATCTCGATGTCTTTATCGACGAGCTTGTGCGAACCGCGCGCGCCGCTTTGCCGGGCGCGAGCGAATTCGAACGGCTGGCGGTTGTCGCGGAGCGGCGGCGGCGAACCGCGCATGACGCGGTCACCAAGGCGATCTCATCAACGCATTACACCCAAATCGCCCTCGAGGTCTTGCGCTGGTTCGAAAGCGACAATTGGTGCAGCGAGGACGCCCAAGCGCTGCGCCAACCGATCGAAACCGTCGCGCCGTTGCTGCTCGACCGCTGCTACGGGCAAGTCGACAAGCGCGCCAGAAATTTCGCCGAGCAGTCGGCCAAAAAGCGCCACAAGTTACGTATCGCCTTGAAGAAATTGCGTTATGCCGCCGAATTGTTGGCCCCGCTTTACGATGCCGGCGCCACGAAACAATTCACCCAGCGGCTCAAGCGGCTGCAGGACGATCTTGGTGACGCCAACGACGTGCGGGTCGGTCGCGACATCGTGCGGGATCTCGCCGCGCCGGGACATCGTTCGGTGGGGATCGCCCATGCCGGGCATCGCATTCTCACCTGGCACCAAGACCGCATCGCCGAGAACGAACCGCAACTGCGCCGGCACCTCGCCGAGCTGCTCGCCGCCGAGCCTTTCTGGCGCGTCGCCGACGGCGCCACGGCCTAAGTGCCTGCCTCAATGGTCCCCGTCGGCATTCGGCGGCCGGAATAGACCGCTTTCGAATTCGACTCCGGCCCTTCGGCCCCGCCCATGGGGGCGTCTGAGGTTGCCCCCCAAAGCCGACCCCAAGGGCGACGTTCGGGATGGACCGAGTAGGGTGGCGAGCGGACCTTTGCGACAGCCTGCGTGAGCGGCTCGGATGGGCCGAGAGCGAACTTTGCGCCCGCAAGCGACTGGAAAATTTCCGGTTATTCCGACCGGCCGTATAAGCGGCAATGCGCGGCCTTTTTTGAGGTTAGCGACAGTTGGCGCGTCGTCCTTACTTTCAGCTCTTGGCGACTGGCTCACGCCGATGATGACAGGGTGGAACGTACCTGTTGAGACGGTGCGTCGACGCCGGTCTCGGCCGAGAAGCCGCCGTCCGGTCGCATCACCGCGTTCGAATCCGCTGTGGCTTTGGCGATATCCCCGTCAACGAGTGGGGCATTCCTCGCAATGTTCAACACATGCGTTCCTCCTGCGAAGATCACGAGCACGGCCTACGATGCGCCTATACCGGTGCTCGAAAGGGTCGCAACTGCTGAGCAACCCTTCGGATGAACAGAGCAAAGTCCGCCGCCGTACGAAATCTGGGAAGAAGGGAGGGAGATCGTGCAAGGAGAAAGGGCACCCCGTTTCCGGAGTGCCGAACTAGGTCAATCTGAAAGTTCAACAGTGCCAGATTTAGTCCAAAATGCATCTCCGGCTGTTGCTATGTCATCCGTTGGGTTTGCTTTACAGTAATTGTCGATCCAACTAAAGATACCATCTACATCAGTATTTATATTAACATTTTTTTTGGCATCCTCCGAAACCGTATCACCCGTCGCCGAGACGAAGCCCAGCACCCATTGCTCATCAGCAAGCGCTTGGTTAGCCTTTCGGTCGGCGGTCCAAGTCGCGCAACTTTCACTACCTCGTCCAAAATTGGTGAAATCCTTCCCCCAAGCCGGTGCACCGCTTAGAGTCCCCGCCCCAACGAGCGCCAAAGCCACAAATAAAGCCCTCATTCGAATCCTCCCATTGTACTTGCTGTCTCTAACACACACGAGGCAGTGACAGCCTCGTGAGGACACAACACTAATTCTGGCGTCCCTGCTGCTTGCAGGCGCGCTTGTCCTGACCGACCAACCCATTATCCTGGCGGCAGTCCTGCCGCGTATCCCGGCGGTCCTGGCGCCGTTCCATCCCGGGGGTTTGAGCAACGATAAATGAGCCGTCAGCCGATGCGGCATTTACCTTGGCGGTTTCTGCTGTGCTCGCGATGGGTGTGCAGACGAGCGCGCCGAAAAAGAACACAGATGACGTGACCACCATAAAAGATCTGGAGACGAATTTCGGTGTCATGTCTTGGTCCTCCTCGGGAAGATTCCTGTGGCCAAAGCTTCAGAGTCGCTGCGCGGCAGAGCTTACGTCGCCCACCAAACCCAAGAATTGATATAGATCAATCGGCGTTAGGACGCCTCGCTTTGGCGAAGCGGATCTAATAACTTTGGGTTTGGGTAACAACCCAGCCATTCCCCTGTTCGTCGGGCAGATGCGGCAGTCACGGCTCCCGCCTTGGGAATGTCGGCAATGGGGGCATCTCCGGCCGAGCACGTCAGCACCACCAGAAAGGCTGCTTTGGGTCGACCGCGGAAGCATAGGGGTAGGTCGCGCCGAGGTCCGGAATCGGCGCAAGGCGGCCACCGATGGAAGGTCCAGCAAGGTCCGGTACCGATCGGAGCAGCCGCTTGCTGCCGGCCTTGGTGTTGATGCCGGGGCCTATGCCCGCGCGAGCCGCCAGAGGGCGAATGTGCAGCTCAGCCCAGATCGCCTCCTTGGGTCAGGCTCTAAGCAAAACGGGGCATCACCTCGCCCGCGAAGAGGCGCATCGAGGCCATCGCCTCGTCGAACGGCATCAGGTTGAAATTGACCTGCAGCGAGGCGTGCTCGAAACCGCCAAAATCTGCCTGCATCGTCGCGATCGTGCGGGCGATTTCGTCCGGCGTGCCGATCCAGGCAGCGCCGGTCGCCATCTGGTCGGCGGCGTTCGATGCCCGCAAGCCGGCGATGATCTTGTCGTAACCGGGGTAGTCCTGCGAGGTACGGCCGTCCAACCAATCGGATGCGGCGTCGACCAGCGAGCGCAGATAATTGCCGATCAGCGGCGCGGCGACGCGGCGCGCCCGCTCGCCATCGGCGTCGCAGAACATATGAAAGGCGATCATCACCTCGCCTTCGCCGGGATGACCCGCGGCATTCCAGGCATCCCGATACGCGGCGATCAGCGGGCGCATCTTCGCCGCGACGAAGGCGATCGCCATCACCGAATATCCCATCCTTCCTGCATACTCGAAGGATTCAGGCGTATTCAGCGCCGCGACATAGAATTTGGGCCGCGGGCGCTGGGTCGGGTGGGGCAGCGATGTGGTGTTCTCGATCGTGTGAAAGCGGCCGCGATGGGTGACGTGTTCCTCGCGCAGCAGCAGGTCGACCTGCTCGACCCCCTCGCGATAGCGCGCCACCGACTCGTCCGGCGACCGGCCGAACCGGCGGAATTCATGCGGCAGAAAGGCGCGCGCAAACCCGACATCGAGCCGCCCGCCGGAAATCGCGTCGAGCATCGCGATTTCGCCGGCGAGCTTGAGCGGGTTGTTGAACGCTGGCAGCACCGCGCCGGTGACCAGCCGCGCCCGTTTGGTGCGTTGCGCCGCGGCGGCGAGGAACACGATCGGGTTCGGGCTGTAGCCGCCGTAATAGTGGAAATAATGCTCGACGATGCGGATATGGGTGAAGCCGAGCCGATCGGCTTCCTCGGCGATATCGAGCGCCTCGCGGAAATACTGTTCCGCCGAACGATCCTCCGGTCGCACATCGGGGAAGAACTGGACGCCGAACTGCATTCTCCCCCTCCGCGCGCCGGCTCTATTCCGCCGCGACTTCCGTCCCGATCGGGCACGACACGCCGGTGCCACCCAGCCCGCAATAGCCGAACGGGTTTTTCGCCAGATATTGCTGGTGGTAGTCCTCGGCGAAATAGAAGGGCGGCGCCTCGCGGATTTCCGTGGTAATTCCGCCGTAGCCGGCGCCTTTCAGCCGCGCCGTGTAGCTGTCGCGCGAGGCCTCGGCCGCTTTCTGCTGCTCGGGCGAATAGGTGTAGATCGCCGAGCGGTATTGCGTGCCGACATCATTGCCCTGGCGCATGCCTTGGGTCGGGTCGTGGCTTTCCCAAAAGATTTTGAGCAGGCCGTCATAGGTGATCTGCTTGGGGTCGAAGACCACCAGCACGACCTCGGTATGACCGGTGAGGCCGCTGCACACCTCCTCGTAGGTCGGGTTCGGGGTATGGCCGCCGGCATAGCCGACCGCCGTCGTCCATACGCCGGGCGCCTCCCAAAACTTGCGCTCGGCACCCCAAAAACAGCCAAGCCCGAAAACCGCCATTTCCAGCCCGGCCGGGTATGGCCCCTCCAGTGCGTTGCCGTTGACGAAATGCCGCTCCGGCACCGGCATCTTCATCACGCGGCCGGGCAGGCTTTGCTCTGGTGTCGGAACTTCGAGCTTCTTTCGCGTCATTCCCCACATCGCGGCCTCCATTCATTTGCTCCCTGCTGATGTAGCGCGGCGCAGCCTCCCTGCCAACCGCGATGGGAAGAGCTGGCTCATGCTGCGCCGTACCATATGGGCCCGCTGTTGCCGCGAAAACCAGTTCGACTGAGGCGTGTTGTTAACCGAGTTTTATTCCCGAAAGGGAGATTCTTCGCTCGATTGGGGAATCTGCTGACGGTGGCGCTGATCACGCGGCCGACAGCGAATCTCACGGTTGACTGTCCCGGGCGGAGAGACCGCTTTGATTGTTGACGAAATCTTGGAGCGAAAGGGCCGGCAGACATACGAAGCCAGTCCCAATTGGACGGCACGCAAGGTCGTGGCCATGCTCGCGGCCTGGAACGTTGGTACCGTCGTCGTCACCGATGTCCGTGGGAACCTGATCGGCATCGTTTCCGAGCGCGACGTCATCCGCGCGCTCAACGAATTCGGCCAAAATGTCATGCGCTTCAAGGTTGGCGACCTGATGACCAAGTCGGTCATTACCTGCCACCCGGACACGGATATTGGAGAGGCGCTCTCGTTGATGGGCCGTCACCGCATCCGCCATCTTCCCGTCGTCGGGGATGATCGGCTCCAGGGCGTTATCAGCATCCGCGATGTCCTCGATGTTCGTATCAGCATGCTGGAGGAGAGTTTCAGCATGCTGGAGCGTAGAGAGCGGGACGCGTCACACGCGCTGGTCGCGGCGGAAGCCGCCGACCGCGCCAAAACCGAGTTTCTCGCGCATATGAGCCATGAGCTGCGGACGCCACTCAACGCCATCATCGGCTTCTCCGATGTGATTGCCGGAGACCATTTGGGCTCCGACGTAAAATTGAGCCGTCAGTATGCGGAGCACATCAACCGCGCGGGGCAGCATTTGCTCAAGCTTGTCGACGCGGTTCTCGACCTGTCGAAAATGGTTTCGGGCGAACTCGACCTTGAGGAGACTGCGGTCGAGTTCGACATCCTGCTGCGCGAGGCCCTCGATCCGGTGGAAGGGTATATCGCCGACAAGCAGCTCACCATCCACACCGATATCGCCGCGACGGATGTCGTACTGACTGCCGACCGGGCGCGGTTGAAGCAGGTGCTGCTCAACCTGTTGTCCAACGCGGTCAAATTTTCTCGCGCCGGCAGCGTCGTCGAACTGCGTGCTGGAATTGGCGGCGACGGCGATCTGGCGATCGCCATCTCCGATCACGGTGCAGGCATGCGGCCGGAGCACATCGCGATCGCGCTCGAGCCGTTTCGCCACATCGACAACGATCCGGCGCATGCGACGACGGGAACCGGAATCGGCCTTTCGCTGGCCAAGATCCTGGTGGAAAAGCATGGCGGCTCGCTGAGCGTAACGAGTCAACCTGGCGAAGGCACCACGGTTTCGATCTCGTTGCCGGGATGGCGGCTCCGTCCCGGCGGCACGCCCCCACTGCTCGAAGCGGTCGCGTAGTCCAAGCCCGGTCTATCCCAACCAGTCGAGGCTGGCTTCGTTCTCCAGATTCATCAGCCGCTTGTAGACGCCCGCCATCCCGCCCATGCCGATTGTCGCGCGGCGGGTAAGCCGGGCGAATTTATCGGGCAGTTCACCCGGTTCGAGCATACCGCTCGCCTCGTGCCGGCTGAATTTGCGGCCGTCATTAAGCGCGACCGTAACGGTGCCCCCGGACCCGCCGCCATGCGCGTCACCGGCTTCTGCGACCAGCTTGACCTTGCGGGTCAGCGCCAGGATCCCCGGGTCGGCGAGTGCGGTATCGTCATAGCTCTCGGGGTCGCGCGCTTCGCGGAACAGCGCCAGCGCGACGCAGAACGGGATCGAATATTGCGCCAGCATCAGATCGGGCGGCGCGGTGATGTTGTGCCGCTCGACCATGCGCGGTGTCGCGGTGACGGTGATCGCGGCGACATCAGCGCCGGCGAAACCATGCGCGGCCTGGAGGTCGCGCACCGCGCGGACCGGAGCGTGCGCGGTGGCGTGGCAGGGATAGCGCTTCAGCACGGCGCTCAGCGTGACGAAATCGCTGCCGAGGCCGCGCGTCAGGTGACCTTCGTCGTAGGCGGTGCAGAACACCTTGAGAAAGCCGAACTCGCCTTCGATGACCGTGCGTGGCGCCTCGAAGCCGCCGGCCGCGAGCGAAGCCGCCATGACCCCGGCCTCCGATGCGCGGCCGAGATGCAGCCGCTTGACCATGCCGCCGTCGCCACGGGCGAATTCCAGCAAACCGCCCGCGAGAGAGCCGGCAATACCGAGTGCGTTGGTCATGCCGCGATCGCCGAGGCCAAGCAGCAGCCCGCACGCCACCGCCGCGCCAAACGGCCCTGTCGTTCCCGGCGCGTGAAACCCGCGTGCCTCGTTGGTGTGGCCGGTGGCGCGGCCGATGCGGATCATCACCTCGTTACCCGCGACCACCGCGGCGATGAGCTGCTTGCCGGAAGAGTCAGCCTGCTGTGCCACCGCCAGCGCCGGCGGCAGCACCGTCGCGCCGGGATGAGCGCCGGCACCGGGGCGGGTCAGGCTGTCGAGCTCAAACGAATGCGCCAGCGCACCGTTGGCCAGCGCCGCCGCCGGCGCTTGCACGCCAGTGCCGCGGCCGAGAATCTTGCTGTTGCCGCCCGGCCCGGTGCGCTCGGCATAGTCGATGACGATGCGGCTCCACGGCATCTCGGCGCCGCAAACGCAGGCCGCCACGGTGTCGGCGATAATGTCCTTGGCCTTGGCGACGACCTCGCCCGGCAAATCCTCATAGCGCAGCCCCGCGGCATAGCGCGCGAGCGTCACGGTTTCGTTGGGCATTCTCTACTCCGGTTTCCAGATCGTGATATTCGCACCGGCCTCTTTCGGGCCGTTTGGTTCGCGCACTAGCCCGGTACGGTGCCCATGACCGCGTTGGCGCGACCGGCGCAGGTGACGCTTCCGTCAGGTGCCGGCGACAGCCGAGCCTTCACCCGCCGCTTGAGTGTAGCGACATCGTCAGGCGTCATGGCGGCAATGACCGGCGCCACGGGCGCCACCGTTTCAGTGATCGACCAGAACTCGTCGAAATCGGCAAAGGTTCGGTTCACTTCGATCTCCCGCGTCTCGACCGCATCGAGGTCGGCGCCGCGCCACAGTTGGCGCAGCGGCTCCATCTGCGAGACGGCGACGCTCGGCGGGTGCAGCGGGGCGTGTCCCATCGCCGCCAGCTCGGCCTGGAACGCATAGGCCGGGAACCCGCCGCCCAGAATGTCCCAGACATAGGCCGCGACGAGGCCGCCTGGCGCAGTCACCCGTATCATCTCGGCGACGCCCTTTTCCGGGTCGGGCACGAAAAAGATCACCAACGCCATGGTGGCGGCGTCAAAGCTGTTGTCGGGGAACGACAATGCCATCGCGTCGCCCGGCTGGAACCGCGCGATTTGGCTGGCCGGACGTGTCCGTGCGAAAGCCAGTTGTGCCTGGGACGGGTCGATGCCGTGGATTTCGGCCGGGGCGCAGCGGTCGCAGACCAGTTGTGTGAAAGCACCGTTGCCGCAACCGATGTCGATCCACCGCACGCCGGATTTCGGCGCCAGCCAATCGAGGAAGATGTCGCCGGCCAGTCGGCTCCATGTCACCATCATGCGCTCGTAAGCGCTGCCGTCGGTGAAGCGGATCTGTTGCGCCGCCATCGCCTTCCTCCCCCGGATTTCGATCCAGTTTAGCTGATTGCTCGGGGGACTCCACGGCCGAACCGAAGCCGGGCGGCAAGACGGTCGCAAACTGGAAAATGGGAGATAAACCGGCGCCGATCGACGAACCTATCGCGGCGGGTTTGCTCGCGGCGACGGGTGCCGGTGCCGCGGCGGACGCCGCGTTTGGCGTCACAGCAGCCTGGCCGCGAGCGGGATCCGGAGCAGTTCTAGCCGGGGTGCGCCAGTTCCTCTTTATGAGTACAGACCCATAATTTACTGACGCTCGCACATTCCCTGTTGCCTATTTTTGCGATTCCTTCAGCAAGCAAAAGGGTGCGATCCGAATTGCACCTTAAGACATCAACCTGATAGACGATTTCCTTATCGTCAGGAGTGACCTCAGAGAGGAACCGGATATCGTCAACTCTCGCCGCGCGACCCTTGCCCTTGCTGCCGGCAAACGCGCCAAAGAAGCCCGCGAGTTGAAGAAGACCCTCGAGCATCATCGTGCCGGGCATGACCGGATCACGGTGAAAGTGGCTTTCAAAAACCCATGAAAACGACGAAAGGTCTTTCCGCCCGACTGCGTACCCGCGATTGTATTTACCGCCTTCGAGGCCAATTTCGACAATTTCGTCAAATGCAAGAAGTGGGGGAGCGGGCAACTTCGGGGTATCTGCGCCGAATAGTACGCCCTCGCTACACCGCAATAGTTCGGATTTTAGGAAACTATGATGGCCCATCTGTATTCTCTATGAGCAGAGCGCACGAGATTCCACCATACGGCTGTTCCGTTACTTAATTTTTAATATTCGCACCCACGGCCCCAGCGGCGCGCCAGTGACCGTGCTAATCAGTATCGGCCCGTATTGCCGACCAGCACGGCATCGAGTGTCGTTACCGTCGCGCCCAGTACGAGGCCGCCTATGGTCAGCAGGCCCGGAGCGGCAGGAGGCGAAGGCCTTATGCCCTCAGCGGTGATCAATCCGACTGGATCGGGAACGATGACAGTCGCGGGTGCTACCTGCACCGTTTGTTGCACATATGCCAGGCGGTAGAGCTCCTGACGATTAAGGTCTTCTGCGCTCGTTGGCATTTGCGCCCATGCCGGCGCGGTGACGGCCAAGACGGCTATAAATGCGGCGTTGCGTGAAATGCGAGGCATCGGGGGACCTCCTGTATCAGGACACGATCATTTTATTTGGGGCCTAGTTCACGAAAAGATAAAGCGGCGCTTTCCATCCGCCGGCCGTGGGCTAGCGCGGCATCGTGCCCTTGACCGCATTGGCGCGGCCGGCATAGGCGATGCGGCCCGCGCCATCTGGCGGCAGACGCTGGCGCAAACGCGATTTCAGTTGCTCGATCTCGCCTGAAGACATCGCTGCGAGAATTGGCGCAATGGCCGGGCCCGTGGCGCTGGCCGACCAGAAATCGTCGAAATCCTCGAACGACCGCGTGACCGCGATTTCACGAGTCTCGATGGCCTCGATGCCGGCTTCCACCCACAATACGCGCAGAGCGTCCATGCGCGAGGCTTCTACGCTCGGCGGCCGCGGCGGCCGATATCCCATCGCCCGCAGCTCTTCCAGGAATGGCGCTTGCGGTGTGCCGCCGGCTGTTTGATCCCACGCATATGTCGCTACCAACCCGCCCGGCGCGACCACCCGCGCCATTTCGGCGATGCCTTTTGCCGGGTCCGGCACGAAAAAGATCACCAGCGCCATCACCGCAGTGTCGAAAGTGTCGTCGGGGAAGGGCAGCGCCATCGCGTCGCCCCGATGGAATTGGGCGAGGCGCGCGCCAGTCCGGGTGCGCGCGAACGCCAGCTGTGCTTCGGATGGATCGATCCCGTGAACTTCTGCCGGGGCGCAGCGCTGGCAGAGCAGCTCGGTGAAGGCGCCGTTGCCGCAGCCAATATCGATCCAGCGCAAACCCGGCGTCGCCGCCAACCAGTCGAGAAAGACGTTGCCCGCAAGCCGGCTCCACACACCCATCATGCGCTCGTAGGCAGCGCCGTCTTCAAAACGAATTTGGTGCTCGGGCATCGCTGTCCTCCCCCGAGTTTCGATCCAGTTTAGCCGATTGCTCCGCGGACACCACGGCCGGGCCGGCCAACATTACTCGGCGGCGGCGCTACTCGCGTTTAGCGGCAAATTTCTGCGGTATCCCACCCGTCGCGACATCGTTCTGACGGATGAACTCGATGACATCACCCTTTACGGTGCCGTGATAGTTTTCCTTGTAAGGCTGCTCCCCGCTGCCGCTGGTGGTCATCCCCTGGGTGTAGAAGGCGACGCTGTCGCCCTTCACTTGCCCGGCTTGAATACCCTTGATCGAGCCGCCGAATTCAGCCTTCTCACTCACTGTCCCGAAAATGGCGTCACCCGTCTGCTCGAATTCGAAGCGCAGCACCGATTTCTGGTTTTGGTCATAGGGGTTGGTCAGAGGGTCGCTGACCCATTTGCCGGCGATATTGCTCGCGGCGGCTTTGGTCGCGGTGACAGGCGCCGGCGCCGCGGCGGGCGCCGGGTTTGGCGTCGCAGCGGCCTGGCTCGACGGCGCGGCGGGCGCGGTGGGTTCTTTGCTCATCCGATAGACGAACCCGCCGCCCAGCACCAACGCCAGGGCGGCCGCGGCGGTCAACCCGATCGCCAAATGCCGATGCTTCGCCGGGCGGTTCGCCTCTGACGGCGATACGATCGATTGCTGCCCGGCCATTTCGCTGATTTGCTGGGCGAGACGCTGCATGGCGCGGTCCCAGTCATCGAACGCGTCGACCCATTGCCGCGTTGACAGTTCGTAAAGAAACGCATCTCCCGGCACCACGTCCTCGGCGCGCAGCGGGATCACCGCCAGACGGTTCTGGCTGGCGAGCGCGATCTCCTTTTTGATCTCGTTCGAGTTGTTCGCGTTGCCGGTGAACACCAGCACCATCACCCGCACCGTGCGGATCGCCCTGACAATGGCTTCTTGGAAATTATCGCCGGGACCGATGTTACGCGACGCCAGCCAACAGCCCAGTCCCAGACGCTCGAGCGCCTCGCAGACGCGCATGGCGATGCGGCGATCTTGCGACGAATGACTGATGAACACAAGCGGGGTCATGCCGCAGCCTGCCAACTCCGATCGATCGCGCCTCCGAAGGGCACAAGGCTATCGGAATGCCGTCGGCGAAGCGAGCCTTGCGCCGCTGTGCTTGCGCCGCGATAGCCGGGGTGACACGCTTTTGCCGTCATAACGATAAGGGTTGCGGGATGGATATTGCCGAGCGGGAGCCGATCGGCGCTGACAGCGCGGCGTCGCGCGGTCGCGGGTGAGCCGGCTGCGTCGTCTTCTGCCCGACGGCTTCACCCTCACCATTCTGGGGTCGGTGGCGCTCGCGGTGATCCTGCCTTGCCGAGGCGAGAGCGCGCGCTGGATAACGGCAGCCAGCGGCGCGGCGATCGCCCTGTTGTTCTTCCTGCAAGGCGCGCGCCTGTCGCTCGACGTCGTCTATGCCGGCATGCTGCATTGGCGACTGCACCTGACGATCTTTGCCGCCACCTTTGTCGTCTTTCCTTTGCTCGGCTTGGCGCTCCACCCGCTGTCCGGACCGGTTCCGCCGCTGCCTCTCTACCTCGGCCTCTTATTCCTGTGCACCCTTCCCTCTGCGGTGCAGGCGTCGGTGATCTTCACCTCGGTCGCCGGCGGCAACGTGCCGGCGGCGCTGTGCAGCGCCTCGTTGTCGAGCATCGTCGGGCTGGTGCTGACCCCATTGTTGGTTGGGCTTCTGCTGCAGGCGCATGGCGAGGTATCACCAAACGGCATCGGCTCCATCGCACTGCACCTCCTGCTTCCCTTCATTGCCGGGCAGGTGGCGCAGCGCTGGATCGCGGGCTGGCTGCGGCGCCGGCAATCGGTGGTGAAGCTGGTTGACCGCGGCTCGGTGCTCCTGATGGTTTATGGCGCGATCAGCGCGGCGACGGTGTCCGGTGCTTGGCTGCAGCTGCCCGCATCGAGTTTGCTCGTGCTGGCCGCGGTCGATGCCGCGCTGCTGGCGGTGATGCTGGCGTTCACCACCTTTGCCGCCCGCCGCCTTGGTTTTTCGCGCACCGACGAGATCGCCATCGTCTTTTGCGGCTCAAAGAAAAGCCTCGTCACCGGCATTCCGATGGCCAACGCGCTGTTCGCCGGCCCGACAGCCGGGATCGCGGTGCTGCCGCTGATGGTATTTCACCAATTGCAGCTGATGGCCTGTGCCATGCTGTCCCAGCGCTACGCCGCCGGCCAGCCGGATCAGGAAGCAGCGCTGCGTCCCGCGCCGCAACCCGCCGCCGGCAGCTGACGCTCCCGCCGCCTCAGCGGAACTCAGACCGCCCGGTTCCAGCCCCACCAGGCGCATAGCGCCTCGCCCATGACGAGTTCGAGGTCGGGGCCCTTCAGCCACGGCAGCTCTTCGGTGAACATTGTCGCGCATTGCCGCCACGAGCACGGCATTTTGGTGATGTCGGTGCCCCAGAACACTCGGTTGGGCCCAAACGCGTCGTAGATCTGGCGCAGATAGTTCTGCATCGTGGGATACGGGTAGGCCTCGGCCGAGTAGCCCGGCGCGCCGGTCGCCTTGACCGCGACGTTGGGCAATTTCGCCAGCGCCAGCAGTTCCGGAATATGGGTCATCGCCGCGTGATCTTTCAGCGTGGTGAGCCCGCCGCGTCCGCCGAGATGGTCGATCGTCAGCCGCAGCCCCGGGTGGCGCTCGGCAATCCGGCCGAGCACCGCCAGCGAGTCGGTCGCCAGGGTCGCGACCGGCACCCCCGCCTTTTCCGCCTCAACGAACAGCCACTCATACGCGCCATCGGCGAGCCGCTGCTTGGCCGGGTCGTGGAGAAAACCGTAGCGCAACCCGAGCATGCCGGGTTGCTGCCGCCAGGTCGCGATGCGCCCGTGTGATTCCGGCTTGTCGAGCGGCAGCGCCCCCATGATCGCGAACCTGCCGGGATAATCCTGCACCGCCTTCAGCGCCATCTCGGTCGAGTTCGGGTCCCAGCCCGGCGGGTGGATGACCGCGGCGTCGATCCCGCCCTCGTCCATCAAGGCAATCGCCTCGGCCGGCGTGAAATGCGTCACCTGGATGTGCGAGGCGTTGCTCGGCAGGCCCTGGCCCCAGGTGTGGATTTGTGCGTCGACGATCTGCATCTCGCTCCCCGGCTGGCACTCTATTGCCCGAAACGATACCCGTTTTGCGCTTCCCGGCAAAAGCGGAAGCCAGGACGAGCATTACGGCACCTGGCCCGCGCCGCTTGTCTCGACAGCGAACCAGCGCGGATAATGCCAAACGCGGAACTGCAGTGGGTCTCGACTTTTTCGTCGGGAAGCGAATGGAGCCTCGAATGGACATCGCCGAGCGGGACATTATCGTCGTCGGCGCCGGCAACGCGGCGACCTGCGCGGCCTTGTCGGCGCGGGAGAACGGCGCCTCGGTGCTGATGCTGGAGATCGCGCCGGAGGAAGCGGCCTGCGGCAACTCGGCCTTCACCGGCGGCGCGTTCCGGGTCGTTTATCACGGCTTTGACGATCTCGCGCAGCTTATCCCCGACATGGGCGACCACGATCGCAGCAAGATCGATGTCGGCACCTACACGACCGAGCAGTATTACGACGATGTCGGCCGCTTGACCGAATGGCGCTCCGACCCCGACCTCACCGAAATCCTCATCACCCGGAGCTTCGAGACCGGCCGCTGGATGCGTGAAAAGGGCGTGCGGTTTCAGCTCGGGCTCGGCCGCCAGGCGTTCAACGTCGGCGGCAAGTTCAAGTTCTGGGGTGGTCTTGCCTGCCATATCTGGGGCGGCGGCAAGGAGCTGATGAAGGCGCTGCACGCCCGCCGCGCGCGCGAGGGCATCGACGTGCTGTACGAGACCCCGGCCATCGCGCTGCTGCAAGGCGATAACGGCGTCGCCGGGGTGCGGGTGCGGCACCAGGGCCGCATGCTCGACCTCAGGTCAAAGGCGGTGATCCTCGCCTGCGGCGGGTTCGAGGCCAACGCCGAGATGCGCGCCCGCTATCTCGGCCCCAACTGGGATTTGGCCAAGGTGCGCGGCACCCGCTACAACACCGGCCAGGGCCTCAAGATGGCGCTCGATATCGGCGCGGCGCCCGCCGGGCACTGGTCGGGGTGCCACGCGGTGCAATGGGACCTCAACGCCCCGCCGGTCGGCGACCTCGATGTCGGCGACCGCTTTCAGAAGCACGGCTATCCCTACGGCATCGTCGTCAACGCGCACGGCAAGCGCTTTATCGACGAAGGGCTCGATTTCCACTCCTACACCTACGCCAAATACGGCCGCGAAATCCTCAATCAGCCCAATCTCTTCGCTTGGCAGGTCTTCGACCAGAAAACGCTGCATCTGCTGCGCGACGAATACCGCATCGCGCGCTGCACCAAGGAAAAGGCCGACACCTGGGAAGAGCTGGTCGCCAAAACGGAAGGGGTGGACGCGAAGGGCTTTCTCGACACGATCCACGAATTCAACGCCGCACCCCGCCCCGACGTGGCCTTCAACCCCAATATCCATGACGGGCTGCGCACCAACGGCCTCGCGATCGACAAGACCAACTGGGCACAAAAGCTCGACACCCCGCCCTACGAGGCCTATGGCGTCACCTCCGGCGTCACCTTCACCTTTGGCGGGCTGAAAGTGTCGAACGATACCGAGGTGCAGGATTCCGCCGGCGCCGCGATCCCCGGCCTCTTCGCCGCCGGCGAGATCATCGGCGGGCTTTACTACCACAACTACGCCAGCGGCACGGGCCTCATGGCCGGCGGCGTCTTCGGCCGCATCGCCGGCCGATCAGCAGCGGGGTATGTGCAGAGAAACTAAACGAAACCGACACCCTGCGGAGAACCATCATCGCTTTTCGTGAACTCTTCGGGTATCGGCGAGTGTTCCAATTCCGAGCAGTAGAGAAGCGATGAAAGGTTATAGCTATTGTCACCTTTCCCCACCCGCAACTCCGGCTCGAAGTCTTCTGGCAATTCGGCCGCGCAAATCAGGGTCGTGGGGCGCGCATCATCAAAACAGAGTTCCGCATCTTCACCCCATGGCTCGATCAGGTCATCGATAGCCCTTCGACAAGCGATATCGAGGTCGGGAGCTTCAACTAGGATATGTTCAAAGATCGGCACAAGGTATTGCCGTTCAATGATGTATCGCGGCATATTTTTTCCCTTCGAGGCAACAGATGCTAGTTAGAAGGATAGCAATTTCTCGCTCAACGTGCATTTGCCAGGGGAGTCCGGATGCCCGTTAAGCTAGTGGTTGCCGTAACCGATCGCGATTGGTTCGAGCACCTGCGATCGCGGCCCGAGATAACGGAAGTCAATTTCTGGTCGCCGGGTACAGCGTCGTTTCGAGCGCTGGAACCTGGTGAGTTGTTCTTCTTCAAACTACACGCTCCGCACAATTATATCGTCGGGTTTGGCATTTTCGCGTAAGCGGTGTTCTGACCGCACGTTTTGAGTGGCGGTGGTGGGTACGATGATCTTCCGGTTTCGGGAGATCGATTTGTGCGTAATTTCGAAACTACATTCGAACCTAACGAGAGCGTGGGGGTCC